>Ga0315268_10004098_pt1 | contig 15911 bp, 17 predicted proteins | sample C1_top_MG_FD_204535 | JGI IMG/M metagenome (GOLD analysis project Ga0315268, IMG submission 204535) | Sediment microbial communities from Yellowstone Lake, YNP, Wyoming, USA - C1_top | ecosystem: Environmental > Aquatic > Freshwater > Lake > Sediment | place: USA: Wyoming | collected 2017-08-01
ACGTCCCGGATTACGGATTACAGGCGGGAGGGGCCGGATGACGACCCCCGCCCAGCTCGAGCGGCTCCAGGAGCCCTGCCAGCGGCTGCGCCTCTTCAAGGGCCGCGAGCGGCTCGAAGCGCTCCTCCAGGACGCAACGGCGAAGGAATGGAACTACGCCGACTTCGTCGAGGCCGTCCTGACCGAGGAGGTCACGTCCAAGACCGAGAAGCACGTGGCCATGCGCACGAGCCTGGCGCGCTTCCCCTTCGTGAAGACGCTGGAGAGCTTCGACTGGAGCTACCAGCCCTCGCTGGACAAGAAGCAGCTCCAGATGCTCGCCACCTGCCGGTTCGTGGAGACCGGGGAGAACGTGATCCTGCTCGGGCCGCCGGGAGTGGGGAAAACGCATCTCGCCGTCGGCCTCGGCCTGCAGGCCATCCAGCACGGCTACCGGGTCCTCTTCACGACGACGGCCGCCATGATCGCCACGCTCACCAAGGCGCTCGGCGAGAACCGGCTGGAGGAGAAGCTCAAGCTCTACAGTGTGCCCCGATTGCCGGTTATCGATGAGATCGGCTACCTGCCCATCGACCGCCAGGGCGCCAACCTGTTCTTTCAGCTCATCAGCCGGCGCTACGAGCGGGGCCCGGTGATCCTCACCTCCAACCAGAGCTTCGCCACCTGGGGCGAGGTCTTCGGGGATCGCGTCATCGCCACGGCGATCCTCGACCGGCTCCTGCACCACGGGATCACCGTGACCATCCGGGGCGAGAGCTACCGGCTCAAGGAGAAGATCAAGGCCGGCCTCCTGAAGGGGGCCGAGGCAACGGCGTAATCCACTAAACGGGTGACGGCTGGGGAATTTTCGATGCCCATACCTGGGGAAAATTGGATGACCCTTGACACGGGGGTGAGGGATGCCGCGCCTGTGCCCCCCTGCCGGTCCTCCCGCCCACGCTCGCGTGGCTCACGCACGAGGTGGAGCGGCGGGACCTGACGGTGTATGAGACCGTCGGGGAGGGCTCCCGATGAGCGCGCAGCTGCTCGACCAGGTGACCCAGGCCCTCACCCGCCTCCGGCTCCCACGGGCGCTCGCCGTGCTCCCGACCGTCCTGGCGCAGGCCGAGCGGGGGGAGAGCACGCTCCTCGATGCCCTCGCCACCCTCCTCGGGGAAGAGGCGGCCGCCCGGGAGACCCGGCGGCTCAAGACCACCCTCAGCATGAGCCACCTCCCGGCGGTGAAGACGCTGGAGGACTTCGACTTCGCGTTCGCGCCCTCGGTGGACCGCGCGCGCCTCCAGGCCTTGGCGAGCCTGGACTTCATCCGGCGCAAGGAGAACGTCGTGTTCCTCGGGCCACCCGGCGTGGGGAAAACGCACTTGGCGATCGCCCTCGCCGTGGCCGCCTGCCAGGCCGGGCTCCAGACCTACTTCACGACCCTCGCGGAGCTCGTGACGAGCCTCCTCGAGGCGCAACGGCGCGGGGCGCTCGGGGCCCGGCTCCCGTTCTACTGCAAGCACGCGCTACTCATCCTCGATGAGGTGGGGGACCCTGCCCCTCGCCCCGGGCGGGCCGAACCTGCTGTTCCAGCTCGTGAGCGCCCGGTACGAGCGGGGGAGCCTCATCCTGACGTCCAACAAGGCCTTCCGGGAGTGGGGCGGCGTGTTCGGGGACGAGGTCATCGCCAGCGCGCTCCTCGATCGCCTGCTCCATCACGCGATCGTGATCAACATCCGCGGCGCCTCGTACCGGCTCCGCGACCGGGTGGCCGACCTGGGGCCGGAGACGACCGCGCCGTCGGCCCCTCCCACGGCCCGGCGGCGCGGCCGGCCGCCCCGGCCCCTGCCGGCTGAAGGGGGGTGAGAGCATCGGCTCGTCGTCGTTCCCTGGCGCCTGTCCCCCTGGGGAAAATCGACCGCCAGAACTGGGGAATTTTAAATCGGCATTGACATGGAGAAAGTCCTGCTCTTCAAAGAGGCCCTCTGGGATATCTTCGATGACTCCCAGTCCAAGGCCGAGGCGTACGCGAAACGGGACGCCTTGGCCCAGGAGGCGTGGTGGCGCCCCTCCTGGCATCTCACCAAGTGCAAGGAGTTCCTCCTGAGCGAGAAGTTCGACCGGATGGTCACCTACCTGGAGCACCCCGAGGTCCCCCGCTGTGGGCAGTCGGAAACGCTGATTAACATCTGGCGACAGATGGAGGCCCTCCGGCGGGGCTTCAAGAGCCCCCAGGGACGCCTGGACCATCTGAAGCTGTTCCAGCTCACCCACTACCTTGCGGAAAAGAATCTAACCTGAGGCTGCAAAAGATTCGGGAAAGAGTCCAACTTTGTGCTTGACACTGAGATTTGGTCCTTGAGACAATGCGTGCGTTGTTCTCCATTACGTACAGTGTTCGAAATATCGAACTGGGGAAATCTCCTTGAGAAAGAATAGGGCCGCCCTGCGGGCGATTGCGATTCTCCGCCTGCTCTCGACAAGCGACACTGCTCTCACGCTCACCGCCATCAGCGGAGCCCTGCGCATTCCCAAGAGCAGCACGTTCGAGATCCTGCACACCTTGGTGGACGAGGGAATGGCTGAGATAGCCGATACTGCCCTCAAGACCTTCCGAGCGGGGTTGGGACTGCTCGAGGTGGGCCTCCATGCGTTATCCCAGATTGACCTCCCAAGAGAGGCCCGCCCTTTGCTGCGAGAATTGAATCAGTCCACAGGGGAGACAGCCATCCTGGCGATTGAAGACAAGGGGTTCATGGTGTGCCTCGACAGGGTCGAAGGACACTCCGTGCTGCGAACATCGGTAAAGTTGGGAGCCCGTGTTCCGATGCACTGTACTGCCCTGGGGAAGGCCGTCCTCGCAGCCTACCCAGATGCGAAGACCCTTGAAATCCTCAAGACCAGGCGCCTGAAGAGGATGACGAGTAACACGATCGGCAACATTCGCGATCTCCAGCAAGAGTTGAAACGCATTCGGGAGCGAGGGTTTGCCATTGACAACCAGGAGAACGCCCTCAATGTGAGCTGCGTTGGAGCGCCCATCTATTCCGACCGCGGTAGGGTGATCGCCGCGGTGAGCGTCGCAGCCCCCACCTCGTCTGTGGACAGCAAACGGTTACACCGCTTCGGCGCTTTGGTCCAGAAGACCGCCCTCGGGATTTCGAGGCGCCTTGGCTATCCGGGCCGTGAGATCTATCCCTCTATGGAGACGGGGCCACGCTCCACCAAGGGCCGGTATCCTTCCCGAGGAGTTGTCAGTCCAGTTGCGCACATTGCCAACGCCAGTCAACGCTCGTGCCAGCGACCCACAGGGAGTTTCTGAACATGAATAGCACTGGCGGTCATCACAATGCAGGAGCACCATGTCTGCGCCCCGGGCTCTCGCAACACGTCGTCTCATATGCAGTGAACGAGTGAATGCTATTGCCCACTACCTACTCCGTGTTACTTATGGGCCCATCTCAAAGCGAGTTGTGATTATTGTTTGTAGCGCAACATACGGTCGGGAAAAAGAAGAGTAAGGGGAAAGGAAATGACTCTTCTTGAATGGTTGGATGACCATCTCGAAGAATGGGTCCTGGTTGGGTGCTTAGTTACTTTATCCTTCCTTACGATAATCAATGTTATAACACGTTATCTTTCCCTCTATTCCCTTACGTGGAGCGAAGAGATCTGTAAGTTATCACTTATCACATCGGGATTCTTCAGTATTGGTTACTGCGTCAAAAACGACCTCATGATTCGCCTCGACGCATGTTTGCAGTTCGTAAGCAGTAGAATACGAACAATCCTTGAGTTTGCCGTATCAGCATTACTTCTATTATTCTTCTCCATTGCGTTCTATGCGGGAATCCAGGTCGTCCAGGAAAACCTAATAAGCCGCCAGGAAAGCGCGGCTCTTCGCATCCCGGTTCACTATATTTACATGATCGCCGCTTCAGGTTTTGCATTAGCGCTATTCAGACTTCTCCAACGTTTCGTGATGAAGGTACGAAAAGTCGGCAACGAAACGAATCCCTGATGCGGCGGAGCAGCGTATGCCAATCGGCGTATTCTTCCTAATATTCGCAATTCTTTCCGTCATCGCCACGCCGGTTGCCGTTTTATTCGGCGGCATGTCTTTTCTGCCTTCGTTGCTTGATGCTTCATTTCCCTACACGATAGAATCGGCCGTCAGAAGCATGGTGAACGGGCTCGACAGTTTTGTCCTCCTGGCTATCCCGCTCTTCATGCTCGCTGGCCTCATCATGACCAAAGGAAAGATTTCCGATAAGCTCTTTAATTTTATCGCGTACTTCATCGGAAACAAAACGGCCGGCTTCCCGTGTACTGTCATCGGCACCTGCATGTTCTATGCGGCCATCTCTGGGTCTTCGCCTGCCACTGTCTCTGCAGTAGGCAGCATGTCCATTCCGTTCTTGACGAGCATGGGATACGGCAAGGTGTTTGCCACAGCCATCGTCACTGTGGCCGGCGGGTTAGGTGTCATTATCCCGCCCAGCATTTCGTATATTGTGTATGCCTCAATTTCGGATACCTCGCCCTCGCAACTGTTTATCGGCGGGGTCCTTCCGGGCATTCTTATTGGTCTCTGCCTTATGACCTACGCGTATATTTACTGCAAAAGGCATGGTGAAGATAGGGACAAACTGCTCGCCAATTATGAGAAGATTCGTGCCATAGGCTTCTTGAAACTATTCAAAGAGAGCTTCTGGGGCCTCTTGTCGCCTGTGATAATCCTCGGCAGCATTTACGGGGGACTAGCGTCTCCAACGGAAGCAGCCGCTATTTCGGTGGCTTATGCGTTGATCATCTGTCTTTGTGTGTATAAAACGCTCAAGGTAAGAGATCTTTACGGCGTCTTCCGAGAAGGCTGTAAAACGTATGTGGCTATCTTGTTCATCATCGCAGCGGCTATCGCTTTCGGGCGGGTAATCACGATGCTTCAATACCCTCAGGTAATCAGCTCCGGCCTGTTTGCCTTGTTTTCCAGCAAGGTAGGGACTCTCATCGTTGTAAACCTCATCCTGCTTGCTTGCGGAATGGTTATTGATAACATCCCCAACATAATGATTCTGACTCCCATTTTCCTGCCGGTTGTAACTGCGGTCGGCATGGATCCGGTCCATTTCGGCATAATGCTTACGGCAAACCTTGCGATCGGCATGGTGACTCCTCCGATGGGGATCAATACGTTCGTCGCAAGTAGCATGACGGGATTACCTGTTCTTACAATCGCCCGGGCCACGGTCCCGTTTTTGGTCGCGTTCCTAGTAGCATTGGTCTTCATTACGTTTGTTCCGCAATTAACCCTTTTCTTAATTGCGCCTTGACCCCGCAGCCCGTAATTGTGTCCGACAATCGCTTTACCATAAAAGGAGGAACAGTGATGAAAAAGAGAAGAGCGTTAACGCACAACTATCGGTGGTTCTCGACGACGTTGTTAGTCTGCGGTCTTCTGATGTTCGCGGTAGCCTTTGGCAACACAAGCGGTGAATGTGCAGCGCAACAGAGCGGGGCGGATATTCCCAATTACAAATGGAGCGCTGCTCTGAACGTGGCGGAAACGACGCTCAACTATAAAATCGTGAATAAATTCAAACAGCTGATTGGTGAGAAGAGCGGCGGGAAAATCGTTGTCAACATCTACCCGAATGGACAATTAGGCGGCGACAAGGAAATGATGGAAGGGCTCGTCGCAGGGAACATCCATTTCCTCTCCGCCATCACCACGATTCTTGTCAACTTCGTTCCCGAAAATGCGGTCTTCGATCTGCCCAGCGCGCTGCCGAATATTAGGGTAATGCGCGCCATACTCGACAGTGCTTTCAAGGCCAAAATGAACGCCTACAATAAAAGGAACAATATCCTGATGCTCGGCTATGCTGACGCTGGCTTCCGCCAGACGACGAGTAGCAGATCAGTGCGGTCGGTAAAGGACTTTTCGGGGCTAAAGATTCGCGTCATGCAGAATCCGAACCACATTGCATATTGGAAATCCCTCGGGGCCAGCCCGGTAGCCATGGATTTCGGCGAACTCTATGTGGCTCTGCAACAACGAACAGTTGATGCGCAGGAAAATCCCTACATGAACATCGTCGCGAACAAGCTCTATGAGGCGCAGAAATACGTGATCGAAACAAACCATCTCGGTCATATCATCATTTTCATCATGAGCAACAAACTGTACGAGGGGTTACCGGAAAAGGTTCGCCGCATGGTCGATGAGTCTGCTAAGGACGCAATCGATTACGGAAGAAGTCTCGCCGACGACAGCATAGCGGCCGACAAGAAGGTCATAACCGACAAGGGATTGGAGATTATTAGCCTCAGCCCCGCCGACCTCGACGTCATGAAAGAAAAAGCCGCGCCCGTGTACGAGAACATCAGAAAGAAAATCGGCAATGAATTGGTGGATTCGTTCCTTGCGGAAATCGAAAAAGTGAAAAAGAACCAATAGCGAGAATTGGATTCGGACAGGCATAAAAGGCCTGTCCGAATCCAATTGTCTCCTGATACGTGGCCTGCTCCTAAGGTGGCGGAGATCGTCAAGGCCCTCGGCATCACCGATGTCGCGGACTCCCGCGGGCGCCAGGAGTTCGGCGGGACGACGGTCGCCCAGGCTAAACGCTTGAAGGAACTCGAGGGCGAGAACGGCCAGCGCGGGAAGATCGTCGCCAACCTCACCCCCGACAAGCTCCTCCACCAGGAGGCCGCGAAGGGAAACGTCTGAGCCCCTCCCGCCGCCGGACGTGCGTCATGGCAGTATGCGAGGGGCTCGGAGTGTCCGAACGGCGAGTTTGCCTGTCTTGGGCCAGCACCGGGGCGACGCAGCGGCATCCGGCGATGCCGCGGCCCGATGAGCCGGCCCTGATGGCAGCGATTGTCGACCGGGCGACCCGGTACGGCTACCGGCGAATCGCCGCGCTCTTACGGAACAAGGAATGGAGGGTGGATGGCTACAGCGAGGCCCTCAACGGGAAGCTCCGGGATGAGTTGCTGGACCGGGAGATCTTCTACACCCTGCACGAGGCGCAAATCCTGATCGACGGGTGGCGGCAGCACCACAACACCGTTCCGCCGCTCAGCGCCCTCGGCTATCGGCCGCCGGCGGTGGAGTGGCCTCCGCTTGCGCGCTCCCCCCGCTTAGCGCTAGGGCAGGTCAGTTTGCCGAAACCTCAACTTATTTTTGGAGCAGATTCCAGGGGCAGGTCATCGCTACTCGGAATTAACCTCGGAGTGGACCAATCAGTGGGGGCGGGCCATATGCATGAAGCGGCGTTGCCGCTTGGTGATCATGAAAATCCTTAACTTCGCGGAAAGCGAGGAGAATACAGAATGTATGACATTTTATTAAAAGGCGCTCGAGTCATTGATCCATTTCAAGGCATTGATGGCGTTAGAGATATCGCGATTGCTGAAGACAAGATAGTGGCCTTGGAAAAGTCCATTGCTCCGTTAACAGCGAAAAAAGTACTGACGCTTGACGGGAAAATCGTAACGCCCGGTCTTATAGACATTCACTGTCATCCGGCTTTCGGAATGGGCGGAAATGCCGTCCCTCCTGATGTCGCTGGAATAAACGCTGGCGTGCTTCTCATATGTGACGCGGGAACCACGGGACCGATCAATTTCATAGTGCTTCGGGATTTCATCCGGCCACACTCCAAGACCAGCATGGTATATTTCCTGAACGTCGCGTCAACAGGGTTGATTAAAACTCCTGAAATCCAAAGGCTTACGGACATTGACGAGAAAGCGGTTCTGAGAATCGTGGAAGAAAACAGATCGGATATAAGAGGAATAAAAGTCCGTGCCATGGAAGCTGCAAGTGGGGTGGAACGCAGTGTCGTCAAGGTTGCCAAGGAAATTGCAAACGAAGTACACCTCCCGGTAATGGTTCATCTCGGCGAATTCCGTGAAAGAAAAAATGATGACCCCATGGATATCTTCGGGCGGAAGTCGGTGGGCGCTCTGGCTGAAGGGGATATCATCAGCCATTATATGACTGAACGCCCAGGGGGCATGGTACTTCCTAACGGTGAAATATTTGAAGAGCTGACTGAAGCGAAGAAACGGGGTGTCTTCCTCGATTCCTCTCATGGAAAGAATAATTTCAGCTTTAAAGTCGCGAGGATTCTGATGGAAAAAGGTTTGATACCGGATATTATTTCTACGGATCTGTGTGAAACCGCGTACTCTACGGTTCAAAGCCTTTTGGTGACAATGTCGAAATTTCTATCCATGGGAATGGGTTTGGCGGGAATCGTCGCCGCGACCACAATTCAGCCAGCTCGCGCCCTGGGATTGGACGATGAGTGGGGGACTCTATCGGTCGGTCGGAAAGCAAACATCTCGGTTCTCGAATTGACCGATGGGGACTTCTGGTTCTTCGACGGCAACGCCGGAAACTCGATACATGCAAACAAGTTGTTAGTACCGAGGATGGTTCTGCATGAAGGCGGGATCATGCCCTGCCAGTCTCATTACTATATTGACGCTGAGTATGTAAAGAAAACTATGACAGAATAAGGCATCTTTAAGGATGTCATAAATCGGACCCGGTTTCCTTGGACACCCAACTCGCTTACAATGGCGAGCCAGAAGGAGGCAGGGCATGCCGACATAGGGGTAAACGGGATGTGCGGGGCACCTCCGCTGGCAACTGGTCTGACTATACGCATTCTGTTGCCAAACGATGCGAAGACGATGCTATAATCAGACCCGCCGCGGGGCTCAGGCGGCCCACTGGCCGCTAAAGGGCACGACCAGAAGCTCGTGCTTCCAAAGCAATTATACCTATCGGTCCGGGCCCCCGGCACCACGCCCCCCCCAAGGCGGCAGCATCGGAAGGCTGCCTCGTCGCATCCAAGCCCTCCCCTGCCTGGATTCCCCCCGTCGGTTCCGACGCGAGATCGCGAGCGCGAGCCGCCGCCCAAACACCCAAACAACCGGGATAACCGTGCTACGTCCCGGATTACACCGGATTACAGCGCCTCAGCGTGCGATGAGCCGCCGCGCGGCGGGGGCGTCAAGCCCTGGGACCAGACCGGGGGTGATCGCCGATTCAGGCTTGGCGTGTTATACTGCCGCTCCGAGCCGGATAGAGGAGCTGCGGAGGGGCGGCTCGAGGCGCGAAAACCCTGTCAGAAATCTCTCGTGTTGAATGGACCTGGAACAACCGGAGCGCCCGCGTCGCATGGGTGGACGCTGAGACGGGACCGACGGCAGCGCACCCGGGAACCGCGGGGGCGTGCGGAGGACACCGGTGAGTGAGGCTTTCGTCTGCGACGCCGTCCGGACCCCGATTGGGCGGTATGGTGGAGCACTCGCGCGCGTGCGGACCGATGATCTCGCGGCGGTGCCGCTGCGGGCCCTCATCGCGCGCAACGTGGAAGTGGATTGGTCGCGGCTTGACGACGTCTTCATGGGCTGTGCCAATCAGGCAGGTGAAGACAACCGAAACGTGGCGCGGATGGCGCTCTTGCTCGCCGGCCTGCCGGTCGTGGTGCCGGGCACCACGATCAACCGGGTCTGCGCGTCCGCGCTGGACGCGGTCGGGACGGCGGCGCGGGCGATCAAGACGGGCGAGATCGACCTGGCGATCGCAGGCGGCGTCGAATCCATGTCGCGTGCGCCGTTTGTCATGGCCAAGGCCGAGGGCGCGTTCCCGCGCACGGCCACGCTCGAGGACACGACGCTGGGCTGGCGGTTCATCAACCCCGTCCTCAAGGCCCAATATGGCGTGGATTCGATGCCCGAGACCGGCGAGAACGTGGCCGAGGAGTTCGGGATCAAGCGCGCCGACCAGGACGCGTTCGCGTACCGCAGCCAGATGCGGGCGGCGAAGGCGCTGGCGACGGGGTTCTTCCCCGAGGAAATCGTGCCGGTCTCGGTGGCCAGCCGAGCGGGCGAGAAGGGCGAAGTCACCACCGACGAGCATCCCCGCCCCGAGACGACGCTGGAGGGGCTCGCCAAGCTCAAGACACTGTTCCGCAACCCCGGCACGATCACCGCCGGCAACGCGTCGGGCATCACCGACGGCGCCGCGGCGATGGTCCTCGCCTCCGAGGCAGCGGCGAAGACGCATGGCCTCACGCCGCGCGCCCGGGTGCTCGGCATGGCCACGGCCGCCGTGCCGCCCAGGATCATGGGCATCGGCCCCGTGCCGGCGGTCCACAGACTGCTGGGACGTCTCAGGCTCAAGCTCGGCGACTTCGACGTGGTCGAACTCAACGAGGCCTTCGCGAGCCAGGTGCTCGCCTGCCTGCGCCAGCTCGGCCTGCCAGATGGTGCCGAGGAGGTCAATCCGAACGGCGGCGCCATCGCGCTCGGTCATCCGCTGGGCATGAGCGGAGCACGACTCGCGCTCACGGCCGTGCATCAGCTGCAGAAGACAGGTGGCCGGCGCGCGCTCGTCACGATGTGCGTCGGCGTCGGCCAGGGAGTGGCGCTCGCGCTCGAGCGCGTGTGAAAGCGTAGACCGCCCATGGCGGGCGGGCCGGGTGGGAAGGCGGGCGATGACCACTGCTCCATTCTCCGAACTCCTGGGACCGCTTTTCGGCTCGGCCGAAACGTCGGCGCTCTTCACCGATCACGCGCGGCTTCGTGGCATGCTCGACTTCGAAGCGGCGCTCGCCCAGGCGGAGACAAAGACGGCCGTGATCCCGGCGTCGGCTGGCCGAGTGATTGCCACGAAGTGCCGCGCCGAATTGTTCGACATCGCCGACCTAATGCGGCGTGACGGGGACGGCTTCTATTGCTTCGTGGCGAGAAAGAAGGATATCATCCGGAGACGCAGAGAGAATATTGCCGGGGCGGAGCTCGACCGCGTGGTGGGCCAGCATCACGGGGTTGCGGAAGCGGCGGCCATCGCAGTGCCTTCGGATCTCGGCGAGGACGAGATCCTGGTTGCCGTGGTCCCGAAGACCGGCACGGTTCTGACGGCGAGCGACATTGCCCGGTGGTGCGCCCAGCATCTGGCGCCGATCAAGATTCCCCGCTACGTCCTGTTTGTGGATTCCCTCCCCCATACCCCGACCCATCGGGTGGCGAAGTTCACCCTCGGGAACGACCCGACCCTGCTCGCACGAGCGGTGGACCTACACAGGGCGAAAGACCATCCTGCGGCCTGACCGCGTGCAGGCCCTCGCCCGAGAGGCGCGGCCGCGCAGGGGCTTGCGCCGCCCCCGCCATCGGAGGTAGAGTTGGACGCCGCTCGGAACCAACATTCCGGGTGGACCAATCAGTGGGGCCAGGCCAACCAATCGCGCAGGCGATGGCCTCGCCCTCCTCCAGTGGCACCGGGAAAAGGCCGGCACCACGGTGGGGCGCACTTGTACATCGAAGGGTACTAGTGTGGTGAATCGGAAGTCCTCAGACAAATTCCCGGCCCGAGGGACGCCCCTCCGACGCCTGGCGCCTCGTCGAGAACCGCGCGGCCTTGCTCCGTGTCGGCCACCACAGAACGGTGGCCTCCGGACCGGACCCGGCCGCGCCGCGGGCGCGGCGTTTCGGGGCGCCCCTCGGGCCTTGAATATGTTAGCGAATCTCTGACTCAGGACACTAGAGGAGCGAGGCGGATTTCACCGGCGCTGACCGACCCAGGGCGGGGTCGCCTGGCTTGTCCACCCACAAGTCTGGGAAAGGAGGCAGGCAGATGAGACGAACAATGCTCCTGGCGATGGCGCTTCTCTTCGTCGGTTTCATGACCCTCGCCGCGATCGCGGAGGCGGGCACGACGCTCCGGGTCGTGTTCCCGGGCACCTCCGAAACGGAGAAGCAGGGGGCGGTCCGGCTCAAGCAGCTCGCGGAGAGCAAGTTCCCGGACATCAAGATCGAGATGATGTACATCGGATGGCCGGACCTGGAGAAGAAGCTGTCGGTGATGCTGCCTGGTGGCGACATCCCGGACCTGGTCCAGCAGCAGGAGGCCACCAACTTGGTGGCCATGGGCGCGCTGGAACCCCTGGATTCTTACCTCGCCCGGCCCGACAGCGCGCTGAAGAAGGCACAGTTCTACGAGGGGGTGTGGGACTACTCGGTCTACGATGGGAAGGTTTACACTATCCCTATCCGGGCCATCTCCTACGGACTGATCGTGCGCGAGGACCTACTGACCCAGGCCGGCATGAAGCTCGGCGATCTGAAGACCTGGGACGACATGAAGAAGGCGGCCAAGGCCATGACGAAGGGGGACGTCTACGGGTACGGTTACCCGCTCGGCCTGCCCCGATTCGCCTGGCGCGAAGGTCCGTACATCGCGGGGTATAGCAACGACTTCGACCTCTCCGACACCAGCGAGGCCACGAAGGCAAAGTACCTCCAGATGCTGAGACTGTTCAAGGATCTCCAGCCCTCCATGTCCCCCACGACCAAGGTGATGGGGCTCCGCGAGGCCTTCCAGGCGTGGGGGCTGGGTAACATCGCCATGATGGCCACCGGGGATTTCTTCGTGGCGAACCTGTACCCCATCAATCCCAAGATCCTGAAGGTCAGCCGCGTCGTTGCGTACCCCAAGGGGCCCTCGGCGACGAAGCCGCGGGCGCCGGTGGCCAACGTCGGTTGGGCCATGTTCAAGGGCAGCAAGCACAAGGAACAAGCGTGGAAGGTCCTCAGCCTGTTCTGCAGCCTTGAGAACCTGACGGAAGAGTCGGCCATGCTGAACACGCCGGCGCGCCGGGACATCGACATGGGGAAGCTGGCGCAGGCGGCCGCGCGGTTTTACCCGGATGCGGTGGAGGACAACAAGCGGATCATCAACGACTTCGTGACCAATGCCCACCCCGTCGGCGTCCCGATGCGGAAGATCCTCCGCCGCGAGGAGATGGAGGTCGCCTTCCAGAAGATCATGATCGAGATGCTTGACGGCAAGCTGACGCCTGAACAGGCCTACGAGCGCATCAAGGCGGAGATCGACAAGATCAAGCGCGGATAGATCAACCATCCGGGGGGCTCGGGTACGACCCGAGCCCCCCTGTCATCCGATACGCCATGTCAGCCCTGTCGCGCCTCGGGACGACACTGTCCCGATACCGAACCCCGTATCTCCTCCTGCTGCCCAGTGTCGCCTACCTGGTTGGCTTCACGATCTATCCCATCCTGAACGTGTTCTATCTCAGCGTGACCGACCTGCACCTGGTGAAGTCCCTGATTCCCCGATTCATCGGGCTCCAGAACTTCCGGGACCTGATCTGGAGCGACGCCGACTTCCGCCGCATCGTGGTGAACACGTTCATCTGGACATTCGGCAGCACCGCCTTGCAGTTCGTCCTGGGCCTGGCCACCGGCTTGATCCTGAACGCGCGGCTGCCCGCGCGCGGCTTCTGGCGCGGCATCATGCTCGTGCCGTGGGTCACGCCCATCGTGGTGGTGGGAATCATCTGGCGCTGGATCTATGATGGCAGCTACGGACTGCTGAACTACTACCTGAACGTTGTCGGCCTGCTGAACCGGTACGTCGTCTGGCTGGGTGAGGATGTCGCCGTCTGGCCGGCGATCCTGCTCGCAAGCCTCTGGAAGGGCTACCCCTACATGTGCCTGATGCTCCTGGCCGGGCTGCAGACGATCCCGCAGGACGTGTACGAGGCGGCCGATGTGGACGGCGCCAGCGGCTTCAAGCGACTCTGGTACATCACCCTGCCGCTGCTCAAGCCGGTTGCCGGCATCGTGACCCTGGTGGCGCTCGTCCTCACCTGGAACAACTTCCAGATGATCTGGGTCCTCACCGAGGGCGGGCCGGCATACGCCACGAGCGTCCTGGCAACCTACGTCTACACGAAGGGTTTCGTCTTCTTCCAGCTCGGCTCGGGGGCGGCCGTGGCGACGCTCTCCATCCTGGTCATCCTGCTCGTCTGCATTATCTACGCCCGGATGCTGCGGCTGGAGGAGCGGGAGCCATGAGAAGAAGGCTCGTGCGCCGCATGGGGCTGTACGCCGCCCTGCTCCTGGTCATGGCCTTCACGCTGTCGCCGTATGCCTGGTTGGTGGTCAGCTCGTTCAAGCCGTCCACCGAGATCTTCACCCGGACGCCCAACTGGAGCCTGCACGGAGCCACGCTCAAGAATTATGTCTGGGCGCTGGGACCGACGGGCGGAAACCTCGGGATCTTCTTCTGGAACACGGTGCTCGCGGCCGGGGCCACGGCGCTCCTCACGGCCGGGCTGGGCGCCATGGGCGGCTACGCCATGGCCCGGTATGCCTTCCCCGGGCGCCGGGCGTTGGCCCTGGCGCTCCTGCTGTCGCCCATGTTCCAGGGACCACCGGTGATGATTCCGTTCTACCGGATCCTCTCGACCTTGAGGCTGCTGAACACGATCCCGGGTCTGGTCCTGGTCTACATGTCGCTCACGCTGCCCATCTGCATCTGGCTCATGGCCGGGTTCTTCCGGAGCCTCCCCCGCGAGCTGGAGGAGGCGGCGCTGGTGGACGGATGTAGCCCGGTCCAGGCGTTCTCCCGGATCCTCTTGCCGCTGACCCTCCCCGGGCTTGCCGCCACCTCGCTCTACGCCTTCGTCGTCGCCTGGAACGATTACCAGTATGCGCTGATCCTCACCAGTTCAGAGCGGGCGAAGACGATCCAGTTGAGCCTGTCGGAGCTGCTGACGTTCTTCGGCCAGACGAACTGGGGCGGCATCATGGCGAGTGGCGTCCTCACCACCCTCCCTGTCGTCCTCATCTTCATGGTCATCCAACGGGTGCTCGTCCAGGGAATAACCGCGGGGGCGCTGAAGTCCTGACGAAGGCGAGGAAGGTTAGGGACACCGCGGGAGCGGCCGCTGCGGGCCCCGGTGCGCTGCACGGTCAAACCGGGGAACATCGTGAAGGTGGAGGGGGGTCCCGAGGCCGACATGATCCGGAAGGTGTGGGCCGAGATGGGGGATGCGGCGGTCTACAACGTCGCGCAGTCGGCCATTGGCCTGGACCCCGCGATTCCCCTCCTCACGGGCGTGTGGCCCCAGGACCACGGGGCCTTCGGGACGGCGCACATCGGCATCGGGGCCAGCGCCAATATCGGCGGGGCGACGAAGGCCGCCTGCCACTTCGACGGGATGATGTACCGGCCGACCCTGAGGCTGGACGGTCGCACGGTACTGGAGGGAGGGGAGCTACGAATCTAGCGAAGACTTTCCGTCGCTAAGGGCAGAGACGGTGGGGGCTTCGACGTCCCCCTCTGCAAGCCTCTCAGCCTTCAATCCGGCCTGGAGACCGCATGGTCACTGGGAAAAGCGGTGCGAGATTGGCCGAATGGATCCCAGGAGGTCAGTGCGATCTTCCGCGGTCGGGAAAGTCCCCCCGGCGATGTCCGATGGACTTCCTTGCCAAGAGCGGGAGGGAATATCCCCTTTGTTGTTCGTGAATGCTCTTGCTGCCGGTCGCCGAGGCGCGCACTCCCGATGATTCCAAGCATCAATAGAAGAGGTGGATTGCTCTGCATGGGGGCGATTCGAGGCAAGGGGGGAGGTGTGTCTTGAGCAGGTTTCTTATTCCATCCTTCCAGATTGATCTTGTCGGTCTCCCGCCAGCCATCCTGACGTCGGAGCCCGGCTCCTTCGCGCGCTACACACTGAAGGAGCGTGTGCCAGGGATTGTCCAGGAGACCGTCGCGTTGAACACCTTCCCGGACGATATTCGAGAGGCGATGGACGCACTTTACGCCGAGCTCACCGGCGGGGTGATCCACGAACTGCGGGAGGACGCGCCGGACCGGGCCTTCTGGAATATGGTCTCCGCTCCTTACATCGGCCGCACTTGGTTGGACGTCCCTTGGTACAGGGCCGAGGCCTACTTCTACCGTCGCCTGCTGCAGGGCACGCGCTATTTCCAACCCGGTCCCTGGCAGGGCGTGGATCCCTTTGGCTCGAAGAAAGCTACCGAGTTGGTGCCGGAGGCGGCACCGGACGCGGCGAAGGCTCTCCTGCGGCGCTTGCCCG
>Ga0315268_10004099_pt1 | contig 15909 bp, 14 predicted proteins | sample C1_top_MG_FD_204535 | JGI IMG/M metagenome (GOLD analysis project Ga0315268, IMG submission 204535) | Sediment microbial communities from Yellowstone Lake, YNP, Wyoming, USA - C1_top | ecosystem: Environmental > Aquatic > Freshwater > Lake > Sediment | place: USA: Wyoming | collected 2017-08-01
AAGTTTATAGCCGCTTTTTTGTATTTTCTCGATGATTTTAATAAGCGTCTGTGTTTTTCCGACGCTTGGCATGCCTGTAATACCAATCTTCGGTATATCGTCCATAATAGCAATATGTAATACAATTTTTGTTTAGAAATGTTTGTGTGCTATTCAAATAATTAATTTTCGCCCTCGACAACCTCTCTATTCATGTTCTGTAGTTTTCTTTTTTAAACATAAGATAAAGTGGTCCGAAAATAATATAGGAAATAAGTCCTACAAGAAGGAGGAGGGGTACAATATTATAATACATATTATGAAGAAAGATAGTTGCAACTATCAACACAGCGGTAACGAGGTTCATTTTCAACCCTGGTTTTGGGAACAGAATTGAAGATATCATCGCAAGTGAAAGGATGATGATAACGGGAAGAATATACAGGGCATCTGGTTTAAGAAATGAAGCGGATACCAGAAAAATCGCACTCGCAGAAGTCGGTAGACCGAGAAAGAATTGTTTCTGCTTTAAAAGTGAAAAAGATGAGAGGCGAATGACACTGCAGATAAAAGAAAATATCAGTACGATACTAAAGAGTAGATGTAAATACAGTTGAGAAAAAACTGCGTCATAGTAAATGTTGTATAAAAGTGCAAGGGGTGCAATCGACAGCGAAACCATATCAGCGATGGCTTCAAGATACTCTCCTATTCTGCTTTTTTTCGTATGTCGAGCAACAACGCCATCGAGACCATCAGTAAGAAGACCAAGCAGGATCAATGAAGCAGCGATCTGGAGATAGTTAGAAAAAACCATCAGGAGAGCAAGGAATCCTAGTACAGCGTTTATAATAGTGATAATATCTGCAATAGACAGGATCCTAATCATAGATTTCTGCAATTGTATCTACCCCTGCTTGTATTTTGTCATGGACCTGAATCATAAGTGCTTTAACTTTTTTTGTCGGAAGATACAAGTCAACACGAGAACCAAGTCGGATAAGCCCAAGCTTCCCACCTTTTTTTACAGAATCACCTTCAGAAACATACGGGACGATACGACGCGCAACGGTTCCTGCGATCTGGACAATTTTCATTAACCCAATATCGGTTTTTATAAGAAAAACGATGCGTTCATTCAAATCAGATTCCTTCTTAAACGCAGGCACATGACCACCATGATGATGGGTGACCTTCTCAATTATTCCATCAAAAGGCATACGGTTCACATGTACATTCTGTATGTTCATAAACGTAGAAATTCGCAGACAGTCTCCAACCTCAGGATCATGCAGTTGTAGAGTTTCTCGTATTTTACCATCTGCAACTGCGACAACCCCGCGACCGATAGTCCGTTCAGGGTCTCGGAAAAAAACAATTAAAAGACAAGATAGTAAAAAGAAAAATACAGAAACAACACCTACAAAGATCAACAAGAATCCTGCTGAGAAGAAGGATGCAATGATAAACACAAAGGTCAAGGCAAATGATGCTAGAATCCAGGAAAGACCACCCTTAGCGATGCGCATCATGTTTTCTTCCCCAGTAGCCTCCTAAAAAAGAGCTCCACAGGTCCTTTCCGTTTTGGTAAATCGATGATACCAACAATCTCATCATACAGCTCTGGCACGATTTTAAAGGTGATGAACAACAACACAATCAACGCAAGTAAGGATCCTGTTTTACCTATCACATTATGGGCAACCTCAAAAGAGAACATGCCACTTCCAACCATATATACAACACTTGCATTGCGGATGAGATTCAAAAAATAAATCGGGATGACCGTTACTAATAAACCGAGAGTCTTTCTCTTCAAATTCACATGCGATAGTGCTCCTATCATGCCAACAAAAAGAACCAATGATTGAATCGCAGTACAGGCGAAGATAATTGTTACAGGCATATTATTGTATATGATAAGATCGTGACTCCTCATCGCGTTAATTCCGAAAAGATGCAAGAGATCGGTAGTTTGCGCGGCAACATTCTCAATTAGCCATTCCTTTAAGCCTGGAATGATACCGTTTTCAATTGTAAAATAGATGATACCTGCAAGAAACGTGCCACCAGCAATCCAATTCAAACACGAGACGTAGTTGTCTCTTGTAAAAGAAAGCCATTCATGATATGCCATGTAGACTAACACATACACCCCGATGACACAAACAGCGCCGTTGAAAACATCACCGCCCTCAGAATAATACAAAAAGGCCGGCATGGTCCCCCAGAAAAATGCAAACAGGATCCACCCGATGATTTTTAACACACTCGCAGTGTTTTTTCTTGTATAAAAAAATCCAATACCGAGGAAAATCAATCCGAGAAACAAAGGAATAAACGAAAGCTGTCTTGCGAGTGAAGACGATGGGTACGGGAAGAGAACATAGCCGACAATCAACATCGCTGTAGGTATCAGGAAAAAAGAAAAAATGATCAGTCCATGGTTTTTTTCTAAGGGTGCTTCCATGTAAAATCACATCCTGTATTCAACGCGGAGTTTAAGACAGTTATGTGAAGAAAAAGATACTCATGACAAGGATCAACCCGATGAGAATTGCTAAGATCAGCGACATCCAGAATGCTTGAATAATTTGATCGTGGCACCCACATACCTATTTTGTTCTGTGACAGTGGTACTTGCGACGATTGTGAAAAACTTACGATTTATGTACATAAAAATAAATAATATATGAAAAAAATAGATGTATCAAAACACTTAAACAGCTCATGATATAATGGATATGGAGAATCCATATGAATGTAAAACTCATAGGATACACTTCGGATCCTGAGAAATTACCTGCAATGGCTGCCACCCTAACACATAGTAAGATAAAACCTGAGATTCTCGACAAAACACCAAGAAAGCAGCAGTCAGCTGTTCTGGAACAGGTCTTAAAACTCGGGCATACCAGTGTTATTGAGCATGCCTCCTTTACATTCGCGATTAGTGATGTGAGCAGGTCGCTTACCCATCAGCTGGTGAGACATCGCATCGCAAGTTACTCTCAGCAAAGCCAGCGATATGTGAACCTAAATGAGCCAAACTACGTAATCCCACCATCAATTGAGAAGAACAAGAAAACGAAAAAAGCCTATGAAGAGACCGTGGAAGCAATCTGGGCTTATTACAATAAATTACTGGAATTAAAGATACCAGCTGAGGACGCCCGGTACGTTCTCCCAAACGCTACTTGTACAAACATAATGGTGACGATGAATGCACGTTCATTACTAAATTTCTTCGAGCTTCGCTGCTGTCTACATGCGCAATGGGAGATCCGACTACTTGCAAATAAAATGCTACAGGAAGTAAAAAAGGTCGCTCCATTGATTTTTAAAAACGCGGGACCCTCATGCAAGACAAAACAGATTTGCCCAGAAAAAAAGAAAAATTGTACTCTCTATCCACAGTGAGAAAACATGAAAAGACCTCATGTTATCATAAATTGTGCAATGTCCGCTGATGGAAAAATTGCATCACCGACACGAAAGCAAATACGGATTTCTTCTGATGAAGACATAAAACGGATGCACCAGCTTCGCAATAAGTGCGATGCAGTACTGGTTGGGATTGGTACAATCCTAGCTGATGATCCAAAACTGACGGTAAAAAAAAAATACGTAAAAAATCCAAAACAACCATTACGGGTCATCCTTGATAGCAAAGGAAGAACACCAGCCAACGCTCTAGTGCTAAATAATACGTCGAAAACTCTGATAATTACCGCAAAAGGAAAGGAAAAAACCTACCCCGGATCACACATTGAAGTGGTCAGTTGCAAGATCGATAAAAACAGATTGATAGATGTGAAAAGCGTACTAGATCTTCTTTATCGAAAAGGCGTTCGGACTCTTCTCGTGGAAGGCGGTGGTACAATAATCTGGAATTTTCTTAAAAACAGGGTTGTCGATGATTTTTTTATCTTCATTGGATCTTGTATTATTGGAGGGAAGGAGACGCCGACGGTTGCAGATGGCGAGGGGATAACAAGTGAAGAGGACAGCATTCCTTTGAAAATCGTTAAGGTGAAGCGAGTAGGTCTTGGTGTATTGATTCATTATCAATCACGATAAGGAACATTATAAGTTTTCTTGAAGAAAAATAGAAAGAATTTTCTTCAACAGTAGTGACTGTTGTTCACTGTCGACATTGAAAATGTATAAATATTGTACTACGAATCACCGTTCGTACATGTGTGGTATCATAGGTATTATTGGGGGACGGCCTGTTTCACATCTTATTTATCATAGTTTATTTACATTACAACATAGAGGGCAATCATCTGCTGGTATGCTCACTTATGATGGGAACATCCATGTCACAAAAGACTCTGGTCTTGTACGAGATGTTTTTGATGAAGAGAAAAAAATCAATAAACCAGGAAATATTGGTATCGGCCATACCCGATATTCGACAGCAGGAATGGATGATGAAGAATCTTTAAAAAAGAATGCACAACCAGAGTATCTGGTAAATCCGTTTTTAGCAGCGGTGCATAATGGAAATATCTTTAATTGTTCTGAGCTTTCGAGCATCACACAGAGAAAACCTCGTACGGATTGTGATATCCAATGTCTCCTGCTCCCCATGGCAGATGAACTTTATAAAAAAGAATTAACCCCAGAAGTAATTTTTTCTGCATGCGAACAGGTCATGAGAAAAGCTAGAGGGAGTTACTCAGTTTTATACATCGCTGATTCGGGAGACAAACCGTATTTGTTTGCTATGACCGATCCTCGAAAGATTCGACCGCTTGCTCTTGGAAAAACAAATGGTACGTATTGTCTTTCATCAGAGACACGGGTTTTTAAAAAAATTAATTTTGAATTTGTAAAAGATATCCCAGGTGGCTCAGTCATTATCATTGATCCAAAAGGAAATATCTACGAAAGGCAGATCATAAAAAAACAGGAACTTCCATGTATGTTTGAATTTGTATATTTTGCAAAACCAGATTCACGTATAAACAGACGATCCATTCATACAACTCGTGAGGAGATCGGACGTTTACTTGCACAGGAACAACCAGCGGAAGCTGATCTTGTGATACCAGTCCCTGAATCAGGGAGACGATATGCAATCGGATATTCGCGAGAATCTAATATTCCTCTTGATGAAGGAATCATGAAAGATAAAGATGAACGATCTTTCATTCAACAAACTCAGGAGCACCGAGAGAAAGTAGTTGAAGAAGGATTATCATTTCTCCGTGCTGTCCTTGAGGATAAACGAGTTGTATTGGTAGATGATTCGATTGTTCGTGGAACAAATATCCGCAAAATCATCCGAGGAATGAGAAACGTTGGGGTCAAAGAAGTACATGTAAGGATTGGGTGCCCACCTCTTATCGCACCGTGCTATCTTGGTATTGACATGCGTAGTAAAAAAGAGTTTATCGCCCGAAACAGCGATGGTGATATCAAGTCATGGGATAAGATTGCTGAGGAAATCGAAGCTGATTCTCTTGGTTATATCAGTATTGAAGGTTTAAAGAAAGCAATCGGATTTGATGTGTGTAAAGGATGCATTGAATTCCCCGAAGGATATCCCCCAGAAATGCGGGACGATGTTGAAAAACTCTTTAAAAACGATAAAAAAGGGATGCGTGCATACGAGTGCATATAAATTTATAGCCGTCGTATGATAGAGATTATCCGAGGATCGTTAGAGGAACAGATCATCAAAGTATTACAAAAAAGTTACCCTATCACAACCTACGAACTTGCTTCGAAGTTGCGAATCTCACAGAAAATAGTTGAACGGATTTTACAAAAATTTCAAATCAAAGGAATCACGAAGCTCGATATATTACCAGATAAAATATATGTGAGATTATTACGAAATGATTTTCGGTTTGTTGGATTGAAACAACAAGTAAAACCAATTAAAAAAAGAGATATTAAGATCAAAAAAGAGGATTACGGTGACGACGACAATATCATGTATTCCTAAAAGAAACAAAATGATAAAGAAGGATAAATAGTATATTCGTTTATCGTTCTATTTCATTAGCATCGCATTGCTTTGAAGGTGAAAGGTAGGGTAATGGAAACATCAACGATAGAAATAAACGCACAAACAAATAATACGATAAGACCAACAGGAAAACCAAAAATCGCGTATTTTTCCATGGAAATCGGTATTGATGAACATATACCAACCTACAGTGGTGGTCTTGGGATACTTGCGGGAGATACTTTGAAATCATGTGCAGATCTTAACGTACCGATTGTTGGGGTAACACTTCTTTCTGAAAAAGGATATTTTTATCAAGAAATCGATTCAGACGGAAAGCAAATCGAACTTCCATATAATTTTAACATCAATGATTTCCTCAAACTTCTACCGAGTAAAACCTGTGTAAAAATTGAGGAAAGAGACGTCAATATTCGTATTTGGTACTATCCAGTACAAGGTGCAGGTGGTTACATCGTTCCCGTGTTCTTCCTTGATACTAATCTTGATGTAAATACAAATTATGATAGAGAAATTACTAAGTTTCTCTACGGAGGAGACAACAAATATCGTCTTGCACAGGAAATCGTATTAGGTATCGGTGGTGTTCGTGCAATAGAATCATTGGGGTACAGAACCATTGATAAGTATCATATGAATGAAGGGCATGCTGCCCTTGGTACTCTTGAGCTTTATGATCAATTGAAAGATGTAGAAAAAGTCAGAAATCAATGTGTATTTACGACACATACTCCCGTTGCTGCAGGGCATGATCAGTTTGATTTATCTCTTGCAAAATCGATGATCGGAGATTTAATTCCTAACTCCTTGTTGCACGAATTCACTTTTGAAAATAAATTAAATATGACGAGACTTGCGCTCTTTTTTAGCCACTATGTTAATGGGGTTGCGAAGAAACATGGAGAAATATCACGATTGATGTTCCCAGGATATGCGATCGATTCGATAACAAATGGTGTACATACGTCGACATGGGTATCTGAACCATTTCAACGCGTGTTTGATAAGCATCTTCCAGGTTGGCGATCTGATCCATATATACTTCGGGGAGCATTCGGAATCGACAAGACAGAAATATGGACAGCACATATAGAAGCAAAAAAGAAGCTTATTGATTTTGTAAACAATAGGTATAATGTAGGAATGAACTACGACCATTTCACAATTGGATTTGCTCGTAGACAGACTGCGTATAAGCGACCGGAGTTATTGATCTCTGATGCGCAACGGCTCATGAGTTTGGCAGAAAAAGCTGGGCCAATTCAAATTATTTATGCAGGAAAAGCACATCCAAAAGACGAATCTGGAAAAGACACAATTAAAATGATTTTTTCAGCGATGAAAAATATTCACGGAAAAGTAAAAATAGCTTACATCCATAATTACGATATAGCGATTGCAAAGCTCATGACTGCGGGGGTTGATGTCTGGTTGAACACACCGCGACGACCACAGGAAGCCTCAGGAACATCAGGGATGAAAGCAGCACATAATGGCGTACCTCAATTTAGTACCCTTGACGGTTGGTGGATAGAGGGACGCGTAGAAAACATCACAGGATGGGCAATTGGTACAAGAAAATCAAATGAACTGGAATCGGATGATGATAACGACCGCAACGACCTTTATAACAAACTTGAGACATGGATCATTCCGAAGTTCTACAACGACCGAGATAATTGGATACGAACCATGAGAAGTTGTATTGCAATAAATGCATCATTTTTCAATACAAACAGGATGATTGAGCAGTACGTGTTAAATGCCTATTTCATGTAAAAGAACAGACTCGTATTTTGGTGTGATCTTCTCAATATCTTCTACCCAGGAACGTAATATTTCTGCGACACTCCATGCTTGCGTAATACAGCCTTGAGGTAAATATGGGGGATCTCCATCAAAAATCTCATGGATCGAACCATCCCATTGATTGCCGTACACGTCAATCATTGGTTGTAAAAAATTTTGAAATGCATATCGTCTCTGTATGGCATCATAACCTGTTACTTTCACAAACGCTTTGATGAATGGTCCCATCAACCATGGCCAGACTGTTCCATTATGGTACGCAAGATCCTTGTTATGATTCCCAAGATATTTTCCTTTATATCGAGAGTCCTGGGGCGAGAGAGTTCTTAAACCGAAGAGAGTGACCAACGTCTTCTGTACTTCAGTAACAATTCGTTCCTGCATAGGTTTTTCAATAAGAGAAAAATCGAGAGAGACAAGGAAAATCTGATTTGGTCGCATTGAAAGATCCTTAGTATCAATAACGTCATATGGGTAATCATACTGATTTTCGAAATTTTCTTTGACGTTTCGTGCTAGTTCGCTATAGGGATTGCTTTTTCCTAAAAGTGTTGAAAGGGCGCTCATGATTTGTAAGGCGTTATACCAGAGGGCTTGGATTTCTACTGCTTTCTTAGAGCGTGGTGTCGGATAGTAATTCCCAAGTTTGACATCCATCCAGGTGAGTCCTTCGTCATGGCTGATGAGAAAATCACGATCCATGTGGATATTATAGTCTGTTCCTTTTTTGTAACCCTCAATAATTGACTGTAACGTCGACCAAAGTTTCTCAACTAAAATCAAGTCATTGGTATATTTGAGATATTGGTAGACGCGATCCACATACCACAGTGACGCATCCACCGTGTTGTACATTGGTTGAGAATCTCGTTCATCAAATACATTAGGAATTAATCCATTCTTACAATATTTACCAAAGCTTTGAAGAATTTGTTTCGCATCTCCGAATCGCTTCGTCACAAGAGTCAGTCCTGGAAGCGCGATCAGTGTGTCACGTCCCCAGTCGCTAAACCAATGATATCCTGCAACAATTGATTTCCCCATACCTTTTTTTACGATAAAATTATCGGCTGATAACACAAGTTTATCGAAAGCATGGGGGAGTAGTGTCTGTGTTAGTAATTGTCGTTTCCGTTGCATTTCCTGATGATAGATATGGGAAGGATCCTGCTGCACTTCATCTTCAATTGTTACTAGCAGATAATATTCAGCTGAGTTGTTAAGAGGCATCTGAAATTCACCGGTGTGAAAATTATGATCTCTCCAGGAATCGTTCCGCTCGCGATCTTTTTTATAATAGAGCTCCTCCCAGTACCCATCTGGTGTATAACATGAATTTTTTAGGATCATTTTTAATTTTTTGTCGATGTTACTGGGTCTGACAAGTACCCCTTCATCAATAACATTCTGGGTAAATGAAGCAGAACCCGGTGAGGTTATATCGTAAAAATGTCGAGAATTAATCGTAGGAATATGAGAAAGAACGAGTGATTTATTTGTCTCGATTGTGTACTTAATGATTGTTGTGTTTTTTTCATGTTCCATGAAAAAGGTTTTTTTGATTCTCACTCCATCAACGTCATATATTAGTGAGGGAAAGAAATCAAACAAGAATTTAGATTTGTAATCTTTAAGACTATATATGCGATCTTTAATTTGTATTTTGTCTGTGACGTTGGAGACAAACATCCATCGTTTTGTTGGTGGTTCTAAACTTGCAACAAGTAATCCATGGAATTTGCTTGTTGCCTCACTAGAATGTGTTAAGGATGCGTAGCTACCGAGACCGTTTGTTACAATCCATTCTCGCATATATACCTCCTGGCACCGCGTGTAAACGCAATCTAATGAAAAAACTTATCGTAAAAATTCTTTGTAAATATCAAGGGTTCGTCGATTGACTGCATCCCAGCTGAATTCTTCTAAGACTCGCTGTCTGCCATTTTTTCCCCATTGCACAGCTTTATCTTGTGATTGGAGTACTTGGATGATTCCCCATGCAATATCCTTTGGTTCGAAGGGATTGATATGAATTCCACATTGCTTTTCACCAGAGGGAATGATCTGTTCTCGCATCCCGTTTGTACCCCGTGCGCCGACGACCGTTGGTTTCTCCATTGACATTGCTTCGGTACATACGATACCAAAGGGTTCGTAAAGTGAGGGGAGTACGACAATGTCAGCTGAAGCATAGTGACGGATTCTTTCTTCTTCACTTACAAATTCTGTTCGCATAATTATTTTATCATGTATACCTAAGTTATCAGCGATAGATTGAATTTCATTGCTCATATCGCCGACGCCCAGAATCAGTAATTTCGTGTTGGGGAACTCTTTCAACACCAGGGGCATTGCTCGTACTAATTTATCCGCTCCTTTCACAGTGACAAGACGACCGATGAAGAACAAGAGTGTTTCGTGATCTTGGACACCGTAATATCGTCGTAGAGCGAGTCGATCTTCTTTTGAAACTCGCGAAGGATCGTATTTCACGGGGTCAACCCCATTCCAGCATGGTCGGATTTTATCTAGAGGAAAACCAAGTTTTAGGAGCTCGTCTGCCATTGCATTTGAAACGGTAATTACGCAATCAGCAACTTGCCCTCCTTCGAACTCAATATCTTTTATTGTATGTGATCCGCGTCCCATAGATCGTCCTACTTCAGTTGAGTGCACATGAAAAAATAAGGGAATATTGAGCTCTTTTTTTGCAATCATCCCGCCCATAATTCCAAGCCAGTCATGTGCGTCAATAATATCAAATGACCGCCCATTCTTCCGAACGAGTGAGTTCACGAGCTGCGACGCGGACATAATGTTGTAGCTTAACACATCAGCAAAAAATTTGAAATAAGGCCCCCACGAGCGGAGTTCATGATCTACACAGAGGTAAAATGGTTTGCTGAGATCAAGCATTTTCGGTCTGTACACCTCTACGCCATCGATCTGATCAGACGTAGCAAGAGCATTATCCTTGTTAAGTGAAAAAACAGTCACATCATGTCCAAGCTCTATTTGTTTTTTTGTAATCTCGGTGACAAATGTACCAAGCCCACCATAGATAACTGGGAGATACTCCCAGGAAAAATGCACAATCTTCATAATATGTTAGATCTCCTCACCGTGATTCAGCTTTTTCCTTTAAATCTTGCAAGATGTTCATGTAGTTAATAAAACCATCATATGGGATGTCATACGGACTGAAATACGCATGGACAGTGCCGTCTTCAAAACCTTTGGTTGAAATATAGTAAAGATGATCTGATGTTTGGAGTAATCGCCAGATATACAGAAGATCTTTATCTCCTTTCTTTTTGATTTTTCGTCCTATATCTTTCAATTCATTAAAGCAAGCGATCTGCATATTATTCCCAAGCCATGTCGACACATTTCTATCTTCGTCTGCCCACGAGATAGCCCAGGGAGAGTCGATGTCACCAACTGCGTCATACCGCTCGACTGCTTCACTCACGGTAGCAAAATCAAGGTTATCATGTTTCAATACTTCTTCAGGAAGATGTTTGAGGAATTCAAAAATTCCTGTTTCTACCCATTGATGTTCTCCGAAGGTTTCATAATCCATGAAAAGGTTAATAACGTCGCCAAACGAGTTGGACATCCAGTTCGCATATTTATCTGCGGTAAGGGGAAATCCAGGCCAGTTACGTGCAGAAAATCGGAACCCAACATCATCACTTAGCTTATAGTTGCGCAGGAGAACTTTGAGGTTTGCATTTACTGGTTTGTAGATGAAGTTCGGTGAACGCCATCCCAGGATTTTTTCTGCTCCTTCGGTAATAATGCCTTTGTACCCGAGATCTGCAATTTTTTGTGCAATCCTATTATCGTAGATCGCCTCGGTGTTTCGAAATACTTTTGGTTTATAATTGAAGGTTCGTCTAATCATCTGCCGATGCATCTTAACCTGTTCCTCAAATTCAGTAAGATCATCGTAGAGTCCAGATAGAGAATGAAAGTAGGTTTCCTCGATGAGATCAACGGCACCGGTTTTAAATAACTCCTTAAAACTATCGAGAAGCTCAGGCAGGTACTTCTCACAGTATTCAACGAACGTTCCAGTAAGACTATAGGATACTCTGAATTTCCCATCGTACTTACGTATTAAATCGAGGATTAAATTATTGGTAGGGAGATAACATTTCTTTGCCACTTTTTCAAAAATCTTTTGGTTAAGATGTTGATCAAAATAAGTGGAATAGAAATCTCGTGTATTTCCAATATTAAACACCGAGAAATGATTTAACCTAAATGGTTGGTGCACTTCGAAGTAGAAACATACGGATGGCATATTAGGCTAAACCCCTGTAGACATCAAGCGTCCGTTCTGCGACGCGGTCCCAGGTAAATAATTGTATCTCCCTTTTTGAACTTTGCCTCATAACATCCCGCAAGGAATCATACCGTAAAAGCGCAATAATCTTGTTTGCCATCTCATCGGTATCCCAAAAATCGACCTTGAAACAATTCTTCATTACCTCCGAGACACCAGCGCTTTTTGATACAATAGTTGGCGTTCCTGCAGAGATCGCTTCAAGAGCGGTAATACCAAACGGTTCGCTGACCGATGGCATGACATAGATGCTTGAGATTTTATAGATATGTTGAACTTCCTCTTCCGTTAGTTTTCCCGTAAAAATAACTTTATTTGATATCCCCATGTGAACAGCTTGTTCAATTAAACGAGGAAGCATATCCCCAGATCCTGCAACCACAAACCGAGCATCCTCATAATCTAATACTTTTTTTGCAGTTTTCAAGAAGAACTCTGGACCTTTCTGTACCGTTAGTCTCCCTAAGAAAAGGATAAGATTTTGTTTCTCTCCTTCCCCAATGGGATAGACTGCATTATGAACTACGGTGATTTTATCCGGGTGTATCCCGTATTTCTCAACAACAACTCGTTTGGTGAACTCACTAACTGCGATAATGCGGTCCGCTTTCTGCATACCTTCTCGTTCGATATCAATAAACCATTGATTTGGATAAATCCAACCTGATCGGTCATACTCTGTTGAATGAATAGTCAGAATAAGCGGAACACCCATTTTTTCTTTTAAGGCGACCCCTGCTTTCATTGTGAGCCAGTCATGACAGTGTATTAAATCATACTGCCCCTTCACCCTCTGAACTAATAAATCATTGTATCGATAGACCGCATCAAAAAATTTCCCACCAAGTTCTTTATCATCAGGTCGGTCGTAAGGATATACCTCTGCTTCTCCAACCTCAATAATATTAATATTCTCGTTGTCACTCTTGATTTTTTTTCTGAGCTTCGGCATATAGAAGTCTATGTGTACGTTTTTATCGGCAAGTCCATGGGTTAACCCGTAACAGTGGGTACCTAAACCTCCCACTTTAAATGGCGGGTATTCCCAGCCGATCATTGCGATTTTCATTCCTCTTGTCCTCACCAATAGTTCTCATTGTGTTTACTGATAATTTCTACTCCCCAATAGCTTATCATGCCCATCTAGGGCGAACATTAATTGACCTGTTTTTTGTATTGATATACGATTTTTTACCATAAAACCTACCTCGCTGTTATAAGCTTTTCGCTTTTTCTAATTTTTTTTTCTTAAATGTCGTTAAGAATCTTCCTCCGAAGTCAAAAATGACTTTTATATTTTTCGTCTGTGAATGATATGCTTTAGCAGAATTTAATATTATCTGTAAAAAACTGAAAAAAAAGAATGTTAAATGAAATTTTCAATAAACAATAATTTGAACTAGTATGATGTAAAAATATATATTGTCGCTGTCACCCAACACAAAGAATAAAAGGTATTGGGTGTGGTGACACAGCATCCTCCACAGTAAGCAGCAGCGGGAGAATCCTGCAACGCTTCTCGCGACAGTTTTATGATATCGTGGTTATCCTCTGTTTCATCTCTTGACTTTACGTCTGCTTGATCAAAGAGGGACCCTAATCGATATCAACTGTTACCTTGAACTTGCTTCTCCAATCATGCGATCATGGAGATCTTCGTATCAAGGATAACAAAACATAAAACTATCGATTAATTAAAGTTTCGCTCTGTTATTTTCATCGATATTTGTTGATGTCGTTACGAACCAATTCAGCTTTTTTCCTGGATTGCTCTGAGAAATCCTCTTGTTCCCCTGCAAAAATAATTTCCCGTGAGGAATTAATAAGAGCCATCTCTCCTTTTGCATTCGTTCCGTTTCTCACGGTTTTTTCAATGTCACCGCCTTGTTTTCCAATTCCAGGTATAAGAATAGGGATATTCTCTCCCAGAATAGTACGAACGGTCTTCAATTCCTCCGGGTAGGTCGCACCGACGACCGCCCCACAGTTCTTATTTGTATTCCATTCACGAATTTTCTGGGCAACAATTTGATAGACAGGGGTAGATGAGACCGTCAGATCTTGAAAATCGCCCGCGGAGGCATTGGAGGTACGACACAAAATAAAACTACATTTATCTTTATACTCTAAGAATGGACTTATGCCATCCTTTCCAAGATAAGGGTTAATCGTTACTGCATCCGCTTTGAGAGTATCGAAAAGGGATTGCGCATATTTCTGAGCGGTGTTACCAATATCATTGCGCTTCCCATCAAGAATGATGAGGATGTTGTGCTGGATATATCGAACGGTTTTTTCTAATGCTTCAAACCCATTCTTTCCAGCTACCTCATAAAACGCCATATTTAGTTTATACGCACACACCAAATCTTTAGTTGCATCAATAATTGCTCTATTAAAATCGAAAAGTGGATTTTTACTTGTTTCCAAGAGGAATTTTGGTAATTTTCCAATATCGGTATCAAGCCCGATGCAGAGAAGGCTATTGTTCTGAGATGTTATAGTTGTCAGTTTTTCTCTCCAGTTCATAAAGACCCCGAGTGAAATAGGGGTTCTTCTATAAATACTCGTGTTTTCGTTAGCTATTTAACGTCATGGAAAATACAATCCCGCATATGGAAATCATCTATGGAGTGTGCTCATGGGGTCTTGGCCACGCGACACGATCTTTACCAGTCATACGAAAACTTATCAATGAAAAACATAACGTGACCATGATTTCAAACGGACGAAGTTTAGAGGTACTGAAAAAGGAACTGGGAGAAAATGCCACCTATATTGATATCCCGGATTATCCGATGTTAGTCTCCAAAAACACCAGGCAATTTCTTGCCAAGAGCATGGTATACTGGCCGGTGTTTATCAAAAGAATAGAACACGGATTATCCCAGTTACAGAAAATCCTTGATAAAAAACATTATGATTGTATCGTCTCTGACGCCAGATATGATATGTACAGTAAGAAGATCCCATCGTTTTTTATTTCTCATCAGATGCGTATCATGAACCCTCTGCAGATAAAGATGTTTGAAAGAGCGACGGAGCGATTCAACATGTTTTTTTTCAAACGGTACGTCGGCATCATGGTACCTGATTATAAAGAAAACAACCTCTCTGGCGATTTGTCACATCATCTCAAAAGAATCGATGAAGACACGATTCATTATGTCGGAGTACTGTCTGATTTTACGAGACGACCACTGAAAAAGGATATCGATTATTTGATTTCGATTTCTGGCCCGGAACCCCAACGAAGCATCCTTGAAGAAAAACTCGCGTCACATGCTCATGAACTTGAGGGAAACGTAGTCATGACATTAGGGAAAACAGAGAAATATTCCATAAAAAAAAAGGAGCACCTTACAACGTATTCGTTTGTGACAAAGGAGCTCCGAGAGGAACTGTTAAACAAAGCAAAACTAGTGGTGTCACGCTCAGGGTACTCCACGATCATGGATGTCGCAGTTACAGGCACAAAAGCATTGTTCATCCCAACACCAGGTCAGATAGAACAGGAGTACCTCTCAGAGTATCATAACACGCTTGGCACGTTTTACTCTGTAACACAGGATGCTATTGATCTGAAATCCGATGTGAAAATTGCGGCACAGAAAACCGGGATTACCAGAGAATGCGATGTGAAAAAAACCGTGGAAAATATCTTTGATATTATTATGGATAAAACATAAAAACGGGTACCATAACAGCTTTAAATCAGATGAGTATTACCTGTGAGGAAGGATATTTTATTTATGAAACGTTGGGGGTTTCTGAAATCATGGTATTT
>Ga0315268_10004100_pt1 | contig 15907 bp, 14 predicted proteins | sample C1_top_MG_FD_204535 | JGI IMG/M metagenome (GOLD analysis project Ga0315268, IMG submission 204535) | Sediment microbial communities from Yellowstone Lake, YNP, Wyoming, USA - C1_top | ecosystem: Environmental > Aquatic > Freshwater > Lake > Sediment | place: USA: Wyoming | collected 2017-08-01
CGCTCGAAGTTCTGTTTACCGACTGGTGGGGGTACGCCGACGTCGGCGCGCGCTGAACGCGTTGCGCACGCCCGGAGGTGGAGTGGACATGAGACTGCAATCGCGACGACGGCCACTGGTGGCGGCGCTGTGGTTGCTGCCGATCGCCGGCTGCTTCGAGTTCAAGGGCATCCCCGACGCCGCTCAGATCAGCTGCGATTCGACCGACGAGAACGCCTGCCCTGCCGGCATGGAGTGCTGTGAGAACCGCCGCTGCGTGCGCAAGGGCGACTGTCGTTGCCGCGACGGCCGCGAGTATTGCGAGCTCAACGGCGCCATCGATTGCGCTGGCAATCGCAGCTGCGAGAACGGCTGCTGGGGAGGCTGCCCGACCTGCCAGGCGCTCTGCACCGACCGCGGGTACCAGCGCTGCCGCAGCTCGCAGTTCGTCGAGACCTGGTTCTGTCCGTTGCAACAGGTCTGCCTGGTCAAGTTCGGCGAGCCGGGCAGCACCGCCACGTCGGCGTGTTACACGCCGCCGCAACAGTGCGACGCGCAGTCGGCGCGGGTCTGCTCTTGCTTCAACGCGCCGTTCTCGACGGTGCGTCCCTGTTTCCCGGCCGAACACTGCCTCGACCTGGCGGCCTCCGACGCCCCATGCGTCGGCTGCAGCCGGGTGCCGACCGACGCCGGCAACGTGCACAACCCGCCACTTGACGGTGGCTTCGATGAGCCGAGCATGGTCCCAGGCGACGCCAGTAGCCCAATCCAGGACGCGCAAAGCGGCGAACGCACGCCGGGACTCGATAGCGGCGCCGCCGTCGACGGCGCCATCTGGGACACCATGCTCATGGTCGACGATCGAAGCGGCAGCCCCCTGGACCAGGGGCCGCGACCGGCTCCCGACTCGCTGCTGCTCAACCAGGCCGCGCGAGACGGGCAGGAGGTCGGTGGTATCAACTTTGGTACCGGGATCGTGACCAGCGATTGGATCGGTCCGCTGTGCTACCGATCGCTGGGCACCAACGCTTCAAACGTGGTGTGCTGCGACATGAGCCTCAACTCGCTCGCCGTCATGACCGATGTCGGCTACCGGTGCGCGAGCCCGAATGTCGCGGTCACTGCATGCGGCGGCTTTGGCACCGACTGCATCGAGAACCGGCCGACCGGAACCGGATGTCCCGACGCCACCGTGTGTCGCTGGGCCTGGTACGACGCGAACAGCGATCTCAACTGCGCGTCGACCGGACCTGCTGCGCCCTGTGCGAGCGGCATCTGGCTGTGCCCGGCCGGCAGTGCGCCGGTCAACGAGTGCATCAACTGCATCGACGGTTTGTGCAGCTAGCGGTCCCACCGGGGGAGGCGACGCGTGGCGCTCAGCGAGAGGTTCGATCAGGCACTGCAGTACGCCAATGCACTGCACCGCACGCAGCTGCGCAAGACCACCAGCGTGCCCTACGTGTCGCACGTGCTGGCCGTGGCCAGCCTGGTGCTCGAGCACGGTGGCGACGAGGATGAGGCGATCGCAGCGCTGCTGCACGACGCGGTCGAGGATCAGGGTGGCCTGCCGACGCTGGAGCAGATCCGGTTGCGCTTTGGTGACCGGGTGGCCGAGATCGTCAAGGGCTGCACCGATGCCTGGACCACGCCCAAGCCGCCCTGGCTCGAGCGCAAGCGCGCCTACCTCGAGCACCTGGGCACGGCACCGGCGTCGGTGCGGCTGGTGGCGGCCGCCGACAAGTTGCACAATGCGCGCTCGGTGCTGGCCGACTACCTCGAGATCGGCGAGGCGCTTTGGCCGCGCTTTAGCTCAGGGCGCGACCATCAGCTCTGGTACTACCGGGCGCTGGCCGACACTTTCTCCAGGGTCGGTCCGGTCGCACTGGCGCGCTCGCTCGAGCGCGTGGTCAGCGAACTCGAACAGCGCGTGCCGCGGACCTGATCAGCGCTGTAGAAAATCGGCGATCAAGGCGACGGTCTGGTCCGGCCACTCCTCCTGTGGCATGTGGCCGCAGCGCGGCAGCACGTGCAGCTCGGATCCGCGGATCTCGCGCTGCAGCGCCTGGCCGACGGCCAGCGGTACCCAGCGATCGTGCTCTCCCCACAGGATCAGCGTCGGTAGCTGGATGGTCGGCACGCGGTCGAACAACGCCCGTAGGCCGGGCCCGTTGACGGTGGCCACGATCGCGGCCTGTGCCTGGAGCGCGCCGTCGGTCCGTAGCCGGTCGTAGTAGGCGCGCCGCGTCGCCGGGCTGATGCGCGCGCGGTCGAAGTAGACCTCGTCCAGATTGAAGTCGACCATCCACTGTCCAAATGCCAGCTCGGCGGTCAGTGCGCCTGGCGCGCTGCCGAGCAGCTGGAACACAGCCGGCCGGTGGTCGGTGCGCGGCACTGCCGGGTCGACCAGGATCAGCCGTTCGATCTGCTCGGGTCGGTCGAGGGCGCTGAGCACAGCGACGGCACCGCCCAGCGAATGGCCGACCAGCGCATAGCGCTGCAGGCCGAGTCCGTCGACAAACTTGTGCACCTCGTGCTTGAGCGTGACCACATCATAGGTGGCGCCGCGCGGTTTGTCGGACCAGCCAAAGCCCTTCAGGTCGAGGGCGACGATGTTGTAGCCGAGCCGGTTGAGCGGCGGCGCGATCTGCTCCCAGGTGTAGGTCGACGACGCAAAGCCGTGCACCATCACCAGCGTCGGGCCCGGCCCGGGATAGAGCAGGTAGTGGTACTTGACGCCGTCGATGCGCACGAAGTGGTCGTGCGCCGTTGGATCGACGATGACGCCGGGGTCGATGGTCGGGACCAGCAGCCGGCAGCCAACCAGCGTGGTCAGCATGGCAACCAGGATGACGGGCTCCACGCAACGCGGCATCGCGGACTCCGGTCGGACAGGCACCCCCCTGGTCCAGGCAAGATGGTATAAGAGACGCGCCGTACGTGAAACCCTCGCGCCTAGCCCGGTTGCCGGCGATAACCGCCCCGGGGAATTGGATGACCACAATTTCGACCTGGAAATGCGACGTCTGCGGCTACGTGCACAAGGGAGCCGCGCCGCCCGAGCACTGCCCGGTGTGCAGCGCGGGCGCCGAGATGTTCAGCCCGCTCGACGTCGGCGTTTTAGCGCCGGCTCCGATCGAATCGTCTGCAACCGCAGCGGCGAACCGAACCATCGCGATCATTGGCGCCGGTGTTGCCGGGGTCAGCGCGGCCGAACAAGCGCGCGCCACGGACCCGGGCGCCTCCATCGCACTGTTCTCGGGGGAGCCCGATCTGCCCTATCTGCGGCTCAACCTGACCCGGTTGCTGGCACGCGAGGTCGACGAGGCGAGCTTGCTGTTGCAGCCGCGCGGCTGGTTCGCGCAGCAGCGGATCGAACTGGTCCACGATCGGGTGGCGGCGATCGACTGCCGCGCGCACAAGCTGATCCTGCAGAGCGGCAATTCGCAGCGCTATGACCGTCTCGTGCTGGCCAATGGCGCGCACCCGTTTGTTCCGCCGCTGCCCGGCGTGGCGCGGCGAAACGTGATGCCGTTGCGCAGCAAGGCGCAAGCGCTCGAGTTGCTGCGGCTGGCCACGCGCGGCCCGCGCATCGTATGTCTGGGTGGCGGGTTGCTCGGACTCGAAGCGGCGGGGGCCCTGGCGCGCCACGGTGCTCAGGTGACCGTGCTGGAGAATTATGGCTGGCTGCTGCCGCGGCAACTGGCGGAGCCCGCGGGCAAGCTTTTGATCGGCCACGTCGAACGGCAGGGCATCGCGGTGCGCTGCAGCGTACGGGTCGAGGAGATCGTCGGCGACGAGGAGGTGGCCGGCGTGCGGCTGGCCGGTGGCGAGGAGATACCCGCTGACGTCGTGTTGTTGGCGACCGGTGTGCGACCCAATGCCACGCTGGCGCGCCGGGCCGGTCTCGAGGTGAAGGCGGGCGTGCGGGTCGATGACCGGCTGGCGACGTCGGATGCCGACATCTTTGCCGCGGGCGACGTGGCCGAGCACCGCGGCGTCGTGCCCGGCATCTGGCCGACGGCATATGCGCAAGGTGTGGTCGCCGGCGCCAACGCCGCTGGCGCGAACGCCGAATACCGGCCGCTGCCGCCCTCCAATCAACTCAAGGTGCTGGCCGTCAACCTGTTCTCGATCGGCGAAGTGGCGCCAGGCGATGCGTCGAGTCGCGTGTTCGAGCAGACTCGTGACGACATCTACTTTCGATTGGTCTGCCGCGGCGGCGTTCTCGTCGGTGCCAATCTGTACGGGGACGTTGCACTGGCGTCCACGATCAAGAAAGCAGTCGAGCAGCGGACGCCGCTGGTCGATGTGGCGCCTCTGCACCAGCGGTTTCCCGAACTGTCGACCGTGGTCGGCATGGGATAGCGGTGGACGTCTGCAAAGGCGTCGTGGAGAATTGCAGTCAATCAACCCCAAGGTCATGAGGTGGCAAGATGGCAAATTTGAAGGGCAGCAAGACCGAACAGAATTTACTCAAGGCTTTTGCCGGCGAATCGCAGGCGCGCAACCGCTACACCTTTGCCGCCAAGGCCGCGCGCAAGGAGGGGCTGCACCAGATGGAGCAACTCTTCCTCGAGACCGCCGACAACGAGCGGCAGCACGCCAAGCGCTTCTTCTCGTTTCTCGAGGGCGGGCCAGTCGAGATCACGGCAACCTATCCAGCGGGCAAGACTGGCACCACGCTGGAGAACCTCAAGGCCGCTGCGGCCGGTGAGCACGAGGAGTGGACCGAGCTGTATCCCGCGTTTGCCAAGGTGGCCAAGGAGGAGGGCTTCAACGAGGTGGCCGCCGCCTTCACCATGATCGCCAAGGTCGAAAAGGAGCACGAGGCGCGGTTTAACAAGCTGGCCGCTAACATCGAGCAGAACCAGGTGTTCAAGAAAGGCCAGGCCACGCACTGGAAGTGCCGCAAGTGCGGCTACGTGCACGAGGGACCCGAGGCGCCGGGCAAGTGCCCGGCCTGCTTGCACCCGCAGGAGTACTTCGAAGTCGAGGCGACCAACTACTGAGTCGCCGCGGTCCTCGGAGGTCTCATGGCCAACGAATACTTTTGCCCCCGCTGCCGCGCTTCGCTCAATCCGGGCGCGCACGTTGTACTGCGCGTCGGCCATGGGCGGCAGCACGGACTGATCCTGCTCAGTCCGCAGGTCGGCAATTACCGGCGCGTGCTGCCCGAGGGGTTTGAGCTGCGGCCAGGTGAGCTGGTCGAGTTTGGCTGTCCGGTGTGCGGCGCCGACCTGACCAGCCCGATCAACCGCAAGCTGGGCGAGGTGCTGCTGCGGCGCAGCGCGCACGACTTCGCGCGCGTCAACTTCTCCAAGGTGGCGGGCGAGAAGGCAACCTTCGTCGTCGAGAGCAATGGCGTGCACCCGTTTGGCCTGCACGCCCTGCGCTATGACGACGTCAATTTCTTCGGCGAGGGACGCACCAAGGCGCCCTAGCCCCGGAACGACATGACCGACCAGAAACCGCCCGCCAAGGCAGCGCCGGCGCCGGTCGCCGAGACCGAGGCGAAGAGCGGCCAGACGCTCGAAAAGCGGGCCGAGGCGCGCGCCTTTCTCGGCAAAAAGGGGCTGGCCACGGTCGACCGCATGGCGCCGCTGTTCGGCCCCGAGGCCGACCGCGAGAAGCTAGCGGCCAAGGCGGCCGCGCTGGCGGCGGCCAAGGCCGAGGCGAAGGCGGCGGGCAAGAAGCTCAAACTGCCACCTCCCAATCCTCCAGGGCTGATGAATGCCGCGGCACTGGCGTCGGCTGCGCTGGCGGTCAAGGTGGGCAAGGCCAAGAGCGTCGGCGACATCGACGTGCTGGCCGAGTTCCGGGTGAGCGGTGCGTGGAAGGCGCCCGCCATCATCTGTGCGCTCGACGGCGAGATCCCGTTCGATACCAAGCACCGGCAGAGCGAGGAGGCACCGGGCCTGGTGTCGCTGGCGCGAGCACTGCTCGCGACAGCGGTCTACGGCGACGCGAAGGGCGTGCGCATGCTGTGCAGCGCGGTTGCGCGCAGCACGCAACTCGGCATCGACGACCGGCGTGCAGTCGACGGCATCGGGCGTTTGACCGGGTCGCGTAGTGTCAGCATCGACCACCTGCGCAGCGTGCTGCGGTTCATTTGTCTGGCGGCGGGTCCGCGCACCGATGCGCTGCTGGAACGTGCAGCGCGCGTGCTCGAGCTGTGCGACAGCGTGCGGCCGATCGGCAACCGCGAGCGCAACCTGGCCGCGCCGCGCCAGCTGGTCGAGATCCAGCGCCAGGAGGCGGCGCTGATCGTGGTCGACATGCCGACCAAGGAGCCGACTCTGGTGCGCAAGCCGCAGGGATTTACCCGGGTGGTGGCGCTGACGCGCAATGTTGCCGGCGACCTGGCGCTCATCGATGCGGCCGGCTTGTACGACCCCCTGCAGGGAAAAAATGACTCCAGCCTGCGGGTGAGCGCGCTGCACAAGTCGCAGGAGGTCAGCCTGCGCGAGTACCTGGCGGGCAACAGCAGCACGCCGCCGGTGTCGCCGGTGGCCAGGCTGGTCTACGGCAGCTATCTGAGCGCGGCGCCGCCGGCCAATCTGCAGAGCGTCGAGGTGGCGCTGCTCGGCGGATCGGTCTTTCACTACTGCTGACCGGACCGGTCAGCCCTGCCTGGACGCGATCAGATCGCTGATGATCTTGTCCTTGCGCGCAATGTCATCGCGCAGCCGGCCGAGTTGCCCGGTCAGCACCTCGATCTCGAGGTCACGCGCGCGCAGCGTCTCCTCGGCCTGGCCGAGCTGGGCGAGCAGCCCCTGGATGTGGTTCATCAGCCGCGCGGTATCGGCAGGCGTCTCGCGCGCAGTGCGTGGAACCTCGATCTTGAAGTTGACCGGATCGAGCGGCGCGCTCCCCTCGGGCGCCACCGGCGCGGGCGCGCGCACCACCGCCACTGGCCTGGGTACGGCGGCCGTCGCCGGCACCTCGACGTGAATTTTGTCCCACCCTTCGAACCGGGCTTGCGACTCGGCGAGCGGGATCAGGACCGCTGGTTCGTAGCAGCCCAGGCCGACCAGCAGCTGATTGAGTCGCTCGGCCGAATCGGCACTTGGCGGATCGAACTCGACACCCATGCCCGGCGCGCTCGACTGGCGGCCGGCCTCGACCGGATCGACGGTGGCGACGACCCGTCCGCTCAGGCGCAACGGACGCTTGAGACCGGGCTTGACCAGCGCGATCGCCAGCACGGTGTGGGTGGGCAGCGGTCGCGGCGTGCGAATGAACAGCCCACCGAGCGAGATGTTCTCGATCACCGCCGACGACGACATGTTCTCGACCCAGATGTGGGCGGCGATGCCCTGGGCGCGCACGCGCTTGTAGCGACGTTTTTCCTGCATGGCCGCACCATAGCACTGCGGTCGAGTGCCGGTCACTCGAGCCCGAACTGCTTGATCTTGTCGTACAACGTACGCAGGCCGATGCCCAGCCTTTCGGCCGCGCGCTTGCGGTGGCCGGCTGTCGCCTGCAACGCCTGCTGGATCGCCGCGCGCTCGATCTGCTCGAGCGTGCCATCGAAAATTTGTGCGTTGTCGCGCGTGGTCGAGGTCGGCCCCAGCTGCAGCTGCGCGGCCGACAGCTGGACACCGTCGGCCACGATCGCGGCGCGCTCCAGCGCGTTACCCAGCTCGCGCGCGTTGCCTGGCCAGTCATGGCGCAGCAGCGCCTGGCGCGCGCTGTCGTCGAGCACCAGCCCGGGCCGGCCCAGCGTGGCACCGATCCGCCGCAGCAACTGCTCGGCCAGCGGCAAAATGTCCAGCGCTCGGTCGCGCAGCGCCGGGATGCGCAGCGGGAACACCGCCAGCCGGTGGTACAGGTCCTCGCGAAAGCGACCTTCGCGGATCTCGCGATCCAGGTTGCGATTGGTCGCCGCGATCAGGCGCACGTCGACCTCGATCGTGCGCGTGCCGCCGACCCGTTCGAAGCTGCGCTCTTGCAGCACGCGCAGCAGCTTGGCCTGCAAGGGCAGGGGCAGCTCGGCGATCTCGTCGAGGAACAACGTGCCCCCGTCGGCCAGCTCGAAGCGGCCACGCCGGCGCTCGACCGCTCCGGTGAAGGCACCTTTCTCGTGCCCGAACAGCTCGCTCTCGATCAGCTGCGGCGAGATGGCCGCGCAGTTGACCGCCACGAACGGGCCCGCGGCCCGCGCGCTCTGCCGGTGCAGCGTGCGCGCCGCCACCTCCTTGCCAACGCCGCTGTCGCCCAGGATCAGCACCGTGGCCTGGGTCGGCGCCACCTTGCGCAGCTGGCCGACGACCGCGATCATGGCCGGATCGACCGCCACCAGGTCGTCGCTGCCCGGGTCCTGCGCCACCCGTCGCTGCTGCTCGCGCAATCGCCGCTGCTCGAGTGCGCGCTGTGCCACCAACCGCAGCTCGACCGGACCCGAGAGCGGCTTGGCCAGGTAATCCAGCGCGCCCAGCTTCATCGCCTCGACCGCGCTCTCGACCGTGCCGTGCGCGGTCAGCACGACCACCTCCATCTCGGGCGCCACGCTGCGCGCCCGCCGCAGCAGCGCCATGCCGTCAAGCCGCGGCATCTTGAGGTCGGTGATCAGCAGGTGAAAGCTTCGCTGGTCGAGCAGATCGGCCGCGAGCTGGCCGTCAGCAGCGGTCTCGACCTGCAGCCCTTCGCCGGTCAGCACCTCGCGGATAAAGTCGCGAATGCCCGGTTCGTCGTCCACCACCAGCACGCGTTCCATCGCGATTGCCCTCGCTTGGCTCAACCTGGCCGCGGCAGCTCGATGCGAAACAGCGCGCCACCCGCCGCGTGGTTGAGCGCGCTGATGCGGCCGCCGTGGCCCTCGACGATGCGACGCGCCAGCGCCAGCCCGAGCCCGGTGCCCTGGACCCGGCGCGTGAAGAATGGCTCGAAGATCTTGTCCTCGTCGCCCGGCTCGATGCCCGCTCCGCGATCGCGCACCTCGATCTGCAACCAGTCGCCGGCGATCGCCAGCCGCACCTGGATCGGCGCGCTCGGGTCCGAGGCCTGGCGCGCGTTGGTCAGCAGATTGAGCAGCACCTGCTCCAGCCGCGGCCGGTCGACTGGCCACGGCGGCAGTGTCTCCGGCGCCACCACCTCGACCGGCGCGACCTGGGCGCGCTCGATCGCCGCGCGGGCGATGGCCAGCGGATCCGCCAGTGCCAGATCGAGCGATCCGGTGCGGGAAAAATCCAGCACCTGGTTCGACAGCGCCTCGATGCGCTCGGCCTCGCGCACCACCAGCTCGGCCTTGGCGCGCGCCGGTTGTTCGACGGGCAGTTGCTCGACCAGCAGCTGGGCGTGGCCCTTGAGCGAGGCCAGCGGGTTGCGCAATTCGTGGCCGAGCACGGCCGACATCTGGCCCAGCGCCTTGAGTTGCTGGTCGCGCTGCAACTGCAGCTCGATTGCCTCGGCTCGGCGCGACATGCGCCAGAAGACCAGGCTGGCGACCAGCAAAGCGATCGCGGTGACCAGGCTGAGCAGCAGCGTGATCGCGGCGCGGCCGCTCAGGTTGCGGGCAGCGGTCGGTTCGAAGTCGATGACGAGCAGCGTGCGCCGCCACTCCGGCCGCAGCCAGGCGCCGATCCGACGGCCTCCCATGGCGCCCGGACCGGGCAGCAACGGGACCAGCGCGCGCGTCGCGTTGCGACCAATCGATGCGATGGTCGGCCGCCGCCCGGCCATCGGCACGAAGCCGAGGTGCAGGTCGTCCAGCGCAGTGCCGGCCGACGCCCGCACCGTGCCGTCGCGTTCGACCAGCCCGACAAACCGCACACCCTGGTCAGTCAGGTCCTCGACCAGGCCGGCAACGGTGGCGTCGAGGTCGCCTTCGCCGGCCAGCAACAACTCACGCCGGACCGACCGCACCAGCGTCTCTGCCGTGGTCTCGGCGATGGCCGCGGATGCGACCCGAGCTCCGGCAAACGATGCCAGCGACGTGGCGACCAGCGCAAAGCCCATCACCAGCGCGACCAGCAGCAGGCCGAGCCGCGCTGGATGGCGGCGGGAAAGCGAAGGGGGGGTGTGGGGCAGGACTGCGGTCATGCGTCAGCCGTTGGCGTCGCCGTCGAAGTCGTCACAGCCGGGACCGTCGCAGCCGCCAGACCCAAAGCCCATGGCGCCGCCGCCCATACGGTCGCCGCCCATCCGGCCGCCGCGCATGTGGCGCGCCGGCTTTTCAAGCATCTCGCGCAGCTTGGTCTTCTGGTCCGGGGTCAGCACTTCGAACGCGGCCACGCGAAATTTGACGCTCTCGGCGCGCACCTGGTGGCGCAGCGGATCCATCTCGGCCTGCTTGGCCAGGATCGCGCGCTCATCCGGGTGCTCGACCTGCCACAGCTCGCGCAGCTCGCCACGCTTTGCCCGCAGTTCGATGCGGACCTGGGTGGTGCGCTTCTGCATCTCGATGCGCAGGTTTTCGATCTTGGTCTGCTGCTCCTTGCTCAGGTCGAGCTCCGAAATCATGCGGCCGATGATCCCGCCGCCACCGCCGCCCTTGCCACCTTGGCCCTTGCCCGCTGCAAGCGCATCGGTTGCGGTCAGCAGCGCTGCACATGCCATCACAGTACCGATCGTCATGAACCGTTTCATCGTCGTCTCCTTCGTGGTTGCCATCAGCGGCATCTGGGCGACCGATACTTCAACCTGCGTGCCATCTCGAACGCGATCTTCATGTACTGCTCGAAACACTTATTTTGCGGGATGTTATTTGACACCATTAAAGTCAATTGGGGAGTGCACCAGAGGGCGATCCCGGCCCGACCGTGCAAGATCCGCAGCTGGCAGCTGCAGAATCCGCGCGTCGATCAGTCGAGCGCGAGCACCTGATACTCGCCCTTGTCGTCAAGCACGTTTGCCCACACCTTGTCCGAGCATTGGTGGTGGGAGGGACCAAAGCTGCAAGCGACGCCAGTGCCGAGATCGAATTCCTTCATTTGCTCGAAGGTGTCGACCAGGCTTTCGGTCGTGAATCCGGGACCAGCGCGGCGCAAGCCCTCGATGAAGATATTGCCGGCAATGTACGCCTCGAGCGCAAACGAGCTGGGTTGTTCCTGGGGGAAGTGTTTCTTGAGGTCTTCGCGAAAACGGCGCACGCCGCTTGCCTCGGACCGCACGTGCGGCACGACCTGGCTGACCACGACTCCGGCGTCGTAGTCAGGCGCGACCTCCTGCATGGCGACCCTGAAAGCGTCGGCGTCGATGCCCGAGATGCTGGCAAAGACCGGGTTGAGTTTGGCGTCTCGGATGGCCTTGATGAAATGCGCGGCTGCCTGGTAGGTCGCCAGCAGCACGATGGCATCGGTCCAGGAACGGTGCGCCAGAATCGCCCTGGCCGCAGCCGCCACGTCGGTCGAGTTGCGGGCGTAGGTGCCGACCACGATTTTTTCTGGCGCGGTGTCGCCGAGGGCGGCCAGCGCCTTTTGCAGGGCGAGCGTGCCCTCGCGGCCATAGCTGTCGTCTTGGGCCAGCACGGCGATGCGGTTGGGCGCGATCTTCTTGGTCTTGACCAGGTAGCGGGCAATCGCAGCCACCTCGTCGGTGTGACGTGGCCGGTAGTTGAACACGTAGCGGTCAGGGGGATCCTTTTCCAGCTGGCTGGCGCCGGTGCAGGCGCCAAAAAAGATCGTCCGGTTCTCGATCGCGACCGGCAGCGCCGCTTCGGTCGTCACCGTGCCCTGGTTGCCGACGATGGCAGCCACCTTCTTCTCCGCGATCAGCTCGCGCACGTTTTGCCTGGCGCGTTCTGGCTCGTAGCCGTCGTCCATCGCGACCACCTCGATCGGCCGACCGTTGATGCCGCCGCGTTCGTTGGCGGCCTTGAGTGCGGTCTGCAGACCGTTGAGGATCTGCCGCGCTTTTTCCCGATTGACGCCGGAAAATGACGCCGACATGCCGACCAGGACGCCGTTGTCGGCTCCAGTTGCTGCGGCCATTTGCGTGGCCGCGCTGGGTTGACTGGAGGGAGCCGAGGTGGCGCCTGGCTTGGCATTGCGGAGCTGCGGCACGACCCACCAGGCGAGGCCGGCGCTGGCGAGCACGATCGCGCCGACGGTTGCGCCCGTTCGCCAGCTGCCGCTCCGGGGCGCTGCCAGCGCGGGCGCCGCCGGTGCAGGAGCCAACAGCGGGGGCATCGTCACCGCGTTGCTCGACGCGCCCGTGATCGCCGGGTGCGCCAGGGTGCCGGTCGCAATGTCGTCCGGCGTCAGCTGGCCGGTCGCCGAGAGCTGGCTGGTCGCCGCCGTGGTCGAGGCTGCGGGCGGCCCAGGTCGCGGCGCGGTTACTGTTGCCAGCGCGGCCGCGCGCACCGCCTGGCCTAGCTCGGCGGTCGTGAGATAGCGCGCTGCCGGATCGATGGCCATCGCCTTGAGCACGACCTGCTTGAAGCTGTCGGGATAGCCGAAGCGTTCGAAGTCGAGCGGCTCAGGGGGGGCAGACAGCTGCTTGAGCAGGATCGATCGGGTCGACGGCCCGTCGTACGCCTGGTTGCCGGTCAACATGAAATAGAGCACGCCGCCCAGCGAATAGATGTCCGACCGGACGCTCGGCTGACCGTCACCCGTGATCAGCTCGGGCGCGATGTAGCCGACGGTGCCGACGATCGAACCGGTCTTGGTCAGGTTCGACGTCTCCTGGTCCAGGCTCTTGGCAATGCCAAAGTCGAGCAGCTTGACGACGTCGGATCCGTCCGAAGAACGGGCGATGAAGACGTTGGACGGTTTGAGGTCGCGGTGGACCAGTCCGGTCGCATGGGCGGCGCCGACGCCGGCGCAGATCTGCTCGAACCAGCGACCGATGTCGGCGGCCGGCAGCGGCCTGCGCACGGGCACCAGCGTGTCGAGCGGCTGGCCTTCCAGGCACTCCATGACGAAATAGATCAGCCCGCTGCCCGTGTTGCCAAAGTCGATCAATTGCACGATGTTGGGGTGGCTCAGCGCGCTGAGCTGCTTGGCCTCGCGGTAGAAGCGCTTGATGGGCGCATCCGAGTGCTGCTCGTCGGCGTGGATCACTTTGACCGCAACGCGGCGGCCGAGCGGTAGCTGCTCGGCGCGAAAGACGGTGCCCATGCCGCCCTGGCCGATCTTGTCGCCGATGCGGTACGTGTTCTTGAGGGTGGTGCCGACCAGCGCCTCGAGCAGCGACGCCTTCTTCTCGAGCAACCCGGTTCCGTCGTCGGGGCATTGTTCACCGGCTTCGAACTCGCGGTCGCACACGGGGCAATATTTCATGCGATTCCTCGACGCCAGGCGCAGTCTCGCCAGCGTGTTGATTGTTGCCTGCTTGGCCACCGGCGCGCAATCTGGTTCGATGCCGACTGCCGCTCCAGAAAAGCCGCCCGCGATCGAGGTGCACGGCCATCGCGGCGCGCGCGCGCGGTTTCCCGAGAACACGCTGCCTGGGTTTGCCTACGCGCTGGAGCAGGGCGTCGACTGGCTGGAACTGGACCTGGTGGTGACCAGCGACGATGCGCTCGCCGTGGTGCACGACCCGGTGCTCAACCCGTTGATCTGTGTCGACGCCGCGGGCCAGCCGGTGGGCGAGGGCTGGCTGGTGCACCAGCACACGCTGGCCGAGCTGCGCAACTTCGACTGCGGCCGGCTGCGCCATCCCAAGTTCGCGCAGCAGCAGCCGGTGCCGGGCACCCGCGTGCCGACGCTGGACGAGGTGATCGCGCTGGTCGAGCAATCGCCGCTGCCGACCGCGCGCCGCGTCCAACTTAACATCGAGCTCAAGCTGGTGCCCGGGTTGCCGCAGCAGTCGTCGCCACCAGAGCATTTTGTGGCGCTGGTGGTCGACTGTCTGCGACGGCACCGGCTGATTCCGCGCAGCCAACTGCAGAGCTTTGACCACCGTGTGCTCACCGCCGCACGCACGATCGAACCGGCGCTGCGGCTGGCGGCCCTGATCGGCGAGGACCATCCCGACCTGGTGGCGCTGGCGCGTACGGCCGGCGTCGAGACGGTTGCGCCTAACCACCTGTGGTTGACCGCCGACGACGTTCGCGCGCTGCACCACGCCGGTGTGCGGGTCGTGCCGTGGACCGCCAACACCGTGGCTGATTGGCAGCGGCTGGTCGACTGGGGCGTGGACGGCATCATCAGCGACGACCCGGCCGCCCTGATTGGCTTTCTCAGGCAACGGCGTTTGCGCTGAAGGCAGGCGCCGTCATATTCTGCGCGCATGTCTGAAAACGCTTCCGGCAGCGCTGCGCCGGATGTCGGGTCTCACGAGTTTTCGATCGCCGAGGCCACCGGCACTCGCGGAGCAATGGACGAGCGCGAGCTGAGTCTGCTCGACGCCATGATGGTGTTGTACTCGCTCGGCGTTGAAAGCGACACGCTGCAGCCGGCCGCGGTCGCCTTTTCCGAGTTTTCGCGCGAATGCGACGTGCTGCGGCGTGGCGTCTTCGACGATTCGCCCGACCTGCGCGCGCGGCTCACGTTTGCCGCGAACCATGCCGAGCAGGCCTTTCTCTTGGTGGATGCCAAGATTCCGATGGAGCAGTTTCGCCGCCATTTCGACGAGACCAAGATCGCCAGAAACGCGACTGCGCGCTACGCACGGCTGCTGGCAAATCGACCATTCGGAACGGCTGAACGGCGCGATCGCTACGAATTTCTGGTGACCCGTCTGGTCCGGCAGAAACAGGGCGACGGCAGCTACCGGATGCTGCCGGCAGACCAGGCCGAGATCGCGCTGCGCTACACCGCACTGCGTCCGCTGGCTGGCCCGGATGCTGACCTGCGGACCAAGGCGGTCGATTATTTCACCGGCGCCGCCAAGAAGATCGGCGAGTTTAACAGTGTCGACGCCATCTTCTCGAGCGGCTGGTACGTCAACCTGTACGGTTTCAAGGCGACGCTCGGCGACAGTATGCCGGACCCCGACGTCATGCGTGCAGTGGCCTCGCTCAACGTCGAACTCGCCAATCGGATCCATGCACTGACTGGCCGCACAGCGGGACATCCGATCATGACCGACCGGATGACCGCGGAGGAGCGCGAGGCCAAGGAAGTGCTCAAGGCTGCGCTTGCCGCACCCGAAGAAAAAGTCGTCGCGCGCAGTTTCCAATCTGCCCGCCGCAAGGCCGTCGCCGCCGCCGGTGTCATGCTGTCCGATGTGACGGGCGGAGACAGCCGCGTCCGTTGGTTGAAGCGCGGCATCGCGATCGCCCTGCTGGTTGGCAGCGGGGCGTGGTCGCTGGTCGTCAACCTGGGGCTCGGTCAACCCTCCCAGACCACTCTCAACCGGGCGGAGATCGCGCAACTGTCCGGTGTGCTCTGGCGCGGATCGCTGGTGCCGGACGACGAAGGCATGTCGCTGCTGGCCGACGTGCAGTCTGGACCCTGGCATGCGCTGACAGTCAAGGAGCGGCAGGCCGCGCTCGAAAAATTGCGGGCGGCGATGATATTGCGGCGCATCCGGGCGGCCGTGCTACAGGACGCAGGCCGGCCGGTCGCCGTGATCAATGCCGAGGGCGAACTCAACCTGCTCGAGTGAGTGCCCGCGCGCAGGTCGCGACAGAAGGTGGCGCGGATGGGGCAGGGACCGTGGCTTGCGCACCGCCGCTATCGCCTTGCCACGCTGCAGGCGTGCCTGGCTGCGGCCGGTATTTCGCTGGCAGTGTTTGGTCTGCCACTGATCTTCGGCTGGTATTACTTCGGCTACGACCTCACCCGCAATGACCTCGGCGTCCTGTGCGGGACCCAGCAATTGCTGGCCGCCCACGCGCCACTCTGGCTCAGCCCTCACCTCGGCAACGGTGCGCCGTTGCTGGCGCGCCACGAGGCGCAGCTGCTCTATCCGCCGCGTTGGCTGGCGCTCGCATTGCCTGCGTCGCTGGGAGCGTCGCTCGTCATTGCGCTGCACCTCGCGACCGGCGCTGCAGCCGCGACCTGGCTCGGCCGTGCCTTCCGAGTGCGGCCGTTCAATG
>Ga0315268_10004101_pt1 | contig 15907 bp, 12 predicted proteins | sample C1_top_MG_FD_204535 | JGI IMG/M metagenome (GOLD analysis project Ga0315268, IMG submission 204535) | Sediment microbial communities from Yellowstone Lake, YNP, Wyoming, USA - C1_top | ecosystem: Environmental > Aquatic > Freshwater > Lake > Sediment | place: USA: Wyoming | collected 2017-08-01
CGCTCGACGGCAAGGACGTCCAGCAGCTCACCCAAGGGACCTTCGAGGTCCGGGACGCCCTCCTCGCCAAGGACGGCCGGAGGATCTATCTGACGACAAGCGAGGAACATCCAGGCGAGCTTCATCTCTACTCGATACCCGCCGCCGGCGGGGCCAGGACCAGGATCACCTCGCTGCCCGGGCTGAACGACGTTGCCCTCTCCCCCGACGAGACCGCCCTGGCCGTCCTCCGCTCGTATTCGAACCAGCCGGCCGAGCTCTACCTCCAGGCCAACACGCCCGGCGCCCAGGCCAAGCAGGTCACCGTTTCGACAACGGAGGCGTTCCGTTCCTATCCATGGTACGACTCCGCGGTCGTGCCCATCAAGGCCAGGGACGGCGTCACCATCTACGCCCGGCTGTTCGTGCCGGCCCAGCAGCACCCGTCGCGGCCGGCCGTCATCTTCATCCACGGCGCCGGCTACCTCCAGAACGCCCATCGCGGCTGGAGCACCTACTTTCGCGAATACATGTTCCACAATTTCCTCATGGAGCAGGGCTACTTCGTCCTGGACGTCGATTACCGCGGCAGCTCCGGCTACGGACGGGACTTCCGGACCGGCATCTACCGCCACATGGGCGGCAAGGACCTCGACGATATCGTCGACGCGGCCAAGTACCTGACGGAGAAATGCCCCATCGACCCGGCCCGTATCGGCTGCTACGGCGGGAGCTACGGCGGCTTCCTGACGCTCATGGCCCTGTTCAAGGACGGCGACGTCTTCAAGGCCGGAGCGGCGCTCAGGCCGGTGACGGACTGGGCCCATTACCACGCGGGCTACACCATCGACATCCTCAACCTGCCCCAGAAGGACCCCGAGGCCTACAAGCAGAGTTCGCCGATCTATTTCGCCGAGGGGCTCAAGGGCGCCCTGCTCATCTGTCACGGCATGGTCGACACCAACGTCCACTTCCAGGACACCGTCCGTCTCGCCCAACGGCTGATCGAGCTCGGCAAGGACAACTGGGACGTGGCCTTTTACCCGGTCGAGAACCACTCCTTCACGACGGCCTCGGCCTGGACGGATGAGTACAAGAGGATCTTCAGGCTCTTCGAGCGCAACCTAAAATAAAGAAGCGACCGGCGGATAAGGATGGCCGCACCCCGACATTGTGAGAGTTCAGCCGGAAAGCGTGCCGGCTGAGGGGAGCTTTAGGGAAGACCGGCAAAACGTGTTTGAGCCCGGCGTAGCGCACGCCGGGCGAGTTGTTTTGCCGCCGAAGACGGGACGGTTTCCGGCGTGAAGAACTCCCACAGAGGGCGAGGCCATTCCGATCCGCCGGCGGACGTCGCCAAGATTGACTTTGCCCGGCGGTTCGGCCAAAATAGCCCGTAGTCAACATGGCCGACGCGATCAAGATCGAGAACCTCAAAAAATCCTTCCGGCTCGGCTTCATCCCCAAGACGCGCGAGATCCTCAAGGGCATCTCCTTCTCCGTCAAGGAGGGCGAGATCTTCGGCTACCTCGGCCCGAACGGCGCCGGCAAGACGACAACGATCAAGTGCCTCCTGGGTCTGATCTTCCCCGACGCCGGGACGATCGAGATCTTCGGCCAGCCCCATCTCTCGACCCGGGCCCGCCAGGCCCTGGGCTTCCTGCCGGAGAACCCCTACTTCTACGATTACCTCACGGCCTCGGAGTTCCTGGCCTTTTATGCCGACCTCTTCGGCCTGCCGCGGGACGAAAAGGAAAAGCGGATCGCCCGCCTGCTCAAGCTCGTCGGCCTCGAGCGCGCCGCCTCGCTCCGGCTGCGGAAGTTCTCCCGCGGCATGCTCCAGCGCGTCGGCCTGGCCCAGGCCCTCATCAACGATCCCAAGCTCGTCATCCTGGACGAGCCGCTCGGCGGCATGGACCCGCTCGGCCGCAAGGAGATCCGCGACATCATCGTCCGCTTCAGGGAAGAGGGCAAGACCGTCTTCTTCACCTCGCACATCCTCCAGGACATCGAGATGATCTGCGACCACGTGGCCATCATCGTCGGCGGCCGGGTCGTCAAGCAGGGCGCCCTCCAGGACCTCGTCTCGGAGAAGGTCCTGTTCACGGAGATGACGGTCTCGGGCGTGCCGCCGGAGGCCTTCCGCGGCCTCGGCCAGAGCCTCTCCACCCAGGGCGACCGGGTCTTCCTCAAGATCCTCGAGCAGGGCCGGGTGGACGACGTCCTGGCCCTGGTCCGCGAGAGGAAGGGCCAGGTCGTCTCCCTCAGCCCGCGGACCGAGACCCTCGAGGACATCTTCGTCGAAACGGTGACCGGGACATGAAGATCGGGGCTATCGCCGGGATCACCTTCAAGGAAGCGAAAAGGGACCGCATCCTCTATCTCCTCTTCTTCTTCGCCGCCGTGGCCATCCTGGCCTCTCGGGTCCTGGCCATCCTGACCGTCGGCGACCGGGTCAAGATCATCAAGGACGTCGGCCTGGCCTCGATCTCCATCTTCGGCGTGCTCATGGCCGTCCTCATCGGCACCAGCCTCGTCTACAAGGAGATCGACAAGAAAACGATCTTCACCCTGCTTGCGAAACCCCTCCACCGGGCCGAGTTCATCCTGGGCAAGTTCTTCGGCCTGGTCCTGACCCTCCTGGTCATGACCGCGGGCATGAGCCTGATCTTCCTCGCCATCGTCTACCTCCACACGTTCCGCATCGAGTGGACGATGCTCGTCGCCGTCGCCTACATCTTCCTCGAGCTCGTCCTCATCACTGCCGTGGCCATCCTGTTCTCCTCGTTCTCGACGCCCATCCTCAGTTCGATCTTCTCGCTGGCCTTCTATCTCATCGGCCACCTCTCCTGGGGCCTCGAGCTCCTGATCAAAAAGATGCAGGCCGGGGCCGGGCGCACCGCGGCCCAGTTCCTCTACACCTTCCTGCCCGACCTCGAGAACTTCAATTTCAAGACGGAGGTCGTCCACAACCTGCCCATCCCCGCCGGCATCTTCGTCTATTCGTTCTTCTACGGCATTTTCTACACGGCCTTCATCCTGGGCCTGGCCATCCTCGTGTTCAGGCGCCGGGACTTCATCTGACCGGGGGCGGAGGCCGGATGACAGACATGACCAGGAAACCCGCCGCGGCCAGGGGCGCGGCGACCTCTCTCCTCGTCCTCTTCCTTTTCGCCACCTGCGCCTCGTTCATGGCCCTCAAGAATAAGACCGACACGATCGCGCGGAGGAAGGTCCCGGGCGCCTCCATCATCTACATCCCCTCCGGCAAGTTCCTCAAGTACGCAACGTTCGGGTATTCGGCCCTGGCCGCCGACCTCATCTACCTCTGGGCCATCCAGTATTTCAGCACGCCGACCATCGACGACCGCTTCAGCCACCTGGACCACATCTTCGCCATCATCAGCGACTTGGACCCGACTTACCTCGACCCCTATGAGACCGGGGCCCTGATCGCCCAGGCCGAAGGACACGATACCGCCCTGGCCTTCAAGATCCTGGACAACGGCTTCGCCAAGAACCCGACCCAATGGCTCCTGCCTTTCGACGCCGGCCACATTGCCATGATGAACCTCAAGGACTTCGACCTGGCCAAGAAGTACTTCGAGAAATGCATGGACCTGCCCGGGGCGCCCGAGTTCACCCGGCGGCTCTATGCCAACGCCCTCTACCGGAAAGGCGACCTCGAGACCTCTTGGCAGACCTGGCTTGAGATCTACAACACCGCCTCCGACGAGCGGACGAAAAAGATCGCCTCGAACCACCTGTACCAGGTGAAAACCGCCGTCGACACCGGCCGGCTCAAGGAGGCCGCCGGGAGGTTCCGGGAACGCTTCGGCCGCTGGCCGTCCGAGCTGGCCGACCTCGTCCGGACAGGCCTCGTCCAGGCCCTGCCCAAGGACCTGGACGGCCAGGATTACGTCTACGATCCCAAAACAGGAGAGGTGAAAGCCGCCACCATCCCATGGAGACGCTGACCTTCATCTTCATCGCCGTCTTCGGGCTCGTCTGGGGGAGCTTCCTCAACGTCGTCATCCACCGTCTTCCCCGCGAGATGAGCCTCCTCCACCCGCCGTCCTCATGCCCGGGTTGCGGGGCCCGGATCAAGCCCTACGACAACGTCCCGGTGCTGTCCTACCTCATCCTCCGCGGCAAGTGCCGGACATGCGGCCGCCGGATCTCGCCCGTTTACCCCGCGGTCGAGGTCCTCACGGCCCTGGCCTTCCTTCTCGTCTTCGTCCGGTCGGAACGTCTGCTCAGCCTGGAATTCTTCGCCGGCTGCCTCTTCGCGAGCGCCCTCATCGCCCTGGGCTTCATCGATTACTTCCATCAGATCCTGCCCGACGCCATCACCATGCCCGGGCTCGTTCTCTCCCTCGTCTATTCGTTCTTCCGGGACGACCTGACCTTCCGCGGGGCGCTCGTCGGCGCGGTGTCGGGCGCGGGGTTCCTGCTTCTCGTCTACGGGGCTTACCGGCTCATCCGGAAAAAGGAGGGGTTGGGCATGGGGGACGTGACCATGCTCCTCATGATCGGCGCCTACCTCGGGCTGGCCAAGACGCTACTGACCCTCATCCTGGCCTCGTTCGTCGGCGCGCTGGTCGGGGTCTTCTTCATCGTCCGCCGGAAGAAGAACCTCCAGTTCGCCCTGCCCTTCGGGACGTTCCTGGCCCCGGCCGCTTTCGTCGCGGCGCTCTGGGGGGAACGGATCGTCAGCGCCTACCTCGGCCTCTACCGGCGCTGAGCGCGGCGGCCTTTCTCTCGATCAACAGGACGGTCTTCGTCGCGGCGTCGACCTTGAACTTTTCGGCCACCGGGAGGCCGGGGACCCAGACGATCTCACCCCGCGACAGAAAAACGGGCAGCCGTTCGCGGTCGCCTCGCGCGATCCTCTTGGCACGAAGCGCTTCCGTGAGCTTCTTTCGCCCGGGGGCCCCCAGCGGCCGGTAGAGGTCTCCGGGCTTGCGGCCGCGGACGACCAGAGGGAGGCGGAGTTTCCCGAGGTCAAGGAGGACCCGGCGCCGGTCGTCCCCTTGGAGAGAGAGGCCCGAGGTGCGGTCGAGCCTCGATCCGCGGAAGTCCGTTCCCGCGACCGTGATCGTCCCTTCGCCGCCCCAGCGCCTTTCAAAGGCCCGGGGGGCGCGCTTCGGGCGGGCCCGGACGAGCCGGCCGCCCGCCCGCTCGAGGGCGAGGCCCTTCTTGACGGTCATCCGCTTGCCGTCCTTGAGGCCGAGGACGGACTCGACGTCCCGGAACGAGACGGCCCTCAGGTCCCCCTTGAGCTCGCGGAGGAATTCCCGGGCCACCCGGCGAGCCAGGGCCGGGGGCACCAGGGCAAGCGTCTTCGCGTCCAGGGACGCCTCCCCCGCCCTCCGGGTGATGAACTCGTCGGCCAGCTCCCGGACGAACCCGGCCAGCAGCTCGTCCTCCTCGCGGGCCAGGGTGGCGAGGGTCGCCAGGTGCTCGACGACCCGGGGCCCGTAGCCCTGTTCGATCTCCGGCAGGAGCCCGAGCCGGACGCGGTTGCGGAGGAACCTCCGGTCGAGGTTCGAGGCGTCCGTGCGAAACTCCAGTCCTTCGGCCCGGAGGAAGGCCTCAAGGCCCTCCCGCCTGAGGCCGAGGAGCGGCCGGACGACCGGGCAGCCGGCCGGGCCGGATACGGGTCCGATCCCAGCCAGGCCCGCCAGGCCCGTGCCCCGGAAGATCCGCATCAGGACGGTCTCGGCCTGATCATCCATGGTGTGGCCCGTGGCGATCCTGGTCGCCCCTGCCTTCCGGGCCGCATCGCGCAAGAATTCGTAACGAAGCTCCCGAGCCGCCTCCTCGAGGTTGAGCTTCCGCTTCCGCGCTTCGCCGCGGACATCCTTCCGGCCCACGACCAGGGGCAGGACGAAGTGGCCGGCGAGGCCCCGGACGAAGGCCTCATCGGCGGCGGCCTCTGGCCGGAGCCGGTGGTTGAAATGGGCCAGGATGACCTCGAGCGGCATCTCCGCGCGGAGCTTGAGGAGGAGGGCGACCAAGGCGACAGAATCCGGCCCGCCCGAGCAGGCGGCCAGGACGCGGTCCCCGGGACCGACCATCCCGTGGCGGCGGACAGTATCCCGGAACGTTCCCTCGACACGGCCCCGTCTTGTCTTTGACATGGAGTCAGGAAAATGCCGGCGGAGGGATTTGAACCCCCGACACTGCGGATATGAGCCGCATGCTCTGACCAACTGAGCTACGCCGGCAGGGTGAAGGAAATTCTAGCGGAATCCCAGGGCCAAGTCAACGAACGGGGGCGGCGCCGCCTCACTGGAAGAACGCGCCGGTCGTCTCCTGCTTGAAGCTGTAGCGGTGGTCCTTGAAGAGCTTAATGCAGGCGTCGACGACGCGCATATCGTAGCGGCTGCCCCGGCCGCGGCGGATCTCCTCCAGGGCCTTCTCGATGCCCAGGGCCGGCCGGTAGGGGCGGTGGGAGGAGAGGGCCTCGACGACGTCGGCCACGGCCAGGATCCGGGCCTCGATGAGGATGGCGTCGCCCAGGAGCCCTTCGGGGTAGCCGCTGCCGTCCATCCTCTCGTGGTGCTGGAGGATGATGTGGGCCACGGGCCAGGGGAACTGGATGTTCTTGAGGATATCGTAGCCGATCCGGGGGTGGTCCTTGAGCAGCTGGAACTCGGTCTTGGTCAACCGGGTCGGCTTGGTCAGGAGCTCGGCCGGCATGGCGATCTTGCCGATGTCGTGGATGATCCCGGCCAGGCGCAGTCCCTCGACCTTCTCCTGGGGGAGGTGGAGCTCCTCGGCGATGGCCACCGCCAGGCTGGAGACCCGGCGCTGATGGCCGGCCGTGTAGAGGTCTCTCATCTCGATCGTCAGCGACATCGCCCGGACCGTGCCCTCAAGGGCCTTCTCCAGCCGCTCCAGAGTGGATTGGAGCTGGTCCTCGGCGCGGCGGGTCTCCATGACCCGGCCGCTGAGCTCTTCGTTGACCTTGGACAGCTCCTCGGTCCGCTTGTCGACGCGATGCTCGAGCTCGTCCTTGGCCAGCCGGAGCTCCTTCTCGATGCGGCGGCGCTCGGCGTTCTCCTTCTCGAGTTCCAGGGCCCGGCTCCGCATCATGTCCTCGAGCGAGCGGTTGATGCCTTCCATCTCGCGGCGGGATTTCTCCAGCCCGTCGACCATGGCGTTGAAGGTCCTGGCCAGCAGGCCGACCTCGTCCCGGGAGAAGACCTTGGCCCTCTGGCTCAGGTCGCCTTTAGCGATCCTCTCGGCCGTCCGCGTCACCTGGGCCAGGGGTCGGGTGATGAGCCCGGCGAAGAGGAAGACGATCAGGCCGCCGATGATGATGGTCAGCAGGCAGACGGCCGTGACCAGGCCCTTGTCCCGATTGGCCTCGGCGATCAGGTCGTTGAAAGCGAACCCGAGGTAGAGGTTTCCGAGCACCCGGTCCCCGGCCGTGACGGGCGTCATGGTCCTATAGACCTTTCGGTGAGAGAGGCGCTTGCCCAGGGCGTCCGTGTCCCGGTACAGGTCCTGTTCGGCGACGTCCCTATTGACGGAGGCCAGGACCAGGCCGGATTCATCCTCGAGTACGGCGTAGAGGGTCCGGCCCAGCCGTTCGCTTTGGGCCCGGATCATGCGCTCCATCGAATCCTTGTCGTTGGCCGTTAGCGCGGGGACGAGGCTGAGCGAGGAAACGGTCGAAACGTCGCCGATCGTCCGGACGATGTCCCGGGAGAGGTCACGCTCGATGCTTCCGGGGAAATACAGGAGGACGAAGGCGAAAGAGGCCATGAGCAGCCCGGTCACGAGCAGGAAGATCTTGGTCCGGATCTTCTTGGGTCCCAATCCGGCCCCGCCTGCGGACGGACCGCCGGGATCCGGCTGCGCGCTCGCCTTTTCCAAGATATTCCGGTTCATCGGATATTCCAGGCCACTCCGTTCTCCCCCCCAGATTAGCGGAAGCGGATGGCCGTTCAATCACCGGAAGGGGTGATTTCGCGGGGTGAGAATTCACCCTGAAAGGGGGGACCGGCCGGAAGACCGTTTTTTCCGCAGGCGAGGCGGCTCGTCTCCCCGGAGCGCCGCCTCCAGGACCTCGGCCGTGTGCCGGACGTCCGCCTTCCGGCCGGCGCGGGCGGCGCCGCCCCGGATCTGGAGGAGACAGCCCGGGCAGTCCAGGGCCACGAGCTCCGCGCCGGTGGCCTCGACCGCGGCCAGCCTGTCGGCGAGGAGGGCCTCGGCGACCTCGGGGTGGTCGACGGAGAAGGCGCCGGCGAAACCGCAGCAGGCCGACGGGCCGGTCATCTCCACGAGGTCCCGGCCGAGGGCCAACCGGACGAGGTTCCGCGATTCCTCCGAGGCCTTGAGGACGTGCTTGTGGTGGCAGGAGTCGTGGTAGGTCGCCGTCCGGGCCGGGCGTCCTTCCGGCATGAGGCGCTTCAGGGCCTCGGCCTCGTTCCGGGCCAGGAATTGGCTGAACGTCACGACCCGGCCGGCGAAGTCCCGAACGTCCGCCGCGCCGGGCCCGGGGGGGTGATGAGGCCGGGAGCTCCCGCCGCGCCCGCCTTGGACGAGGTCGGGGCCGGCCTGGGCGAGCATGTTCGTGCAGGTCGGACAGAGGGTTACGATCGGGCCGTCCCTCTTGGTCCGGTTTAGGACATAGAGGAAGGCCCGGCGGGCCGCCCCGGCATGCCCCGAGTTCCAGGGCGGGAAGCCGCAGCAGGTCGTGGGCCCGAGCACGACATCGTAGCCGAGGCGCGCCAGCACCCGGGCCGCGGCCAGCCCGACCTCGGGGTAGACGTGCTGGATGAGGCAGCCGGGGAACAGGGTCACCCTCACCTTCACCGGCGACGCCGCCTTCCTCCACTTCCGTTTTTCCTTGCGGAAGAGGCCTGAGAGGGGCCTCGGCGCCGGCGCCGGGAGGGCCCGGAAGCGGTCGTATCGGGCCATCCAGGAAGGCAGGGACCGGGCGAAACCTTTCTTCTGAAGGATGGGCCGGACCGCCCGGGCGGCCAGGAAGGTGCCGCGGTGAGCGGCGGGATGCCCCATGACCCCGTCCAGGGCGAGCCTTTTCCAGAGCTTCTTCCCGGTCTCCCGGGCCAGCCGTTCCTTCAGGGCCACGACCAGGTCGGCAATGGGGATCTTGGTCGAGCAGACCGCGTCGCAGCGGTGGCACCCCATGCAGAGCCCGGCCAGCTCCTTCGATTCTTCCAGGCCGTGGATCCAGGCCGTGAGCAGACTGCCGATCCCGCCCATGTAAACGTGCGAGAACCGCTCGCCGCCGACGACTTGGTAGACGGGGCAGACGTTGAGGCAGGCCGAGCACTTGATGCAGCGGAGGACCTCCCGGAACTTGGCGTCGGCCCTGAGCTCGCTCCGGTGGTTGTCGAGCAGGATGATGGTCTGCTCGGCCCGGGGCGGGCCGGCGATGAACGACACGTAGCTCGAAATGGGCTGTCCCGTGGCGCTTTTCGTCAGCATCTTGAGCAGGAGCAGGGCGTCGGCCGTGGACGGCACGACCTTCTCCGTGCTGGCCAGGACGATGTGGACGGCGGGGGCCGAGGAGACGAGCCGGCCGTTCCCCTCGTTGGTCACGACCATGATCGAGCCGTTCTCGGCGATGAGGGCGTTGGCCCCGGTCAGGCCGACCGGCGCGGCCAGGATCTCCCGGCGGAGCTCCTCCCGCGCCACCCTGACCAGGGCCGGGATGTCCTCGGCCATGGGGCGACCCAGGTTTTCGGAGAAAACCCGGGCGACGCCCTGGCGCGTCATATGGATGGCCGGCATGACCATGTGGGTCGGTGAAGCACCGGCCAGCTGAACGATCCATTCGCCGAGGTCGGTCTCCCGCGGCTCGACGCCACGGCCGGCGAGATAGGCGTTGAGGCGGGTTTCCTCGCTGACCATGGACTTGGACTTGACGACCTTCTTCGCGCCGTGCCGCTCCAGGACCTCAAGGACCATGCGGTTGGCCTCGTCCCCGTCCTTAGCCCGGAGGACCAGGCTGCCGTGCCGGCGGGCCTGTTCCTCGAAGCGGGCGAGCAGAGTATCCTGCCGGGCGATGGCGTCGTCCTTGATCTCCGCCAGGGTCTCGCGCAGGGCTTCGAAATCGAGGCCGCGGAAGCAATTCTCCCTCTTCACGGCCCAGCTCTCGTAGAAGGCCTGGAGCGTCGCCTTGAGGCGGGCGTCGGGCGCGGCGGCTCTCATGGCGTCAAGAGCCCTCCCCCTCGATGAGCCAGATGACGAGCCGGGCCGGGCCCTGGACGCCGATGGTCAGCTGGCACTCGATGTCGGCCGTCCGGCTCGGGCCGGTGATGAACGATACCTGCGGGCCGGGCACCCCCGTCCGGCCGAGATGGTCGGCCAGGACGCCGGCCAGCGACTGCAGGTCGGCCACGACCTTCCGGCCATCGAGCAGGCAGACGCAGAGCGGCGGCAGGGTCCAGGCGAGCTTCTCGTCGTCGCCGGGGTCCAGGCGCACGAGCGAGCCGGTCTCGGCCGCGCCGTAATCCGCCCGGACCAGGGCCGCCTCGGCCGCGGCGATGACGGCGATGCCGTCGGCGGCCTCCAGGACGAGTCCCGTCCCTTCGGCCTCGCGCCTGAGGGCGGGCGGCCCGACGATCCTGCTGATCTTCCCGTCCCTGAACAGGCGGGCGGCGGCGGCGATCGCCCCGCGCGCGTCCGGCGCCCGGAAGACCTCGGCCCCGGCGGCCAGGGCGCCTTCGACGAAGCGGTCGACGAGCCCGGGCGTCACCATCGGCGGGCTTTCGCGGGCTCCATCTTCCTGAGGTCCAGGCCGCGCTCCACGGCGCCGATCCGGTAGAGGCAGATCTCGCGCAGGGACGAGGGGTGGTGGAGGACCTCGGAAAGCGACTGGCCTCCGACGGCCCAGACCCCGCCCCCCCTGACGATGACGACCTTGTAATCGTGGAGGAGCCGGACGAGCTCTTCGGTCCGGAAGTCCGGGCGGAGGACGGGGATGACGAGATAGAGGAAGGTCCCCTCCGCGTCGACGGGGATGACCCGGTCGGCGGGCCCGCTCTCGCCCGGATAAACGTAATGGGCGGAGGCCTCGGCCTCCGGGACATAGCAGTGCATGACGGTCTGGAAGTCGCTCCCGGCGTAGATCTCCTTGTGCAGCCGGACCTCGGACGGGTCGGAAGCCTCGGCCCGGAGCGGCACGCGGACGAGCGGGCCGGCGAGGTCGCGCGGCAAGGAGGCCTTGGGTGCGTAGAGCATGGCGTCGACACCCCGCACCGACATCGAGCCCGTGTGGAAGGGCGAGAGCCGGGACTCGAAGATCCTGTGACCCGCCTTCAGGAACTCCTTGAGGATCTCCTCCTCCTCCGGGAAATCGACGCGGCCGTCCTCCTCGTCCTCGAAATCCGGCGGCGCAGCGGCCAGGGCCCGGGCCGGGTCCCGCGCGATCCGTTCCCGGAGCGCGCCGACGTCGACGCCGAGGCGCCAGAGGTGCCGGACGACGGCCCCGGCCTCGTTAGCGAGGCACAGCCTGAAAAAGGCCTCCTTGAGGCTCCGGCCCTTGGCCACGGCGCCGTGCCCGAAGATGATGGTCAGCGGGTGGGCGGCCAGGCGTTCGGGAAGCGTCCGGGTCATCTCGGCCGAGCCGCTGGGCACGGCGAACCAGTCGATGGGGATGGCGCTCCCCAGGTGATGGCGAGCCAAGGGGTCGACCGGGACGAAATCGGGCGGCCGGGCCGGCTTGGGGCTGTCGTCGAGGGTCGCCATGATCAGCTCTTTAACGTGAGCGTGCATGGAGGCCCGCACCCCGGGCAGGGCCAGGATCCGGGCGTGGATGTCGGTCTCCGAGGAAGCCTTGTAATACCCGGCGTCGGTCTCGGTCGCCGACAGGAAGCAGATCTGGCTCGGCTCGAGGTCGCCCTTCTGGGATCCCGTGGCGGTGATGACGATCTGTTCTTCGCCCTGCTCGTCGGTCCAGCGGACGGCCATGTTCCCGCTGTGGCTGTCCTGGATGTCGTAGAGGAGGGAGGCCCTCCCCACGGCCTGGAAGAGCCGGAGCAGCTCTCCGCTCGGCCGCCATTTCCGGGCGCTCATGGCTTCCTCCCCCCGATGCGCAGGCTACGGAGGAGCTCCGGCGTCGGCCTCCCCCGCTCGTCCCAGCCGCGGACGCGATAATAGCCTCTTTTCATCCCCTCCTGGTCCTCGGCCGACACACGGCGCTCCTTGCCCTCGGCGGTGATGGGCAGCTCGGCGAAGCGCGCCGGCAGGACGTCGTCGGCCGCCGTAACACCGGCCTCGACGTTGAACTGCCGTTCCAGGGCCGCGACGCGGTTCTCGATCTCTTCGAGCCGGGTCACGGAGAAGTCGCGGCCGGTGACGCCGCTGACCATCCGGGCCCAAGGGTCCGTGGAGAAGGCGAAGCCGGTGAAGCGGCAGACGCCCAGGCTGTCCTGGAGGATGCCCGTGTTCTGCATGTTCCGGATGGCGATGGGCGATTGGAGCAGGCTGAACCTCGGGATCTCCCGAGTGCCGCCGAAGAAGGCCAACGACACGGCATAGCCGCCGCGGAGGTGGCAGGCCCCCGTGGGCGAGGTCATGTAGCCGAGCGCCTGGGTGTAAGACGCGCGCGGGTCGTAGCCGGGGATCTCGAGCTTCTTGACGGTCATGGAATATTCCGGGTGGCCGGTCGAAGCCGCCAGGCGGTGGGAGCCTTCGGCCAGCCGGTCCCCGAAGCCTTCACGCCGGGCCAAGAGCGGGACGAGCGCCTCCAGGGCCTCGCCGCTGCCGAAGGAGAGGTCGAGGCCGCCCGTGTCCTTCGTCGTGATCAGGCCGCGCTCGAAGAGCTCCATGGCGCAGGCGACGGTCCCGCCGTAGCTGATGGTATCGATGCCGTACTCGTTGCAGCGATAGTTGGCCCGCGTGATCGCCGCCATGTCGTAGATGTCGCAGACCGGGCCCATGAGGACCATGGTCTCGTACTCGGGGCCCTCGCCGGCCTCCTCTGTGCCGTCGCGGCCGGCGACGCGGGTGTGCCTCTGGCAGCCGATCGGGCAGAGGTAGCAGGAGCCCGCCTTGCGGAGGAGCGTCTTGGCCAGGGTCTCGCCCGAGATCCGTTCGACGTCCTCCTCGCGGTGGAGGCAGTCCCGGAAGTTCCGGTGGGGCAGCATGCTGATGATGTTAATGAGCTCGATGAGCCCCGACGTGCCGAGCTCGCGGAGCAGGCGCTTGGTGATAGGCGCCTGCTTCATCAGGTAGAGGGCCTGGTCGAGCCCGGACTGGTATTTTTCCCTGTCGGCGACGGCGATCTTCTCTTTGCCCCGAACGCGGATGGCCTTGAGCTTCTTGCTGCCCCAGACGGCGCCGGGGCCGCAGCGGCCATAGACCCGGTCGCGGTCGTTGGCCACGGCGGCCAGGCGGACGAGGTTCTCCCCGGCCGGACCGATGCAGAGGACGCGCGCCGGGTGCCCCGGCTCGGGGCCGGCGGCCAGGACGTCGTTGGTCTCGTGGGTCGACTTGCCCCAGAGGCCATCCGCGGGCAGGATCTCCACCCGGCCCGGGGCGATGTCGATCATCACGGGCCCGGGCGAGGCGCCCTTGACGACGAGGACATCGTGGCCCGTGGCTTTGAAAGCGGCGCCCCACGTGCCGCCGGAATTCGAGGTCCCGATGACGCCGGTCAGCGGCGACTTGAAGACCATATGGCCCCGGCCGGCCGTCGGCGCTTTGGTCCCGACCAGCGGGGAGGCGGCGATGACCAGGACGTTCCCCGGCCCCAGCGGGTCGCAGGCCGGGTCGATGGTGTCGTAAAGGATCCGGGCCCCCAGGCCGCGGCCGCCGAGATAGTCTAAGGCGAGGTCCGGGTCGAGCGGCCTTTCGGCGACGCTCTTCGAGGTCAGGTCGACTTCGAGGACCCGCCCGTGGTATCCGGCGATGGGGTAATCGGACATGGGCCTAAGATACCATATTAAAAAAAAGAGGGACAGTCCCCGTCCGGGGACAGTCCCGACCCCTCAGCGGATGCTAAATTGCCCCGATCTTCTCGTATTCTTCCCAGAAGTGCGACTTCGAGCCACTCCGTCGCACTTCTGACGGTCGTTCGCGAAGCTCACTCCCTGCCGGCGGTGACTGGCACCGTGCCACCCGTCCGGTACAGAGCAAATCCTGAAGAGCGACTGGAAGAGATGCGGCGGGGTAACCCGGAGCCACGCTTCTGGAAGACCTCTTCAATGAAAATCCTAAGTCCGGGCCGAGACAGGAGCCAATTGATGAGCTCGTAGAGGGGATTGTCCCCTTTTTTAACCGCCGCCGAGGAAGGGGAAGACGGCCAGGGTGTCATCGGCCGCGAGGATGGTGTCAAGGCCGCGCAGGGAATGGATGTGGACGCCGTTGACCATGACGACGAGGTGGGGCTTGAGCTCGGGACCGGCGAAGATCTCGGCCCGCCGCTCCGGGGAATCACAAAGGGCGTCCAGGGCTTCGCGGACCGTCGCGCCATGGCCGAGGTCCAGGCCGGACTCCCGGCCGCCAAAGAGGTCCTTGAAGTAGGCGAAGAACTTAGCCTTGATCCTCATGGGCTTTGGCCGGCCCGAACAGGCTCTGGTCCAGGAGCCTCTGGGCGTTGGGGTCGGAGACGTCGACGATGAGGGGCATGGTCGTACCCAGGAGCCGGCAGAGATCCTCCAGGATCTCCTCGCGGGCGACGAGGAGGGTCTTGCGCTCCGGCTTGAAGATGACCTCGCGCAGGGCCGGCCAAAGTCCCGCGTGGGCCAGCTCCAAGGGCCCGACCTCGTCCACGATGAGGACCTCGGCGGGGTTGGACCCGAGGATAAGCGAGCGCGCCGCCTCCAGGGCCTGGGGGACGAAATAGAACGGGCCGATCCTCTCCCAGTCCGGATCTCCCGCCCGGCGCAGGAAGGGCAGGCGGCGGCCGTCCTTGAGGCCCAGAAAATCGTACTCGACGGGCCCGCCCCGCTCCCGGACGGCGATGCTGAGGAAGCCGCCGAACTGGAGGCCGCGCGAGGCCCAGCGGGAGAGCGACTTCTGGACGAGCGTCGTCTTGCCCTTGTGCACGGGTCCCGCGAGAATGATGATCATGGTCCTCCGTCGGCCCTCGTCCAGCGCGCCTAATAGCGGATCAGGATCTTGGCGTCGCCGGTCGACAGGGTGACCGACTGGCCCGTCGCGCCGACGGCCGAAAATCCGGTGATGGAGATCGCGGTCTCGCCCTGGCCGGCGGCAGTGAAAACGAGAACGGCCAGCGTGCCGGAGCCCTTGAAGCCGCGGCCCAGCGACGGGCCGGAAAAGCCGAGGGTCGCTCCTGCCGAGCTCGGCACGCTCAGGAACCTGGCCTGCCCGCCCATCTGCTTGACGACGCCCCCCTCGACGACCTCCTTGAGCTTCACCCTTTGCGGATCGAAGCCGACGTTGAGGGACATGTTGCCGATCTCCTTCTCGGAGGCGAGCTCGACGTTGATCCGGAACTCCCGGTCCTTGGGGATCTCGAAGCTCGCCGGCGAGAGATAGACGGCGTTGGCGCTCGTGTCCGGCTCCGGACCGGCGGGTTGGTCCTCGATCCCGCCCTGGTCGGCCAGGCCTTCCTCGCCGACGGCCTGCCCGGCGGCGGCTCCGGTGATGTTGTTGGGGTCCACCCAGAAGGCCTTAGCGTCCTCGGCCGTCAGCGGCAGGGTCCGGATGATGTGCGGCGTGATGGTCAGGACGACGTCGGATTGGATGATCTCCGTCTCCGTCGTGGCGAACAGGGAGCCCAGGAGCGGGATGTCCTTGAGGCCCGTGATGCCCTTGAGGGATTTCCTCTCCTGGTCCTGGAGGAGGCCGGCCAGCAGGTTCGTCTCCCCGTCCTTGAGGCGGATGGTGTTCTTGATCTCGCGGGTGTTGATGATCGGGATATCGGCGTAGCCGGCGCCGGCGATCGAGGACAGCTTGATTTCGACCTCGAGGGTCACTTCCT
>Ga0315268_10004102_pt1 | contig 15904 bp, 16 predicted proteins | sample C1_top_MG_FD_204535 | JGI IMG/M metagenome (GOLD analysis project Ga0315268, IMG submission 204535) | Sediment microbial communities from Yellowstone Lake, YNP, Wyoming, USA - C1_top | ecosystem: Environmental > Aquatic > Freshwater > Lake > Sediment | place: USA: Wyoming | collected 2017-08-01
CCCGGCCCCGGCTCTGGCGCGTTCTCTCGCGCGCGGCTTCGCCGCGGCGGGCGTCGAGACTGTGGACCTGGGCGTGATCCCCACGCCGGGCGTGTCCTATCTGGCGCCGCGTCTGGGCTGCTTCGGCGGCGTGGTCGTTTCGGCCAGCCACAACCCGGCGGAGTACAACGGCATCAAGTTCTTCGACGCGCTGGGCTTCAAGATGACGCCCGCGCTGGAGCACGAAGTCGAGCGGGGGGCGGCGGACGGCCGCGCTCTTCCCGCGGTCCGCGGCTCGGCGGCGCTCGTCGACGGCCGGAAGTCCGCGGCGCTGTACGCGGACTTCCTGCGCAGCGCGTTCCCGGCGATGCTGGACCTGGACGGCGTGCGCCTGGTCGTGGACTGCGCCAACGGCGCGGCGGCGGAATTCGCGCCCAAGCTGCTGAAGAGCTTCGGCGCCGAGGTGTTCGCCGTGGGCGTGAAGCCCAACGGCCGCAACATCAACCTGGGCTGCGGGGCGCTGGCGGCCGAGAACATGGGCCGGGAAGTGCGGCGGCATAAGGCTCACGCGGGCGTGGCCTTCGACGGCGACGCGGACCGCGCCCTCGTCTGCGACGAGCGCGGCGCGCTCCTCGACGGCGACGCGGTGATCGGCGCGGCCGCGACGCGGCTGCTGTCGCGCGGCTCCCTGCACGGCGGGAAAGTGGCGCTGACGGTGATGTCGAACTACGGCCTGATCCGCTATCTGAACGCGAAGGGCGTGGAGGTCGTGACGACCCCCGTCGGCGACCGCCACGTGACCGAGGCCATCGAGCGCGAGGGCCTGAGCCTGGGCGGCGAGAACTCCGGGCACGTCGTGTTCCGCGACTTCGCGCCGACCGGCGACGGCATCTTGACCGCGCTGCAGACCTTGGCCGCCTGGCGCGAGTCGGGCAAGCCGATGAGCGCGCTGCGCCGGCTGTACACTCCGACGCCGCAGACCTTGCTCGCGCTGCGCGTGCGCCATAAGCCGGCGCTGGACGGGCTGAAGAGGACCTCCGCCGCGATCGCGCGCGCCGGCAAGTCGCTGACCGGACGGGGCCGCGTGTTCGTCCGCTACTCCGGCACCGAGCCCGCCCTGCGCGTGCTCGTCGAGGGCCCGAACAAGGCCGAGAACGTCAAGATCGCCCGCGCGATCGCCGAAACCTATTTCGCTGAGACGGGACAGACCGAGGAGGCTCATCCATGAAGGAACCGCGCATCAAGCTGGGCGTGAACATCGACCACATCGCCACTTTGCGTCAGGCGCGCAAGGACATCGATCCGGATCCGATCGCGGCCGCGCAGGTCGCGCGCCAGTCCGGCGCGGACCTGATCGTCTGCCACCTGCGCCGCGACCGGCGCCACATCCAGGACGAGGACTTGATCAAGCTCTGCCGCCTCAAGGGCGAGACCCACGTGGAGCTCTCCGACGACCCGAAGATCGTCGCGGCCGTGCTGAAGGCGCGGCCGTCGTCGGTGTGCCTGGTGCCCGAGCGCCCGGGCGAAGTCTCCACCGAGGGCGGCCTGGACGTGGTCCGCAACTTCAAGAGCCTCTCCAAGACCGTCAAGCGCCTGAAGAAGGCGGGGCTGGAGGTCAGCCTGTTCATCGCGCCCGAGGCGCCGTACGTGCGCGCCGCGCGCAACCTGGGCGCGGACGTCGTCGAGTTCAACACGACGGATTACGTGGCGGCCGGCACCAAGCCCGCGCAGAAGGCGGAGCTGGAGCGCCTGGAGCTGGCGGCGTACATGGCGTGGGAGATGGGCATGACGGTCCACGCGGGACACGGCCTGGACTACCACAACGTGGCGCCGATCGCGCGCGTGCCGCACATGTCGGCGCTGAACATCGGCTACTCGATCGTCGCGCGTTCCGTCTTCGTCGGCCTGAAGACCGCGGTCTCCGAGATGCGCCGCATGGTGGACTAGACTTATGTGCGGGATCGTCGGCTACGTCGGGCCCAAGCAGGCCGTGCCTCTCCTGATGGAGGGGCTCAAGCGTCTCGAGTACCGCGGCTACGACTCCGCGGGGCTGGCGGCCATCGTGGACGGGGCCATCGAGCGGCGGCGCGCGCCCGGCAAGCTGACGAACCTGGAGAAGGTCTTGACGACGAACCCGCTGGCGGGCTGCGTCGCGCTGGGGCACACGCGCTGGGCGACGCACGGCAAGCCCAGCGAGGAGAACTCGCACCCGCACACCGACCCGACCGGAGAGGTCGCGGTGATCCACAACGGGATCATCGAGAACTACCTGGACATCAAGGACCGGATGATCGCGGCCGGGGCGAAGTTCGAGTCCGAGACCGACACCGAGGTCATCGCGCACCTCGTGGCCGAGAAGCTCCGCCAGGTCCAGCCGCCGGGCTCGGCGCCGAAGCCGGACCTCAACGAGCCGCTCCTGTTCGAGGCGGTGCGCCGCGCGCTGGCCGAGGTGAAGGGCGCGTACGCGATCGCCGTGCTGTGGTCGAAGGCGCCGGGCGTGATCATCGCGGCGAAGACGGCGTCGCCGCTGATCATCGGTCTGGGCGAGGGGGAAACCTTCCTGGCCTCCGACATTCCGGCGTTCCTGGCCCACACGCGCAAGGCCGTGTTCCTCGAGGACGGCGAGATGGCGGTGCTGAAGCGCGACGGGGTGTCCTTCTTCAACCTCGCGGGCAAGAAGCTGGAGAAGGCGCCGATCACGATCTCCTGGGACCGGACGATGGCCGAGAAGTGCGGCTACCGTCACTTCATGCTCAAGGAGATCAACGAGCAGCCGATGTCCTGCGAGGACACGATGCGCGGCCGGCTGTTCCCGCTCAAGGGCGTGCTGGAGCGCGACTGCGGCATGAACGCCGACATCTTGAAGAAGACGCGCGCGATCCACATGATCGCCTGCGGCACGGCCTACCACGCCTGCCTCGTCGGCCAATATTGGTTTGAGACCCTGGTGGGCGTTCCCACGCGGGTCGAGACCGCTTCCGAGTTCCGCTACCGCGAGACGGCCATCGGTCCCGACGACCTGGTGATCGCGGTCTCCCAGTCCGGCGAGACCGCCGACACCTTGGCCGCCGTGAAGATCGCCAAGGAAAAGGGCGCGAAGGTGCTGGCGATCTGCAACACCGTCGGCTCCGCGCTCACGCGCGCGGCCGACTGGACGCTGTACACGCACTGCGGGCCGGAGCTGGGCGTGGCGTCCACGAAGGCCTTCGTCGGCCAGCTGACCGCGCTGGCGGTCCTGGTCCTGCACGCGGCGATCGGCCGCGGCGCGATGAACGAGACGCAGGGCCGCGCCTTCGTCGACGACCTGGTCAAGATCCCGGGCCTGATCCGCGCCGCGCTCAAGCTCGACAAGGCCGTGCTGGCGATCGCGCGCAAGTTCGCCAAGAAGGAGCACTTCCTCTTCATCGGCCGCTACGTGAACTTCCCGATCGCGCTGGAGGCCGCGCTGAAGCTCAAGGAGATCTCCTACATCCACGCCGAGGGCTACGCCGCCGGCGAGCTGAAGCACGGGCCCATCGCGCTGGTCGACACCGAGATGCCGGTGGTGGTCATCGCGACCAAGTCCCACGTGCTCGACAAGACGATGTCCAGCCTGGAGGAAGTGAAGGCCCGCGGCGCGCAGCTGATCGTGCTGGCCACCGAGGGCTTCGGCGACTTTAAAGACGTCGAGCACGTCCTGCGCCTGCCGCCGGTGCCGGAGATCCTGTCGCCGATCGTGAACATCATCCCGCTGCAGCTGCTGGCCTATCACATCTCCGACCTGCGCGGCTGCGATGTGGACCAGCCCCGAAACCTGGCGAAGTCCGTCACGGTCGAGTGATGGAGGTCGGCGTCGACATCGTCGAGATCTCGCGCGTCCGCGACCTGGCGCGGCGCAACCCGCGCTTCCTCACGCGCGTCTTCTCCGCCGCCGAGATCGCCTACTGCCGGGCCAAGAAGAACCCCTGGCCGCACTTCGCCGTGCGCTTCGCCGCGAAGGAAGCCGTCTACAAGACCTTGGGCAAGGCCGACATCCCGCTGACCGCGATCTCCGTCGCGCGCGACGACGCCGGCCGCCCGACGGTGACCATCTCCGGCAAGCCCGCCCGGAAGCTCAAGCTGTCCCTCTCCCACGGCCGCGACCACGCGGTCGCCTTTGCCGTCAAGCTCTAGGCCGTTTCCGGGCGCGGCCGCAAGCCCCCTTCGTTACTGCAGCGCGTCGAGATCGGCCAGGTCTTGCGGCCGGCCGACGGCTTTTTTATTGAGGATCAGACAACGCTTGGACATATAGTGCGCCGGCTGGTCCGCGAATTTTCCCAGTACGCGTTCGCTCCAGACTTCATCGGCGCTGACGCCGTCGAGATCGGTCAGAAGATCGATTCGGACGGGGGGATAGCCCAGCTGGATCACCTTGCCCGACAAGATGTCCGACTGAGTCAGTCCGACCGAGGAGAATCCGAAATCCGCGAGTGCCGAGAGGAGCTTCGTCGCATTTTCCGGACTCGGGCGCACCCAGATGTCGATATCGCCGGTGGCCCGGGGTTTGGCGTGATAGGCCAGCGCGAAGGCTCCGACGATGACGAACTCGACGTCGCAGCCGTTGAGGGAGGCGACGACGTCGCGGAAGTCGGCGGGTTCTTTCACGATCGCTTGTCGACGAGCCGGACGACCCGCGCCAGGCGCGGCATCGCGGTGAGACCGGCCGTATAGAGGCACTGGCGGCGCAGGAATTCGACGGCTTCGACGCGCTCTTCCGGCGTCTTGGCGCGCCAGAAGGCCGCGTCATCTTCGCGGGCATGGAGGTCGATTATCCGGACGCGCGGCGTCATGTGTGCAGTATAGCCCCTCGAGAGGGGAATATCCAGGTTCGGCGCGCGTGAAAAGAGTGTCCCCACGACGAGACGGGGGCTCTCGCGTTTGGGAGGAACGCGGGCTGCGATGGCCGGGTGAAGCGGATTTCAGGCGGAAGGAGACCTGGAAATTCCTGCTTCGTCAACGCAAGCGGTAGCGCAGGATCTCCGATCCCTTGTCGCCCGCGACGACGAAGACCAGTTCCCCTTTCACGTAGGCGCGGAGCGTCACGGCGTTCGGGTTGTGGTCGTAGTAGGTCGCATGGACGGCGCCCAGAAGGTCGCCGTTTCCCTTCGGCTCCCAGCGCGCGACCGCGTAGCCGGCGGCCCGGTCGAACCACTGCATCTGTTGGAACACGCGCTGCAGATCGGCGCGATAAACGGCCACGATGGCGCCGTCGACGGCGTCGGCCCGGATCGCCGTGAAGCCGATCGCCTCAGGGAACTCTTGCTTCAAGGACCGGGCCAACGCGGACGGGACGTAGGGCGGGAGCTTCGCCTCGCGCGCGAGGACGGGAAGGGGCTTGCGCGTCGTCGGGTCCAGCAGCGCCCACCGGTGCTCGTCCGGGCGGAACGCTGCGGCCGCCTGCGTCGAGCTCAAAACGATCCAATCGCCGCTGGAGGCGACGACGGCTGAGGTCCAATCCGGGAAGTAGTCCGAGAAGAAGATGTTCGAGGTCCGGTCCGGGAACCGGTCGAAGCGCCCGGAATCCAGGTCCCAGAAGGCGAGCAGTTCGTCGCTCTCTCCGTACTCGTAGTACGCCCGCATGCCCAAGACGAGGCGGCCCCCGGTGCACCACACCGCCGTCACGTTCCAGTTGTAGAGCGGGGAGAGGATCGCCTCGTGAGCCTCCCCCGCCCGCGTGCGCCAGCGCATCCGCGGCGACTCGCTGCAGGTCTCGGGGTCCCGCCCGACGGTGAAGCCGACGCTGTCCCCGTCCACCGCGTAGACGCGGTCCAGGCAGCGGGTGCACGGGTACTGTCCCTCCTCGTAGCCCTCGTATCGACATTCCGGGGTCGCGGGCGCGAGCGCGGAGTCCAGCGGCGGCGAAGACGGACTCTCGACCGATGGCGGGCCTTCGGCCGTCCGGGTCCAGCGCGTCTCCCTGAAGTCGACGGTGGGGTCTCCGTCGGTCCAGCCGCCGAGCGCCTTAGCGCGGATGACGCCGTCCCAGAGCCTGTCGCGCAGGCCCGCGCATGCCGACGACGAGACGACCTCGCCTGCGGCGGTCGCGGCACGGAGTCTCGGCGCCGCCAGGACGATGAGGAACGCCGCAACGAGCGATGCCGATGAGACTCTCATCAATGCCAGCGTACCCCGCCTTCGCGTCCGGGGCAAGGGGGCTCGCCGTTAAGGCCGTGGGTGGCGGCGCGCCTGAGGAATGTCTTCGAAGCGGAATGCGCCCCGGAAATTACTTCGTTATAGTCGGGCCTGACGCGTGGCGCGGAGGCCGCTGAAACACCTTGACGGTTCATGAAATTACTATAACGAACCACCCGCGAGCACGACCGATAGTCTGGTCAGGGCGTTGATTTCCGGGTCCTCTCCTGTTAACCTATTCCTCAATATGGGCAGAACGTTGGTGCTCAACCGGAGCTTCCGCGCCGTCGCCGTCGCCGACTGGCAGCGCGCGGTCACGCTTGTGTACATGGGGCTGGCCGAGGCGCTCGACGAGGACTTGACGGCGTACGACTTCCAGGCTTGGATCGCGGCGTCGTCGAACTGGGTGGAGGCGAAGGGGCGCTTCGTGCGGTCGACGAACACGCGCTTCGCCGTTCCGGAGGTGATCCGGCTGGTGCGCTACGACCGGATTCCGCACCGGGAGGTCGCCTTCACGCGGCACAACGTCTTCGCGCGCGACCTGCACCGCTGCGCCTACTGCGGCAAGAAGAAGCCCGTCGGCGAGCTGGACCTGGACCACGTCCTGCCCAAGTCCCGCGGCGGCCCCCACGAGTGGACGAACGTGGTCACGTCCTGCCGCCCGTGCAACCTCAGGAAGGCGGACAAGCTGCCGGACGAGGCGGGCATGCCGCTGAAGGTGAGGCCGGACAAGCCGCGCTGGACCTTGATGGGCTGCCTGATCCCGCACCCGCGCGCCGAAATCCCCGCCAGTTGGCGGAAGCTCCTCGCCCCCGAAGCTTAGTCGTCGCTCTTGCGGCTTTCTTCCGCGCGGCGGTCGTTGTCGACCGAAGTCTTGTAGGCGGCGATGAGGACGATCAGGCGCGAGTCCACGGCGGCGTGGTCCCGGATCTTCACCGTCCAGTTGTCCGAGAGGACGTTCAGCCACGGGCGGTGCAGCTCCGCGATCGTCGCGCCGTCCGGGCGGCGCATCACCAAATTCGTCGAGACCCATTCGACCTTCTCCGAGGTCGCGGCCTCACGGTTTTGGCCGTCGAGGATCGAGTAGGTCGTGTAGACCTTGAACAGGGACTTCAGCACGTTTTCCTTGATCGCGCCGACGGGACGGTCCGAGCAGTCGGTCACGTCGATGTAAGTGCCCCACGACAGCAGGCGCGCGCGGGCCTTGGCGACGCAGGCCCCGGACGCGTCGACGTAGGTGAAGGCCTTGGTCAGGCTGAAGAACTTCTCCGTGATCGTGCCGATCGTCGCGCCGCCCGCCTTCAGGTCGAACGTGTCGGTGAGCGCGATCACGCGCTCGTGGACGGTCAGCTCGTCGGGCAGCGCGGGCGCGGCGTCGGGCGCCGGGGCGGCCGGCGCGGCGGGCGACGCGGCCGGGACCGCGACGGCGGGGACGGGAGCGCCGGCGGCGGCCGTCAGTTCCTGAAAAGCGAGATTCGCGGCGCGCGCGGGCGCGGCGGCGGCCAGCCCGGCGGCGAGGATGAAGAGCGTTCGTTTCATGAAGGCAGGATATCATGGCTTCGAATATTCTCCGAGGGCCTTTAGCCCCAACCGGCCCGGGTCTTGAGTCCCGCCGGCCTCGCCGAACGGCTATAATCAAGCCAATGACCATCAAGGCTCTGAACAAGGCCGAACTGCGGGAAGGACTCGTCGAGCGCAGCCCCGACGATCATAAGGGCGTCTACGGCCACGTTCTGATCGTGGGCGGCTCGCGCGGCATGTCCGGGGCGGCGATCCTGGCGGCGCGCGCGGCCCTGCGCTCCGGCGCGGGACTGGTCACCGTCGCGGTCCCGTCGGGCGTGGCGCCGATCGTCGCGGGCGCGGTGCCCTCGGCCATGACCTTGGCCCTGCCCGAGAACCCGTCCGGCGCGTTCCGGCCCGACGGCGTCGAGCGCCTCAAGATCTACGCGAAGGACCGGCGCGTGACCGCGCTCGCCATCGGCCCGGGCCTGTCCACGCACGCCGACGCGGCGCGCTTCGTCCTGCACGCGCTGTCCGGCGTGGCCGTGCCGGCCGTGGTGGACGCCGACGCGCTGAACGTGCTGGCCGCGCAGGAACCCGACGGCGTCGCGCAGATGCTGAAGGCGCGCAAGCACCCCTGCATCTTCACGCCGCACCCGACGGAGATGGCCCGCATCCTCAAATCGCCGAAGTCGGAGGTCGAGGCCCAGCGCGTCAAGTCGGTCGAGCGCCTGGCGCGCGACTGGGGCGGCGTCGCTTTGCTCAAGGGCCACCGGACCTTGATCTCGTCGGGGATGCGCACCGCGATCAACGCGACCGGCGGGCCCGCCTTGGCCAAGGGCGGCACCGGCGACGTGCTGACGGGGCTTCTCGTCGGGCTGTGGGCGCAGGCGCTGGCCAGCGGCCGCGTGGACGGCGACCTGGCGTTCAAGTGCGCCGCCCTGGCCGCCTGGCTGCACGGCACCGCCGGCGACTTCGCCGAGCGCGAGCTCACGGCCTGGGGCGCGACCTCGGGCGACCTCGTCGAGTACCTCCCCAAGGCCTTCAAGGCGCTGTGAAGCTCCAGGTTCCCGACGCGGACGCGACGATGCGCCTCGGCGAGCTGATCGGGCGGGAGCTTCGGCCGGGAGACCTGGTGCTACTGTACGGCGAGCTGGGCGCGGGCAAGACCACGCTCGTGCGCGGCATGGCGCGCGGCGTCGGCTACCGCGGCCGCGTGTCCAGCCCGACCTTCGCGCTGGCGCACGTGTACCGCGGCAATCCCCTGACCTTGCATCACCTCGACCTGTACCGTCTCAAGGAAGGGGAGACCGGCGAATTGGGCTTGGACGAGCTTCTGAACGACCCGCGCGCCGTCGTCGTCGAGTGGCCGCAGGCCGCGCGCTGGCCGAGGAAGCGCCTCGAGATCCGCCTGGCGCACGCGAAATCCGGGCGGCGAGCCGTCGTCTCGGACCGCCGGAGGGTCCGGTGATCATTTTGGCCGTCGACGCCACCGGCGACGACCTGACGGCCGCGCTCGAGGCGGGCGGGAAGGTTTACGCCGTGCGCCGGTCCGGGAAAAAACCGCACGACGAGACATTGCTGCCCGCCGTCGAAGGCCTGCTCAAGCGCGCGAAGATCTCCTGGGACGACCTGGGCGCCGTCGCCGCCGCGTCGGGCCCCGGGCGCTTCACCGGCATCCGCATCGGCCTGTCGTTCGCGGCGATGGCCGGCATGACGCTCAAGATCCCGGCCCTGGCGCTGTCGCGGCTGGAGGCGGCGGCGGAAAAGTCCGGCGCGGGCGACGTGCTGGCGGCCCTGCCGGGCTGGAAGAACGAGGTGTACTCCCAGCGCTTCCGCCGGACCAAAGCCGGCCTCTCCGCCGACGGCCCCGCCGAATGGACCGCGCCCGAGGCGTGGCCGCAGCGCCGCGAGGCGGCCGAGTCGCTGGGCCGGACGGTCGTCTACGGCGACGTGGACGCGCGCGACCTGCTGCCCGTCGCGCGCGCGCGCCTCGCGGCCAAGAAAATTCCGCCGTTCGAGCCGTTCTACCTCAAGCCCGCCGGCTATGAAAAAAAGCCCGCTCGTTAGGCCCGCGCGGGGCTTCGACATCGGCGAGATCGCGGAGATCGCGAGGCGGCCCTTCGCCGCGCGCTGGTCGCGCGAGGCCTACGCGGCCGAGGCGGAACGGACCGACTCGCTCTTTCTCGTCGCCGACGACGGCGCGGTCCTGGGCTACGCCGTCGCGCGCGTCTTCGACGGCGAGGTCCAGCTGCTCGACCTGGCCGCGGCCGAGGACGGGCGGGGCGTCGGGCGCGCGCTGTGGACGGCGCTGACGGAGACGGCGCGGACGCGCGGGGCGGCGCGCCTCACGCTGGAGGTGTCCGCCGCCAACGCGCGCGCCCTCCTGTTCTACAAGCGCGCGGGGGCCGTTGTTGTCGGGCGCCGCGCGAAGTTCTACAATGACGGCTCGGACGCCATCCTGATGGACTTCCCGCTCTCGTGATCGCCGCGCTCCTCCTCGCCCTGAGCCTCGTGCCCGCGCGCGCCGAGCCGTCCGCCGGCGGGCTGGCCCCGCGCCAGGCCCAGGCCGAGTACCTGCGCGGCACCTTGCTCGAGCGCCGCGGCGCCTACGCCGAGGCGCTGGCCGCCTACGAGAAGGCGATGGCCCTGGACCCGTCGGCGGCGTTCATCGCCGGCGAGGCGGCGGAGCTGGCCCTGCAGCTCAAGGAGCAGGACCGCGCCGAGAAATGGGCGCGCAAGCGCCTGGAGCTGGCGCCCAACGACGCGAAGTCCCGCGTCATTCTGGGGCGGGTCCTGTGGACCCGCGGCGACTCCGACGGCGCCGAGGCCGAGTTCGAGAAGGCCCTGCAGGACGACCCGTCGTCGGCCGACACCTTGTTCGCGCTGACCGAGCTGGTCGCCGGGCGCGACCCGAAGCGGGCGCGCAAGCTTCTGGAGGGCGACCTCGCGCGCAACCCCGAGCGCGCGGCGCGCGCGCTGTTCGAGCTGGGCCGCCTTGACGCGCAGGAGGAGCGCTACCCCGACGCCGTCGAGAAGCTCAAGCGCGCCATCGACCTGGACGACGCCGAGTCCGATCCCGCGCGCCTGGCCCTGGCCCAGATCTACGAGATCACCCACGACACCGCGGCCGCCGTCGCCTCCTACCAGCGCCTGCTGACCAACGACCCCGACGACGTCGAGCTGTGGGCTCACATCGGCGAGCTCCAGGCCGCGATGGGCGCGCTCGACGACGCGCGCGACACGTTCCGGCGCCTGAAGGAAAAGCACCCCGGCGATCCCTCGGCCTGCGGGTGGCTCGCCTCCGACGCGGAGCGCTCCGGCGACTGGGCCGCCGCCGCGGCCGCGCTGAAGGACAGCGCGGCGCTGCGGGACGACCCGACGTTGAACCTGCGCCTGGGCTACTACCAGCTTCAGGCCGGGAGCATGAAGGACGCGATGACGACCTTGGGCGAGGCGCGCCGGCGCTGGCCGAAGGACGACCGCGTCGCGTACTACCTGGCGCTGGGCCACGACGACCTGGGCGAGCACGCGGAGGCGGTGAAGCTTCTGCGCGACGTGCTGTCGGCCAAGCCCGACGACCGCGACGCGCGCTGGCAGCTGGCGACGATTTTGGAGAAGATGGACAAGATCTCCGAGGCCGAGCCGGAGTTCCGCAGGCTGATCGCCGGCAAGCCCGACGACGCGCCGGCGCTGAATTATCTGGGCTACTCCCTGGCCGATCGCGGGCTGAAGCTGGAGGAGGCCGAGGGCCTGATCCGGCGCGCGCTGGCCGTCGAGCCGTCGAACGCGGCCTACCGCGACTCCCTGGGCTGGGTTCTGTTCAAGCTGGGCCGCTCCACCGAGGCCGCGCGCGAGCTGGCGTTTTCGGCGCGCGCCCTTCCCGACGACGACTCGGTGTGGGATCACCTCGGCGAGGCCCGCCTGGCCCTGGGCCGCGAGGAGGGGGCGTGGCGCGCGTGGCGCTTGTCGCAGAGCTTCGGCGGCGCGAAGGCCGGCGCGAAAGCGGACGCGCTGCAGAAGAACCTGACCGCGGAGGCGGCGGGCGAGCTGTGGCGCGCGCATCTGGAGGCCGTTCACGGGGGCCTGACGCGCTACGCCGGGATCTGCGAGATCAAGGGCCGGATCGGCGGCCATGCGGTCGACCATCAGGCGATGCTGACCTTCCGCGCCCCGAAAGAACTGACGCTGGAGATCTTGGGCCCGCTGTTCGCGCCGGTCGCGCGCGCCCGCGTCGACGAGCAGGGCTTTCAGATGGACCGCTTCTCCGTCGAAGGCCTCAGCGACGAGCAGGTCCGGGGTGCCACGGAGGGCGTGCTGAGCGTGGTGGCCGCGGTCCTGGCCGGCGAGCCGTTCCTGCCCGGCCCCGCGAAGCTCGACAACGGCTGGAGCCGCCGCGAGCTCGACCGCCCGTCCTGGCGCGTCGAGATCGGCGACAACGCGCTGGCGCGGGCGGTGGTCCCGGCCGGCGGCGCCGCGATGACCTTGTCCGATTTCGAGAAGGCCGGCACGCGGCGCGTGCCGCGGACCTTCGCCGCGCGCGGCCGCTTCTGGGATTTCTCCCTGGCCTGCGCCCAGCCCAAGTTCGAGCTCCCGCCCGAGCCCGCGCCGCCCGAGGCGGCCCGTTGAAGTTCCAGTGCCCGGCGAAGGTGAACCTGTTCCTGGAGGTCACCGGCAGGCGCAAGAACGGCTACCACACGCTGTCGACCTTGTTCGCCAAGATCAACATTTACGACGTCCTGGACATGGAGTTCATCAACGGCGGCCGGCCGACCCTGGAGATCGTGGACGAGTTGGAGACCGGCCCGCTGTCGGCGGGTCCGGACAACCTGGTCCTGCGCGCCGCCGAGGCGTTCTACAAGACTTTCCGGGTCGGGGTCGGCGTCAAGATCGTCCTGACCAAGCGCATCCCGATGGGGGCCGGCCTGGGCGGGGGCTCGTCCGACGCGGCCGGAACTCTGCTGGGATTAGCGAAGCTTTTTCAGATCGAACTGGACGCGGCCAAGAGGAAAAAACTGCACGACATCGGCGTCAAGCTGGGCGCGGACGTGCCTTTTTTCCTCAAAGACGCCGATTTCTGCCGGGCGACCGGGATCGGCGACCGGCTGAGGCCGCTCACATTCGCGAAATCGCTTCCGTTCATGGTGCTGGTCTGGCCCGGGTTCCCGTCACCGACGGGGCCCGTGTACAAGGCCCTGCCCCCGCGCCGGCGGCCGGAAATATTGACGAGGCTGTCCCAACTTGATAAACTCGTCCGAAGCCTGAAGAGGGGTCGTCCCGTCGAGGAATGGGGGGGGCTCCTGTTCAACCGCCTGGAGCAGGCGGAGTTGCCGGTCATGTCGGAGGTCGCGCAGGCCCGTCGCATGCTGGAAGCCTCGGGTGCGAAGGGAGTGCGCATGTCGGGCTCGGGTTCTTCGGTCTTCGGGTTCGTTTCGTCCCACGTCGAGGGCGAGCGGGTCGTTCGGCGGCTCCAGGCTTACCCCTGGAAGGTCTATCTGACCAGCTGTCACGGTTAACCCCCTTGGAGATCACGGAAATCCGCGTCCACCTGCGAAATGAGGACAAGCTGAAGGCGTTCGCCACGGTGACCTTCGACGCGTGCTTCGTCGTGCGCAACATGAAGGTGATCGCCGGCGAGAAGGGACTGATTTTATGCATGCCGTCGCGCAAGATGCCCGACGGGACGTTCAAGGACGTGGCGCACCCGATTTCCGCTGAATTCCGGTCGCTCCTGGAGCAAAAAGTCTTCGCGTGCTATGAAGTCGAGCGCAAGAAGGCCGAGGCCGGATCCGGCACTGGCTCCCGGGTGGTGTAACGGTAACACAGCGGACTTTGAATCCGCTATTCCTGGTTCGAGCCCAGGCCCGGGAAAGACGGTTTGACGTGAAAAGGTCAACATGAGCAATGCCCATAAAAAGAATGGACAAGGACAACTCGCCGCGCTGATCCTGGCCGCCGGCCAGGGCACGCGCATGGAGTCGTCCATTCCCAAGGTGCTCCACCACGTCGGCGGGCGGCCGATGCTGTACTACATCCTGCGCATCGCCAACGCGCTGAAGCCCGGCGCCATCGGGGTCGTCGTCGGCCACGAGGCCGACGCGGTCAAGAAGCAGACCCTGGAGATGGCCAAGTCCGTCGGCTTCAACCGCCCGATCCAGTTCATCGTCCAGAAGAAGCCCCTGGGCTCCGGCAACGCGGTGCTCGAGTCGCTGCCGTTCCTGAAGAAGTTCAAGACCGGCATCGTGATGTGCGGCGACACGCCGCTCTTGACCTACGAGTCCATCTACAACCTCGTCCTCACGCACGAGCAGCTGAAGGGCCAGGCGACTTTGCTCACCTCCCGCATTCCCAACCCGAAGGGCTACGGCCGCATCGTGCGCGGCGCGCTCGGCGAGGTCCAGCGCATCGTCGAGGAATCGGTCGCGACCCCGAAGGAAGCGGCGATCTGCGAGGTCAACTCCGGCGCCTACGTCTTCGAGCTGGAGGCCCTGATGCAGGGCCTCAAGGACATCGGCGCGAAGGGCCCCAAGAAGGAGCACTTCCTGACCGACGTGATGGAGGTCATCCGCGCCAAGGGCGGACGCATCCACGCGTACGCGACCACGAACGCCGAGGAAGTCCAGGGCGTCAACAACCGCGCCCAGCTCTCGGTCTGCGAGCGCGTGCTGAACAAGCGCATGCTCGAGCGCCTGATGCTTTCCGGCGTCACCATCCGCGACCCGCAGTCCACGCACGTGGACGCCGACGTGGAGATCGGCCAGGACACGGTCATCTATCCCGGCACCATCCTGCGCGGCCAGACCAAGATCGGCCACCACTGCCGCATCGGGCCGTACACGCACATCGAGGACACCCAGATCGGCAACGAGTGCGAGGTCCGCTTCTCGTACGTGCTGAGCTCGCGCCTGCTCGAGAAGACCTCGGTCGGGCCGTTCGCGCACATCCGCCCGGAGTCCATCATCGGCCCTCGCGCGCGCATCGGCAACTTCACCGAGGTCAAGGCGTCGAAGATCGGCTTCGGCTCGAAGGTCAACCACCTCTCCTACATCGGCGACGCCGACATCGCCGAGGACGTCAACATCGGCGCCGGCACGATCACCTGCAACTACGACGGCAAGGAAAAGCACAAGACGACGATCGGCGCGAAGGCCTTCATCGGCTCGAACGTGAACCTGATCGCGCCGGTGAAGGTCGGCCGCGGCGCGAAGGTCGCCGCCGGCTCCACCGTCACCGAGGACGTGCCCGACGACGCGCTGGCCATCGCGCGCGCCCGGCAGGTGAACAAAACGTGAGAATCAACCTGAATTCGAAGACCCTCGAGAAGGCGGAGGCGCGGATGGCCGGACATAAGTTCGTCGAGAAGCCCCTGCCCATGGAAGGCCTGCGCACCCTGCGGGGACTGAAGATCTTCTCCGGCAACGCCAATCGCCCCTTGGCCGAGGGCATCTGCGAGTATCTGGGCGTGCCGCTGGGCAAGACCCACGTCGGCCGCTTCGCCGACGGCGAGATCAACGTCCAGATCGAGGAGAACGTCCGCGGCGCCGACTGCTACGTGATCCAGCCCACCTGCCGCCCCACCAACGAGAACCTGATGGAGCTGCTGATCATGATCGACGCGCTGCGCCGCGCGTCGGCGGGGCGCATCACGGCCGTGATCCCGTACTTCGGCTACGCGCGCGCCGACCGCAAGACCGCGCCGCGCGTGCCGATCAGCTCGAAGCTGGTCGCCAACCTGATCGTGACCGCCGGCGCCCAGCGGGTCATCACCATGGACCTGCACGCGGCGCAGATCCAGGGCTTCTTCGACATCCCCGTCGACCACCTCTACGCCGCGCCGATCCTGCTCGACTACGTGAAGAAGAAGGCGCTGAAGAACCTCGTCGTGGTCAGCCCCGACGTGGGCGGCACGGAGCGCGCGCGCGCGTTCGCCAAGCGCCTGAACGCCCAGCTGGTCATCATCGACAAGCGCCGCCCGCGCCCGAACGAGGCGTCGGTGTACAACATCATCGGCGACGTCGACGGCAAGGTCTGCTTCATTCTCGACGACATGGTGGACACCGGCGGCACGCTGGTGAAGGTCGCCGAGAAGATCCGCGAGCGCGGCGCCACGAAGGTCTACGCGGCCTGCGTGCACGGCGTGCTGTCCGGCGCGGCGCACGACCTGATCGCGAAGTCGTCGCTCGAAGAGATGATCTTGACCGATTCGATCCCCGTCCACGCGCTGGCCGGGGGGAAGCTGACGGTGCTGTCGATCGCGCCCCTGCTGGGCGAGGCG
>Ga0315268_10004104_pt1 | contig 15898 bp, 22 predicted proteins | sample C1_top_MG_FD_204535 | JGI IMG/M metagenome (GOLD analysis project Ga0315268, IMG submission 204535) | Sediment microbial communities from Yellowstone Lake, YNP, Wyoming, USA - C1_top | ecosystem: Environmental > Aquatic > Freshwater > Lake > Sediment | place: USA: Wyoming | collected 2017-08-01
CGAGGCGGTGAACGTCGGAGGGGGCGCGTGGATTACGTTCATTCCAATTAGTTTTCCTATTCCGATTTCCAAGGGCATGTCCGCCAGAACCGCCCACTTTTGCTTGCCGTAAAGCTTCGGCGGCACGCGTATTTCAGTTTCGGCGTCGCGCAACAGCAGCTCGTTTGCCGGAAGGAGGCCGTGGTTTTTTCTTCTGGCGTTAACGCTGCTTTTCTCAAGTATGTCGTGCGCTTTTTCAGTGATTTCATTTACTAAGCCCGCGGCGCGGGACGCGGCTGCGCTTCTTTCCGAGGGCGCGCTTTTCTGCACGCGCATTTCGAAAACGCTTTTGGCGCTGCCCAGCCCCCTCTTTATTTCGTATGCGGGGTCGGTATTCGAAATTTTTGCCGAAAGTTCTTCGCGCGACTTGACTAGCAGTACTCCCCGGTGGCCGAGAGTAGCACGGAACACGATGGAGGCGTTGGTTAACCTCATTTTTTTGTTTAATTCTTTTTCAAGGGCCTTGGCGTCTGAGCTGCCCAAGTGCCGGCCGACCCGGCGGTCGAACAGTTTCGTGCCGTCGGAGTCCGCGGTTGCAAAGTTGGCGCGCAATCCCAGCATTCCGTTCTTGAAGCCGGCGTTTATTCCATAAGCTTCAAGCGCGCCGCGTCCTACGTGGTACTTAAAGGGGTCGTAGCCTAGCACTGAAAAGACGCCGACGTCGGATTCCGGCGCGATGTTGCCTGCAATACGCAGCATTCCCGTCGTTCCTCTTTTGGCGAGGGAATCGAGAAAGGGAGTGCGCGCCGCCTCCAACGGGGTTTTTCCGCCCAGCGCTTTGCAGGGACGGTCGCCCAAGCCGTCGAGTATTACGAGAAGTTTTTTCACGAGAGCCTAAACGGCTTCGAGTTATAAAAAGAATAGCGAGGGGTGGATTTGAACCACCGGTCTCCGGGTTATGAGCTTCGCCTTGAACTGATTTAACCGCAGTTCAATCCAGCGGGCACTCCTGGCTACCCTTGAAGCAAAACCGTCCGTAGACGGTTAAAGTTACCTCGCTGTAAACAGGAGCGTAAGAGAATTGTGGGCGCGCTTTAATTAAAGCTTTTTGTAGCTCGAGAGCGTCTTGGGCCGGTTTTCCAAAAGGGGTTTGATGAGCTTCTGCGAGTCGAGCAGGCCCTGGTTTTTGGAAACGCCTATGGGTCGCTGCGAGAAGGAGGAGTGAATGCTTTTCAGCGCACTTATTTTTTTGTCCAATTCCGCCATTTCGTCCGAGACGTTTATTTCCTTCAGCATTCCTTTGCATGAGGGGCAGCGGAACTCGTGTTCCATTGCGATGTCGAAGGCTAGTTTCACGCATTTGTTGCGGCAGCCGTATATGCAGGCGTTTTCGGCGGTCGAGTACTGGATCTTCAATTCAGTGTATTCGCGTTGCTTCATTGCCATGAAGTTCTGGAGGGCGCGGTCGGCGTTCACTTTCCAGGTGTAAGTGAACCAGCCGCTCGTCAAGTTCTTTTCGCGCGTGTACTCCACGACGCCGTAGCTGTGCAGGTGGTTCAAGAGCGAGCGTATTTCGGCTATTTTGAGGCTTGTTTGTTCCTCTATTCTTTCGTCGGTTGTTCCGTCGCCTATGCATTCCACTATTTTCAAGCCCTTGTTTCCGGAGATTTCTTCAACAAAGGGCTGCAGGCACTTCAGCAGTTCGTCGTTGCGCGGGTCTCTGACGGCGGCCGGCATTTCTTTTACGGCGACGGGTGCGCGGCGCGCCTTCTTTTTCGAAGGCTTTGGAGAAGCGCGTGCTTTCTTCATGCTCCTATTACTCCCCGAAACTTATTTATAACCTTCTTCGCCCTCGGCGACGGAATTATTTTGTTTTGCCAGCCCGCGAATTCTTTTCTCAGCGCCGTTTTTCCGAGGAGTTCGTAAAGGAATATTGCGAGGGCGGCGACTTCAGAGTGCGGCTGGCTGCCGGCTGACGCGTTGTAGTTTGCGAGGGCGTACATTTCCCGCGGAACTTTTTCCGCGCCGATTACGATCATCAGGTTTTTGTTCTTCCTTGTTTTCGCCGCAACCGAGTCGAACGGCTCGCCGTACATCGTCAGGTGAACAATGTCTCCTTTTTTCTTGAATTCCTTGACAACTTTCTTCCAGTTGCTTTCGTAGCTTGCCTTGAATTTTCCGCCCCACTTGCGCGAGAGGGCGGCGACGCTTTCCAGCACGGCTTCGTCTTGTTCGCCGCTTAAAATTATTTTGTCTGCACCGAATGCTCTCGCCACCAGCGCACAGTGGGTGGTAATCCGTTTGTCCCGGTTCTTGCGGTGGCCAAGCCGCAGTACAACTATCATTTCACACGTTGCTCGCAAAAGAGTTAATAATTCCTGCAGACACTTTAATACTGCTTTTTTTCGAGGGCTCGTAGCTCAGTTTGGCAGAGCAATTGGCTCTTAACCAATGGGTCGAGGGTTCAAATCCCTCCGAGCCCGTAACCTCTTTTTATTGGGCGCCGAAATAATAAGGTAGGCGAGTTTATGAACGAATCTCTGAGGCGCGAACTTATCGAGGCGGCCCGTAAATCAATCAGCGACGAAGATCCGGCGCACGATTTTTACCACGCGTTCCGCGTGATGTCGGTTGCGGAAAAAATAGGCGCCGCAGAAGGCGCTGACGCCGACGTTGTTGTTCCCGCCGCGCTTTTTCACGACGTAATAATTATTCCTAAAAACCACCCGTGGTCCGACGAAGCGCCCGGCGCGAGCGCGACCGCCGCGAAAAAAATTCTTTCAAGGCTTCGCGGCTTTCCACAGGAAAAGATAGAACGGGTTTGTGATTGCATTCGCGGCTGCTCTTTCACTAAAGGAGAAAAGCCGGGTTCTCTCGAAGCCGCGGTTCTGCACGACGCGGACCTCCTGGAAGCAAGCGGTGCGGTTTCGATAATGCGCACTTTTTCTTCAACAGGAAGCATGCGGCGCCCCTTCTACAGCGAAGAAGACCCGTTTTGTGAAAAACGCGAGCCAACGCCTAAGAACTACGCGCTTGACTTGTTTTACGCCCGCCTGTTGAGGGTTGGCGAACGACTTACCACCAAGACTGCGAAAACGCTTTTGGAGCCGCGCCACCGCTTCCTGCGGCTCTTTCTCGACGAGCTGAAAACCGAGCTGGAAGGATAGCCGTTTTTGTGGAACCGCGGTGTTTTTAAGCGGGCAAACGTTTAAAGGGGGTCCTTGGTTAAACTAATCCAGCGTATTCTGTAAAGGTGGGTTGAACTGGACGCATTCCCGGCGTGATGCCGGTCTCCTTGTTGCACGCGCCCAGTTCATTTTTACGAAGTCCAGTCGGCACCAGCGAATTTATACGCGAACGTTTTTGTTGAGTGCATGCGCTTTCCTTTCGCGACCGCCGCGCTTGTTCTTGCGGTTGTCGCCGGCTACGTCTTCCTTTCAGGGGGAAACTTCTACATTCCCGAGGAAGAACTCCGCGCTGCCGCACTCAAAATTTCGTCGCAGCCCATAGGCGTTTTGACGCACTTGTTCACTCACGTCGGAATAATGCATTTGCTGGGCAACCTCGTTCCGCTTGCCGCTTTCGGCTGGGTCGCCGAAACCCGCCTGCGCGGAGGCGACGTGATAACCGTTTTCCTTTGCGCAGGAATGGTTTCCGCCGCGTTGTTCTCAATTTTCAACCCGTCATTTCTCCTGGTCGGCGCAAGCGCTGGCGTAACGGGGTTGATGGGCGCCGCCGTAGTAGCCCGCCCGAAGGCGTCATGCGCCGCCCTCGTCGCCGTCCCGCTGTTGCTTGCGTTCGCGCTTTTCCCGTTGGCGTCCGCGGCAGTTGAGGCGCAGCAGAAACAGCTTGCGGAAATGCAGCAGGCGCTGCAGCAAAATTATTCTCAACTGATTGCCGAAAACCGCACGGAGGAAGCGGCGCAAGTCAACGTTTCAATAGGGCGGGTAAACCAGACCCTCGGCGTCTCGGTTGAAGGCAAGCAGCGGGAGAAGGAAACCCCGGTGGACTTTTCCGTGCACGTTTACGGCGCGTTGTTCGGAGTGTTCTACGTTTTCTTCGTGAGGCCCAAGGAATTCAGGGCCGGCGTTAAGGAATTCGAGGAAATAGGCGAGCGCATTTTTTCTTTGGCGGACTCTTTTTCAGGAAACGGCTCAAAGAATATAAAACGCCGACGCCATTGAATTATGTCTGTCGCGGGGTTGACAGATCAGCTATGTATCCGCCTGCAGAGCGGAGTAGGAGGGTGCGACTCCCTCACCCCGCTTTACGGAGGCAATGCCAATGCACGATGCCACGCTGTGTTTTCTCGTCGACGCCCAAAAGCAACGCGTTCTGCTCGGAATGAAAAAGAGGGGCTTCGGAAGCGGCAAGTACAACGGCTTCGGCGGAAAAGTAAAGCCCGGCGAAACGATTGAAGCCGCTGCGGCGAGAGAACTCCGGGAAGAAGCCGGAGTTAACTGCTCGGGATTGAGCAAGGCCGGCGAACTGGCGTTCTTTTTCCCCCAGAAGAAGGAATGGAACCAGACCGTCCACGTTTTTATTGCGTCGGCTTGGGAGGGCGAGCCGGTTGAAAGCGACGAAATGAAACCCCAGTGGTTCGACTGTGGTGCGCTTCCGTTCGACAGCATGTGGCCGGACGATCCCCACTGGCTTCCGCTCGTTCTGCGGGGAAAGAAGGTCCGCGCCGAGTTCCGCTTCACGCAGGACAGCGACGGCGCCAACGAAATAGCGTTCAAACGCGTCGAACCAGTCGACCGCCTGGTTTAAATATCACTTGGTTATATAACCGAGTTATGGACTTCGTGCCCTGCGATTACGCGGTTAAAACCCTTCTTCCCGCGATACGCCGCGAAACAGCGAAATTATTGGCCAAAGAAGGATGGACGCAACAGCGAATAGCTTCTGCGCTGGGCCTTTCCCAGGCCGCGGTAAGCAAGTACCTCGCCGGCGGCGGAAAACCGTCGGCGGAAGTAAGCCGCCTCGCGCACGCGGTTTCGGAAAAAATTGTTTCCGGCCGGGGAAAAGTGGAGCTGAAGCTCTGCAGGGCGTGCGGCGGCAAGGGACTCTTGATTTGCGCGCTGAGCAAGAAGTGATTTTTTTATGAATATTTACTTAGACCACGCGGCGACAACGCCCGTCGACCCGCGGGTTCTCAGGGAAATGACTCCCTTTTTCTCGCGTAAATTCGGCAACGCGTCCAGTCTCCACTCGTTCGGACGCGTCGCTAAAGACGCGTTGGAACTCGCGCGCGTGCGCGTCGCCAAACTCATTGGAGCCTCTGCCGAGGAAATAATTTTCACTTCCGGCGGAACCGAAGCGGACAACCTGGCGGTTCTGGGCGGTTTCAACCAAGCCCACGGCAACAAAGTTGCCTGCTCTGCAGTCGAACACCCGGCCGTGCTTGAACCATGTGCCGAACTTGCGCACCTGGGCGTGCAGAAAGTTGTTCTGCCAGTTGATTCCGATGGAGTAGTCGTTTTTGAGGAAGCGCGTAAGCTCGTTAGCGGCGCGTCCTTGGTTTCGGTAATGCACGCCAACAACGAAGTTGGCGCAATCCAGCCCGTAGAAGCGTTGGCGCGCCGTTCCCACGAAGAGGGAGCGTTGTTTCACTGCGATGCCGTGCAGTCTGCGGGCAAGGTTTTAGTCGACGTGCAAAAAATGGGCGTCGACTTGCTTACCCTTTCCTCTCACAAGATCTACGGCCCCAAAGGAGTGGGCGCCCTTTACGTAAAAAAAGGCGTGAAAATCAGGCCCATTGTATTCGGCGGAGGCCACGAGCGAAACCTTCGCAGCGGAACCGAAAACATTGCGGGAATAGTCGGCTTCGGCAAGGCATGCGAACTCGCGTTGCGCGAGTTGCCCCGCGAGTCCAAGAGGCTCGCCGCGTTGCGCGACCGGTTGCTCAAGAAACTGCTTGAAATAGACGGCGCTTTCTTGAACGGCCCGAAGGGAATAAAGCGCCTGCCTAACAACGCAAACGTTTCATTCGAGGCAATCGAAGGTGAGGGAATACTGCTCGGGTTAGACGACTTCGGAATAGCGGTTTCAACGGGCTCCGCTTGTTCTTCGAAGAAGCTTCAGCCTTCGCATGTTTTGACTGCAATGGGACGCAGGCCCGAGCAGGCGCACGGAAGCGTGCGCTTTACCCTGGGCAGGAGCACTACTACGAAGCACGTTGATTTCACGGCTGCAAAAACCGCGGAAGTGGTTGCGCGCTTGCGTGAAATGTCGCCGTTCAAGCCCGGCGAGGACTTGAGCGGCGTTGATTTCGGCGGTCACGAGGAGGAGGTTTGAATGGATTTTTATTCCGAGAAAGTGATGCAGCACATGCGCAAGCCAAAGAACGTCGGCGAAATAAAGGACGCTGACGGCGTCGGCAAGGTGGGGAACCCTGCCTGTGGTGACGTCATGTTCTTATACATTAAAGTGCGCGGCAACAAGATCGCTGACGTGAAGTTCAAGACAATGGGCTGCGGCGCAGCGATTGCAACTAGCAGCATGATTACTGAATTGGCGAAGGGAAAGACGCTCGACGAAGCGTTGAAAATAAGCCGCGCAGACGTAGCGGGTTCTCTCGGCGGCCTTCCGCAACTGAAAATGCATTGCTCCAACCTCGCGGCTGACGCGCTGCACGCCGCCATCAAGGACTACTTGTCCAAAAAGGGGGCTTCGATTGGCAAAAAGAAGGCAAAGCGCTAGCCTTTTTTCAAGGCAGGTTATTGCGCTAGGCGAAGCCGCGCACCATCGGCTTGGCAAAACTACTTTTGCGGTAATCGGCGCAGGCGGAATAGGCTCCTACTCTGCTCTTTTGCTGGCGCAAGCCGGCGCGAAAGAGGTTCGCGTAATAGACCGCGATGTGGTTGAGGAAAGCAACTTGCCGCGTCAGTGCCTTTTCGGCGCAGGGAGCGTGGGAAAGCCCAAGGCGGCGGAGGCGCAGCGCGTCTTGTCTTCCTTGGCGTCTCCGACGCGCGTGCGCGCTTTCTTCGAACAGTTTTCTCCCACTTCTGCAAAGCGGTTGCTTAGCGGAGTCGACGTGGTGCTCGATTGTTCCGACAATTACGAAACGCGTTCTGCCGTGAACTCGTTTTGCTGGCGCAACCGCATTCCGTGGGTTTACGCTGGCACAATTGGTTTTCGCGCAATGGTTTCCGCGGTTGTTCCGCGCCGCCGGCCGTGTTTTGCGTGCTGGACGCGTCCGCGTACACGCGAGTCCTGCGCCGGGGCGGGAGTAATGAATACGGCGGTTGCTTTTTGTTCGGCTCTTCAGGTGCAGGCGGCGATTGACTTGGCGTGCTCGGGAAAGTCGGCGCTGGAGGGCGGAGTGTTTTTCGCTGATTTGCGGAAAGTAGTTTTTGCGTTCAAGCCGCTTTCTGAAAATAAGGGCTGCGAAGTTTGCAGCGTTACTTGAATACTTCTTCCACTCTTTTGACTACCATTCCCTGATCGGTTATTTCGATGGGGTGGATTTCGAGGCTGTGCTTGGTTCCGCGCATTTTGCGTATGTAGAGCGTGCGCGTTGACTGGCTTCCGCTTCCGAGGAAGCCCATTACTATCACGCCGTCTGCGACGTATTCTTCGACTTGGTATTTCGAGAACCGCATGGGCGCGCCGGTTCCGAATCCTTGTTCCGAGATTTCTGAAGTGAGGATGCTGGTCATGCCTGTTTTTGCGACGACGTAAACCAGTTTGAGTATTGCCTTGCGGATTTCGCTTTCTTTTTCTAGTTGGAACGCCATTGCGGGAATGCTGTCTATAACGAGTCTTTTGGCTCCGATGCGTCGGCAGACTTGCAGGATTTCCACCAGGAGTCGGTCCATATCTAATTGTCCTGGGAGTAGCGCGTTTTCTTCTTCCGAGGGGGTTCCGACGCGTGCGCTGGTTGCGTCTACTATGGCAAATAACTCGTTTTTTTCGAGTTCGGTGAGATCCCAGCCGAAGTTGAGCATGTCCTGCCTCAGTTTTTCAGGCATTTCGTCGAAAGTCACGAACACTCCGGGTTCACCGTAGTCGAGAATTCCCTTGTAGAGGAACTGCATTGAGAAAATGCTTTTTCCGGTTCCGCAGGCGCCTGACACGAGGATGCTTCTCTTTCGGGGGAAGCCGCCTTGAATTAGTTCGTCGAGCCCGGTTATGCCGCTGGAAACGCGTTCCAAGTAAATCAATCGAATAAGGTTCGTTTCATTAAATAGTTTTGTGTTAGGGCTTGACGTAGCCTTGAATGCGCTTTTTTTCACTGTGCTGCGTAACGCGCCGTCCCTGCCAGCGGTTGAGCGTCTTTTCCGCGAATGCCTCGGCCCGCGCAAGGTCTTCTTCAGAAGGGTTTTGCCGTCCGCTGAAGAGTTTTTTCTCCAGTTTTATTGACAGCGAGTCCGTTGCGTGCGCGCCGCGCGAGTTTATTTCTTCAAGCAGCTTTTCGAGTTTTTCCTTTCCGTCCGAGCGGACGCAGAAGACGGCGACGCGTTTTCCCGCGAGGCCGCGCGCGGTTTCAAGCAGTTCGTCCTGCTTTTTGTCGAGGTCTGCTCCCAGGAAGGCGGCGTCGCAGTCGCAAGGCAGCTGGAGGCAGAAAGAGTTTCCTGTTTTGGTTGTTCCGCTGCAGATTTTTTGGGCGAGTTCTGTTATGGCGGGCGAGCCGTTGGCGTGAACAAGTACTTTCAAAGGCCTTTCCTCTCTTTGGCCGCCTTTATCAGCGAGTTGAAAGCCGGCTCGGGGTTTTCCAAGCGCGAGTCGAACTCGGGGTGGTACTGGGTTCCGAAGAAGAACGGGTGGCCGGGCAGTTCCAGGACTTTCATTATGTTCGCGCCGGCGGCGTCGACTCCGCTGAAAACAACTCCGGCGTCTTCCAAATCTTTGATGTAAACGGGATTCATTTCGTACCTGTGCCTGAACCTCTTGTACACTCGGTCGCTTGCGTAAATCTTGTGTGCCGTCGTTCCTTTCTTCAAGTCGACGTTTTTTGCGCCGAGGCGGTTGGTTCCCCCCATTTCCTTGACTTGCTTCTGCTCCGGCAGCAGGTCGATTACGGGGTGGCTCGTGTTCGGCTCCACTTCGCTGGAGTTGGCGTCCGTCCAGCCAAGCACGTTCCGCGCGATTTCTATTACCGCCATTTGGAAGCCGTAGCAGATTCCCAAGTAGGGCACGCCGTTTACGCGGCAGTATTTCACGGCCTCTATCTTTCCTTCAACTCCGCGTTTGCCGTATCCGCCGGGAACGATTATTGCGTCGTAGCCTTCAAGTATTTTGTCGGCGCCTTCGCGCTCGATTGCTTCCGAGTCTACCAAGTCGGCTTTGATTCGGCACGAGTTGGCCGCCCCTGCGTGGACTAGCGCTTCGAACACGCTCATGTAAGTGTCTTTCATGGTCGCGTACTTTCCGGCTACCGCGACTTTTATTTCGGGTCCGGAAAGCGTTTGTTCAACGAGCTTGCGCCAGTTGGCGAGCTCGCATTCCCGGGTGTCGAGCTTCATTTTCTTGGCAAGGCTTTCGTGAATGCCTTGTTTTTCCAGAATCAACGGAAGTTCGTAAACGGTTCTGACCGTGGGGGAGTAGAATACGTCGGTGCGGCGGACGTTGCACTGCTGGCTTATTTTTTCCTGCGTGCTTTCGCTCAGTGGCGCGTCGCACCTTGCTACTATCAGGTCCGGCGTAAGTCCGCGCGCAAGCAGGTTTTTGACCGAGTGCTGCAGGGGCTTTGTCTTCTGTTCGCCGGTCAGGATCGTCGGAACGAGGGCCAGGTGAATGCAGGCCGTGTCTTCCGGGGCTTGTTCGAAGCGGATTTGGCGGATTGCTTCGAAGACTATTTCCGACTCGATGTCGCCAACTGTTCCCCCCACTTCGACAACTAGCAGGTCGGCGTTGGTGACTTCGGCGGCGCGGCGGATTCTGCGCTTTATTTCGTTTGTCGCGTGGGGAATGAGTTGAAGGGTTTTGCCGAGGAATTCGCCGCGGCGTTCGTTGTCGATGATGGTCTTGTAGACCATTCCCATCATCAGGTTCTGCTCGCGCTTGGAGTTTATTCCGAGGAAGCGCTCGTAGTTACCCAGGTCGAGGTCGCATTCGAACCCGTCTTGCGTGACGAACACTTCGCCGTGCTCGAAGGGATTGAGGGTTCCGGCGTCGCAGTTCAAGTAGGGGTCTATCTTCATTATTGAGACGTTGACGCCCGAGCTTTCGAGCAGGCGGGCGACCGAGGAAGCGAGAATGCCCTTGCCGAGGGAAGAAAGAACGCCGCCCGTGACAAAAACGAACTTGGGCATGACTGAATTAGGGCGAAAAAACTTAAAAAGGAGGGGAAAGGAGGGCGCGGCCGCTTGCGCAGCCGCCTTCCCTCCTTAGTTTTGGAGCGCTAGTGTCCCACCATGACGACACGAGCCGAGACGATGAGGCTGTGCACGTGTCTCTTGCGGTGGTAGTAGTACGCCGACAGTCCCAGCAGGAGCGGCGCTCCCAGTGGCGCGACGAACAGCATGAGTATTCCCAATACCGCGCACATGTACATTGCCGTGCGGAAGCGGATGAAGTCCTTCCAGGTGTCGAGCTGGCTTTCCAAGTAGCTCCAGCGGGTGCGCATTCTCAGGAAAGGTTCCTTTGCGTCCGCCAAGACGGTTGCCATGTGAATTTGTTCAGCCATTTTACATCACCTTACGCGGGGTGCACCAGCGTCTTTCCTTTCAGCCACTGGACGTCCCATGCTACGGCTACTTCTTTTTCGTTCCAGAACGTTCCCGCGAGGAACGCTGGAATCGCGGCCAGGTAAACGTTTACGAACAGCGCCAGGACTACCGCCGCTGCTAGGCACACCCAGGCGTAGAAGTAAAAAGAGTAGAGGGCGGCGAGGCCGCCGTCGTGAAATTTTCCTTCTCCAATTGCGCTGTTTACGAACTCGCCGCGGGTCTTTATTTCCGCGACGTGCAGCGGTTTGTCTCCTTCCATGGTTCCCTTTGCGACTACTGGGAAGTAGAAGGGAGTCAGGGTTTCCTTGCTTTCCGGCTGGGCGTTCTGCGTGTTTTCCGGCCTAATGTACTCTCCGATCAACGGGTTTATTGGGCCAGTCCACGAACCCTTTCCCTTTCCGCTGGTAGCGAGCCAAGTCATTCCAGTCTTTGGCTTTGGCGGCTTGTGCAACTGTTTTTTCAGTTCGCTTATTTCCGTCATTTTATCAGCACCAGCGCGGCGTAAGCGACGCCCAGGATTACCAGCGTCCACGTTATTTCGTGAGGAAGTCCGAACAGGCCGCCCCTGAACATGGCGTCTTCGAAGCTGTTGATGTTCTTTCCCAGTACCGGCTTGATTGGGGTGTAGTCCTCGATGAGGCTCATGGCCTGCACTAGAGGTGAAACGCGGGTACACGCGTTTTCGCTTTCCGGCGGAATGTCTTTTGCCATGTTTTTTCACCCCTTAGTTGAACTGGATTATCGTCCTGTTCTTTCCGAACTTGCGGACTATGAAGTCGTCCCACCACGACATGTTCTTGTACTTTCCGGCAAGGGCTATCATGAGCAGCCCGAGCGGCCATAGTACGCCAATCATTACCAGGCCCACTGCTGCGAGGAGGATTGCGAACAGCAGGAAGCGGTAGTAGTCGATGAAGTAGCCGACGTATTCGGACAGGTAGTCCCAGCGCGTGCTGGCGCGCATGTTGGCGCGCACGCCCGGGTCTGCCTTGGCGTACATCATTGCGCGGAAGTTCGAGGCCTTCGTAGCCGTGGACTGCGCTTCGTACTGCATTTGCGTGTCAAGTTGTTCAACGGCCATTTCTTCCTACCTCACGTTCCCTCGTACAGCCACCTTTTCTTCAAGAACTTGTCTATGAAGAAAGTCCTCCAGACGTATCCTCCGTAGTAATAGCCCGCGCCTATGGCGAGCAAGCTAGAAACATAAACGTTGACCGTGAAAGTCGCGACTGCGCCAATGCCCAAGAGAATTGCCAGCGGTTTGTAGGTGACGAAGTCAAGCCACAGCGGAATGCTGGTGTTCAAAAACTTTTGACGGGTAGTGATTTCAGCGGCGCCCTTTTCCTGCGCGCCCTCCGAAACCGAAGTAGGCAAGAACATTGGAATGCTGCGGTGGGGCAGAGTCTGGCTGGATTTAGGAATAGACGTTACGACCTGCTTCGCCTCTGCAAGAGACTCGCATTTCATTTCTCCAAAACTCCCGCCCTTTTTTCGGGCACTAATACTACGCAGTTGGAATATATAAACTTGTCGGTAGTAACAAACAAGCCTTTGCAGGAGATACTTGTCAATACTGGCTTATAAGGCTGTTTGAGGGCTTGGAAAAAGGCTTGAAAACGGGGGTTTTTGGGCTTATTTCAGCAGGTTTTCGAGCGTCATGCCTGCCGAGTAATCTTGGCTGGTCAGGCTGTATCCTTTGGGGTTTTCTTTCAGCAAAAAGAGGGGAAAGAAACGCCATTCTTCGCGGTTTTGCTTCCACGCCACGTAGAAAGGAACTCCGGTCTGCTGTTCCCACGCGCGCATTATCTGGACTTTCTGGGGGTCGAAGTGCAGGCTTGTCGACTCCCAGGCCTTGCACTCCATCGCGAATTTCTTGGTGGTGCTTAACGCAATCAAGTCGGGGCTGACTCCGTCGCCGCCGCTCTTTCCTGCGCGAATGACGTAGAATCCTTTTTGTTCGAGGATGTGCTTGAGCTGGCGTTCGAACCTTGCTCCCCGAATGTACTGCTCGCGGCCCATGCTAGGCTATTGGCTAATTAGGTAGATAAAGCGTGCGCGTAGAAATTAGTCGTCTGCGCCTGTGTCCGAGTTTTGCTCTCGTAGCACTTTGTTTATTTCTTTTTTCCTGGCCGCTTCGGCTTTTTCCAGCGCGTCCAAGTGCGTTGGAGCCTTACCGTGCCGCAGGAGGAAGGCGGCGTGGGGCACAACGTCAGAATCGCCATAGTTTCGTCTTATCTCCTCAAAATGTTCGTCGCCTTCAAATCTTCTTATGTTTTCTTCTTTTCTTAGCCATTCTAATCCTTCTACTACCAGAGTGGGGGCAAGGCCCTGTTTTTTCAACTCGGCTCTGAAAGCTGCAACTTCTCGCTTGCCGGCCTGCGAATTTTGCCACTGGTTCGGGTAGTCGTCAATTACTGCTTTGATGATTTCTCTCGGTTTGCGTGGTTCGCCGGCGAGAATGCGTTCTCTAACGATTTCCTTCAAGTACTCCCCTTTCGCGACCGGGAGTCGGAATGCCCTCGGCACAAACCTTCGCTTCATTTTTGCGTCGATTATTGCGTGCGCTTCGGAAATGCGTTGTTCCCGCGCGCTTTTTTCCGGGTGCTTCAGCAAGTCTCTTGCCATTGCCTCGGCTTCGCGGACGACGAGGGGTTCTTTCGGTTTTTCTTTCATTAAAATAACTTCATCCGCGTCGCGGCGGGCGCGCCAAGGGAAGCAGGATTACGTGCAGTTCGTGTGGAATCTTTTCAGCGCCGCGTAGTTTGAAGGCGGCTGGCTGCATGCTGACGAAAAAATGTTGGCCTCCGCTGATGGGTATGCTTCCTCCGCTTACTGCGCGGTCTATGACGTGCTTTACAGCGTAGGCGTAATGGGCTCCAGTCCAGTGCAACCGCAGTTTTTTGGCGAGAGCGGCCAGGGTTTGAGAGTTTGGCTCACTTTCCAATGGCACGCGAATCATTAGTTTTTCTCTTTCGACGGCGTGTGCGAGTCCTTTTTCTTTGAGCCCGCGGCTTATTCTGTTCAGTAAGCGAGTGGCTTCTTCCTGCGGAGTTCTCGGCATTTCCATTAAAACCGCCTTCAGGGAGTAGCGTTTGAACGAGTATTTAATGCTAGCGAGTCTTTGGCGGTCCAACCGCCGCAATTGTTCGTCGAAAGTCGAATTCGACTTCGCGGGCTGCGTAAGTATAAATAGCGGTTTTGTTAAATTAGTTCATGCAAACAGGCATTAAAGTCGGAGACTGCATGAAAACGTCTCTGGTCACTGTCAACGAGGGGGCCGTCGTTTCCGATGCTGCCGCGCTAATGCGCGACAAGAAAGTCGGGAGCCTGCTCGTAAAGGATGCTTCAAACAAGATGTACGCGATTGTGAGCGAACGGGACCTGGTGGTCAAAGCGCTCGCAAACAAGAAGTTCGACGCCAAAGTCAAAGACCTGGCTTCAAAGCCGCTTATCTCCGTTTCCTCGGAAGCGGACTTGAGCGAAGCGGCGAGGCTAATGGGAGACAACGACGTCAAGAGACTCGTCGTGACCAGCGACAAGAAAATAGTGGGAATTCTTTCCCAGAAAGACGTAATCCGCATTTCTCCTTCTTTATACGACCTGATAGCCGAAAAGTCGAACGTTAGACCCAACGCTCGCTGAACGGCCGTCCCACAACAATGCGTGGGCTTTCCCTGGTTTGCGGGAAAGGAACACGCGACAACGCTACGACCAACAGTATTCATGATGGCCGTGCAGGATGGCCCCTCAACCGCCTTTCGGCGGAATGAAGAGGGTTTTGTCAACAATGCACGGCCTCGCACTAACGGCGTTTGAAATGGATTCGAATGCAGCGAAGGCCAAGAAAAAGTTTCTGGCGAAAACGCTTGCCGAACTAAGCGAGGCAGTGGTTCTCGTCGAAGGCAAGCGCGACGCGGCCGCGCTCGAGGAAATCGGCGTAAGCGCCGGAGTAATCGAAGCGGCCGGCAGGAAGCCCGAGCGCGTCATTTCAGTCGCGCTGTCGAGGCTCAAGCCCAAGCAAAAGGTCGTGCTGCTGTTCGACTACGACGCCGAAGGCGACCGCAAAGCGCGGGAGTTCGAGGAACTCTTTTCCGCAGAAGGAATTTTTTGCGACGGCGTGCGGAGAAAGAACTTCCGGCGCCTGCTGGGCGTTTCGCAAGTGGAACAGTCGGTCGCGGCGTTGGAGAAAATCAAGCAGGAACTCAGTGAAAAAGGTGAATAGAAAATGGGAAAGACTTACATTGACACGGTAAAGTACTTGGTTAAAGCCAATTTCGAAGTAGACGGCATCATTGAAAAGCCGGACATCGTCGGAGCAGTCTTCGGGCAAACCGAGGGACTTCTCGGAGACGAGCTGGACTTGCGTGAGCTGCAGAAAAACGGCCGCATCGGCAGAATAGAAGTAGAGACGCAAATCCGCGGCGGAAAAACCCTTGGACAGATATTCGTTCCGTCGAGCCTGGACATGGTTGAAACCAGCATTCTGGCCGCGAGTTTGGAGGTAGTAGACCGCGTTGGCCCGTGCGAGGCAAGAATTTCGGTAACTCGTATTGAAGACAGCAGGAACTTGAAGCGCAAGCAAGTGCTCGAGCGCGCGAAAAACCTGTTGAAGACAATGGTTTCCACCGAAATTCCGGAAAGCAAGGAATTAAGCGAACTCGTGCGCGACGCAGTAAAGGTTTCTGACGCGGTTACTTACGGAGAAGACCACCTAGTAGTGGGCCCGGGAATAGACGCAGTTGATTCGATCATAGTAGTCGAAGGCCGCGCCGACGTCTTGAACATGTTGAAGAACGGAATAAAGAACGTCGTCGCAGTAGGCGGCGCGAACGTCGGAAAAACTATTGCGCAACTCTGCCGAGAAAAAGAAACAACCGTATTCCTCGACGGAGACCGCGGCGGGGACATCATCCTCCGCGAGTTGGTTAACGCGACCGACATTGACTTCGTAGCGCGTGCCTCAATCGGAAAGGAAGTCGAGGAACTGACGCGCAAGGAAATAATCATGGCGCTGCGCAAGCGCGTTCCTCTCGAGCAGGTCGAGGGCTACGCCGGCGAAAAACGCAGCGAAAAGAAAGTCAGTTCAGGCGCTTTCGTTGAAGCGCTTGGAGAAAGCGCGCCCCGCGAACAGACTCCGGCGCCCGCCCCCATGCCGCAACAGCGCGAACAGCGCATGCAGCGCGATCGCTTCCAGAGAGGCGACCGGGATCGCGGCGACCGCGACAACAGGGGAGAGCGTGACCGCA
>Ga0315268_10004105_pt1 | contig 15894 bp, 18 predicted proteins | sample C1_top_MG_FD_204535 | JGI IMG/M metagenome (GOLD analysis project Ga0315268, IMG submission 204535) | Sediment microbial communities from Yellowstone Lake, YNP, Wyoming, USA - C1_top | ecosystem: Environmental > Aquatic > Freshwater > Lake > Sediment | place: USA: Wyoming | collected 2017-08-01
CGCTTCTCATATATACTATCACGTCGCCGTAATCCCCATAGCTCTCATAGTCCTCCTGTCGACCGTCAAAATAGGTCTTGATGTCGATCCGAGAAAAGGCCTTCTTGACGAGCACCAGGTCTCCGGTGTCCATTATTCCGATGAAGCTCTCGCCGTCCGCGTGTTGCATGCTTCGAGATTCTATCACTACGAGAGGAGGCCAGTTGGAGGAATAGGCGAACATGGTCAGAAACAGGGCCGCTACGATAGCAACCGCAATAAGGATTTCAATCGTCGATTGATGCTTTTTCCAGGGATTCTCGGTCGATTCGCCAGGCATAACAAGTCGTGATAGTCGAGTTTCTATAAATCTGTGATGCATCTCGATGCGAGGGCAATTGCAATATAGATGTCAGATATTCATCCTGACAGTCACGTCAAAGGTGGCGGCCGATGCCCAAGAACCGAAGGATCTCGAAGGACGAATACTTCATGAACATCGCACGAGAGGTGTCCAGAAGAAGCACCTGCACGCGGAGACAGATAGGGGCGATAGTGGTCTCCGATGTCGGCGAGATAAAGAGCACCGGGTACAACGGGAATCCCCGGGGGCTTCCACATTGCGAGGATATCGGCTGCATCCGTGACAAGCTTCGCATCCCTTCAGGCACGCGCCTCGAAACATGCACTGCCGTGCACGCCGAGCAGAACGCGCTGATGCAGGCGGGAACGAATGCCAGGAACGGAACGATATATTCGACGATAGTCCCCTGCCCGATCTGCGCGCGGATGATACTCAACGCGCAGATTCGACGGGTGGTGTATTCCGGGGATTATTCCGACACTTCAGGCCTGGATTTGCTCAGGGAAGGCGGAGTGGATGTCCTGCGCATTGATATGCCAAGTAAGGGCAGACGTACGAAACCGCAGCGGAAGCGAGGATCCAAGAGGTAACCACGCAGGTGGCTCTTCGTTGGCACAACGTCTCTTGCCGTTTTTCCGATTATGATTTTGCGAATTGCTTATATAATATGATTAATTGTGATAGGCTCGCAAAGGCTGGTACATCGAATGTCCGACAATGCTGTTGGCGCTACGGGGGGCTCGAGACCGCCTGTTGCCGATATTCTAAACAGATTGAAGGAAGCGGAGAACCGTGTGCGTGCCATCATAAAGGATGCGGAAGCACAAAAGGAGAAGATCCTGGCGGAGGGCAAGCGCGAGGCCCTCGAAATCAGAGAGAAGTCGGCGAACGAGATTGCTGAGACGATTGAGCGCATGACCCGAACAGTGAATGTCGCGATCGAATCGGAACGGAAGAAGATATTCGAAAAATCCGATGCCGAACTTCAGCGCATCCGGGCGACGGCAAAGTCGAAGATGGACCAGGCGAAGGACTACCTGCTGAAGGAGTTCATGAGGGCAATAGATGATCAAGCCTGAGCGAATGGCTCGGATCGCGATAGTCGGTCCGAGGAACAAGCTGGATATGGTGATTCAAAGCCTCTACGAGCTCAATCTATTCCATCTGGTGGATTTCCTGGAGGAGGATCCCGAGGTCAAGATCGGCACTCCGCTCGAGAAGGCCTCCGCCGATTCACAAAAGCTACTGAAGCTCAGGGCGATGATCAGGGCACTTCATCTCGAGGATTTCAAGCCGGACAGAAAGATCCCCGTGGAGGAGATCGAGAAGAGATCCGATCAGCTCGTGACAACGCTCGACCTCGAGGTCACGGACAAGATTGAAGACAGGCAGAGCATCAGCAGCAAGGTTAGGGATCTCCAGACGAAGAACACGATCTTAAGCATGTTCGAGACCCTCGGCCTTCCTCTGGAGTGCTATTCAGGTTACGATAACATCTCGGTGTTCGCAGGCACGACCCAGCAGCCGATAAGGGAGAAGTTCGAATCCGCGATTGGCGAGAAAAGATTCTCACGATTGGAGGCCATTGAGATCCCCTACGAAAACGCATATGCGATCGCGGTTTTCTGCAAGAAGAGCCTGGCAGATTCAGTCCGCGAAGTGCTCAATATGGCCGGATACCAGGAAATCAGGCCGCCGGAGAGTCGCGGCTCCCCGAGCGAGCTGATTGCAATCTATACCAAGGAGATCGAGAAGCTTGAGACCGCCCTCGAGAAGGCCGACGAGAGCATCGATGTCCTGAGGAAGAAATACGGTGCGTTTCTGCTCGCGGCCGAGGAACACTATTCGATAGAGGTGCTGAAGGCGGAAACGCCGCTGAGGATAGCGACGACGAAGCATTCGTTCACGATAGACGGCTGGGTCCCGAAATCCTCGTATGATGAGCTGAAAAAGTCGATATATGCCGCCGCGGGGGATTCGATATCCGTCGAGGATTTGGCCGTGACCGAGGCTGAAGAGAACGAGACCGCCCCCGTGAAGCTCCGGAACATCCTGCCCGCGCGCCCGTTCGAGCTATTCATCGAGCTGATGTCGAAGCCCCTGTACAGGGAGATAGACCCGACGATATTCGTGTTCACGGTGTTCCCGCTGTTCTTCGGGCTTATGATAGGAGACTTCGGATACGGCGCGTGTCTCATGCTCGCAGGATTCGTCATGTACAGCAAGCTCGGAAAGGACAGCGACGGATGGAGACGCTTGGGGCTGATAGTCCTCATAGGCGGTTTCTTCGCTGCGATATTCGGCCTGTTCCTGTTCTGCGACGCCTTCGGCCTGCCGTTCCATCCGGTGCATAACGAGGAGGGGGAGCTCGTATTGGGCGGGCTCAGCTGGGAGGCCATCGGGATAAACATACCGATGGAGGCGCACATGGAGAAGCTTGTCGACGTCAAGGACCTTCTCGCAATTTCCGTCTTCGCCGCCTGGATCCATATGAGCGTCGGTTTGGGACTCGGGTTCGTCAACGAGATGCATCATGACAAGAAGCACGCCACGATGAAGATACTCTGGCTCTTGATATTGTTCGGATTGTTCATGCAGATACTGTTCATGGCAAAGGGCTCCGAACTCAGGAACGGGCTCTTCCTCGCGTTCTGCGGGCCGTTCCAATCGTACGTCATACCGTTCTCGGGTCTGAGCATCTCGATAGTCGCGCTCATCCTGATACTGATCGGGATCGCAGGGTTCTTCGCGCTGCACGGCAGGGGCGCGATGATGGAGGTGCTCGAGATACTGTCGTTGCTATCGAACGTCATATCGTACACCCGTATCGCGGCGATTGGCGTCGCGAAGGGCGCAATGGCGCTGGCCTTCAATTACATCGTCATCAATTACCTCTTCGCGGGAGGGAATATCTTGATCATGATAGCTGGAGTGATAGTGCTGATATTGCTCCAGCTGCTCGTCTTCGCTCTCGGCTCGCTCTCTGCCGGGATACAGGCCCTGAGGTTGAACTACGTCGAGTTCTTCCTCAAGTTCTATAACGGCGGGGGAGTCGATTTCGAGCCATTGGGATATAAACGCAGGTTCAGCAAGGAATCGGAGGTGTGAAAGAATGGACCCAGGACTAATAGCAATAGGTGCGGGGCTGGCAATCGGCCTGGCCGGGATAGGTACAGGAATAGCGCAGCAGGGTGCTGGTGCGGCTGCCGTAGGCGCGACCGCGGAGGACCCGAAGATGTTCGGTAAGGGCATCATATTCATGGCGCTTCCTGAGACCATCGTCATATTCGGCTTCGTCATCGCCATCCTGCTCTACGCCGGAATGGGCGGATTCGCGGGCGGCTGAAGAATAGAATCGCAAGAATAGAACCGTGGTCTCTATGGGATTAGAGAAGGTAATAGACGAAATCCTGGCCGCGGGCGAGGATCAGAAGAAGAAGATACTCGCCGAGGCGACGGAAGAGAAGAAGAAGATGGTGGCCGCCGCCAAGCTCGAGGCCGAGAACCAGCGGAAGCTCCGCGAGAAGCAGTTCGAGCAGCGTTGCGAGATGAACCGGCAGCAGGCGGTATCGAGCGCCGAACTCGAGGCGAAGAAGCGCGTACTGCAGGAGCAGAACGCCCTGCTCGGGGAAGCCAAATCGGAGGTATTGAGGTCCCTGTCCTCCCTCAGCTCGCAGGAGAGGAAGCGCATCCTGGAGAAGCTGACGGGGGCGGCATCCAAGAGACTTCAGAAAGGGATAATACACTGCAAGAAGGAGGACGAACCCCTCTTCGCGGCTCCGAACGGATTCAAGAAGGTCGCAGACCTGAAAGGTGCGGGCGGCCTGCTCGTCGAATCAGAGGACGGGGCTTACAGGATAGATCTGACATTCGAGGTCCTGCTGGATGATGTGTGGACGAAGAACGTCCGAAAGATCTACGAGCTCGTGTTCGGAGGTGCCTAGCGCTTGCCAATATTCGGCGGGAGAAGCAATTACCCGTACGTCTGCGCCCGGGTCAAAGCGAAAAAGAGCTTCCTGCTGAGCAAGGATGCGTATCACAGGATGCTGGGGATGGACCTTTCCGAGATCGGCAGGTATCTCGGCGAGACGCAGTACCGCGACGAGATAGCCTCGCTGAGCGGCAAGTACAGCGGAGCGACGCTCATCGAGATAGGGATCTCGCAGAACCTCGCAAAGACGTACAGTGATGTGATAAGTTATGCGGGCGGGCATCTGAAGGAGGTCATTGCGGAGTATCTCCATCGATGGGACATCTACAACATCAAGACCATAATCAGGGGCAAGGTGACTAAGGCTCCCATCGAGGAAATAAGGGAGATACTCATCCAGGCGGGCTCGCTGAAGCCCGAGCTGATAAACCAGCTCATCCAGGCATCCTCGAACGAGGAGATTATGGAGACGCTGAGGAAGCAATCCGTCGTGTATGTCGATGAGGAGCTTTTCCGAACCGCGCTCACGACCGGCAAGCTCGCGGCCTTGGAAGATGCGCTCGACAAGGAGTACTATCTGTCGCTCCTAAAATCGATAAAGGAAACGACGGTCGCCGAGAAGAGGCTATCGGACTTCATCAGGCGTGAGATCGACATCGTGAACCTCAAGGTGTTGTTCAAGCTGAAGCTCGAGGGAGCCGCCGGAGAGAGCATGGGCCAATATTTTGTAATGGGAGGCATGGAGTTCAAGTCCGACAGGCTGGCGAAGCTGGCCGCGGCCCCCTCCATGAAGGAGATAATCGATGACATCCGCCAATCGTCCTATTCGGAATACATCCTGCCCGAACTCGAGGAGTTCGAAGATAAGAAGGACGTGTCATCCCTGCTCCGTGCGATGGACAAGGCGCTCATCGAGATAGCGGGCAAGTTCTCGCATCTTTACCCGCTCTCCGTGTTGCCCGTGTTGGATTACGTGCTTCGGAAGAAGACCGAAGTGGATAATATCAGGATAATAGCGAGAGGAAAGGAGTCCGGGCTGGACCCGGAACTCATAAAGAGGCTGTTGGTGCTCTGAGATGGAGATTGCAGTAGTCGGCAGTTCGGATTTCGTGGTCGGTTTCAGGCTCGCAGGAGTGAAGCGGATCTTCGAGACCACCGATGATACGATAATAGCGACGGTCCAGAAGATCGTCAGCAGCAAGGATGTCGGGATACTTGTAATCTCATCTAAAGACATGGAGCGGTTCCCCGCATCCCTCCGCGCGCAGCTCGCGGAAAGCACAACCCCTGTCGTCATCACCGTGGGTACGGACAAAGGGGACATGCGGGACAAGGTTCGAAGAGCGATAGGGATTGATCTTTACAAGGGAGCGTGAGTCGTTTGGAAATGCAGAAAGGACAGATCTCCAGGATATCCGGACCGGTAGCGGTCGTTGAAGGCATCACGCCGAGGATGAACGACGTCGTACTGGTCGGCGAGGAACGCCTGGTCGGTGAGGTCATAAAGATAGTCGGCGACAAGACCGTTGTCCAGGTATACGAGGACACGTCCGGGCTGAAGCCCGGCGAGGCTATCTGGAACACGGGTGGGCCTCTCTCGGTCGAGCTCGGGCCAGGATTGTTGAGCAGCATATACGACGGTGTCCAAAGGCCGCTCCCTGTCCTTAGGAACGTCATGGGCGATTTCGTGAAAAGAGGGGCTCTGGTGCCTGGCCTCGACAGGAAGAAAAGGTGGCGGTTCTCCCCGAAAGTGAAGGAGGGCGATCAGGTATCCGGGGGACAAGTAATCGGAGAGGTTCCCGAGGGGAACATCATTCATAGGATACTCTCCCCGCCGAACGTCTCGGGCAAGGTCAGGACGATCAGAAGCGGGGAATTCACGGTCGAAGAGATTGTTTGCGAGCTGGACAACGGCACGAAGCTCTCGATGATGCAGAAATGGCCAGTTAGGGTTCCGAGGCCGTTCGTCGAGAAGCTGTTACCGGATATCCCGTTGATAACCGGTCAGAGGGTTCTGGACATGCTGTTCCCGTTGGCAAAGGGCGGCACCGCGGCCATTCCGGGCGGGTTCGGGACCGGCAAGACGGTCACATCGCAACAGCTGTCGAAGTGGTCCGATGCGCAGATAGTCGTGTATGTCGGATGCGGAGAGCGCGGGAACGAGATGACCGAGGTCCTGACGACCTTCCCCGAGCTCGAGGATCCGAGGAGCGGCAAGCCGCTCATGGGCAGGACCGTCCTGATCGCGAACACCTCGAACATGCCGGTCGCCGCCAGGGAAGCATCCGTGTATACGGGGATCACTATTGCGGAATACTATAGGGACATGGGGTTCGACGTCGCGCTCATGGCCGATTCGACTTCACGATGGGCCGAGGCGATGAGGGAGATATCCTCAAGACTCGAGGAGATGCCGGGCGAAGAGGGGTATCCCGCGTATCTCGCATCTAAGCTGTCCGAGTTCTACGAGCGTTGCGGGAGGGTGAAGACGCTCCAGGGGGCGATCGGATCGATAAGCGTCATCGGAGCAGTTTCTCCTTCTGGAGGGGATTTCTCGGAGCCGGTCACGCAGAACACGTTGCGTATCGTGAAAGTCTTCTGGGCACTCGACTCGAAGCTCAGGGAGCGGAGGCACTTCCCGTCCATCAACTGGCTGACCTCCTATAGCCTGTACAGCGGGCAGCTCGATGAGTGGTACAAGAAAAACATCAGCGATGATTGGGGCAGTCTGAGACAATGGACTATGGAGACGCTGCAGAAGGAATCCGAGCTTCAGGAAATCGTGCAGCTTGTGGGCTCCGACGCCCTGCCGGAGGAGCAGAGACTCGTGCTCGAGGTCGCAAGGATGATCAGGGAGTTCTTCCTGCAGCAGAGCGCGTATCATCCAGTTGACACGTACAGCCCGCTCAAGAGACAATACGCGTATCTCGATGCGATAAGGAGATTCGGCAAGCTCGCACAGAAGGCGATATCCTTGGACGTTCCGTTGGAGAGCATACTCGCACTCCCGGGCAAGGTCGAGCTTGGCAAATTGAAGTTCGAGGAGAAGATAGACACCGAACTCCCCAGGGTCGTGAAGGACATCGAGAAGCAATTCTTGGAGCTGGGGGTGTGACGGGATGCTCAAGGAGTACCGCACGATCAGGCAGATCGCAGGGCCGCTGGTCTTCGTGGAGAAGACCGAGCCTGTTGGATACGGTGAGCTCGTAAAGATCTCGCTCCCGGACGGGTCGACCAAGCGCGGGCAGGTCTTGGACACGTCGCGCGAGGTCGTCGTCGTCCAGGTGTTCGAGGGCACGGGTGGGATCGACCGCGCGTCCTCGGTGAAGTTCCTCGGCGAAACGCTCAAGATGCCCGTCTCTAGCGACATGCTCGGGAGGATCCTATCGGGTTCCGGCGATCCTCTGGATGGCGGCCCGCCGATCATCCCCGAGGACAGGCTGGACATAATCGGCGCGGCGATAAACCCGTACGCTAGGGATAACCCGCAGGAGTTCATCCAGACGGGGATATCGACCATAGACGGTATGAACACGCTCGTGCGAGGCCAGAAGCTCCCGATATTCTCCGGGGCTGGCCTGCCGCACAACGACATCGCCCTGCAGATAGCCAGGCAGGCGAAGGTGCTCGGCAGCGGAGATGTCTTCGCCGTCGTGTTCGCCGCGATGGGGATCACAAGCGAGGAAGCGCAGTACTTCATGCGCGACTTCGAGAGGACCGGGGCGCTGAAAAGGGCGGTCGTGTTCTTGAATCTCGCCGACGACCCGGCGATCGAGAGGCTGATAACCCCCAGGCTCGCGCTGACGACCGCAGAATATCTCGCGTTCACCCAGGACATGCACGTGCTTGTCATATTGACCGATATCACGAACTACTGCGAGGCGCTGAGGCAGATAGGGGCGGCTCGCGAGGAGGTGCCCGCGAGGCGGGGATACCCCGGATACATGTACACCGACCTGGCATCGATGTACGAGCGGGCGGGCAGGATAAAGGGCAAGAAGGGGTCGATCACCCAGGTGCCCATCCTTTCCATGCCCGGGGATGACATCACGCATCCGATCCCCGACCTGACGGGATACATCACCGAGGGACAGATCGTCGCATCGAGAGAACTGCACAGAGCGGGGATATACCCGCCGATCGCGGTCGGGCGTTCGCTGTCGAGGTTGATGGGCCAGGGCATAGGCGCCGGCAGGACGAGGGAGGACCACCGCGCTCTCTCCGACCAGCTGTACGCCGCGTATGCGGAAGGCAGGGACCTGCGCGGTCTCGTGGCGATTGTCGGAAAGGAGGCATTGCCTGCGAGGGACAGGAAGTTCCTCGATTTCGCGGACACGTTCGAGGACAAGTTCGTACGCCAAAGGCACGACGAGGACAGGACGATAGAGCAGACGCTCGACCTCGGTTGGGACTTGCTGGCGACGCTGCCCGAGGACACGCTCACGAAGATAGACAGGAAGCTGATAGACAAGTATCATCCGGCGCACAAGAAGAGGCAGAGGTGAGACGGCCTGCCAGCCATAGAGATCCAGCCGACCCGATCCGAGCTTCAGGAGGTCAACAGGAAGATCAACCTCACGAGGAACGGGCATAGGATCCTGAAGCTCAAGAGAGACGGCCTCATACTCGAGTTCTTCAAGATACTCGACGAGGCGAAGGACATCAGGGAAGAGCTGGTAAGGAAGTATATCGACTCGAGCGAGCGGATCGCGATCGCGGACGCGGTCGACGGCGTGCTCGCGGTCCGATCCGCCGCCTTGGCGATATCCAGGGAGCCGAAGATCGAGCTTCTCACGAGGAACTTGATGGGCGTGTTGGTCCCCGAGATTGAGACGACCACAATCCGCACGCCGCCTGAGGACAGGGGTTACGGCATCCTAGGGACCTCGCCGCATATCGACCTCGCGACGGACTCGTATCAGAAGCTCGTGGAGACGATCGTTAAGGCGGCCGAGCTCGAGACGACGATGCGCAGGCTGCTCGACGAGATCGAGCGGACCAAGAGGCGGGTCAACGCCCTCGAGTTCAAGGTGCTCCCGGACCTGATAGATACGAAACGGTTCATCGAGATGCGGCTCGAGGAGATGGAGAGGGACAACATATTCAGGCTCAAGAGGATAAAGGCGAAGGCCAAGGAAGCATGACGAGGATTTTCGATCTCGATGCCTGGCTCAAGACGCCAGAGAAGAGGATGCGCCTGGTTCGGATAATCTACGTGATATCCTACGCGATGCTGGTCCTGGGGTTCATCCTGATAATACTCTCGTTCATCTTCCCGGGCTTTCTCAGTTGAACTTGACCACTCTCGCCTTGCAAGTGCCCAGGTGCACCATGAACGCCTTGCACGGGTCGGGCACGTGGTTGTGCATCCGCTGGAACTCCGTCTGCGCCTGCCATGCGGAGGCGTTTATCATGATCACCCCGCGGTAATCGCCGACGCCGGCATTGTGCACGTGTCCTGCGACGAAAATATCTGGGACGTCTTCGATTACGAGATAGTCCTTCTCCTCAGGGGCGATCGCGGTTCTCTCGCCGTATATGGGTGCGAGATGCCTCCTTCTCAGCATCTCCCTCATCACATCCAGCGGTTTGCCGTACATGAGCCCAGGGACCGCGGCGATCCAATCATCGATGCTCCTGCCGTGATATATCAGGATGTTCCGGTCTTCCAGCTCGATCTCGGCAGGATTGCCGACCATCTTCACGTTCGAATCGAAGAACCTCGAGAACGCTTCCGGCAGGGCGGGCTGCGGCTCCGCGAGCCTGACCGCATCGTGATTGCCGGGGGATGCCACGATCGTTATGTCGTCCCTGACCGCTTTCAGCGATTCCGCCAGCACTTCGTACTGCCTGTATATGTCGTCGATGAGCAGCTCATCCTCCTGGTCCGGATATATCCCGATGCCATCGACGAGGTCCCCAGGCATTATCATGTATCTCACGTCTCTCGCGTCGTCAGAGGTGTTCAGCCAATCGATGAACGCCTTCCACTGGTTCTCGAGGAACGTGTTGCTCCCCACGTGGACATCCCCGACGAAGACCGCCCAGCTTGTAGAGTCCGTCTTCCTCATCGCGGTGCTGACGGGCACATCTGGACGGATTATCTCCTCTGCGACGACCATGCTTCCTCTCTTCGCGACCTTCCCGACGACCCCAATCACCTCATCGCTCACGACGTAATCGTCGAACACGGGCGAGCCCTTCAGGACGAGCACCGGCATGGAATCCTCCTCGTCCTCGATCTCTATCAATCTGTGCCCGTTCTTGGTCGTCCTGACCTCCCTTACCATCCCTATCAGCCGGACGTTGCCATCGATCCTCATCGCCTTCGAGATCGAGACCGCTCCCGACAATTCCCGCCTGCGCAGCAAGAGCCTTTTCATGACCCGGTATCTGTTCTGGAAAAGCCTGAAAAAGCTGGCGATATCTCCGACGCAGGTCGAATTACCGGTTATGTCTCTTATGATACGGACACCCTCTCCTGGCTTCGGCCTTGAGGTCTTGGTCAGAATGTTGATCTCCGGTGTCTGAAGGATGCTCTGCGACCTTATGATGTTCTCGAGATGCTTCAGTGTGATTATCATGGGCGTCGTCGTGCCAGGATTGATCAGATGGGTTTCTATGAGGCTCATCGGGTCTGGCTGTTTGCATAGCAGATCGGCAGCATCGGGCTCGATGAGTACTCCGTGTTGAGACAGCAGTTCGAGAACCCTGCGCCGCATACTGGATACTAGTGATATTGACCTTAAATAGATTGCTTAAGGTTCGCGATTGCGCGTAAGATTGACATTCTCGTATCCGCCCGAGAAAATCGCGCACTGTGCGGGTGCTTCCTCAGGAAGTGAACCCCATCGTCCACCCGAAATCGGCGTTGTTTATGCCAATGGATTTAAGATTAGCATGGGCCTCAGGGAATAATTGAGTAATATGATAGGGATTTCTAGCCCGCTCTTCTCGGTACAGCCGTTCGACCAGATTTTGGAAGAGATAGTCAAGGCGTTCAAGCTTTGGGAAGTTGTTGCGGAGATCGAGCATGACATCTCGAAGAACGAATCGAAGATACATCGAGCCATCGATTCCTTCGACATGAAGTTCCAGGTCCACGCCCCCATCGCGGACGTCAACCTCGGCGCGTCGGCAGAGGCCGTTCGAGAGGCCTCTCTGAACCAGATGTTCTCGATACTGGATGTCTGCCACCGGGTGGGGATAGGGACCGTCACGGTTCATCCCGGCATGGCGATAGCGTACGGTGAGAACATCAAGCCCAAGGTGAGAGAAGCTACGAGGAAGTCCCTGCAGGCGATCGATAAGAAGATGGCAGAACTCGATGTGAAGGTCGCCCTTGAGAACATGCCGCCGATGGATTGGAGCATCGGACTGGACTTGGCAGAGCTGCTCTCGATGATCGAGGGCACGGAGATAGGGATATGCTTCGACATCGGACATGCGAACGTCGCAAAGACGTTGGACTCCTTCCTGAGCGCGGAGTATCCACTGATAAACGTCCATATCCACAATAACAACGGAGAGTTCGACGAGCATCTTGTGATAGATGTCGGAAACATAGACATGGGCAAGGTCCTCAGCGAATTGAAAAAGTTCTACAGGGGCAATTACATCATCGAGGCGCGGACGCTCAACGAGGGCATCGAGAGTAGGGATAAATTGGAAACCCTTCTAGTCAAGTAGGACTTCGTTCGATATCTCAAGGCCCGATCCGGTCGACCGTTTGAGCCGGTTGATCCATTTTCGGGAACAGGAATCGCTTCAGTTGAAGCAGGTAATACGCGGTGAATACCGCACCGGCGGCGAGCCATACCAATATCATCAGGCCCAATATCGCCATCGCTGTGATCCCCGCATTGATGACAGGTATCGTCAAGAAATCGAACGCGAAATGGAACATGACCGCCGCGTAGATCCCGAGCCTCGCGAACAGATATCCGAAAGCCAGTCCCGCGACCACCGTCGGCGGGACCTTCCAGAGGTCCCAGCCCCCGGCGTGCGCGAGTCCGAACATCGCCGCGGAGAACACTATCAGTCCGACCTCGACCGCGCCGAGCTTGAATGTCCCGCCCAGGAAGTAGTTCCTCGGCCGCTGCAGCCTGTCCCTCCGGAAGAGGAGGTCTATCCAGAGCAGGGGCACGCCAATCAGGAGTATCCTTGAGATTATCTCCTCCCAGACAGACGCCTGCGCGTATATGTAGATCTGATACCAATAGGGCTCCCTGCCTATGGATGGGACGTTGGGTGCGGCTCCGCCGGACTCTATGATGAAATAATATAGATACTCGATTGCGAGAACGGCGAAGAAAAGCCCTCCGACGACGAGCATCGGGCTGTGCTTCTCCGGCTTCGCCAGCACTATCTCTCTGATTATCTTATGGCTCTTGCCGATAAGGAAGAGATACGCCACGACTATCGTTCCCGCAAGGAACAGGTAATATAGCACGAGCGTGGCTCCCGATATCTCCAGGATCGGCGTGACCGCGGGCGTGATTATGAACAGCGCATCGGAATACCCGAACAGGTTCTCCGAGACCTCAGGGGTCATGAGCATGATTATCACGACGGCCAGCGCGAGATATGCGAAGAGCGAGACCGTGCACAACGCGCCGAACCTCTTCAGCCAACTCTGCAGTTCCTGCCAGTGCCTCCTCCTCTGGCTCATGCGATAGGCGTACGGATCCCAGGGAGGCTGGTAATGCCAAGGGACTATCTCCGGTGTCTTTCCGCTATCGAACACGGTCATGTGTAAGCCGATTCAATCTTTTATCATCTTCCATTTTCCAGTTCGCCATCTCTTGTCCGAGAAACTCACGAATGAAAATCCAGACCACAAATTATAAGACATTACCTTTGGATATTCCAGCCCGACCGTTGTCCATCGGGGTGAGTCATTGATGCCTGACGCCGGTATCGAGCGCGCTATCAAGCTGAGAAGAGAGGAACTCATTGCGACCAAGAAGCTCTACGAGACCGTCATGACCTTCGCCGCGCACGGGCTGTTCTACCGATCGGGCAGGCTGATAGGCGAGAGGGTCGCCAAGAGCATCGGAACCGATGTGAACGATCTGAAGCAGTACCTGATCGAGGAGGGCTGGGTGCTCGATATTGACTTTGAGGGCGACACCGTGATAGCGAAGGGCTCGATCGAGGTTTCCGAATCCGATGTTCCGACCTGTCATATGCTCAGAGGCCTGCTCTCGAAATTCTTCGAGGAGAAGATCGGCAGGGACGTCTATTGCCACGAGAGGAGCTGTCAATCGAAGGGAGACGAGTATTGCGTCTTCTCCCTGGATGCGGAGATGATAAAATGACCGATAGGAAGACGAGCGGAATACCCGGCCTCGACGAGATGATGCAGGGCGGCTTTCCGTTCCCTTCGGCCATATTGGTCGCCGGGGAGCCCGGCACCGGAAAGACGACCCTTTCCGTCCAGAGCCTGTTCCACGGCGCCAGACAGGGTGAGAAAGGCCTGTACATCACCGCGATATCGGAACCTCAATGGCTCGTCCAGAAATTCCTATCAACATTCAACTTCTACAACCAGGAGTTCGTGGAGCGCGAGGTGGTCTCGTTCATTGATATCGGGCCCGCGCTCATGAAGAACCCCGGGGAGATGCTGAACATCATCAAGAAGAAGATAGAGCAGTTCAGCCCTCAGAGGGTGGTCATAGATCCGATCACGCCCATCTGCGAGCTGCTGCAATGGCGGGGCGAGACGAGGGAGTTCATACACGAGCTGTTCGCGTTTCTGAAAGCCTACGGCTGCCTGGCTTTGGTCACCGCGGAGATGTCCTATGACGGCATTTCCAGGAGCCTGGAAGGATACATGGTGGACGGCGTCATCATACTGTCGTATCCCGAGGAGGAGAAGGTCCGGAGGAAGTTCCTCGAAGTGCTGAAGATGCGTGGGACCAAGCACATAACCGGCCGACAGCTGATAGACATCACGGACGAAGGGCTCGCCGTTCAGGCCGGCCTAAGATAGGCAAGGGTCAGAGATGGCTCCGCCCGGCACGAAGATCCCCGCTGGGCATTCCTTTCTGTTCGCCAAGGCGGGGGAATATTCCGCATTCACCGCGTTCAAGTATCTCCTGCGCGAGGGAAGACGCGGGCTGATTCTATCAAAGACTCGTCCGGACGAGGTGACATCGAGGTACGGCGTCGAATGCCCCATCATCTGGATGGTCAGCCGGCCGCCGCCGGGAGGCAAGGCGATCACCGTCGACCCCGTGCGCCTGGGGAAAATATACTCCCTGATAGCGGACTTCGTGAAGAACAACCCCGGGGCGGTCATCTTGCTCGACGGGATCGAGTATCTGATTTCCGAGAACGATTTCGTATCAATGATGAAGACTCTGCAGCTCGTGAACGAGACTATAGCGATGTCGGGCTCGATACTGCTGTTGCCGGTCGATCCCTCGAAGATGGATTCTCAGAGCTTCAGCCTACTGGAGCGCGAGGTGCCCCCTCTGGAGCTCAACGTCGATTTCCTGTGAGGCACGGGCGCAATATATTTTATTCATATCTGAATCATTCAGGGATTATGAACCACATCGGGCTCGGAAAGATCCACGTCTATACCGGCGACGGGAAGGGCAAGACGACCGCGGCCTTCGGCCTTGCGATGCGCGCGCGAGGCAAGGGGCTGAGCGTGCTCGTGATACAATTCGTCAAAGGCAAGGGAGATTTCGGGGAGGTCGTATCTGCGAGGAACATCGGCATAAGGGTCGAGCAATTCGGTACCGGCAGGATGCTTTCGGAAGACAGTATATCCGATGAGGACCGAAAGGAGGCAGAAGCGGCTCTGGGACGCGCGAAGAGGGCGATTTCAGCGGGAGAGGCGGACCTAATCATACTCGACGAGATCAATATCGCCATCTCGCTCAATCTGGTCGATTCGAAGGCGGTCCTCGAGATGATCCGTTCCAGACCGAGGGATATCGAGCTGGTCCTGACCGGCAGAAAGGCGGCTCCGGAGCTGGTCGCGATCGCGGATTACGTCACGGAGATGATCCCCGTGAGACATCCTTTCGAGCGCGGGGAGAAAGCCCGCCCGGGGATTGAATTTTGAAATAATCATCCGGATTTCCTCGTCCGGGCTTCCGTGAGAAGGAACCGGATCTCTTCGTTCGTGAAGGTCGTGTTCTTGCGCAACCCGTCCTCGTCTCCATCCCTGAGCATCGTCAATATCATCGGGGAGCCGCGCGAGAGCGCGAATATCCTTCGCAGGGCCTCGTCAGGGATGTCTTCATTCCCCAGAAGGATCCTCGATTCCTCTTCTGGCAGCCCCTTCAAGGTCATTTCGGCTACCAGGCCGGCTTCTATGTGCTCCTTCCTGTAGAACCTATTGTACGAGGGGGTCGAATCCCTGCATGTCACCATGATCTTCGCACCTTCTCTCCTCTCCGCGAGGTAATTGAAGAATTCGACGATCCGCTCATCGACATCGAAATACCCGTCGAACACTATCAGGACGTTCCCACCGGTCTGGGTCTGCAGTATCTTCTCGACGTCGGAATGGAGCAGTCTTGAAAACGATTCCAGTCTGTTCCTTATCTCTTCAACGGTCTTGTATTTCGATAGCGAGATCCAGATGACGTTCCAATCATCG
>Ga0315268_10004106_pt1 | contig 15887 bp, 19 predicted proteins | sample C1_top_MG_FD_204535 | JGI IMG/M metagenome (GOLD analysis project Ga0315268, IMG submission 204535) | Sediment microbial communities from Yellowstone Lake, YNP, Wyoming, USA - C1_top | ecosystem: Environmental > Aquatic > Freshwater > Lake > Sediment | place: USA: Wyoming | collected 2017-08-01
TTAGTATCAGCTATTGCTCTTCTTATATGATACAAAAGGAACAAATATTCACCTATCCTCCCATGAGGACAATAACAATTTGGTGATTAAATAAAAAAATTACTTCTTGCCCAATCTCACAAATATAAGAGCAAGCTCAACAGCTATGAACACAAGTACCCATGTATTAACATCTATCCCCATACACTCACCTCCTCCTCTAATAAAATTATACTGTTTGAAACTCCCATTCATTAACCCATTAGAGGGAAGAAAAAACTCTTACTATTCTGATTAATCCCGGCACCAGCATAACTACAAACATAGCAGGTAATATGAAAAATACGAGCGGGAAGACAATTTTTACTGTGGTTTTCGCTGCTTCTTCCTGAGCTCTCTGTATCCTTGTGGTTCTTAATGAATCGGCATGAACCCTGAGTGACTGAGCTACACTTGTACCAAGCCGCTCAGTTTGAATGAGCATTGCAGCAAAGGACTTGAGATCTTCAACCATCGTCCGATCACCCATGTCCCTGAGTGCTTCAAGCCTCGGTTTCCCTGCAAGTGTCTCCTGTACCGCTATCCTCATTTCGGTAGCTAAAGGGCTCTTCCTAAACTGTGGGTCTTCCGATAATTTTACTATGGCAGAATCTATACCTAAGCCAGCTTCCACACAGACTGTCATAAGGTCAAGTACATTTGGAAGGTCATGGAATATCCGGATTTTTCTTTTCTTTACTTTATTGATTAGCCAGAAGCTGGGGATCAGAAACCCTGTAATAGCAAAAGCAATAGCTACAAGGCTCCTCATTGCAGCGTTCTTCTCTACAGGAATGCCATAAAGTGCAAGGTAAGATAACGGGAGAAATATAGTTAAAAGTATTTTAGACCCCATGAAGATAGAATATTTATCCTTCCTGATACCACCTGCAATTAACATCTTCATATATTTTCCGTAATCCTGAGGTCTCATAGGGATATTTTTCCCCAACCTTCCTAAAAACTTCTCCCAGGCGTTTACAGGTTTTGCCAATGGTTTCCCTTCCTCCATATATGAAGCCAAACTTTCGAGCCGCTCCATTAAGGCAGTTTTTTTCGGGACTAATAGAGAAAATATATAAAACAGAATGAGAGCTATGCTGATAAAAATAAGCGCTATCAGGATATAGAGAGGCACAATAATTTCCTCCTTATACTAAATTTTAATATCAACTATTCTCCGAATTATGAGATACCCAATAATTTGGGAGACAATGCCGTATACCAGAGCAAATCTCCCAAATGATGTATTGAAAAGTTCTTGTATATATCCAGGCGTAGTAAAATAGAAAAAGAGAGCCATCACGACAGGGGCTATCCCGAGAATATAACTGCTAAGTCTTCCCTGTACTGTATACACCCTTACCTGCCTCCTCACCCTTATACGTTCTCTTATTGTATGTGCAAGATTCTCCAGAATCTCTGACAGGTTTCCTCCTATCTCTTTGTATAAATTGATAGCTGTAATAAAAAATCTGAGGTCCTCTGATTCTATTCGTTCTGTCATGTGCGTAAATGCATCCGACAGAGAAAGTCCTAATGATTGTTCTTCATATGCCGTTCTGAAAAGACCCCCCATAGGATCCGGCATCTCATTGCCAACCATTTGAATAGCAGCAGCAAATGAATGACCTGCCTTAAGAGATCGGGATATCATATCAAGGGCGTTTGGAAACTGTTCCGTAAATCGCAGAATTCTTCTATTCTTTTTAAACAGCAGATAATGCAGGGGAATCCAGCCACCAATGAGCATGAACACAACAGCAGGTAAAATTCCCCTTTGTATCGCTGCACCAATGAAAAATCCATTCAAGGCCGAAACAAGTATAATGAGAGAGAACATTTTTATATCGACTTTTAATCCAGCTTTATCGATGAGTGAGTCAAGTTTCCTGATCTGTTTAAATTTATAAATAAACTTATCGATAGGCGACATTTCAACCAGTATCTCTATTCTAAGGTCTGCGGGGAACTCCTCCTCGGTCTCCAGGGCAATCTTCCTGAGACGTTTCTTAAGTTCAGATGATTGAGATTTGCTGATAGTTGCATACGACATGTATAGTGTCATCAGTCCTAACACGGCTGCTATAAAGAATAAACCGACTATCATGAGTACTGTCATGTTTATGTCCTTTCAAAAAAATGTAAGGGGATTTCAAAGCCTGAAACCTTAAGCTTCTCTGCAAAACGTGGCCTCACGCCTGTTGGGACAAATTCACCCTTTACTCTCCCGTCCGGTCCTACACCCTTTCTGTCATATACAAATATATCCTGCATCACAATGGTATTACCTTCCATCCCTGTTATTTCAGATATGCTAATAATCTTTCTGGAGCCGTCCGACAACCTTGATAGATGAATTACAATATGTATTGCTGAGGATATCTGTTCTCTGATAGCTCTCTGTGGCAGCTCCATTCCTGCCATTAAAACCATTGTCTCCAGCCTTGCCAGTGCATCTCTGGCAGTATTAGAATGGATGGTGGAAAGTGAGCCATCGTGTCCTGTATTCATTGCCTGCAGCATATCCAATGCCTCGCCTCCTCTGACCTCTCCGACAATTATCCTATCCGGCCTCATCCTGAGGGTGTTTCTAACGAGGTCCCTCTGTGTTATCTCTCCCTTCCCTTCTATATTAGGTGGCCTTGTTTCCAGTCTTACCACATGCTCCTGTTTCATTTGGAGTTCTGCCGAGTCCTCAATAGTGATAACCCTTTCGTCAACAGGAATGAACTCTGAAAGAATATTTAACAATGTTGTCTTTCCAGTACCTGAACCTCCTGATATGAGAGTATTAAGCCTCGCTCCAACACAACTCTCAAGTAACTGAGCCATGTTCTCGTTGATGGAGTTGAAGGCTAAAATATCAGACATTTTTAAGGGGTCTACCCCAAATCTCCTTATGGAAAGAATTGGGCTATCAAGGGCAACAGGAGGAATAATGGCATTTATCCTCGAACCGTCTGGCAGACGGGCATCAACATAGGGAGATGACTCATCCACTCTGCGACCAACCTTAGAAACTATCCGGTCTATTATCTGAAGAAGATGGTTAGCGTCTCTGAAAGTGACATCAACCTTGCTTAACTTCCCGAATTTCTCTATATACACCTGATCATACCTGTTTATGAGAATATCCGATATGTCCTGATCTGCAAGGAGGGGTTCAATCGGTCCAAGGCCAAAGGTCTCATTCATGATATCCACTATTAGACCTTCTTTTTCTGTTGCACTCAGAGGAGTTTTCTCCTCAACAATCAGGGATTCAATTATTCGACTTATTTCCCTGAATAACAAATCTTTCTCTATTAAATCAATATTTGAAAAATCAAGGCGATCTATGAGTTTTCTGTGTATCTTGGTTTTAAGGCTCTGGTACGCATCAAGTTTAAAATCTTTTGACTTTCCCAACATGCTTTCTTTCAATGCCATAGAGTCGGATCCTCCTTTTCCTTATACCTTACCTTTAATCAAGGCATCTGCCATTTCTTTTATAGATATATTCAGTTGTGACTTCGGTACGCCATCACTTAAAGGGATTCCCTTGTTAAGACACGATATTGCAGTATTGTAATCATTGGGTAGGGTCCAGAAGATCGGATAATTGAGGGCCTTCACTGCATCCTCAACACTGATCTCTCCCTTTTTTAGATACCTGTTTGCAATGATCTTTAGTCTGTCCCTTCCCAACCCAATTTTTTCAAAATAGTTTAAATGCCTCTTTATATTCTTTATGCCGGGTAGACCCATAAAAAATACTAATAAAATAATATCAGACATTTTGATAGCTGTGGTCGTTTTCTCAGAAACAGTTTGTGCATCAATAATGATATATGAAAACATTGTCTTAAGAAGATTCAATACCCTGCTTATCTCAGCACCTGATATAGACACCCCTTCCTCTACCTTCTGAGGTTCAGCCAGAACAAATATGCCGGATTCATGTTTTGCAATCACCCCCTGTAGAAAGCTCTTGTCGAGCCGGCTGATGTTCGCTGTCACATCACTTATCGTGTATGTTGGTTTCATATTGAGGAACGTGGTTACATCACCTGCATTGAGGTCTAAATCTACGATAATTGTAGGTTTCTTTGTAATTTCATATATATCTACCGCAAGATTAATAGCAATGGTAGTTACTCCAACGCCACCTTTCGGGCCGAAGACAGTAAAGATACTACCAACACCAACTTCAGGAACAGCCTTTGTCAGCCAGAGCCGCCCGAGTTTCTGTAAAGCAAAGGCAAGGTCAGTATCAACTACCGGCCTTAAAAGATATTCTGTTGCTCCCGATCTCATAACCTTGAGTATCGTTTCAGATGATTTATCCTTAGATGTAGCAAGAATAGATACCTGAGGAAACCGATCCAGTATTCTGATAATTCTCTCTATAGAGAGTCCAATATCATCTTCCACTTCCAGGATAACAACCATTGGCTTCTTCTTATGGATAAGTTCAAACCCACTGTCAAAGGATGTGGCTACGCCTTCAACAGTTACAATATTATCAAGGCCCTTCATGTACTTGACCATACTGTTGATCGAATCAGTATCGCTGTCTATAATAACCACTGAGATGGTTTGTGACATTTATTTTTCTGCTCTCCTCTTTTACGTCATTGCGAGGGACGTAGTCCCGAAGCAATCTCTCTCATTTATTCTTCACCATCTTCCTTAAAAATAGAACCGTCCTATTTTGTTCTTTTTCCAGCTCAAGAGTAACGAATTCTGTCATTCCTGCGGAAGCAGGAATCCAGAAGCAATTGATTTTACTGGATTCCCGTTTTCACGGGAATGACAATTATATAGAACCGTCCCATTTTTGCTTTTCTTTTCTCAAACAGTAGCTAAGTTTTCCAATTCTACTTTCTTTTCTTTAATTCCCGATAAGACTTCACTGGCATCCAGAACTTCTATTCCTACAACCTGCTCATGGGGTCCTATGTTAATACTGACCCAGTCATTAAGTCGTATCACCTCGCACTCTACCGGCCCTTCCACAAAACGTATGTACAAGGCATCAACTGATGGGTCGTAACTTATCTTCATTTTTAAACCTCCCTAAAAATAGAAAACATATACCGTAACTACAATAAGCTTATCACCTTCATACGCAACTATTGGAGCAACCTGTTTTATCTTATATTGTCTATCTCTCCAGATTCCATTGAATTGAAAATTTTTTCTGAACAGCTTTCTATTTTTTCTTGCAGATTCACTTTCACCTTTTTCAATAGCCAACATAACCTCTGCCTCGCTTGCACCTCTTTCAACCATCTGTTCTCTTGCATGATTGCTTATTTCAACAACCATTATAATTAAAAATGCCTAATTTCACCATCTTGCTATTGACTATCTTACCCTGTCATTGCGAGGGACGTAGTCCCGAAGCAATCTCTCATCAACCGCTCACCATCTTCCTCAAAAATAGAACCGTCCTGTTTTTGCTTTCTGCGAATTCTGTCATTCCTGCGGAAGCAGGAATCCAGAAGCAATTGATTTTACTGGATTCCCGTTTTCACGGGAATGACAATTATATAGAACCGTCCCGTTTTTGCTTCTCATTAGTTACAACTGTTCCATTTTTCAAGCCACTGCCTCTTCCTCTTCAAATTTGACAGCGGGGACTGAGATTTTTCGTGACTTAGCAATCCGTTCGGAGTTTTCAATTATCTTTATGATCCGGCGTCCAATGGTGGACTTGACAACCTTCTCTCCACATCTTGGACATACGCCGGCCGGAACATCCTCTACAACTATAAGTTCCCCTCGTATCCACAGGTCCTGTTTGATAAGCATCTCTCGCATCCGGGCGCCGCAAACGTCACACTTTCCATAATCGTATTTTGTCTTTTCCACCTTTGTTCTTAATCCCCTACTGCATAAGTTGTGATTAATAATAGTTTGTCCGTACTCTTAATTCTACAAATAATTGCTATTTCTCTTCCATCACCTGCCCTGCCGATAATTTCGTATCTTGTTCCTCTTGGATCTTTTGTAAACTTACGATTTATGCGTCCATTGTTAATTGTCATTTCAATATCTGCGAAGGTCAGATTATCATTAAGCATTTCTTCAAAAAAGTGTGGAATAGTAAACTCATACTCTCCTCTCACTATCTTTTGCCTGATTTTCTGAATTATAGCCAATAACCATATCCTCGTGCTTACTCATATATTACTCTTCAACATTTTCTCAATCCTCATAACTCTCATTATAAATATTGGGATGTGGAGCTTGTCTAAAAACTAAGGTTTTTTGTCATTCCTGCGGAGGCAGGAATCCAGAACCTCTTGAACATACTGGATTCCGGCTTAAGGACTGCCGGAATGACAGAGAGCAAAAGTTGGTTTTTAGACAGGCTCTGTGTCCCTATTTTTCTTCTTAACGACATTTACCCCTCACCATCTTCCTCAAAAATAAAACCGCCCCATTTTTCCTTTTCAGAGTAACGAATTCTGTCATTCCTGCGGAAGCAGGAATCCAGAAGCAATTGATTTTACTGGATTCCCGTCTTCACGGGAATGACAATTATATAGAACCGTCCCATTATTCTCTTTTAGGCACATCTTTGTTCAGCTTCTTTTAAATACTCCCTTAATGCTTCATTCATCAATGTCTGGTAAGCAGATTTTTTTCTGTGGCAAGCTTTTTAAAAAACAATAAAATATCATTATCGATCCTTATAGTAGTTGTCACTTTCTTTGGTCTGTAAAATCTTCCCCGTATGCCCTGTGAAAAATCATATTCAGCCTGAAGTTCAAACTCTTCCTTATCTTTATCTCTTTTTAATTGTTTCATATTGATACCTCTCATTTTTAGTTGCCCTTCTTGCACTTATAATCCGTGTAACCTCCTCACCATTTTCCTCAAAAATAGAACCGTCCCGTTTTTCCTTTTCTTTTCTCACTTTCCTGATAAAATAACTTCTGCCTTATCACCGGTTGCTTCATTTATTACCAATAATTTCCCTTCATCTTCTCTCCGCAATTGTTCATTAGCATTTAGTAACTCTATACCATAAACAGAGCCGTCAGGGGCTATGTCTATATTCAATTCGTCACTTATTTTTATTGTCTCCACCTGCAGGGGTTTTTCATGCAATCTTAAATATGCTATGTTATACCTTGGATCATATGTTAACTTCATCTGTACTCCTGACCTCTTTCTTTTACTCTCTTCCTCAAAATAGAACCGTCCCATTATTGATTTTCCTTCTGTTTTTTGCTTCTCTGTCACTTGACGAGCCGTGGTTTATCGCTTTTCAATATTTTAAAAGGATCATCATTACAGTCTGCGCAAATAATATCACTAATTACGACACCTTTTTTCCCACCTTGACAAAGCCCTGAATTGTCATTGTTGTCACATACCTGAGTTATCGTCACTCTTGCCCACTGCTGAATATGATACGGTTCTTCAGGGTGTCCTTGCTTCGAAGGTGGGCAACCTTTACAAGGATCGCTCGACCCAGTGAAACAGTTGTAATTAAAAATAACTACACCAACACGCCATGCCGTAACCACGCCACTCACAATATCTTTGTCCCCTGCATAGAAGTTTGGGTCACGAAACTTATCACCTAAGTAATCTATAGGGGATGTACCATTTTTGGTAGTAATGCACGGATTAGTAGTACATAGATCGGTAATGTCCTCAGGAGTTAGTCTTCTATCAATTAGGTCTCGAATGTCTTTGTCCGCAATTGGAGTAACTGATTTAAAGACCGTCCAAGCAACACCATAATCACTACCACATGGCAAGTTTGATTGTATATCAAGCAACTTGGGCAAGCCTGATACAGTACATGAATTAATACAAAGAGACAACCCAGGTGTGCCTAAAAGCTCCCATTCTGCAATCGCCTCTCTCTTTATTCCCATTGACACAAGCCCTTGTACAATTTTTTGAAAGATGAGACCTACCTCACCCCCTGGCGAATCTTTGGTCCTTCTTGCAACAACTTTCACTGCATTAATAGGGAATCCTGTGCTTCCATTTGCAGGGCAAAATTTATCTGTTTGTCCCGTTGAAGCACAAGCAAATGGGGTGACCTTCCAGTATCCAACTACAATATCCTCAGCAGCCGAATTTGAATTATTGAGATTTCCAGGTGGGTTATTACAATTAGGATCACCACTGTTAACAAGATAAACAGGATCATGTGCTGCTTTATTTTTGCATGCAAACTTCCAAGCCGCGCTCCTTGCCGGACCCTGCAATATCTTTGTTATATCAGTATCTACTTCACCAGTTAACAGTGCCGCGCCTGCGAGTGCAGCGGAATCAGCAGCAGCTTGAACTTCTCCTCTTACATAATACACATAGGCAAAGTCTATCCCAACCACAAGAAAAAAGATCAGGAAAAACAATAAAACCCCTGCCACCAGGATTATTACAACACCAGTATTGTTCTTACACAGCTTCATTTGAAAATACCTTTTTATCATAGAAATCTAAGGTACTGCCTTAATAGTTCTTTCACTTTTTTCTTCCGTCATTCCCGTGAAAACGGGAATCCAGTTCCCTTTAGTTCCCTGCTTTCGCAGGGACGGCGTCTGGATTCCGTGTCAAGCACGGAATGACAGACTCTATTTTCGGGTCCATGACCATATAAATGAAGCCACTTATGAGACAGCACAGTAGTTATTTGCTTTTACCCGTCGCGTCACTTTTCGACGGTAGCGGAATCCATTGTAACTCTCGCTCTTCCTCAGGCGTTGGACGATTATCTGTGGGGAGAGCTGTCTTTACGCCCGGTGGTATCGGCTTGACCAATTTCGGTGTTATAAAAAATGCGAGTTCCTTTTGTTTTAACTCATCAGTGGTTGACCTGAATAATACACCAAGTATCGGGATGTCACCCAATATAGGTATCTTCTGCATAGACTTTATCATCTCTTCTGATAGAAGTCCGGCAAGGATAAGGCTTTCACCGTCCTTTAGTTCAACAGCCGTAGTTACTTTTCTTGTATCTATCATTGGAGATTCCAGCCCCGCTACTTTTATCATTCCTGTAACATTGCTAATTGACGCTGGATCTATCTTTAGAAATATAGTCCCTGTTTCTGTAACTTCAGGTGCAAAGTTGAGTAATATGCCGACAGGCTTATAACTGATTGTTATTTGTGAAGTAGTTCCTACTGACTCTATAACTGGTATTGGTATCTCGCTACCAGCCAGAAATTCTCCTTTTTGCCCGCTCTTTACCAGGAGATTAGGCTCCGCTAATACTTTAGCCAGGTTTTTGGAACTAAGGACCTGGAGTACAGCTCCTATACCGCTTGGAAAATGAGAGACACCAAGTTGGAAAGAATCAAGGGGATCAAAGGAACCAAGTCCTGGTGCATCTCCAACAATCCCTTTACCTCCACCTATTGCACCAGCTCCGCCTGTAGTGCCTGTATTGCCTGTACTTGAAGGAGCGCCAACAAGATTGACAAAGCCCTCTGCTGAAGTACCTTTTATCAATGCGCTTATACCAAGTTTTTTGAGTGCCCCTTTATCTATCTGTGCAACCCTCACCTCAAGTAATACCTGCTGGGCTTCTTTTATCTGTATATGGTTAAGCACCTTCCCTGTAGTCGTAGTCTCCATCGTAGTAAGACCTGCTGAGTACTTAGTCGAGGTAACAGTCTCTGAAGCAACAGCATACGTCTGGGCTATCTGGACAGCCTTGTTTAATGTCTGTTGATTGGCTGCATAACCGGAGAGCAATATGGTATCATTGGCAAGACTCACCCTTATATCATCATTTGGTGCAATTGCCTTTATCTCGTTTCTCAGTGCCTTTATCTTATCGCCGTATGTGACATCTCGATCCAATTTTTCTAACACAATAACATCGAAAAAGGTCTTCCCCTCTATATCCCAGACGATAAGACTCGTAACACCTGGTTTCTTTCCATTAATAATTATCTCAACCTCATTAGGGGAAGTGGCTATCAGTGGTTTGATCTCTGCAATATTATCATTTGCAAGGGAGACCCTTTTAATGGATTTAATAGGCTTATTTAATTTAAGGACAGTTTCCTTTCCAACAGTCACCTCAACAGGGATTGCAGCCAAGGAAATAGAAAAGAAGATCAAAATGAAAACTATTACTAAAAAGTGCATCACCTTAATATTTTTCATAACCCCTCCTTCAAATGTTTGCAAATCGCTCCCATACTCTATGTGCCGCTTTCTTTAATCTTGAATGTCTCTATTGCTTTTTTGCTTCCCCGCCATACCTCAACAGAGTTAGACTCTTCCACAGGTTTTTTTACCTCCTCCTTCCTTGCCTCGATTACACGAGCCTTCCTGCCGGCCTTTGGTTCTTCCCTCACTGTAGCTCCGCTGATAACTTTTGTCACCGTAGCACCCATGGTCTTTACTACTGATTTGTCTTCAAACCTTCGAAGAACGAGCTGAAGTTTTCCCTGTGTGCTTGCTATTGCGAGTTTTTCGGCATCCTCAGGCGTAACATCCATTGTCACAGTCGGGACCACTATGGCCTTCCCTTCCCTGTTTTCTACTGCCTGAGCTATTGCCAGAACCGGGACATTCTGAAGCACTATCTTACTTAAGGGTTGCTGAGTTTGAGAGGACTGTGTTGTAAGAACTACATCAACCATATTCCCAGGATTGATAAAACCCGCAACCCCGGACACCTGGTCAACAGCTACAGTCATTGCCCTGTGACCTTCGGGTATCTTGTATGTCAAAACACTAATAGGGCCTTCTTTTGGTATAAGCCTTGATTCAATAATAGGTTCATTAGGCACAAACGTCTGAAGTGATACCCTGTTAACCACCTGCTCGGTTGATAGAAATGCTCCCTGAGGCACGTTTGCCTTTGGCCAGTCAGCTGTCTTTAATTGAGTAATAATAATAGGTTTACCGATGTCAATTTGCCCGGCCGCCACTACTATTTTCTCAGTGGCCACGGCTTCCTCTACCTTCTTTTCCTGACCTTTCAAATATATTAAAAGGGAATACGCTGCAATTGCTGCAATGACTACTGCCAATACGCCTACAATGATAACAGGTCTTGGTCTTGCTGCCATAATCTCCTCCTATTCTAAATTAGTTCCTATCACTTTCATGAAAAATCTATAAAAACAATTTGACTTCATTTGTTTTCTAATATTTATTCATAACGCATCTTAGTGGATGTTGTCATTATTTTATTGTGTATAAATGGTATAAAGCTTAAGGGAAAGTTGAGTTTCGGTACAATCGAAGTAAATTTGCCTTGCACAGTTACCTCAATAGTGTCACCTGAATTAAGCCCTGTAACACCATTATCATCGTTTACTGTCAAAGTTGCTGTAGTGTCACTATTCTTAAGGGCACCTGTTGTTATCGAATTCCAAATTGCACTGAAGACCGGTTGATTTGCTGCTGATCCTGTGTTATTCCAAGTAACATTAGGTTGGGTTGTTATGGCGGGCGTCACAACAGCAACTCTCACCCCTACCCGTGCAGCGTTGTTCAACTGGTTCTTAAGCCACCATGCCCTTGCAACTTCGGCAATACCAAAGAAAAAAATAAAAAGTAATAAAAGTACTAATACGGTCTCTATGATTGCCTGGCCTTTTTGCCAGTATTTTTCTGCCTTGCTATTCAATATTGATCCTTTTTTCTTTTTTAAAATAAAAACGGGGGGGAGAACTTCCCCCCCCACTGACGAGTTACCCTATAGCGCTTGCAATTTTTGATCCTGCATTGCTAACAGCCTGGTTCATTCCACTTGTCGCTAATGCAATAATCAGCACTAAGCTTACGAGGATAATAATAAGAATATATTCTACGAGCCCCTGTCCTTTTTCATTATGAAGAACGCTGAATATTTTCTTGTAAAGCCTCTCATACATATCTTTTAAACTTCCCATCTTTCCCTCCTTTAATTCTTTAATAAAATTAAGATCTAACCTCTTCACCGAAACCTCCTATTTATATTCTCACCTCCTTATCGCACAATTATATATATTAATGAACTACCCCGCAGCTTGCTGCGGGGTATCAAATACATAAACAAATCTGTCATTCCGCACTTGATGCGGAATCCAGGGATTCCCGTGAAAACGGGAATCCACTTCATTATATTAGTTCCCTGCTTTCGCAGGGACGGCGTCTGGATTCCTGTTTTCACAGGAATGACATACAATATTTATACCCCGAAGCTGAGCTTCGAGAAATTCTTTGATTAAATAATATTATTAAAATTAGCATTTGTCAATGTTTTTCTTTATTTTTTGTTAGGTAAAAATCATAATTGCACATGTTAAGGCTACCACTTGTTTCTTTGATACAAAAGTACTATATTAGTTCCGTCATTCCTGCGGAGGCAGGAATTTAGAGATGTTGAATGAAGAAATTTTATGTTTACATTCTTTGTAACAAACGAAATGGCACTTTATATACAGGCATTACATCTGATCTTATTAAGCGTATTTATGAACACAAAAATGATCTAATTGAAGGTTTTACTCAGAGATACAATATTCACCGTATAGTCTGGTATGAGATACATGAAACAGCAGAGACTGCCATTAGTAGAGAAAAACAAATAAAGGCATGGAAACGGGAGTGGAAACTAAGACTTATAGAGAAGAATAATCCTGAATGGAATGATTTATATGATATTATTTGTGAAGACACTGGATTCCTGCCTCCGCAGGAATGACACAATAAGAAGAAATCACTTACCTAACAATATGTGCATAAATTGTTTCCCACATGTACAGAAATAATTTTTACGTAAAATTATTTTTACACTATTTTTACCTATTTTATCTCTTGAAAGATTGGTGTCAAACGTAGGTTGAAAATATCAGCATCAATATATCTTTGGGATTGCTTCGTCGCTCTGCTCCTCGCAATGACACTTCATTTATTGCGTTTACATTAGTCATTGCGTCCTGTTTAGCAGTCTCAGTGCTTTCTCATGAAGTCCCTCATTCCCTGACACAAGCAATGAAGTGGATTTCTTGAGGCCGATCTCGATCGACTCAATGGGATTACCTTTCATATCTGTAAAAATCCCGCCTGCCTCTTTTACAAGTAGCCAGCCACCTGCAAAGTCAAAGCTTCTCGATGGTGAAGGGTTAGCAAAGACACTGATTGCCCCATAAGCAAGGTACGCAAGGTCAAGTGCTGTAGCGCCGAGACATCGGGTTTTTCTCGATTCCGAAAGGAGAGGAATTATCCTTGGAATGTCTTTATGTGGAGCTTGTGCCTCATATGCAACAAGATAAAATATATCGTCCTTCTGAGTATTCATCCTCTCATCGTTTAAGAATGCGCCTGTGCCCTTTTCTGCCCAGAACTCATCACCGTTTATGAGATTCACAACATATGCTGATTCAATATCCCCTACTGTATTTCCATCCACGACCGCAATGGATGTGCAGTAAAAAGGGATACCTGAGACTGCATTCCTGCTTCCGTCAATTGGGTCTATCAGTATCTTTTTACCGCCGCCTTTTATATCCTTTATGCCAATCTCTTCAGAGACAATCGTCAGTGCCTCTCCTGATCCATCAAGACCGGAGATAATGATATCCTCTGCAATCTTATCTATTGGATAGGTCTTATCTCCAGATGCACCAATACCAATAGCAGTTTTCATTCCCTTTTTGACGAAAGGGATTTCTTTTAAAAGCCTTTTCCCTATCTTTCTGAGTATTTTGATTTCCACCTGCAAGTAGCCTTTTTTATACGTCATTCCTGCGAAAGCAGGAATCCATATCTTTATTTATATCCAATTTTCCGTCATTCCGCACTTGATGCGGAATCCAGTCCTTGATTTCTCTGGATTCCCGTTTTCACGGGAATGACAAAATCACACATTTCCCTGAAGAGCTAAATAAAAAAAAGAGCGGGGGTAACTCCCCGCTCTTTTTGAACTCGAAACAAATACCTTAACTAAGCCCTCCTATGTCTCCTTATGTAATAGATAGATCCAAGCCCAGCAAGGATTATGAATATTATCATTCCCCATTCAGTCATGGTTGGAATGACTTTCGCTGGTGGTGACTGGACACGGACTTGTGCATCGTCATTGTCAGAGACAGTCGGACCACCAACAACTGTGCCCGTTACCGTGACATCATTTATGAAGCCGCTGGTAACATTGTCGACCGTGCAGGTGTATGTCCACGTCTCTCCCACATCAAGAAGGGCATCTTGGTTCCCACCACTTTTTACGGGAGCGCTGAGAGTAGAGCACTGGGGATCGGTGACTTGGATATTGCCAAGAGCCACGCTTCCCGGGTTGGTAACTGTGATGGTGAAAGTAGCAGTTCCTCCGCTCTGAACTGTCTGTAAGCCGGGAGTCTTGAGTACTGAAATCAATGGTGTATCGACTGAGACGTCTGCAGTGGCGGTGTCAGTGACCTCCTGATCGGAAGGCGATAAGCCCGTCACCGTGACGGTGTTCGTGAATGCTTGAGTAACATTTGTTTTTGTGCAGGTGTATGTCCACGCATTAGCAGGACCAATACCAAGCGTAGTAGGTGCGCCATTACCAGTGGGAGCACTGAGAGTATCACACTGGGGATCAGTGACTACAACACTGTGCAGAGCCACCTGGCCGGTGTTGGTAACAGTTATGTTGAACTCGGCAGGTCCACCGCTTACCACTGCCTGGGTGTCAGGAGTCTTGGTTACTGAGATAGCGGGTATAAGCGGCATTGTAATACCTGTGTTAATCAATGCACAGTAGCATTTCGATTTTGTACTTGAGAAAGCATTAGCTACTCCAGTGCAGTTGATTGCTGCCTTATTATCCCAGCTTACACAGGTGTCAACATCAATATTGCCATCACCGTTTGTATCTACGCAGCGAATGTGCACAGGCGCAAGCGTTTTACGAAGTTCTGTGCCGGCCGCAATGTCACCACAGGTATCTGTACCTCCATCGCCGTTCCACCAGGGGCCGTTAGTGATAACCGATGGAGAGGTTACTCCAAAATCCAGCAATGGCGGGGGCAGGTAGTCATGGAAACAACTATTTCCAGTTTTTGCGCTACCGCCCTCTAAAGCCAGGAAAGTACCTATGTCATATCGATTGGGTGAGCCCGCTGCGCTGACGAGCATCTCGAAAATTACATCTGCGTAACCAACATTAGGTGCCGTAGTACAGTCTTTTATTATCGAGACCGGAGTAAGCGACCTGATCCGAACGTCTTGAGCTGTGCAAACCGCACCGGGTGTGAAATGTCCAATACAGAAGTCGCCTGTTTGCTGACTCATTGCTACTCTTGGCGTAATCATCAAAACCATAGAGAGGACGGTTAACGCTAAAATAGGCAATGTCAATAAAAAGTTTTTTCTCCTTAAAAAAAGATTATGTTTCATTAAATACCTCCTTCTTTCTTTTAAACCATAATACGCTGGAAATTAAATTTTTTAGAAATATCACCCCCCTTTTTTTGTCTACATTCATTTACATAGCTCGGCCTTCAATTAATAAATTAGGTCGCCCCCTAAAATCGGTCTGTTTGAATTAATCCTTCTGTGATACAGATTACAGACTTTAATACCATAAACGTCCTGCAATTGCAAGCTTTTTTTATGTTCACTTGTCAATTTTTGTCAGGTATCGATATAATGCACCAGTATGAAAAATCTGTGGAGCATAAGGATGAGGGCGTCAAAAGCACTCAGAACTCAGCTCTCAGCTCTCAGCAGTAAAAAAGAAATTCATATTTCAGGGGCTGAGGGGATCTATAAGGCACCAGAGATTCAAGGGATTGTTAAGAAATATATAAAAAGGGCGCTAAAACATCCAAAAGGCAAGACAGATAAGATTGTAATTACGATTGAGGCTGTGAAGCAGAGACCGAAAACAATCTCAGCACTGCCTATAGTTACAGTTAGTT
>Ga0315268_10004108_pt1 | contig 15881 bp, 17 predicted proteins | sample C1_top_MG_FD_204535 | JGI IMG/M metagenome (GOLD analysis project Ga0315268, IMG submission 204535) | Sediment microbial communities from Yellowstone Lake, YNP, Wyoming, USA - C1_top | ecosystem: Environmental > Aquatic > Freshwater > Lake > Sediment | place: USA: Wyoming | collected 2017-08-01
CCAGCACCCCACCGTGGTACCGGTGCGACCAATACCACCCACGCAGTGAAGATACACCTTGCGGTCCTGCGCCAGGGCGGAATCGATGTCATCCAGGACGGAAGTCATGGCTTCGACCCGCGGCACCCCGAAGTCTGGAAAGGAATATCGCCGGTACAGCACCTGGCGGTTGAGCCTGCCGGCTTCATCTTTCAAGGCTGCCTGGTAAGCAGGACGATCACCCTCAGTGCTCAAGTCAAAGAAGGTATCGAACCCATCAGCAAGGAAGCCTGCCAAGCGCTGGCGGGTGATGGTTTCATCGAAGCGATGCACGGGGGTTGCGCCTGCCAGGAAAAGATCGGGGAGCACCCAGTAGGATTCAGGGATGGGTTTTTGATTCATGGTTTCGGTTGGAATGGTTCAAATGGATCTTCAAATTCACCAGACCCCGGGGATCAATCGATAACGCACCTGCGAGGCGTATGCTTTGTAGCCATCCAGTTCATTCTGAAGCGTACGATCTTCCAGTGTAGTGCGAATGACCAGGTTTACCACCAGCAATGCCATCGGGATGCAAGCCCACAGTGATCCTAGGGCGAGAGGGATGGTGATATAGGAACACAGCAGGCTGGCATAACCCGGGTGCCTCACATAGTGATACGGTCCGCCCGTCTCGACCGTATGACCGCGATCCTTCTGGATGCGAACAATGGTGGAAAAAAACCTGTTCGAAACCATCGCCCACGTAAAAAGCGGGTAGGTGCCTGCCATCAACAGAAACGCCGCAACCTGGATCCACAGCGGGATACTGCCTGGCAAGCCAAAACGCACATCCAGCCCAGAAATGATGAGACAGGCAAACCCGCAAATACCGGTGATGATGCCGATCACTTTGTCCCAGTTTTTGGCGCCTTCACCAACCTGCGAACGTTCCTCCACCAATTCTTTGTGCTTCCCCAACAGGATAACCGCATTGAAGACCAGGTAAGCAAGGTATAAGGCGAGATACACCCAGGCGTTCCACCATTTCCAATTCCAGGCGGAGGCGAACAGTACCACTGCCTGGATAAGAACGATCAGCCCAACCTGAACGAGGCGTTTACGGATGGCAACGGACATTTCATCCTCCCCTGTCTTTTCTATGGGACCCGCTCCCTCGGTTGATCTCTTAGTGAGGGTAGATCTTCTCCCACGGGTCTCTCAGAAAGTTCCCGAGGATCCTGTCGGCTTCTCCCTGGGAGGGCAGCACATCCCCATCCGGCTCAACATACAACCAGGCTTTGCCGGCGCCGGAGGGGACCTCGTCCTCGATGGTCTCGTGCGCCACCGGGTTTTCTGCAGAATAAGGGACGGGCAGGTCCCAGCGCAAGGTCAGACCCAGGCTGGCAGCTTTGTTGTGAAGAGCTTTCAGGGCTTCATGAAGGGAGGCGTCGGAGGCGCCCAGCGAAAGGCTCTTTACCTTCAACCCCGCCAGTTTTTCGAGGATCTGCTCCGCATGAGCGACATTCTGAGGTGTGACGGTCACATGGACAGTCGTGTAAAGGTCTTCGGGCATGACCGTTTCGAGTGCTTTCCAGGAATTATCGTTATCCGGGTTGAGCAGGAATAACAGGTGGTCAAGACCGGTCTGGAGGAGCGTGTGCAAATATGCCTTATCGGCGAGTTTTAATCCCTCGGAGAGCAGACCGGTGACCTGTCCGATCTTCTCAGCGTGAGCGATCAGGGCTGGCAGGTCCTCGCGCAAGGTCGGTTCGCCTCCGGTGAAGGTGATGTGCGGGATGCCAGCCGCCCAGGCTTTATCCATGATGGTCTGCCATTCGGTGGTGGTCAGTTCGCGATCCACTCGCTTGGTGGGAGCCAGGGAGGCTTCTGCACCCGCCGGCAGACGATAAGTGATGGCGCAGTCCAGGCGCAGAGGAGCAGTCAGGTCCTGTGAATGGGGTGCCACCCTTTCAAAGTCCAGGAAGGTGGTCGGGTCCAGGTCGGGAGTGTGAATGAGGGTCTGGATTCGGTCGCGGAAATCGGTGTAATCTTTATGCGCCTCAGGCAGGCTGATGCGGTATCGTTTGGCGATCTGCCGGGCGGTCTCATCAGGGGAGGTACCTTTCATCATGTGGTAAGCAAATTCAGCGGCTGTTGGATTCAGGTGCAAAACAGTGGCGGCATTGACGATAAGGATCCCGGAGCCATCCTTCATCAGGCGCAGATGCAGCCGATAAGGGGGTTCATCCGGTCCGGATTGGAATGTGTGGGTGGTGGCGGGCAAAGGTTGGTGAAAGGCGGGTTTTTCAGCCAGGACCCACAGTACAACCACCCCGCCCAACAGCATGACCATTTGGATGAAAACACCATACTGGTTGAAGAAACCGCGTCCCCCTGAGACCAGAAAGATGGCAGACCCCAGCAGAAATACGACCCCGATGATGCGCACCAGCACGCCTTTTACAAGGTAGTTACCTGCCTTGAACTTACCGATGAAGAGCAGGTACAAACCAAGGATCAACATGCTTGCCGCGATCACGATCCGGGCAAGGAGTGTTATCGTCTGGGTCAAGTTTGGGGACATATCAGCCTCCTGAGGTCATTTACGAATGAAGTGCGGCACTTCAAATGGGATTTCAAGCGAAATTTCCACAAAACCGGCGTATTCTCCGTCCAGGTACCAGGGGGATTGGTAAATAAGCTTTTTGATGCCTTTCTTTTCGATGGTATAGACATTCACTTTGCGCCCATCCAGCAGTCGTTCAAGTTTCCCGCGCACCGGATCGGGGTGACAATCCAACAGGTTCTTGCCGATGAGCTCCCGCCCGCCATCGGTCTCAAACGATCTGGCGGCACGATCGTTCATCTCAAGGAGGATGCCATCCTGGTCGCAAACTGTGACCGCCGCGGGGAATTCCTTGATCCAGGCATTTTCACCACTCATGTTCAACCAAACCTCCATAAAATTTCTTCAGTTTCCGTAATGCGTCGCATATTCTGAAACACCAAAAAGCTGGATTCCTTGAGAGGCTCAATCCCGGATGAAATGAGGGATGTCCTGCGGTACGGCGAACGAGACCTCCACCATGCCCGCAAATTGACCATCCTGGAACCAGGGTGCCTGGTAAAAGAAACGTTTTTCCTCATGCTCGGTGCTGAAGTAGGCATTGGTGGTTTGCCCGGCAAGCAGGCTTTCAAGTTTGCCCCGTGCCGGGTCGGGGTGGCAATCCCTGATATTTGAACCCAGCAAACCACGCCCGCCATCCCCGGCGAACAAAACCGCTGCCTCATCGTTCATTTCCACGGCGATCCCGGTCCTGTCACAGACCATCACCTCGGCAGTGAATTCCCTGACCCATTCCCCTGCGCTCATGCCAACCTCTCCCGCAATGGCGTGTCTTCAAACTGCAAAGGGCAGCCTCCCCCGCATTCAGCCAGCAAGGCACAGCCCGTGCATTTTTCTGGCAAGCCCTGGCGTTCCCGCAGGCGTACCGCCAGGTCGTGGTTCCAGATGGAGTCCCAGTCGTCTGTCAACAGGTTACCCAGCTGGTGGTAATACGACTGGCAGGGCAGTACCCCGCCATCCGGTTCCACACACATGTTATAGAGCGCCGCAGTACAACCCTTCACGCCCAGGTCCTGCATCATCGGGTCAAACCCGCAATACTGCGTGGGTGTGTACCAGATCAGGCGTTGACCGCGCCCGTCTGTCTTCTGGCGGGCAATTTCCAGGAGTGGCGCCAGCTCGGATTCTGCCAGACCCGTCCCCACCAACGCCCCTCTGCCCGAGTGGATCAAGGCGTTGAGTCCCACGGTCAGCACTCCCGTTTCAGCCAGGAAATCCAGGGTGGTTGGGAGGGTGTGGGCATTTGTCTGCAACATGGTGGTATTGGTCATCACGTATAAAGGCGAGGCAAGGGCATTCTGCAGCCCTTTGACCGTTTGCTGGAAAGCGCCGGTCGAGCGCACCATCCGGTCATGCACAACAGCCTCGTTCGACTCGACCGTGATCTGAACATGGTCCAGCCCGGCACCCACCAGCTCTTCAACATAACCGCGGTCTGATAAGCGCCTGGCATTGGTGTTCAGACCGGTGATCTGCCCATTCTTTTCGGCATGCGCCACCAGTTCGGGCAGGTCATTGCGCAGGGTTGGTTCGCCACCGGTGAAGATGATGTGCGGAATGCCCAGTTCCCAGGCTCTATCGAGGATGCGCTTCCAGTCTTCCGTGGATATCTCGGACTGGTAAGGTTGTCCATTTCCCGAGACAGACAAAGGCGAGGGGTGCTGGACGTTATAGCAATGGGCGCAGTCGTTGTTGCAACGGTAGGTCAGTGCCAGGTCAAGGCGGTATGGCGCGGTTGGGCGGGTTGAGAATGGCATGACCGTTTCCAACCCAAGTTCGTGGATCGGGCAGGCTCCATCCGGACGGACCAGTTCGTCGATCTGGTCACGGATCGACCCCAGGTCTGCCCGAGCCTGGGCAGCGCCGACATGGTATTTTTTTCGGACCTGGCGCACCGCCTCTTGTTCCGAGGTTTTTTCGAGAGCAAAAAAAGCCATCAGCGCGGCGGTGGGGTTAAGGTGCAGGATCCGGTTGGCGTTGACGATCAGCGTGCCATGCCCGTCAGGATCAAGCCGAAGGTGGACGCGGCTTTTCTCATCGAGGTTCTCGCGGCGATAGTGATATACGCCGGGTTTTGGACCCTCTTTGATCTCTCCTCTACCTAACAACCTGTTCAACATTGAGCACCTGTAAAAGAATTCCCGTTATTTTCGTCCGAAAGAGGAGATTCTACCGCCCGCCGCCGGCACAGGCACAGGCACAACCAGCACAGGCACAGGCACAGGCGCACGAATGTCCGCCGCCGCCTGAAAAGCCTCCGCTGCTGCCCTTCACCACCGGGGCCGGGTTGGTGCGGTTGGTGACGTTGGAGGTGAAGGTCTTCACATCCCCCAGCACCCGGCTGGAAAAGCCCTGTACGCCAGTGACGATCGATGCGGCAAAGGCGGAGCCAGGGAGACCGGCAGAAGACCGCCCGCCGGAAGATGGCATGGAAGCGGATGGGACGGACCCCGTTGAGGCGGGACGGTAGCCGGGATCATAGCGACCCCACCACATGGGGACAAAGACCGGGCCGGTGAAGACACGGCGGGTACGCTCGTCGTAATTCTTGTCGAGCATGGTCCATTCAATGGAATCGTCGTACAACTGGCTCTTGACATCCGGAGTGCCAGCCGCTTCGATATCCTGCCAGGCGCGCTCCATGATGCTCTGATAATAGTCGATGGTCTCCTTGCGGCTGAAACCCTTCATTTTGTCTGAAAGACCATTGACCAGTTTAACGGTCATTTCCTGCAACCCCTTGCGCCGGGCTGCCGGGTCGTCGCCCGCGAAGGCTTGCAGGAAATCGTTTTCGTAGTCATGCAGGTCTGCAGGGAGGGGGGATGTCAGTTGCAGTTTAAGCGGATCGCGCGTCACCACCGTGGCGGCGTTCTTCTTGACCACCCCAAACAGGATCATGGTCATCACCTTGTCGAGGGGCTGTTCCATCAGGATGCCCGCTTCGACCGCGGTCAGACCGCGCTTGATGCCATGTCCTTCGATCTGGATCTTGGGAGGCAGGTATTGAAGTTTTCGTTTATTTTGATTGACCGCTCCGAGGATCGGGAAGCCAACGAACATCAGGATGAAAAAGCCAAAACAACAAAAACCGCTCAGGTTCGCACTCAGCCCGGAAATGAAACCGCTTATATCAAAGGGGGGCGGCGTGTAGACCGCATCTGCAGGGACATACTGTTTGGGGAAGGAAGCTCCGAAGGTATATTGAGTGGAACCACTTGCATTGGCACACTGCCATGTATAGGTGATGCGATTTTGATCATCGTAACCCGTGGCGGGTTGATCCGCGCAAGGCCAACCGCCCTGGGTGGCATGGTAACGGGGTTCCTGAGGTTGCACGCCGGGAGGCAGGTGGAAAATGACCGTCAGATTGGTATTGCCATAGGCGGTGGTGTAATACGCCGGAGCAAGATCACCACTGAGATACGCCGCGTCGCTGGTATCCTTATAGAGCACCTGCGTGATGTGTCCCACATAGACGTGGACACTTCCGGTCTGTCCAGGCTGGATGGCCTGGGAACCCATATCCACCGAAAAACCGTAAGGGCCATTCCCCTGAAAGTCTGAGGAAAGACTGACGGGTTGACCGTTCACATCGGCATAATTGCCAGTATACGGTGTGGTCTGGGCTCCCCCTCCGGCGGGTGTGGCGGCAGGCGCACCCGAATAAAGATCTCCGAAGTTGCCGTTCGGCATGCCCACATCCACAAAGTCGATCACGTGCCCCGAAGGATCGTTGGCAAAGGTGAAAACGTAGTCCAGTGCCATCGTCCCATCACTGTTCCAGAAAACATTGACAACTTCCTGGGTCAGGTTAAAGGTGTAGGACTGGGCAGCCACGCTGGAAACCATCGTGAACATCAATACGATGAGCACGAAAGACGCAAGCAGGCGGAGTTTTTTCATCGCGACCTCCTTAAGAAGTCCACTTCGGGGATATGGATAAAAGCCGTGCTACCACTTGGGTTCTTCGGTCAATTGATACACCGTGTTGCAGTAGGGACAGGTTACCATCGGCGCGCCGTTGACCATTTTGATGTTATCCGAGGTCAGTGCACCGCCGCAGGAACGGCATTTCATCTGTTCGATCTTGGTATCGCCGGGCAGGTCCACCTTGTATGTTACGTTCTGGGCGGTATCCTGTTTGGTTTTGCGGGCAGCGATAATGATCATGATAATGCCAGCCAATAACGCAATTGCGCCGATCAGTATTCCCGCGGTGCCGATCCCAGTTACCCCCTGTGCTCCCCCGGAAGCGCCGAGCAGGATAAAACCTCCAAGACAGATGCCAGAAGCCGCCATTAATAGCAGTATGACTGCTCCGACATACAACCAGGTTGTAGATTTCATTCAAGCCTCCACATTCACCAAAATATATACGAAAATATCAGGGTAAGTGTAGCACTTTAATATATAACAGACAATTGAATTCGGTCCTGTGTGGGTTCAGGCGTGGTTCTTATCCAGCCCCTCCGCCAGCTCAACTGGAAGGATCGCCAGCAGACCGGTATCCGGTTTTTCCAAATCGCCTGCGATGCGGCGGGTGGCGGCAAGCACGCGCTCCGCGGTCTCTTCATCCCGGACTATGGTGAATAAAGTCCGGCTCAGCTTCTCGTCCCGGTCGTAGAAATCACCGAGGGAGGGCATCAAGGGTAGGTCATCCCGCAGCGCGGCTGATTGGTGGAGACGCCCCATGCCGGTGCTGAAGAGGACGGTCGCCCCGCTTGCGCCAGCCTCCTTCCAGGCATTTAGCAGGTCAAGCACTTTGGAAGGATCGTTCAAGACGAAAAGAATCATTTTCATGCCTTTTTCTCCTCGATCTCACCCTCTGGAATTTTCTTCCCAGGCACCCTCCATGAAAAAGCAAAGCGCAGCAAGGGTGGTGTGACCAGAGTGCTGATCAAAACCGCCGCCACAATGGCAGGGAAAGCCGCTCCATCTACCAATCCCGCCTGGCTCCCCGCCGCGGCCACGATCAGGGTCACCTCGCCGCGAGCCACCATTCCGGTCCCCAATTGCAAAGCCTCCCTGGTCTTAAATCCGCCCAGGCTTGCCCCCGCCGCGGCACCGATCACCTTGCCAGTGATGGCTGCCAGCGTTACCACCAGGATCAGCCAAATGGCATTGAAAGGCACGCCGCGCAGATCAACCGACAGCCCGATATTGACAAAGAAGATCGGGACGAACAGGCCGTAGGCTAGGGCGGTCATCCCCTGTTCAATGAAACTCTTTTCAGGCGTGCGGGCAAACATCAACCCTGCCAGGAAAGCCCCGATCAAAGCCGCCATATGCCCGACCAGTTCCGCCGCCAGGCCGTAGGCGAGCATTGTAACAATGGCAAAGACAAGTATCCCCTGGCTGATGGACAGGTGCATCACCCGGCGTGCCAAAGGAGGCAGAATCCACAAGCCAAAAATGGTTGCACCAGCGAGAAACAGGACCATGCGCGCCGCCAGCCAGGCAAGCTCCCAGAATCCGCCGGAGCCGGTGGTGACCGCCAGGAAGATCGAGAAAGCCAGGATGGAAAGGATATCATCCACCACCGCCGCGCCGAGCAGGGTCAAGCCCACCCGCGAGCGCAGCACGCCCATCTCCATCAGCGTGCGGGCTGAAATACTAATGCTGGTGGCACCCAGCGCCAAGCCCAGCAGGATGGCGGCAGTGTTGCCCATTCCGAAAAGCCGCCCCGTGCCCCAACCAAGGAGGATGGACAGGAGCAGCCCGCCCGTGCTTGCCAAAAGGGACACCTTGCGGTTGCTGGTGAGTTCGCCCAGATGTAATTCCAGGCCGGCAACAAACATCAGCAATAGCACTCCCAGTTCGCTCAGTTCTGAAATGGTGCTGCCAAGGGTGGCGCTCTTGATAAAAGGGAAACCAAGGATGTTGAGCAGCGACGGGCCAAGCAGCACGCCTATGAGCAATTCCCCCAACACCGAAGGTTGACCAAGGCGTGTGCTGATATAGCCAGCCGTTTTGGCTGCCAATAAGATGATCGCCAGCTCAAACACAAGTTGCAGGAATGGGGTCATGGGCGGAGAAAGTTTATCACAATTGGAGAAGCACTGCTTTTCCCATACAACCAGAGTAGAATTAGCCCATGCCCGCAAATATTGAGATAAAAGCACGCGTCCGCAACTTTGCAGAATTACGCCGTCGCACAGAGGCGCTCAGTGACACTCCCCTCCAGGTGATCCCGCAGGAAGACACCTTTTTCAATGTCCCGCAAGGACGACTGAAACTTCGCCAGCTTGCCCCGCATCTCGGACAACTGGTATTTTATGAACGAACAGACACCTCGGGTCCGAAGCGTTCCAACTACCAAATTTCCGAGACCGGCGACCCTGACAGCCTGAAGACCGCCCTCAGCCTGGCCCTGGGAGTGCGCGGGGTGGTGCGCAAGAAGCGCACCTTATACCTGGTGGGGCAAACACGCGTCCATCTTGACGAAGTGGAAGGACTGGGACAATTCATGGAACTGGAAGTGGTGCTGCGCCCGGAGCAGACGGATGCTGAAGGGCAGGCGATCGCAAAAGACCTGATGACCAGGCTGGGAGTGCTTGAAGACGACCTGCTCGAGGGTGCCTACATGGACCTGTTGGAAAGTAAGATCTAGGCTTTAAGATTCCTGCCCAATAATGAATTCAAGAAAGGCTCAGGCAGGCGATCTGACGTGGGTTCTGGCAACAGGGAGAATAAGCATGTTCCTTTTCACAAATTGGGCTCTTCGTTTATTGGGGATCTCCGGCATCTTCGGTGCCAGCCTTTTCATCTGCGGCGACCTTTTATATAACCATGTCCCTGGGTCCAGGGAGACCCCCACGGTAATAATGAGCAAATTGTCCTCGGGGCGGCTGATCGCCGCCGGTATACTCGGCATGCTGGGTTGCTGGTTCTATACCCTGGCAGCATTCCACCTGTATCTGGCGTTCCGTCCTTTGGGAGATGTTTTTGCCTTTATTTTCCTGCTCGCATTTGGAGTAACGGGCATCTGTTATGGAATTGGACATACTGCTTATTTTGCCATCGCCGCCGGTGCGCAGGTCGCCACGCGATTTGGATCGGATGCTGATTCGGGCGGGCAATTGGGAAACGCATTTTTCAAAAGGGTTACAACCATCACCTATGTCCCGGTCATCATCGCCAGCCTGATGATGCTTTATGGAATTGTGACCGGACATTCGTTGTATCCACGGTGGATGGTGATATTCATGCCGATCATCATTTATCTGCTCCGAAAACCTGTCCTTCTGGTATTGAAAGGGCACCTGCAGGAGATCGTCCGTGACTCTTATGACAACATGGTTCTCCTGGTTTTTTATGTCCTTTCCACCATCGTACTTTGGAACGGGGTGATTTCCTGAGAAAAGGATTTTTTACGCGTATTTTTAATTTTGAAAACCCCTTTTGTCGTTTCAGTTCTTATCCTTGATTTCAAGGAGGTTCCCCATGCCAAACTTTGCTTTCACCCCTCTTTTGCCGTTGCTTGGAAAAATCTGGCGAGGTGAGTTTCCCAATTCAACCCCGGAGAAACCGGTTGTGGATGTTTCCCGGTGGGAACTGGCTCTCAACGGCGAGATCATCCGCATCCTTCATTCCATCAATGATGGCGAATATGGCGGGGAAACGATCATCCTCCCGGATGAGACGTCCAAGGGCTTGATCTATTATTATTTCACAACCGCTGGTTTTTATACCATGGGGCAATTATCGATCGAGGCTGGGCGGATCATCGCGCATGAGTTGGTTACGGGTTCACAGGATGGCACCACCGAGGTGAGATCGGTCACAGAACTGGTTGCGGATGGGCGGATGCATGTCAGGTCGGAATATTTACAAAATGGCATCTGGGTGCCCGGGCGGGATATGTTCTATTGCGAAACCCCCCAGGCTGAAGTGAAATTCAAGGAGGGGTGAAGGTTGATTGCCCCAAGTTACCTGCGGCAGACAGTGATAAGCCAGACCTTCTAACCAAAACTGAACGCCCTGCAAACAGATCGCAGGGCGTTTTCGGCTTTGAGGCGCACCTGATAGATTGCCGAACCTACTTGAATAACAGGTGCCCGAGCAGGACCGCCGCCAGGGTGACGGTGATATTGTCCACATCTTTTATCGGTAGGGACTCGACCAGTGTTCCGACCAGGGCGATGATCGTGATCGGGATCAGATAAGTGCTGAAAGGTCCCGGGAAGACACCCGCCGCGACGAAAATGAAAAGGATGAACGCCGCCAGCACCCAGCCGCCGAGCAACATCCCCAGCGACCCGGCAACCGATTTATCCTTACTCCAGGGCAGTTTGGGAGACTTGATCCCGCGACCCATGATATCGGCCAGACCGTCACCGCCGCACATCAACATCAGAGCGACCATGCCGATGGGAGAGGTCTTCCAGTAGACCAGCGTCATGACAACGAAGACGATCCCGTAAAAAAGCGGACCGCGCAGGATCTCGCGCCGGTCACCACTGCGCGACATCGCCTTGACCGAAGCCTCATCTTTCATAATGCCCAAACCGATCAGCGCGAACTGGACGGTGATGGCGAAGGGGACCAATGCCGCCAGCCAGCGGGAGTACCAGACATCCGGGAAAAGCAGCCAGCACAGGACGAACAAAGGTCCGGTAAGGATGTGGATGAGCTTGCGGCTTAGGCGCGGATCGATCCAGCCCCGGTGGGCAAAAAAGTCGAGCAGGCGCAGTTCGATGACCGCCACAGCAAAGGTGATGATCAGTGCCAGGAAGGGATTCATGGGTTTCTCCGTTTTCAGGAATGATGGTGCTCCAATTAAAACACTGATAAAGCGAATTGTATACGTGCAGAATTATTACCCTTCACCCCGTCCACCCCGCACCGGGAGATGAAGAAAACATGGATGAATGGGTCTCCTATATTCCGAATAAAATACGCTTGTTTTTCGTTTTATCAGTGAACGACCGATGCAGGATAAAGGATGTACGGTGACACAACTCCCATCAGCGGACATTGAAACCCGGCTTGTTGAACTTGCCCAGAACGGTGACCGCAATGCGTTCGGAGAACTGGTCCGTCGTCATTACCAGGGAGTGGTCATGGTGGTCACCCGCATGTGCGGTGACAGCGGGCTGGCGGAGGACGCCGCCCAGGAAGCCTTTCTGCGAGCCTGGATGAACCTGCCCTCCTACCAACCCAGGAGCAGCCTGCGCAATTGGCTGTACCGTATCGCCGTCAATGCCGCTCTGGATATGCTCCGGCGCAAACCGGAACTGGCGCTCGAAGACGAGGATGCGCAAATGGTCACCGACCAGGCTCCCGGTCCAGAGACATCTTTGATCGAAAAAGAACAGAGCGCCCTTTTGCAGAACGCACTGCTCACCCTGCCCGAAGCCGCCCGCTCGGTGATCGTCCTGAGAGAATATGGCGGGCTTTCATACCAGGAGATCGCCAACGTGCTCGAGGTTCCGATTGGCACAGTCATGTCCCGCCTGAACTATGCCCGCAACCGCCTGCGAACGATCCTGGCAGGACAATTGTTGAAAACGGAGAAGGAATATGCATGAAAACATGCACCTCTTGTTGAACGCATACTTGGATGGCGAACTGCATGGCAGGCAATTGGTGGAAATGCAGAACCACTTGGCATCCTGCGAAACCTGTCGGAATGAACTGGAAGAACTGCGCAGGGTTTCGGTTCTGTTGAAGACCGCTCCCGCCCCGGCATCCATTCCAGCTGAGCGTTTCATCTCACAGATGACCCTGACCCTGCCGCGCCGCACCCTGTCCGATAAGACCCGCAGGTCTGGCTCACTGGTATGGTGGCTTGTCCCGGGAGTATTGCTCGGAGCCTGGATCTTCCTGCAAACGGTTTTCGCCCTCACCGATGCAGTGACCGTTGCCAACCTGACCGGCTTGCTCGGCAAGGCATCCAGTTGGCTGGCAGGCGGGCAGGTCAGCCTTTGGTACAGTGTGGTCGAAGGGCTGATGGCAGGACAAACCGGATCGGCACCCTCCACGATCTCGTTATTGAACAACGTAAGCGTCTTCGGCGGGGACCTGCTGGGAGGGTTCCTCTGGCAAGCCGCCATCGTCCTTCTCTATTGGGTCTGGTTGGGAGCCTGGTGGCTCCGGCGAGGTCTGCAACCGACGATGAGCAAATCATCGAATGGCTGAAGTTTTGTTTAGATTTGAAAAAGGAGAATTGACATGATCGACATCGGAAAAATCCTCAAGCGTTCCTGGCACATCCTGTGGAATTATCGCATCCTGTGGGTCTTTGGCTTCCTGCTCGCCATCACCGGTGGCGGAGGCGCCAGCAGTAGCAGCGGTGGTTCCGGATCAAGTTATAGGACCAATAATAATGGCTTCAATACCAACACCAACTTCCAGACCAGCCCGTTCTGGAAAGAGATGACCAATTGGTACAATCAGTACATTGCACCCGTGTCCCTTAACCCTGAAAAGTTCATCGCTACTTTCATTTGGATCGGCGTGGCGGTCCTGCTCTTCATCCTGGTTGTGGGTGCCCTCATTGCCCTGGTCCGTTACCCCTCCGAGACAGCGGTCATCCGAATGGTGGATGGTTATGAGCAGACCGGAGTTAAAACCGACTTCAGACAGGGCTGGAAACTCGGCTGGAACCGGCGTGCCTTCCGGATCTGGGTGATCGACCTGCTGATCGGTGTGCCATCCATGCTCTTGGTCGCCATCCTGCTGGGTCTGGGCGTGCTGTTCTTCTTCAGCGTGGCGAAAGGCGCCTACGCTTTGGCGGTCGGTGGCATGATCACTGCCATCGGATGCACTTTCGTGTTCATATTCATCTTTGCGATATTGATGGTCTTCCTCAGCCTGTTGCGCCAGTTCTTCGTGCGGGCAGCCGCGCTGGAAGAGAGCGGGATCAGCTCCTCGTTCCGCCGCGGCTGGGAGTTGTTCAAAGGGAGCTGGAAGAGTGCCGCGTTGATGTGGCTGGTGATGCTTGGCATCGGGATTGGCTATGGCATCGTTGGGATGATCCTGTTCCTTCTGTTGATCCCGGCATACATCATTATGTTCCTGCCGGCGATACTGGTGGCGGCGATCCCGGCGGGGATCGCCTTCGGCATCACTACCATCTTTGCCGCGGGACCCCTTGCTTGGATCGTGGCGGCCATCGTTGCCATTCCATTCTTCTTCTCCGTTATTTTCGCCCCCCTGACCTTTGTCAGCGGATGGTATGCCATTTATTCTTCCAGCGTTTGGACGCTGACCTACCGGGAGATTCGGACTCTCGAAGCCGTGCAACCCGTGGAGATCCCGGCGCCCACCGCCTGATCATTCACGATAGCGAAAAAACCTGGCTGATAATCAGCCAGGTTTTTTTATTACGACAGATGTTTGATCTACTAAAGGCACTTCATCACGGTTCATCCTTTCCAGGATTGCCGACCTTCACGCGGGAGTTCAACCTCCGCTTCCGGCTCCCCGGTTCCAGGAAGCGATTTCAACCAGGTTTCCTTCCGGGTCCGCGATCATCGAGGAATACATCCCCCAGGGCTCCTGGCGGGGGGCATACACGGGGGCTCCCCCGGCTTTGACGACTCTGTCAAATTCCCGGTCCACGTCCGGGGAGCTGGGAAGATCGATCGCCAGTTCAAAGGTTCCGTTCAAACCGCTGGGGAAGGTGGGAGGTTTGCCCAACAAATCCGGCAGACGCGCCCGTTCGTACATGGAAAACCGGGTGCCTTCATGCTTGAATTCAGCGAAAGGACCCTGCCCATCCCAGTCGATCGAGAAGCCGAGCACATCCCGGTAAAACCTCACCATCCCGCTCAAGTCGTTTACAAAGATCCCGATCATATCCACGCGCGTGCCCATGCTTCCTCCTATACCCTGGGTCAACCCCTACCTCTTCTGAGGGTCAGGGACATCCAGCCCCAGCTGGCTGCCGGGGTTCATGATATTGTTGGGATCAAAATGGCGCTTCAAGGCGCGTAAGACCTCCATCTGCTCTGTCCCCAGGAAGCCTTCGATCCACGGTTGCATTAATCTTCCCACGCCATGATGGTGGCTGGGCGACCCGCCAGCCCTGACCATCGCGTCCACCAGCCCGCTGCGGTAGGCGACATAATCCCGCACGCTGCCCTTGACCCCAAAGATGAAATACAGGTTGCTGCCATTGGGGTAGAAATGCGACATATGGCTGAAGCAGGTGGTCCCGGGGATCGAGCGGGCATAGGTCAAAACCGTCTCATGGATGGCATGCAGGTTGTCCCACTTGACCGGCGTCTCGACAGTGTCCAGGATGATGTCATAATCAGAGATAACCTCGCTGATCAGAAAGGAAGTATAGCGGTCCCTCTCCCAGGATCTCGCCGGACCGGCGCCGGTGGAGAAACCACCATGGTTCCTGGCGATCGTCGCGATCTTCCTTTGAACAAATTGAGTGAAGCCGCGCTCCCCCTCGACCGTTCCCATGCACAGGCAGCGTTTGCCGGGCTTGAACCCCAACACCTTGTCCAGCGCCCATTCGATCACTGGAGGCTGTGGGTACATCTGGAAGGCGTTGTCGGTCTCGATGGAATCCGAGACCCGAAATATTGCGGGCAGTCCGAACTGCCCCTGGCAAACCTCGCGTGCCGCCTCGACCGCCTGGTGAAAGTCCGGGAAGATGAAGCTGAAATGCTTGCGGTTCCCGGGCATGTACCGGAAGATCTTGATCGTTAGTTCCACCAGGACACCGAAGACGCCCTCGCTGCCTTTCAGGATATCCATCACGCGCGGACCGGTTGCCGTGGTAACGTGGTCGCTGGTATGGATGGTACCGGTCGGCGTGACCACCTCCATTGAAAGCACCAGGTTGGATGGCTCCCCGTAATACGTGGAAGCCTGCCCGCTCCCCAATGTCAGTACCCAGCCGCCAACAGTGGAGATTTCAAAGGACTGGGGAAAATGACCGTTGGTGAAACTGTGGACGGTGTGAAACCGTTGCGGGGCTTGGTTTAGAGCCTCTTCCAACTGCGGACCCATGCAACCCGCCTGGACCCGGCAGGTATGGTTAAGCTCGTTCACCTCCAACACCTTGTTCATGTGGGTGCTGAGCACAAGCGTGATGCCGCCCTTCTGAGGCAGAAACCCCTTGTTGACACTCGATCCGCCGCCATAGACATAGATCGGGACATGCCGCGCATTACACAGGGACACGATCCTTTGCACATCTCCCTTGTCTCGAGGGTGAACCACCGCTCCTGTGACCTCGTGCAAAATGCCGCGCTTCAGGCTGACCATTTCCTCTGCCAGCTTTCCATAACTGTATTTCACACGATCGTAATCATCCATTTGCACGTTTTTC
>Ga0315268_10004110_pt1 | contig 15878 bp, 7 predicted proteins | sample C1_top_MG_FD_204535 | JGI IMG/M metagenome (GOLD analysis project Ga0315268, IMG submission 204535) | Sediment microbial communities from Yellowstone Lake, YNP, Wyoming, USA - C1_top | ecosystem: Environmental > Aquatic > Freshwater > Lake > Sediment | place: USA: Wyoming | collected 2017-08-01
AGGCCAAAGCCAAGGCCGAGGCCGAAGCCCGCGAAAAAGCTCGCTTGGCCGCCGAAGCTGAGGCCAAACGCCTCGCCGAAGAGAAACGCAAAGCCGACGAGAAGGCCGCAGCCGAAGCCAAGGCCCATGAAGAAGCCCGCTTGAAGGCCGAGGCCGAAGCCAAAGCCCGCGCCGAGGCCGAAGCCAAAGCCCGCGCCGAGGCCGAAGCCCGCGAAAAAGCCCGCCTCGCCGCCGAAGCCGAAGCCAAACGCCTGGCTGAGGAAAGACTCAACGAAGAAGCCCGCTTGAAGGCGGAAGCCGAAGCCAAACGCCTCGCCGAAGAGAAGCGCAAAGCCGACGCGAAGGCCAAGGCCGAAGCCGAAGTCCGCCGCTTGGCTGAGCAAAAGCGATTGGCAGAAGAAAAGACCCGCGCTGAAGCCGAAGCCAAAGCCAAGGCCGAAGCCGAAGCCCGCGAGAAAGCCCGTTTGGCCGCCGAAGCCGAAGCCAAACGCCTCGCCGAAGAAAAACGCAAAGCCGACGAGAAGGCCGCCGCCGAAGCCAAAGCCCGCGAAGAAGCCCGCTTGAAAGCCGAGGCCGAAGCCAAAGCCCGCGCCGAAGCCGAAGCCAGAGCCAAGGCTGAGGCCGAAGCCCTCGAGCAGGCCCGCTTGGCTGCCGAAGCCGAAGCCAAACGCCTCGCCGAAGAAAAACGCAAAGCCGAGGAGAAGGCCAAAGCCGAGGCCGAGGCCAGCCGCTTGGCTGGGGAAAAACGGTTGGCCGAAGAGAAGGCCCGCCAGGAGGCCGAGGCCAGGGCCAAGGCGGAGGCCGAGGCCCGCGAGCAGGCCCGCCTAAAGGCCGAAACCGAGGCCAAAGCCCGCGAAGCAGCCCGCTTGAAAGCCGAGGCCGAAGCCAAGGCCCGCGCCGAAGCCGAGGCCAAGGCCAAGGCCGAAGCCGAGACCCGCGAGCAGGCCCGCTTGGCCGCCGAGGCCCAAGCCAGACGGCTCGCCATAGAAAAACGGCAGGCGGAAGAAAAGGCCGCCGCCGAGGCCCAGGCCCGCGAAGAAGCCAGGCGCCGGGCAGAAGCCGAAGAGAAGGCCCGTCGAGAAGCCGAGGCCAAAGCCAGGGCCGAAGCCCTGGCCAAAGCCAAGGCCATGGCCGAAGCCAAAGCCCGCGCGCAGGCCGAAGCCGAGGCCCAGGCCGTCGCGGCGGCGCCAACCGGTCAAGCCGCGCCGCCAATCGAGGTCGCCCCCAATCTCAAGAGCAAGGTCATGAACGTGGACGTGGTCAACCGCAGCCTCGACCGCAGCCAAATGACCATCGGCGTCGAGTTTGAGTACAAGGACAACCTCGGCCCCAAGCCCGCCATCGGCGTTGACGTCCTCCGCAGCGCCGAGCCGGCTACACGCCAGTACTTCCTGAGCAACCCCACCGACTTGAGCTCGTCTCGCCGGAGCTTCGCGCTGTTCCCCGTCAAGTTCCAGCCCCCGGCCGAAAGCCCCGCGGCCAAATCCAGTTCGTACCTCACCGACCGGGTGCTGGTCTATCTAGCCGGCGCGGCCGCCGCCAGCAAAGCCAACCTGTTCCCGGCCACCATGCTGCTGACCTGGCGCGCCCCCGGCGCCAGTGCGCCCGCCGCGCCAATCACGGCCGACGGCACCACGCTGAGCCTGGAAAACTTCCGCCAAAACGACCCCTACACCGGACTGGCCATGGTCAACTACGACCTCGCCACCGGGCCGGTTTTCCTGAGAGCCAAGGTCTATGACTCTGCCAATCCGTCCACCGCCGCCTTCTTCGACATCCCCGACCAGAAGTTGGAGGCTGGGCGCGGTTCGGCCGTGGTGCAGATCGAGGTGAAGGCAGACGCCAAGTCGCCCCAACCAGCCATCAAAGCCGACACCATCGAAATCGAATTGGTCGATCGCTCGGGCAAGCGCATTGCCAAAATCACGCAGAAGGTCGCCATGCGCTGGGAGAAACCCAAGGAGCCTTAGCGCCGTCGTATTGGGAGAGCGGCTGACCAGAAAACGCGGCGTGCGGCCTGGCGATGCCCTCGCCCTGAAACCGAACATCGAACATCGAAGATTGAACATCGAATGACCCACCGACGCCGGCACTGCGGTTCGACGTTGGATGTTCGATGTTGCATGTTCGATGTTCGTTTTCATGGAATGCCAGCGGAAGGGCAGGGCGCGCAGTCCTCTGCGGGCCGCCTGATAGCGCATGGGGTCTCATAGGAGGATTCAACTTGCAATTTGCAATCTACAATTCTCAATTTGCAATTAGCGAAGTCAGTCGGATTGTCCGACCAGGGGCCGCCCGCCTGCCCACCCATCCAGCCATTCCTTGAGCTTCGCCAAAGCCCGCGCGCGATGGCTGATCTGGTTTTTGACGCTCTGGCCCAGTTCCGCAAAGGCAGCCGCAAAGCCCTCCGGCTGAAACAGGGGGTCGTAGCCAAAACCGCCTTGACCCCGTGGCGCAAAAAGGATATGTCCTTCGCAGATCCCCTCGAACAGCCTAACCTGCACCTCGCCCGGCCTGCCCGCCGAGGCCCCTGTTGCGCCGGCCGCTGGCGGCGTCTCGGCCAGCGCGATCACACAGCGGAATCTGGCCCCTCGTTCCGCTGGCGGCACGTCTTTGAGCAAGTGGAGCAGTTTGGCGTTGTTGTCGGCATCGGTGGCGTTGCCGGTTCCGCCGTGAGCGGGCGAGGCGAAGCGGGCCGAATGGACCCCCGGCTCGCCACCAAGGGCATCCACTTCCAGTCCCGAGTCGTCGGCCAGCACGAGCGTTGTTGCCCGCGCGGGACAGCAAAGGCTGGCGGCCAGCCACCGGGCCAACTCGACCGCCTTCTTGGCCGCATTGCCCGCGAAAGCATGGGCGTCCTCGGCCACCTTGGGGGCATCCGGAAAATCGGCGAGAGTCAAGTAAGCGAATCGCTCACCAAGCACGGCGCGAATTTCCCGCGCCTTATGCTGGTTGCGCGTCGCGATGATCAATGTCGTCATGCTAACCAGAAAATGGCCGCGGAGGGGTAGGGCGCGCACTCCGTTGCGCGCCGCCCAATGGTGTGTGCCGGTTGCCCACGACGGCGCGCAACGGAGTGCGCGCCCTAGTTGGCTTCGTTTTCACGGTTTGCGGCGCCGTGCTTGGCATGACGTCTCACCTGGATTGCCGCTGCTGCGAGGCTTGCCCGGCGGCCTTTTCATAGACAATCACCGCCGCGCCCGGCTGGTCATTGATGGGCACCCGCAGCCCAGCTTGCATGAGGTCCTGTCCGGATAATTCCTCTGTTTCCGGGGCGCCGAGGCGACGAAGCACGTAGCGCGTCTTGGCGGCCAGGCCCTGCAGGCGCAACTGGACGGCCCTTTCGGGGCTTTTGGCGCGGCGGAAGGCCTGGACGAGGCCGGCGCCCAGGTCCGACCGGTGTAATTGCCAGGCCATCCAGGCATCGGCCGCCTTGGTGTAAGGGGTCAGCGGGTAGTAATCGCCGAGGAAATAAGGCTGGAGGGCGCGATATTGCTGCAAGGTCGTCCTTGCTTTCGCGAAAGGAAACGTCTCCGGCACGGGCCGGCCCTGCGGGGCGTCGCCGTTGCCGAACAACTCAAAAGCGATGGAGCTGGAAACGCTGCTCCACCAGGCATAGTCGCTGTCGCGCCCCAAGCGCACGCCGCCGGTGGCGTTGAGCGGCACCCAGAAAGAGATGCCATAGGTGTGGCACTGTTTGCCGACGGGGTCGCCGGGGAAGTCGGTCCGCCAAAAAGGTGTGCTGCGGGAGATGGTTTCGAGGTCAATCCGCCGGCCGCCGCTGGCGCAGTTGTCAATAATCAAATGCGGGTGGCGGCGCAACAGCTCATCCCAAAACGCATAGAGCCCTTCGACCCAGTGAATCTCGGTGAGGCCCTGGCGATCAGGGGCGTCGGCGGCCCGCCAGAACTCCAGCGGCGCGATGTTGGCGTCGTGCCGGTAGCAATCCAGCCCAAACTCGGTGATCCGGCTGGAGATGAAATCCGTCAGGAACTGCCGGGCCGCCGGCAGGGCCAGGTTGAAGAGCCGGTCGCCTTCCTGGATTTGGTTGCGCCGGCTCTCGGAGGTGACCCAGTCGGGAAAGCTGTGCCGGTCGCCCCAGTTATAGTAGCGGCGCTCTTTGGGCAGGGCCAGGAGCCAGCGGCCCAACTCGGCGGCCCAGGGAGTGCCTTCGCAGACCCGTTCTGGCTCGAACCACAGCAGCAGCCGCTTGCCGGACTGGTGGAGCAAGTCGCTGAGCAGTTTGAAACCCGCCGGGTAGAGGTCTTGCTTGACTTGCCAGTTGCCTGGATTTACGGGCCAGGGGCCGGTGCCGAACCATTCGGCGTCAATCCAGTAGGCGTCAATGGGCAAGTCATGAGCCAGAATGGCCTTGATGTTGGCCAGGTGGCTGGCGGCGGGAGTGCCCCCCCAGTTGCCGTTGAAGACCGGCGGTTGGAGCGGCTGGCCGTTGACCCGCGGCCGATGATGTTCGAGCACAAAGCGCCGCCACAAGTTCTGGCCGCGAATCCAATCGCCCTCATAGAACAGCAGCGCGATGCGCGGGGTGCGGATTTCTTCGCCTGGCTGGAGCTTCAAGCGCGTTTGGGCCAGGCCAGCCGCCAGGCGGATTCGCGGCGGGGCCTCGACGGTGAAGTCGGCCGCCCATTCGCCTGACCAGCCCAGGCCGAGGATGACCCCGCCCGGCGGCAGAGACTCCAAGTTGAAGAACGGCAGGAAATCGCTGGACGAGCGCCCGCCGCCGGGTTGGACGTGCAGCTTCGCGCCTGGCCCCATGGCCTGCGTCAACGGTTGGTAGTCATCCATTGAGCAAGTGGCCCCCCTGGCGTAATGAACGACTGCCCCGCCCGCCGGGGCGTCCACGGCGGTGTCCAAAGCCCGGATGTCTTGCAGAATGGGCGTGTCTTTGGCGCCGGTGTTCTTGAGATAGACGACCCACTCGACCACCGGATGGCGGCGGAACTCGATGCCCTCAAGGCGCACCTCCAGGCCGGTGTCAGGATCAGTCCAGATCAGCCGGTGGCGCGTGAGCGCGGGCGAGGCGCTGGGGCGCGGCTGCGCAACGCGCCAACTCCGCAGCAAAGCGGCCGAAGGCTGGTCAGCGTAACTAAACGAGAATGGCAGCTTGCCGGCTTGGCGGCTGAAGTGGGACTTGAGCCAGGCACGCTGAGTTTTCATCCCTTGCGCGGTCTGCGTTGCTGCCCACGCCCGGGCCGCCAGCCCGATCAACGCCGCCCCGCAGAGCGCGAAGAATGTCCGCAGCCGCATACGCCTTCCCTCTATGGCGAGCGCAGTCGGTAGAAGCAAGCCGGAACACCCGGCCTGATGAGCTGTTCCAGCCTGGCTTTCCCATCCGCGCCGGACTGGAGTGTTTGCAGGGGCACCCAATCAATCAGATTGGTGGAGGCCAAGACAGTGAAGCTTTGCCCGGGGGCGCCGGTGTACTCGCTCCGCAGCACGTTGCGGCTGGGGCGACTGACGCTGTTCAGCCCCAGCGCGGGTCTGGCCGCGGTCACGCGGATGTCGTCAACCCGCAATTCCGCGCGCGAGCCGGAGGCGCCGGTCGGGATGAAGTAGTATTTCCAGCGCAATTGAACGACCACTCGGTCGTTGGCGTCGGGGGGCAGGGTCACTGGCCCAAGCGTCTGGAAATCGCCCACGATGTCGCTGCGCACGTACTCAACTGGGAGGCCCCCGGCGCCCAGCACGTCAACGAACGGGCCTTGAGTTCCCACCCGGTACTGCAAACGGAGGGCATAGACGCGGCTGTTGGGATTGACGGTGCCGCCGGTCCAGGTCACTTGAATATCGCGGGCGCCAATCGTGTGCAAAGCCAGCAGGGCGGCGCCCACGTAACCAGCGCTGCCGCCCTGGGTGTCGCTTGTGTTGATGAACGAGAAGCCGTATTGGCCCAGCCCGCGGATGCGGCTTTGGCTAGTGAGGTTGTAGGGCAGCGCCCATTCTGAGTCCATCTCGGCTGCCAGGCTGGGGTCTTTGGTGGCCGTCTGTAAGAAGATCATGCTGGGCGGATAAGTCCCGGCCGGGGTGTCCGGCGCGAAGGCGTCAAGGCTGTAATCTGCCGCCCCAAGGTCAAAAGGCCTGGGCCGAAGGCTGGCGTAATCGAATTCCTCATCGAGTTCAAAAAGCGCCGTCAGCGTCAGGTCGTTCGTCAAGGTCAGTGTCAAGCTCGCGTTGGTTTGGTCCGCGCCGGCCCAGCCGACGAACTTGTAGGCGGCGTTGGGTGTAGCGGTGACCGTGACGGGGACACCCAGGAAGTACGTGCCCGTCCAAGGCAGGTTGGTCTCGGCCAGCGTGAGGGTGTTGATGGAAAGTTGGCCGCCGAAGGCATTGGTGGCGCCAAGGGTGAGCTGCGCGGGGCCAGCGAGGTTGAAATACTCGACGATGTGCTGCCGGACAAATTGCGGCCGCTGGGTGGCGAAGGCGCGCAGGACATCCACGTTGGAATTCCAGGTGAGCACGTCGCCGAAAACGCCAAGGGAGGCGCCTTCCTTGGCCCAGCGGGCGATATGCAGGGGTATCTCCGGCGCCAACTCGGCCTGCTTGTCGGTGATGCGCTGCAGCACCCGCTCGGGACTGAAAGTGCTGTTCAAATGGTCAGCAAAGCGATTGATGAATTGCTGCTGGAACTCGGCGTTGTTCAGGAGAAGGTGAAATAGGTAGCATGAACCAGCGACGGCGGCGAGCTTGTTGGCGTTGGCGCCATGACCCAGGATGTCGAAGCACCCGTCCAGATCATAGAGCACCCACTGCCATCTTGCCCCCGGCGCCTGGGCGCACCAACACTGCTCGTTGTTTACGGGCCAATCGCCGTTGTCGCCGTAGATTTCTGTGATCATGTAATCGGCGTAATTGTCCACGTCCATTGCCTGAGTGATCAACTGGTAGTTCTCCGGTTCGGCAAGGTCTATGGCCGCAGCCAGGCCCAGCAACGCGAAGTAGCTGTTGACGTTGCCAGCCCGGGCGTGGAACCCACCCTGGATGATGTCAACGGCCTGCGGGTCAACTTGGTGATGCGCGGCCAGGTAGTGCTCGTCAATCCGTTCCTGGACGTGATAGATGCCCCAGTATTGGCCGTTGATATAAACCCGAGCCGGGCGGCTGGCCTGATGGTCAAGGTCAGTTCCATCAACCAGACTTTGCGTGAGCACATCGCGCATCAGGGTCAGGACCCAATCGTTGCCGGAGTTGCGCAGGATCAGGTTCTCGAAGTGGTCAATGGGCAAAGCGGGAAAGACCTGATAACGGATCGCCCCGGCGCCGTATCTGCGGCGAGCGTAAAGGCACACTGATTTCTGAGACCAACAGCGGGTCCAGGCGCCATGGATTTTGAAGCCCGCCTCGAGGCTGAAGCCACGCCGGCCATCGGCCTCGTAGAACTCCACGTGGACGGGGCGCTCCCAGTCTCGCCAGAAGTTGGCGCCTAAATTAGGCTCCACCGCGCTAGCCCCGGGGCCCATGGCGAAGAGGCCGTGGTCTTCAGAGAAGAAGTTGTCCGGGCTGCTGACCAAGGAGACCACCGGCAGGGTGCTGGCCGGATTCACAAAGTAGCTTTCGGTGACGATCTGACTGGGGACCCAGCCCGGGCGAAAAGCCCGCGCCCGGACGATGGTGTTGGCGCTGAGCGCCAGCGGGCCCGTAAAGAGGATCGAGGTCCCTGGCTTGGAGGTCGCTTTGCCGAGGCAGTCCCAAGTGCCCCGGCCATCGTAGAGGGCGAAAGCGATGCCCGTGACGGCCTTTTCCTCCAAGCCCAGGCTGGAGGCGGGGACCTCCAAGCGAACCCATTGTCCCGCCGGCGGCAACGGCCCCATATAGACGCGGCCGGCAGTGCCAGCGGCGCCGAAATTGATCTTGTCAGCGCCCCAATAGGCCCGGTGCTCCCAGTCGCCCGCATACCACTGCAGCATCACCTCCACCGGCGAATACAGTGGGTCAATATAGAGGTATGCGATCAGCGAATCGCCCGTGTGCACGGTCATCGGTTCCGCGGCCCCCGAAAAGTAGTGCTGGTGAAAGCCAGTAACCAAGGCCGATTGATGCGCCAACCTGCCCGCATAAGGCGTCGGCGAGCTGCTGACCCATTGCCACACATCCTGGCCTTGCACCGCCGTGGTGGCCCCGCTGGGCAGTGCATCGTCAATCCAGACCACGTCCACCGGTTGAGCCGGGGGCGCGCTCGGCTCGGTCGCGTCCAAGGTGTAGTAGATTTCGTCCGCCAAATCGTTCGTGAAGATGGCCACGCTGAACGTGTCCGCGAAGAAGCCGCCAGCGGGTGTCAGAACCGGGTCTGGCACGATGCCGGCGCTGGCCGGGGTGGTGTTGGCCTGGCCTGGGGTCGGCTCGGCAAAGTAGGCCCAAGCCGGCTCAGCGGCCAGTGACCAGCCCACCGACACGTCGCTGCGGATGGAGGGGAGGGGGACTTGCGAGACCGTGCGCCCATCACTGGTGGTGAGCAGCAGGAATTGTCCGCCGGGGTTGAGGCTGAAGCTGGTGTGCAAATAACGCACGGGCAGCAGCCATTTGCGCGCCAGGTAACCCTCCACCCCCAGCCGCTCGTCGTCCGCCAAAGCGCGGTCGTAGAGGATGAGCTCGCAGACGTCGCCGGACCAGCAATGATCGTCAAGGAAGCGGTCGCTGGACACCGTGCTGGCGCGGCAATTGTTCGTGGTCACCGTCGTGATCATGGCGCGCGCCTTGGGCACGCGCGTGGTTGACGGGTCAATCGGCCCGCCATTGAGCCAGGTTCGACCTTGGGTGACGCCGCCCGAGGCATGCTGGCAAGAGTAAATGGCGCGGTCGTCTCCGCGGCAAAAATCGTAGCAACTTCTGTCGCCTAACAAAGGTCGGTAGGAGTCGCTGGCCTCCGGGGCCTCCCTTCCCACCCAGAAAAGCGTCCGAATCTCCTTGATGCGTGGAAAGGCGAGGGAATCGTCCAAGCCGTCGAAGTGGACGGCAGGCAAGCCGCTCAGGGGATCATGGCTATACACTGGGCGGAGCTTTGGCTCTGTCTGAACGGCATCGTAGTTGCCCGCGACCGGAGGCCGGGCGATTCGCCACTTGCGGAGCAAGTACTCCTCGACCCCCATTCGTTCACTCATCGAGAGTTTGCGGTCAAAGACGATTACCTCCGCCACCTCGCCGTACCAGTAACGGTTCTCCAGCAACCGTTCGGTGCCCAGGGCGCCGATCCGGAGGTCCATGTCCACCACCGTCGAAACCAGCGCCAGCGCCTTGGGCAACGGCGTCTTGAACGGGTTGACCTCACTGCCGTTGAGCCGAACCTGGGGCGAAGCCTGTGACACCGGCACAACCCAAAAGTCGGTGTAAATGGCAAAACCGTAGCCGCGAACCAAATCGTAGAACGTGGTGTCGCCCAACAGGGTGCGGAAATTATCGGAAGCCAGCGGATTCTCCCGGGCCACCCAGAAGACCGAACGCACGGTGGTGATCCGCGGAAGGCGCAAGTAGTCGTCGGCGCCATCAAAGCGGAGCATGGGCAAACCGCTGGCTGCGTCCGGCACGTAGAGCGGCTGGCGCTTGGGGTCCGCTTGCCAGGCCTGGTTGGTGTTGCCGCTCTTGTCCGCCCACACCACCACCCGCCCCTGCTCAGTGGAGAGCGTGTTGGTGTCGGCGGCATCCAGCCAGAGCTTCAGCCCGGCCAGTTGGTCGGGACGGGTCGGTTCGGGCTCTATTTGTCGGCCGCTCTTGTCCCGCCACCGCTCCACTTGCCCCTCCACCAAGCCGACGGTGTTGGAATCAGCGGCGTCCAGCCAGAACAACAGCCCGGCCAAGGCATCTGGTGGCGTCGCGGGCGGCGAGCCCGGCGAGGAATCGAGCGGCGCCCACAACTGCTGGCGATTCTTGCCGGAAGTAAACAGCACCAAATAGCCGCCCGGCGCCAAGTCAACCGAAGGGAAAACCCATTTGTACAACTGGCTTGGGTCGTCCGAAAGCCCGTAGCCGCCCAGATTGACCGCCGCCGGCCCCGCGTTGTAAAGTTCTACCCACCCGGGGTAGTCGCCGTCTTCATCGGCGAGCCAGCTCGCGTCCGCGGGCATGACCTCGTTGAGCACGACGCCCTGGGCCGCGGCAAAGACCAGGCTGGCCGCCAGCCCGGTTGCCCAGCCGGCCAGCGCCATGGAACGTTGCCCCCCGCCAACCACCCTAAGCTCAATAGCAGTTTCCGTACCTGCCAAAAGCCAAAAAACCTCGTTGCCTTGGATCGCTCGGAAACGCTTGATTCCCCCGCACCACCGCCGGGGGCCATTACTCCCGCGCGGGGCCTCAGCGCAGTCCTGGTTCGAAGAGGAAGTAGAGCCGGCCAACTTCCAGGCGGGGCAAATCCACCCCGACGTCCACCTTGACGGTCCGGGCATCGCTCTTGGCAAAAAGCCGGAAAAGGCTCGCCAGGTTGAAGGGCTGTTGGTATTGGATCAAGGTGGCCCGGCTCAGGTGCGTCAGTTTCTTGGCCCTTTGCACCGCCGTCTGAAAACTGCCCAATTCATCCACGAAGCCTTGTTCATAGGCCTGGCGGCCTGAAAGCACCCGGCCGTCGGCGTAGTCGAGCCAGCGGTCCGCCAACTTGCGCCCGGCGCCCTGGTTTTTCTGGTTGGCCTGCTGGCGGCCCTTGGCGATGACTTCCTGGAAGCGCGTGTAAGCTTCGGTGATGAGCGCCTGGAGCATCTGGCGCTCTTCGGGGGGGATTTCCTCGTCGGCGCGGTCGCCGCTCATCATGTCTTTGAACTTGCCGCTCTTATAGACCTCGGGGCGCAAGCCCAGCTTGTTCATCAAGCCGCGGTAGTTGTAGCCGTGCATGACGACGCCAATGCTGCCGGTGATGGTCAGTTCGTGGGCGACGATCCAGCGGCAAGGCACGGCCACGTAGTAACCGCCCGAGGCGCTCAAGCTGCCCATCGAGGCCACGACCGGCTTGCCGCTCTTTTCCTGGAACTCGGCGACGGCCCGGGACATCTCATCTGCGGCCAGCACCTCGCCCCCGGGCGTATCCAGGCGCAGAATGACGGCTTTGACATCCTTGTCCTCCCGCGCCCGCTTCAATTGGCGGCGGAGCATCTCCGACAGGTTATGCCCCCCGGCCTCGGAGAGGCTGGTCCAGAGAATGCCTTCGACGTCCACCACCGCGATCTTGGCGTCGGCGCCGGCATCATCGAGCACCACTTCCATCAGCGGCGGCCCAGCCATGCGGTTGGCCGAAGTTCCGAGGCTAATCCAAGTGCGCATGAACGAGTGCCCGATCAGAACCAGCCACGTCACCGCCAGCAAGCCCAACAGAACCAGCGCCAAGGCCATCCAGCCGCGTCCCCTGGCCGGGGCTTTGGGGGAAACGGCCGGTCCAAAGGGTGGGGGCTGGGGGCTCAGCGGCGGCGGTGGCGTCAAAGGCGGTGGCGGCTGCGCTGCCGAAGCCGCGCCCGCGTTGCCAGCGGAAGGTGCTTGTAAGTTCTCCATAAGCTGCAAAAAGGCTAGCGCAAGAACCTGCCGCGGGCAAGCCCGATTCCGGCGGTAACGAGCCTTTTTCCGGCTTGACTTGACCCGCGCCAACCTCTGGAATTCAGCCAGATGATGAACGAACCGAACGAGTTGACCAGTTGCCTGAGCAAACACCAAGCCATGAGCATGCGCCGCCGCCAGTTCTTGAGGACAACCGCCACTGCCAGCGCCGCTCTCACCGCCGTCCCGCTTTTCGGCGCTGAGTCCATCACCAAGTACAGGACCGCCCTGGTCGGTTGCGGCTGGTGGGGGATGAACATCCTCAACGAGGCCATGGCGGCCGGCAAAAGCAAGGTCGTGGCCCTTTGCGACGTTGACCAAAGCCGCCTGGACGCCGCGGCCAAAAAGGTCGGGAAGGACGCCGACGAGAAACCGAGGGTTTACACCCACTACCTGGACCTGCTGGAGAGAGAAAGACCGGAGATCGTAATCGTGGCCACGCCCGACCATTGGCACCCGCTGGTGATGGTTGACGCGGTGAAGGCAGGCGCGCACGTCTATGTCGAGAAGCCCATCAGCCACACGATCCTGGAGGGCCGGGCGATGGTGAACGCGGCGCGGAAGTATGGGCGGGTCGTCCAGGTGGGCACCCACCGCCGCGTCTCCCCGCATAACATCTCCGCCATGGAGTTCCTCCGCTCGGGCAAGGCCGGCAAGATCGGCTCCGTGCGCGCGTTTGTGAGCTACGGCGGCGGCCCGGAAAGGCCGACCAAAAACAGCGACCCGCCCGAGGGGCTGGATTGGGACCGGTGGTGTGGGCCGGCGCCGCTGCGCAACTTCAACAAGCTTATCCATCCCAAGGGCTTCCGCCAATTCCTCGACTTTGCCAACGGCCAAATCGGCGACTGGGGCATTCACTGGCTGGACCAGATCCTCTGGTGGACTGAGGAGAAGTATCCACGGCGGGTCTTCTCGACCGGCGGCCGGCCCATTCGCGGCCCCGCCATCAACCTGAAGGATTACCAAACGACTGACGCTCCGGATACCCAGGTGGCGGCATTTGAATTTGAATCTTTCACGGCGGTCTGGGAGCACCGGCTGTACGCCGGCAATGAAGCCGAAAAGGGCGAGAACGTCGGCTGCCACTTCTACGGCACGGCCGGCACCTTCCATCTGGGCTGGCTCCAGGGCTGGACGTTCTATCCGGTGGACAAGAACCAGCCGATCATTCACGAACCGGCCAAGCTCAATGAGCCCGACGGGCAGAACATCAAGGAACTGTGGGCCGACTTCCTCCGCTGCATCCAGACCAACGCCAAGCCGGTCTGCGACATCGAAATCGGCTACCGCTCCACCAACATGAGCTTGCTGGCCATGATCTCCCTCAAAACTGGCCGCAGCCTGCAGTGGGACGGCGACAAAGAGATCATTGTCGGCGACGATTACGCCAACACCTTGCTCAAACGCGAGTATCGCCGCGGCTACGTTCACCCCGTGGCGTAGGCTGGCGCAGCATAGAAAATGGCGGTTGGGTGCCTGCGCGCGAAGCGTCTTGGACTGCGGCAGTCCTCGGCCGCTTTTGCGACCGGTGCGCAGGGGAAAGCGCCAGGGGACTGGCGCACGCCAGGACGCTTCACGCCCATGCCGCTGCTGGAAATCAAAAACCTGAGTCTTGAATTCGGCACGGGCGGCGCGGCGGTGCGAGCGGTGGAAGACGTCTCGCTGAGCGTGGCCGCGGGCGAGACGGTGTGTCTGGTGGGCGAGAGCGGTTGCGGCAAAAGCGTGACGGCGTTGTCCATCGCCCGGTTGGTGCCGGCGCCGCCGGCCCGCTATGTGGCCGGCCAAATCCTCCTCAATGGCCGGGACGTGCTGCGGATGTCCAAGACGGAACTGCAACAGGTTCGCGGCGGAGTGGCTAGCTATGTCTTTCAGGAACCCGGCGCCTCGCTCAACCCGGTCTGGCGGGTTGGCGCCCAGATCATGGAAGCCCTCAAACTCCACCGGCCAGCCGCCGCTAATCAGGCCGAGGTCATCCGGCTTTTGACGCTGGTGGGCATTCCCGCGCCAGAATTGCGCCGCCTGGATTATCCGCACCAGATGTCCGGCGGAATGCAGCAACGGGTGATGATCGCCATGGCGTTGGCGGCGGCGCCGCAGTTGCTGGTCGCCGACGAGCCAACCACCGCGCTGGACGTGACCATTCAGGCCCAGATCCTCGAATTGCTGCGCGACTTGAGCCGGCGCTTGAACATGAGCATCCTGCTCATCACGCACAACCTGGGCATCGTGGGCGAATTTGCCCAGCGCGTGGCCGTGATGTACGCCGGGCAGATTGTCGAGGCGGCGCCGGCGGCGGCCCTGCTGCGCCGCCCGCTTCATCCCTACGCGCAAGCGCTGCTCCAGGCGGTGCCGGGCTTGGGCGAACACACCGGGCGGCTGGCGGCAATTCCGGGGGCCGTGCCGCCGCCCGGCGCCATGCCGGCTGGCTGCCGCTTTCATCCCCGTTGCGCCAAAGCGCGGCCCGATTGCCGGCGGTGCGCACCGGCACTGCTCGAAGTCGAGCCGGGCCGATGGGTGCGTTGTCCTTTTTGGGTAAGCTGATAATGCTAATCGGCCTCGACAGCGCGAAGCGTTTGGAGTGCGCCGGCTCGCCGGCGCTTTTGGAGCCAGCCCGTCTGAAAGCGGGAGCAAGCTCCAGGCACTCCACACGCTTCGCGCTCAGTGCAGCCCCAGTCCCGTTTTCATGGCTTGAGGGGCTGCGTGCAGCATGAGGTCTGCCGTGAACTTGCTTGAAGTCCGCAATTTGTGCGTGCATTTCCCCGTCCGGCACGGCGTCTTCGGCGCGGGCCGCGCGGTGGTGAAGGCCGTCAACGACGTGAGCCTTGAGATTGCCGCCGGCGAAACGCTCGGTCTGGTGGGCGAAAGCGGCTGCGGCAAGTCCACTCTGGGCCGGGCAATTGTCCGCCTGGTGGAACCAACTTCCGGGAGCATCTGGTTTGACGGGGTTGACATCACCCGGCTGGCGGGCGCCGAATTGCGGCAAAGGCGCCAGGGCTTCCAGATGATCTTCCAGGACCCGTATAACTCACTCAACCCGCGCCTGACCGTCGCGCAAATCATCGGCGAGGCGCTCGACATCCACGGGCTGGGCGAGTCAGACCAGTCAGACACGTCAGACCAGTCAGACGCGTCGGACAAGTCGGACAAGTCGGAAAACGTGCCAAGCTCCGCCAAGACCCTCCGCCGCCGGCGCGTGGCGGCGCTGCTCCAGGCCGTCGGCTTGGACCCGGCCCACGCCCAACGTTACCCGCACGAGTTCAGCGGGGGCCAGCGCCAGCGCATCGGCATCGCCCGCGCCCTGGCGGTGTCGCCGCGATTGATGGTGTGTGACGAACCGGTGAGCGCGCTGGACGTCTCGGTTCAAGCCCAGATCATCAACCTGCTGGCGGACCTCCAGCGGGAGCGCGGCTTGGCCTACTTGTTCATCGCGCACGACCTGGCCGTGGTCGAGCACCTCAGCCACCGGGTTATCGTGATGTACCTGGGGCGGATTCTCGAATCCGCGCCGGCGAAGCTCATCCTGCGCCAGCCGTTTCACCCTTACACGCAGGCGCTCATTTCCGCCGTCCCGGTCGTGGACCCGGACACCCAGCGCCGGCGCATCGTGCTCTCCGGGGAGGTGCCTTCGCCGATCCATCCGCCGGGCGGTTGTCCCTTCCATCCGCGCTGTCCGATTGCCCAAGGGCGTTGCCGCGTCGAGTTGCCGTTGTTGCGCGAGCTGGCTCCCGGCCACCGCGTCGCCTGCCACCTGGCCGGCGGGGACCGCTGACCAGAAGATGTTCGGGAGAGGGTAGGGCGCGCAGTCCTCTGCGCGCCGCCACCAGGGTGTTCTCCTTGCCTACGGCGGCGCGCAACGGAGTGCGCGCCCTACCGCGCCCGGTTTTCATGGCTTGGGCGCCACGCGCGGCGGGACAACTGACCAGAAAATGGAGTTTAGCCACGGATGAAACACAGGTTAAACACGGATGTGGCCGGAGCGCGGCATTCATGCCGCATCAGCGTCCGTCGTTCCCCCCAGCGGCCAATGTCCTTCACCGGGCCCACAGAGTCCACTGAAACGGCATGAATGCCGCGCTCCGAACGCTCCCTCCACCGGTCCGCATTGCGCGAGGCGGGCGGTGGGTGTAGGCTCGGCCACAGATGTTGTCCATGAAAGCCTGGATGCTCAGTCTGACCCTCCTTTCCGCTGCCGCCTTCGCAGCGCTGGCTAATGCCACCTCCGTACGGGCGGAGGAGCTGGCCGAAGCCCGGCAATGGAGCGCCGCCAAATTCGAGGGCCGCCAGACGCCCCGGCCCGCGCCGCCCGGCGTCTTTGTGCTGGCCAACCATGATCCGGTCCAAAAGAACTCCCG
>Ga0315268_10004111_pt1 | contig 15876 bp, 10 predicted proteins | sample C1_top_MG_FD_204535 | JGI IMG/M metagenome (GOLD analysis project Ga0315268, IMG submission 204535) | Sediment microbial communities from Yellowstone Lake, YNP, Wyoming, USA - C1_top | ecosystem: Environmental > Aquatic > Freshwater > Lake > Sediment | place: USA: Wyoming | collected 2017-08-01
AATTTTCGCCTTGCTGTTGCGCCACTCCTCCGTCTCGAACAGATCGCGGATGATGACCTTGGTCTTTTCCGGGTTCGGCACTTCGATGCCCACGGAGCTTTTGCCGGGCACGGGCGCGAGGATGTGGATGCGCTCGGCCTTGAGCGCGGCGGCGAGGTTGTTGTTCAACGCCTGAATTTTTTCCAGCTTCACGCCCGGCGCGGGATGCAACTCGTAGCGCGTGATGGTCGGGCCTTTGGTGATGTCGCCGAGGGAAACTTCGATGTCGAACTGCGCGAGGGTTTGCTGCATCAACCGAGCGTTGGCCATCAACTCCTCCTTCGATTCCGTGGGCCGCACGCTCAAGTCCGCGTGCTGGAGAAAATCCAGCGACGGCAACTGATAATTGCCAATCATGGGTGTGGCCGCCACGGTGATGGGCTTGGGCCGGCGCGGCTTCGGTCGCGTGAGGCCGGAAATTTTGATCGCGGCTTCGGGTTTTGGCTCGGCGGGCTTTTCGTCAGCCTCCGCCTTGCCCGCGGCTTTTTCTTCGGGCTTCGTCTCGTCGGTCTTGGCCGGCGCGTCGGATTTGTCGCCGAGCACATCCGCTGTGCTGGCTGCGGTCAGTTCGCGCGGCGAAACGGCTTCGTCCCGTTCGGCGGTTTCCGTGGAGGCCGGTCCTTTCGGCGATTCGGGTAGCGCGGATTTTTTGGGACGCGTGGCCCTGGCTTGCGGCACGCTCAAGTCCGTGACCGTGGGCGTGGGCACGGGTTTCATATCCGCCCCGAGACCGGTGCGGGTGACTTCCTCCTGCAATTTCTTCGCCTGCTTTTCGAGGTCGCGCGCGCGGCGTTCCAGCGCGATTTCATCCGGCGTCATTCCTTCAGTTTTCAATTCGTCGCCGAAGCAACCGCGCAGCCATTCACCGAGCCGGAAATTTGTGAGGAACAACAGGCTGATGAGATAGAGCGAGGCATAGACGATGGTCGCGCCCACGCCGCCGAGCATCCAAAAACCATATTCGTAAGGGAAGTAGCCGAGCCAGCCGCCGATGAATGGCGCGGTGATTTTTTCCCGCCACTGTCCGGCCAGCACCGTTCCATCCGTCATGTGGAGCAACCCTGTCAGCGACAGCACAGCCACGACCGCCCACAAGACCGACCACCCGGAACGTTGCCGCAGGTAACCAAGGAAATTGAACAAATACGCCACGCCAAACACCGCCAGCAACAGCGGCAACGCATAAGCCACCGCCCCGAAGGTGAAGAATGAAGTGTGCGCGATCCAGGCGCCGAAGGGCCCGATCCAATTGTGCACCGGTTTGTTGGGCGGCATCCGGACCGACGACAGGTCGTAGCGGTCGAATGAAAACTGCGCCACCAGCAGCAACAGCGCCGCGGCCAGCAGCGCCACGCCAATAACGTCGCCAAAACCATTCTCTGAACCCGAAGACGACTTCCGTGACATGGCGGCAGGGTAGCAACGCGGGCAGGGAGTTCAACGTTGAAAAGCGGACGCGCAATTGCTTTCGGCGGGCCGGATAGTTAATCTCCGCGCATGGCGACGGAATCCGAGGCGAAACAAACCGCCGAAACGCAGAGACGCAGAGTTGCCAGTTCTGATACTTCTCTCCGCGCCTCTGCGGTTAAAAGCTTCCGCCTTGGTGGACACGCGCGTCATTTACTGCGGCGACAATCTGGAACAACTCCACGAACATCCGGAAAATTGCAGCCGCCGGCGTAAGGAGGCTCATTCACTGAACGCTTGCAACTCGGCGCAGGATGAAAATGCCTGTTGTGGATTGTCGCCGCAGGCCGGTTTGCCCACGATGCGGATGGCCCACACCTTGATCGGGCTTGCGAGTTTGCAAATAAGCTGCTCGCCACCGTCCATTTCCGCGGAGTTCTTCGCGGTTGTGGCCGGATAATCGGTGAGTTCCGCCACGGTTTCCCACGCGCCATCCTTCGTTCGTTTCACCTGGATGCGGGGTTTGCCGGCGGTGGCGTCAAACCAGCCGCCGTTGGGCAACGTCTTGCCGTGCGCAAACAAAACCCGCTTCACCATCACCGGTTCATTCAGTTGCACGGCGAACCAATCTTCCTCAGCCATTTTGCCGTCAGCGGTGGTCACGAAAGTTTCAACATCCTCATCGGTCATTGAACCGTCGAGATGGTCCTGCCGTGAATCACTTGCTTTGCCGTCCAGGAGCAGGTTGCCGCGGTAAAGATCGCGGGGCAACGGCAGCCAGACCTTGTAGCGCGTTCCGGTGCCACCTGCGTCGGCAAAAGGGACCAGCCGGATCGTCAGCGCCGTGCCGGTTTTCAGCGCCGGCATCGGTTTGCGGGTGACGGCGCGGATGCGGAAGACCTGGGCGCCGGGCCAGGTTCTAAATTCTTCCGGAGCTGGCTCTGGCGTCACCTTGAGCTTGGCCAGTTCGGGACTGGCCACGGCGATGCCATTGAGCGGAATCGCCTCAGGTGCGGAAGAAGCCCCTCGGTTTTTGGCCGGACTCACTTTTCCCAGCAACGCTTCGTCTGCCGCCAGCACAAGCGGACCGTACATCAACGCCACCTTGCCTTGGTTCATGTGATCTCCGGTGATGAGGCGTGGCTCCAGTTTCAACCGGAGTGCGATCCGGTCACCTTTTTTCCATTGGCGCTGGATGGCGACATAGCCATCGGCATTCGGGCGGGCCAGCACTTTCTGGCCGTTGACTTCCATCGTCGCGCTGGGGCACCAGGCTGGGACGCGGAGTTTGACCGCAAACGATTTTGTCTCCGCCGGCTCAACCGCGATGCGAATTTGTTCCTTGCCCGGGTATTGTGTTTCCGTGGTTAGAGTGACGGGCGTGTGATCGCGAAGGTTGAGACGGGCAGTCCCCGCATCGTAAAGGTTGATCACGATGCCATCGGCGTCGGTGGTCACGGCGAAGGTGGGGATCAGTGCGACTCCCCGCGGACCGCTCGACAGACAGCATTGGCCGTCCAAATTGGTGGTGTAGGGTTTCCGGCCTTCCATCTGGACGTAGTATCCCCAGGCCCCGCCATCACAACGCTGGGCGCCGAGCAGTTGATTCAACACGACATGTTCAAGCTGGTCGGCGAAACGCGCCTCGCCCGTCAAACGCAACAACTGGGTGTTGAACTGAAGCCAGGTGACCGTCACGCAAGTTTCACCGACATTGTTGGCATTCGGCAAATCGTAATCATCGTGAAAAATTTCCCAGTAGCTGGCAGCGCCGGTGAGGTAGAGGCGATGATCTACGATGTCCTGCCAGGCATTCAGACAAGCCTGTAAGATTTGGGGTTCGCCGGTGGTCCGGTAGTATTCAAGTGCGCCGTTGAGGCAGGAGAGCATCTCGTAGGCTTTGCCGTTGGCGATCTTGTCAACGCGTTTGGTGGTCAGGAGGGTCGAGATAATCTTGGGTCCGTGCGGCTGCTCCCAGGCGCGCAGGATGTATTTGCAAAACTCGAGGTAACGCGGCTCACCCGTCAGGCGATACAGTAGCGCCATCGGTTCGAGTACGCTGGTTGGCGCCATGCCGACCTGGGGGCCGGATTTGATGATGTCGCGCTTGCCGGGTTCCTCGCCAAAGGTATTGCAGAGCAAATCCGCCATGCGACGGCAGGCGGGCAGCGGGGCGGTGTTGCCGGTATAACGCACGTAGGTGATCAGTCCGATCAGATTGTATTTATGCGCCCAGACATCCCAGGATTTCCACCGGTTGCTTTCCACGTAGGTCCCAAGGTAGCCGTCCTCCATCTGGCATTTGACTAGTTCCGCGGCGATGTAATCGAGCTTCTCCCGCAGCGCGGGATCGCCGGTATTGACCCAGGCCAGCGTGGCCGCGTGCAACCATTTGCCGACATGCTCGCCGTCCCACGATTGGCGACCGGGGCGCTTGCGGTAGCCTTCCAACAATCGCGTCGCATCAAGCTTCACCAAGCGGTTCGCTTCGTTGCCCTGGATGCGCCGGCCAACCCAGCCGGACATTTGCACCCGATCCGGCACCTGAAAATCCTGCCGATCCAGAATGGCCGGGATGACCTTTTCGGGAACGGGAGAGATTTCCACGGCATGGAGAGTGAACAGTGCCAGGAAGGGAGCCGCCAAAACCATGGTGGAATTTATTAATTTCATGACCGTAACAATCTGGTTCATCCAAACTTCGGCGGTGAAAGAAATAACGCAAGGCGGCGCGGCCCGAAAGCGAAAACACCGGCCGGTCGCCCACCTCGGATCGCACCCTTGGCTTGGGCGCTGATTGACTTGGCCGCGCGCTTTGTTAGCGTTGGCTTAACGATGGCCAACAAGTCGCTCGCCCGCCTCATCCGAATCCTGACCGGCACATTCGGCAGCCGGAAGGACGAGTTGCTATCGTTTGAAGCCAACCTCACCAAGTTCGAAAAGTTCGTCCATTTTTGGGTGCTCGTCTGGCAAAGCTTCGTGCGCAACCGCTGTCCCGTGCGGGCTTCAGCCTTGTCCTACACCACCCTGCTCGCGCTCATTCCGATGCTAGCCGTGGCCATGAGCGTCACGAGCATGTTTCTGAAATCTGAGGGCCAGGAGCAAATCGAAACGTTCATTCAGCAGTTCGTGGGGCACATGGTCCCGGCCGCCCCGACCGAAACGAACACGAGGGAAGCCACGGTCCAGTCGGACACTATTCGAGTGCCGCCGGAACCAGCCGCGACGAACTGGCCCACGCTCGCGCAGTCGGTTGTGACAAACCTTGTCCAAGCTGCGGCGCAATCAAACGCGCCAACGAATGTTCCGTCCGCGCTCCTCAGCGACGTCCGGGTCGTTGCCGCGCAGAAGCAGGCGGCCGGTTACATTCATCAATTCATCCAGAACACCTACAGCGGCACGCTTGGCGTGGTAGGTGTGGTGTTCCTGTTGTGGACGGCGATTGTGATGCTGGCTCGCGTGGAGGAAACGTTCAATGACATCTGGGGCGTGGCTCGTGGGCGGAACTGGCTGGCGCGAATCGTTCTGTATTGGGCGACGATCACGCTGGGTCCGTTTTTGCTCGTCGCCGCGCTGGGGCTGACCAGCGGTCCGCATTTCCAAAAAACGCGCGACATCCTCACCGTAGTGCCGTTTCTCCAACCAGTGGTTTCCCAACTGCTGCCGGTGGCGGTGATCAGCCTGACGTTCGCTTTGTTCTATAAGCTGGTACCAAACACGAAGGTTCATTTTGGCGCGGCACTGGTGGGCGGAGTATTGGCTGGAACGGCGTGGCACATTTTCAACCTGGTCAGCCTCTACCTCGGTTCGCGTGCGGTAAACGCGAGCAAGATTTACGGCAGTCTTGCGCTCGTCCCGCTGCTCATGTTGGGACTTTACGGAGTCTGGGTCATTGTCCTGTTTGGCGCGCAAGTCGCCTACGCGTTTCAGAACCGCGATTCCTACCTGCAGGATAAACTCGCCGAGAACGTGAACCAACGCGGGCGCGAGTTCGTCGCGTTGCGGCTGATGACGTGCATCGGCCAACGTTTCGAGCGCGGTCTGCCGCCGGTGACCGTTCCGGAGATGTCTCGTGAACTGGGTATTCCAAGCAAACTGATCCAGCAGGTCCTCCAAACTTTGCTGGCCGCGCGCTTGGTCGTGGAGGTCTCCGGCGGGGAAGCGGGCTACACGCCGGCGCGTCCGCTCGACGCCATCAACTGCCATCACATTCTGCTGGCCATGCGCGCGACGCAGGGACAAGAATTGGTCACGCGCGAAGAACCGGTGCGCGAGGAAGTCTTTGGCGAGTTCGCCCGCATTCAGGCTGCCGAGAAAGAAGCCGCATCGTCCGTGACGATGCTGGCACTGGTGAATCGGGCCCAGGCGCGGCTGAAACTTGTGCCGCCGGCTCAAGCAGACAAAGAAATCAAACTCGTACCCGCGCCGGTGGAGTTGACGGAGTTGCCGCAAGAATCCGCCACCGCCACCGCGCCGGAAACCGAAGCCCCCGAAGTCGCAGTCGTGAAAGAAACCAACCCCACGACCAAGGTGGTCGAAAGGACGGAGCTTCCCAACGAGCCGGCGACAGCCACCGCCCCTGAAATCGTGACGATTCAATCCGAGATCCAAACCGTTACCCCCGCGAACATTTCGTCCGGAGCTGCGACCGCAGAATCTTCCACCGACGAAAATGAAAGTTTTCCTTTATGATCATTGGCGTTCCACGGGAAATCAAAGAACAGGAATACCGCGTGGCGTTGCTGCCCTCTGCGGCGTATCAACTCACTAAACGCGGCCACACGGTCGTGGTCGAGCATGGCGCGGGCGCGGGCGCGGGCTTTCCCGACCTCGAATACCAGCACGCCGGCGCGAAGTTCGTGGAATCACATGCCGCCGTGTTCGAGCAGGCCGACCTCATCGTAAAGGTGAAGGAGCCGCTGCCCAACGAAATCGGTCTGCTTCGGCCCGGCCAATTGCTTTTCACGTATCTCCACTTGGCGGCGAGCAAACCACTCACTCAAGGCTTGATGAAATCCGGTGTCACCGCGCTCGCGTATGAAACCGTTGAAGTCAACCGCCGTCTGCCGCTGCTCGAACCGATGAGCGAAATTGCCGGTCGCATGAGCGTGCTGGTGGGCGGTTATTTTCTCGGAAAACATTTTGGTGGCAGCGGCGTGCTGCTCGGCGGCGTGCCGGGCGTGTTGCCGGGAAAAGTCGTCGTGCTCGGTGGCGGCTCGGCGGGCGTCAATGCCGCGCGCATGGCCCAAGGTCTCGGCGCGGACGTGACCATCTTGGAAGTGGATTTGGAACGGATGCGTTTTCTCGACATCACGCTGCACACGGCGCACACGCTGTATTCGAGCGAGGCGCATTTGATGGAGTTGCTGCCGCAGGTGGACCTGCTCATCGGCGCGGTGCTCGTGCCCGGCGCGCGCGCGCCCAAACTAATCAACCGCGAGATGCTGGCCCGGATGCGCCCCGGCAGCGTGCTGGTGGATATTGCGATTGACCAGGGTGGCTGCGCCGAAACTTCGCGCGCGACCACGCACCAAATGCCGGTTTTTGTCGAGGAAGGCGTGACGCACTATTGCGTGGCCAACATGCCCGGCGCCTACGCGCGCACCGCCACGCAGGCGCTCACGAACGTCACCTATCGCTATATTGAAACGCTGGCCGACCATGGACTCGCCGAAGGATGCCGGCTTCAACCGGCATTGCTTGGCGGCATCAACGTGATGAAGGGGAAAGTCACGCACAAAGCCGTGGCCGACGCGCACGGACTGCCCTTTGCCGAACCGCAATTCCAATAGCAAGGTTGTCAGAATAAATTTCCCGAAACGAATGCCAACCCCTGACTCCTCCGATGAAAGGTCTGGGCGCTACCATTCATCGGCGAATAAATCTCGCCAAGCGCCGCGTGGAATGGCAGCTTGCGCCGCGTTCGATGCCAAATATGAAATCGTTTCTTTCGTTGCTGCTTGCCGTTAGCGTCGGGTGGGTTGCCACTGCGCGCGCCGGCACAACTACCAACGACTTCGGCTTCGTGGGCCGCGAGATTTATCCCATCGAAAACCAGATCAGTTTGCTGCACGCCGCGGACCTGGACGGCGACGGCCTGACGGACTTGATCGTTGCGAACAACGTCCGCTCGAAAATCACTCTGCTTTACAACCAGACCGGCAAGACAAACCGCGTCGAGGCCAAACCCGCGCGCAAGCGTGAGTTGAACGAGTTGCCACCCGATGCGCGCTTTCGCATCGAATCCATCGCTTCGGAAAAGCGCATCGCCGCAATGGTCGTGACCGACCTCAACGGCGATGGCCGTCCCGACATCGCTTACTACGGCGACCCGAAGGAACTCATCGTGATTTACAACCAGGGTTCGAACACCTGGAGCGCGCCCAAACGCTGGCCCATCGAGGACGGTCAGCTCACCGCGAACGCCCTGGCGGCGGGCGATTTGAACGGCGATGGCCGCACCGACCTCGTGCTGCTGGCGGAAAACCACGTTTATTTCCTCGCGCAGAAGGAAGATCACACGCTCGCCGAGCCGGAAAAAATTCCGCTTTCGTCTCCCGTGAAGTCCGTGCAGGTGCTCGACGTGGATGGCGACGGTCGCAGTGATTTGCTGCTGGTGAACTGGGACAGTCCCACGCCGTTCCGTTTCCGCCTGCAAAACGCCGCCGGGCAACTCGGGCCGGAAAATTATTTCACGTTGCCGCCGATCCGTTCGTATTGCGCGGACAATCTCGAAACGAACGGACAGACGTTCGTCATCACCATCGCGCTGAATTCCGGACGGGCGCAGATTTCGCAGTTCGCGCGCAAACCGGCCGAGCCGCTGGCCGGCGCGTTTCGGCAGGGTCAGTTTCAAGTCCTGCCGTTGAACAAAACCGACAAGGCCCGTCGCGGTGTGCTGTGGGCCGATGTGAACGGCGACGGACGCACCGATTTGCTCGTAGCCGAACCGGAGCGGGGACAGATTTCAGTCTATTTGCAGAAGCCGGACGGCTCGCTCGCCAGCGCGAAAAGTTTTCCCACGCTCGCCGGCGTGAGCGACCTGGCGGTGGCGGACTGGGACGGCGACGGCAAGCCGGAAATTTTTCTGCTCAGTCCGGACGAGCGTCAGGTGGGCGTGACGCGGTTCGATGAGAAGGAGCGTCTGCCATTTCCAACTTTGATTCCGCTCGACGGCAAGCCGCTCGTGCTCGCGGTCGGCGCGTTGCAGCCGGGCGAAAAACCCACGCTCGCGGTGCTGGTGGAAAAGGACGACCGGCGTTCGCTCGTCACGCGCACCGCCGACGGCAAAAGCAAGACGCAGAAGTTGAGCGCGGATTTCAAATCCAATCCCACGCTGCTGGCGATTCACGATGTCAATCAGGACGGGCTGGCTGACCTCGTCGCATTGGTGCCGTATGAAAAGGTCAAGATTCTCCTGCAAGTGGCGGGCAAGGATTTCGACGAGCTGGACGTGGCCCCGCCCGGCGGCGTCATCGAAGCGCCGTGGTTGAGCGCCGCCGACGTGGACGGCGACGGCAAAGCGGAATTATTGTTGACCCAGAAAAACTTTCTCCGTGCGGTCGTCCTAAAGAAGGAAGTGGCTGCGCAAAATCCCACGGGCAAACCCGGCTGGACTTTTCAGGTGAAGGACCAGATCAACGGCGCGGCCAGCAATTCACGGCTCGCGGGTGCCGCTGCCGTGCGCAACGGCACCAACGCCGTGGCATCGCTGTTCCTGCTCGACGCCGAACGCAAGGCGCTGACTTTGTGCGAGCGCGATGCCGCGGGTGTCTGGCAGGTGGTGCGCAACGTGTCGCTGCCTGTGTCCGAGTTCGGCAGCTTGCAGCCGGTGGCGCTCGGCGGCACGAACATCAATAGCGTCGCCTTTCTCGGCTTGAACGCCGTGGCGTGGATGCCGCTGGCGGGCGACACGTGGGAATTCACGGCGCTGGACGGTTACGAAACGCCCATCAAAGACGGCTACCTGAACGACGTGGTTTCGGGCGACTTGAACAACGACGGGCGCAAGGACCTCGTGTTCATGGAGACGGCAAAAAATTATCTCGACCTGGTCATCTTTGACGCGAAACACAAGCTCGTGCCGGCGGATCGTTGGCAGGTGTTTGAGCAACGCTCGTTCCGCGGCCGTGGCGGCGAGCAACCCGAACCGCGCGAAGCCGTGGTGGTTGACCTCACCGGCGACGGAAAGAACGATCTGGCCGTGATCGTGCACGACCGCATCCTCGTTTATCCGCAGGAATAGTTTTTTTGTAGCAGCCGAGGTGAGAAGGTTCTGTTCAATTTCCGACCCCTGACCTCCGACCTCTATCTTCCGCTTTCTGACTTCTGCCTTTGAAACCAGCGGGAGCACCGGCGGCAGTTGGAAGGCGCATCGCCGGCGGTTAACCTACCTCGGTTGCCGTTGGCGGGTCGTCCGTTCGCGCGACATTTTCATTGCCGGAAATATTATTGTCGAACATGGTGACTCGCATGAAGCACCGTCTCTGGTTGATTCTCCCGATTCTGGTTTGGATTCAATTCGCAGCGCTCCCTGGTTCCGCCCACGCCGCGTCTCGCGGCACGGCGTCGCCATTCGTGGAATCCGAAATCATTTTCCCGCTCGAGTTCTGGCACAATCATGCATCGTGCATCGTCGAGGCGCCCAATGGCGATCTGCTCGTCTGCTGGTTTCATGGTTCTGGTGAACGCACGGCGGACGACGTCAAGATCGAAGGCGCGCGCAAACGCAAAGAGGCGAAACAGTGGAGCCCGCGCTTCACGATGGCTGACACGCCGGATTATCCGGACACCAATTGCGCCATGTTCATTGATCCGCGGGGCCGGCTCTGGCTGTTGTGGCCCACCATTCTCGCCAATCGGTGGGAGACAGCGCTGATGAAGTACCGCATTTCTTCGGACTACCGGCGCGACGGCCCGCCGCGATGGGAGGTCAACGAAGTCCTGCACGTGACGCCGGGCAAAGAGTTTGAGCCCGCAGTCTCCAACTACGTGCAGAATGCCGGGGTGAGTTTACGTGACCCAGCGTTTCCAGAGGCGATGCGTGGCCGCGCGCAGGAGTACCTCGCGGCCATGCGCACTCACGCCGCGGACAAATTATACCGCCGCCTCGGTTGGATGACCCGCGCGCACCCGTTCATCCTCGACGGCCGGCGGCTAATCGTCCCGCTCTATTCCGACGGCTTCTCCTTCTCGCTCATGGCCATCACGGACGACTGGGGTCAAAGCTGGCACACCAGCACACCACTGATTGGCGCCGGCAACATTCAGCCCAGCATCGCGCGGCGCAAAGACGGTTCACTTTTCACGCTCATGCGCGACAACGGACCGCCGCCCAAGCGGCTTCACCAAAGCGAATCCCGCGATCGTGGCGAGACGTGGAGTGTTGTCACCGACAGCGATCTTCCCAATCCCGGGAGCGGTGCGGAGATTATTTCGCTTCGCAATGGCCACTGGGTGCTCGTCAGCAACGACACCGAGCGCGGACGAAATAGTCTGGCCGTGCAGATTTCCGACGACGAAGGCCGCACCTGGAAATGGAAACGCCACCTGGAACTTGATGAGCCCGGACCTGAGGCCGGCGCGTTTCATTATCCAAGCATCATTCAGGCAAAAGACGGCACCCTGCACGCCAGTTACAGTTATCATCTCGCGAAAAAGAGTCTGTCCAAGGACGTGGACGGCAATCCTGCCGCCAAGTCCATCAAGCACGCGCATTTCAACGAGGCCTGGGTGATGCAGGGCGACGCTCGTTGACACGACAAGCACGTCGGCTGCTACTGCTTCAGGGCCGGCGGCGTGGGCGAGAAGAATTTGAACGTGATGCCGTCCACGTTTGCGCTGCCGGCATGGACGGTGTAGTAAAAATATTTCGCGACCTTGTCGTAGTCCGGCAGCAACGAATAATCCAACCAAGCCTTGAAGGTCTTTTCCGGGCGGGCATAGGGAATCGAGCCGGTCAGCATATCGAGTCCGGCGGCGCTGCTATTGGTGGCAACGGGCGTGGGTTGCTTGAGAATGTCGAACATGGTGCGCATGGTTTCGCTGCGGTTTTGGTAGCCGAACAAACCACCGTTCTGGCCTCCGACCTTTTGCGCGGCCTCGGCCAGGCCGGGGGTTTCGCGGAGCGATTTCTTCTGGCCCTCGCCGCTGCGGAGATATTCTTCGAGCATCGAAACGTCCGTGCTGAAGGCCACATAGCTGCCGCTGGCGGCGTAATTGAGCGTGCGCGGACCGGAGGCTGGCGCTCCGCCCGTTGGCGCCGCGGCCGGCACACCGATGCTGTAAATTTTCCGGCCCAGGAATTCGCGGGTCTTCGGATTGAGCGCGTCGCCGGAGCGGATGACCAGCGCGCCGCGCAACGCCTGGACGAGCAGGTCGGCATTGGGCGAACCGATGAGCAAAAGCGACGGCGGCGACTCCAGCTCCGCCGGCGTTTTTCCGCGCGGGGCTTTTTCGTACGCGATGAGATCGTCGCCCAGATTGCCAAACAAATCCTTGCGCAGGTTGTAAGCCGGGTCGCTCTGCTTCACCGCTTCTTCGCCGCTGCCAATCAGGAAATTCCAGGTGCTGAGGGTTTGGGGAGAAATGTCGCCGATCATTTTTTCCAGCGCGGCCACGGTCTTGGGCCCGTCCAGCCGCCAGCGCCAGAATTTCACCGCGTCGGCGGGCACGAACGCGGGCGGATTCGAGTCCTTCGTCTCGGCGGTCAGCAGTTTGAAAATGCCCTGCCGGCTGGATTCAGGCGCGCCCAGGAACAACTCAAACATCGTTCCATCGTTCAGGGCGCGGAAAACAAACGTCGCGCTTTTCAGTCCGCCCAGACCGGTGCCCGGCACGGCTTTGTCCGCAGACGGGAACGGCAAGGGGTTGGGCGCTTGCGGGTTGGGTTTCTCCGGCGGCAGGTGCGCGAGGACGTCGAAAAAGGGTTTGGCGTTGAACCAGCCAAAGGCCGCCGCATCGCGGAACAGCGCCAATTGGTTCGCGCTGAAGGTCGCGTCGTCCGCCAGCGCCGGCACCGGACCGCCGGCCAGGCGCAGCACCACTTTCGTCACAGTTTTAACCGAACTGCCGACGATGAGCAGGGATTGAACCTGGCCCACGACGAGCCGGCCGCTTTCCGGAGATATTTTTTCCGGTTCTTTGCCGAGCTCGCGGATTTCCTGGTGTCGGGGGAAAAATCTTCTCAACGTTTTCGGCACATCGTTGCTGGACAGCGTCACGACGAGAAATTCCACGTCGCGGATTTTTTCGGTCTGGACGGATTTGCCGGCGTCCACCCATTTCTTACGCAGGTCGGCGAGCAGTTTTTTTAGTTGGCCGCTCTTGTCGCGCGTGTCGAGCAGCAACAACAACCCCGGCGCGGCATCGTTCTTGCCCTGCCAGCCGTCCTGCGTGACCGCGAGCGCAAATTGCCCCTGCGGCAGGCTGCGGAAGTCGTCGAACTTCACGCCGAGGTCGCGCTCCAGCGGCGCGACGAATTCCTCCTTCCACTTCGCGACGAACTTCTCGCGGAACGGTCGCATCGCGGGGTCGCTCCAAAGCTGGCCGTAAGGGGATTGCTGCTGAATGGCGCGCATCTTTGCGCAATCTGGGATGGCGAAAACAAACAAGGTGTCGGCGGGCAGCAGTTGTTCAACTGGCGGAAGGGCGGCGCGACCCAAAGGCGTTGCCAGCAGAGACACCAGCAGCGAGAAGCCGAAAAGCGCCGGTCGGCGCGAACGAATGCCGAACCGTGGATGAGCGGAGGTGAGGGTCATTCCTCCAGCGCTTGGTGCTTCGTGCGGCTCGGCGGTTCGAGGTAGCGATACGGATTGCTCGGGTTGTCGCTCGAGTAGGCGAACGCGTCGCGATGGTCGAGGAAGTAACGCACTGTCTCCGCCGGAATCGCGAAGCCGAGGCCCTCGCCGAACGTGATCTTCATGTTCGTCACGCCAACGACTTCGCCGCCGAGATTGAAGAGCGGCCCGCCGCTGTTGCCTGGATTGATTTGCGCCGTCGTTTGCAAATACAGATCGCCCTGCATCTGGCGCGTCTTGGTGCTGAGGATACCCTCGGTGACGGTGCGCTCCAGTCCCAGCGGACTGCCGATGGCGAAAACGCGTTCGCCCACCGCCAGCGCGTCCGCGCTGCCGAACACGACGTATTTGGACTTCGGCGCGTCCTTGTCCTCGACTTTCAGCAGCGCCAGGTCGGCGAACTTGTTCAACGCCACGATGCGCACCTGCTTGTAGGTTTTGCGCTCAAACTGGCCGCCTCTCTGGAGATAAACCTCCACCGAAATCTGCGTCTCGCCTTCGATGACGTGGAAGTTCGTGATCAGGAAACCCTCGTCGTTGATGAAAAAGCCGGAGCCGAGTCCGCCCGGTGTGCGCACCTGCACGACGGCTTCGCCCAGTTGGTTGACGAGGTCGCGCACGTTGCGTTCCGGGGCGGGTTTCGTCGCGGCCTGGTAGAAGCCGGACTTCGATTCGAGGCCGGGCTTGGTTTCGGCGGGCACGGGATTCGCCGCGGTTTTGGCTGCCGTCTTTTTGGCGGGGGAGCTTTTAATGGCGGTTTCAGTTTCATCATCCTTGGAAATCTTCGCGATACTGCTGCGCGGGACCACGAGCACCGTGTAGCCGACGTCCACAGCTACGGAGTCGCGCTTCTCGGAGAGGATTCTGCCGGTGATGGCGGCCTGGTCCTTGAGTTGCAGCGTGTCGGCCAGTGCGACGTGTGCGCTGGCCACGAGAACCACCCAAGCGAGATGCCGCAGTCTTAGCATGGCGTCACCCTAACGAAGCAACGCCGTTTTGACAAGCGAACAACCAGGACGGTAGTGACGGTAGGCTTCTACGTCCGCCGCGACTATTCCGATCCGTTCCGGTGCATCGGCTATCGCGATCCCAAAATCGGCACGGCGCTGGTCTTCTTGACCAACAACTTTACGTCGCCCGCGCTGACGGTTGCGCAACTGTATCATGGTCGCTGACAAATCGAACTGTTCTTCAAATGGATCAAGCAACCGCTGCGCATCAAAACTTTCTACGGCACGAGTGAGAATGGGGTGCATACCCAAATTTGGAGCGCCGTTGCCGTTTACTTGCTCGTTGCCATTCTTAATAAGCGGCTGCATCTGAATTCAAGTCTCTACACGATGCTACAGATTTTAAGCCTGGCGCTGTTCGAGAAAACGCCCATTCGACAAGCGCCTTCTCAACTGCCGCTCGCACCCCAATCAGCCGACACGCAAAATCATCCGAACGTATCGTACGTACTTATACTTACCGTGGTTCTAAACTGGACATTACTGTCAAAAAATCTTGAAAAAAAATGTTGACACTGCGGGCGGAAAGAGTCATCCTCAGACCACAGTCAGTCTTAACAATTGAAAATGTAGTAAAAAGTCATACCATGAAAACCACAATAACACCCTTAAAACTGATCACAGGGAGCTTGGCTGTCGCCGCTCTTCTGTGCCTGCCAGTTTCCACCCCGGCTGCCACGATCAGCCTTACCATTGATCCCACCCTGAGTAGCTTGACCCTTTCCGGTAACGCGTTCGGGGTAAGTTACGCATCTCAAGGAGCAACGGGAGCGATTGACTTCTTTGGCGGCACGATTTGGGCCAACGACTTGGGCGGAGGCTCGTTGAGCTTCTTGGGCAGCACCGCCATCACAGGCCTTGCTAATGCAGGAGCCGGGTCGTTGTCCTACGCCCCGTATCCTGGTCCTGACAGTAGTGCTCCCCGAAATTTCGGTGTTATAGGTTCGGGCATTATTCCGACCTACGGCGCGGTTACCGTCAGGGGAATTTACGACGGGCTCTCAATGACCTTGGGCGGCACCGTTGCAAATGGAGCGGCACCCTCCGCGATGACTGATCAGTGGACGGCGGGCATGCTGGATTGGGGTGCGACTTATGGCCCGCCTCCAGGTACTCTCGTCTACCCCGCTGTCCCCGCTGGGATAAACACTGCTGCACAGGCGGATACTTCGGCCTCCTTGGTTTCATGGGACGGGACCACGCTGATTCTGCCTGTCACATTCCACACGACCGGCTCCAACCGCAATGAATATTGGACTGGAACGATCGTGGCGACGGTGCCCGAACCCTCGACCGTGGCACTGGCTCTGGTTGGACTGGGCTTGCTCGCCGCAACGCGCGCTCGCGCTCGCCGGGTCTAAAATGTTCGTGGATTTGTGGATTCAAGAGCCGGCCCACGTGGGCCGGCTCTTTTTTTAGTCCTCCAAGGTCTGAACCCGGAACGATGATGGTAAGGGACTAAATTCCGCAGTTGAGATGGCCACAACGAAGTACAATATAGCATTTCATATTGACATTGGGACATAGGCTGATAGGCTTGCGGGCATGAAAGCCTACGCGTTGGATATACGGGAACGGGTGGTGAAATTCATTCAGGGCGGGGGCTCTAAAGCCGAGGCCGC
>Ga0315268_10004112_pt1 | contig 15873 bp, 13 predicted proteins | sample C1_top_MG_FD_204535 | JGI IMG/M metagenome (GOLD analysis project Ga0315268, IMG submission 204535) | Sediment microbial communities from Yellowstone Lake, YNP, Wyoming, USA - C1_top | ecosystem: Environmental > Aquatic > Freshwater > Lake > Sediment | place: USA: Wyoming | collected 2017-08-01
CATAGGCCTTGCCCTGAGGTGGTTGTATGGTTATGGAGTAAGTGGAATAGCCGTAGCCTGTTGGCGTATGTGTGTGATATTCAACCCTCTCGATTATGGCTGTGACCAGGGTTCCATCCGCTACCTCGCAGTCGTCAAGCTTTACAGTGCCTGAGAAGGAACATCCAGACTGTCCGTCTGCATGGGCTACCGCGGTGAACAGTATAAAGGCCAAAGCTACCAAAAGGACTCGCCTTAGCCAAAACCCGTGCATTGGTTTCACTGGAGGGTTTGCCTTGAACCGAGATTCGTTAGCCTATCTGTTTTATGTATCAATGAGCGGGTCGTGCCGGTCTTGCTGGCCTGCGTTTCAGGCTGGATAGCCACCAGGCCCACACCAGCAGCACAAACACTAAATTGAACAGGTAGAAGAAGTCATGGACACGGATGCTGGTCAGCCACTCCAGATATATGCTCAGCGTTATCCTCACAAAGTTGAACGCTATCAGAATGCCGAAGCCTATCAGGATGCCTCTCATCTTCTGCTTATTGCTGGCATTAGGCTCAGCAAGCACCAGCGCTGCATAAACCCAGAGCAGCATGGTTCCCAGACAACCGGCGTCGATACTGAAGGCAAGCGATGGGTTCTGCAGGGTGATGGTTGCACCTGAGATGGAGTAGCTGGCATGGAGAAGGGATAGCACACAACCGACAAGCGTGGCGACGGTAACGCGCATCAGCTCCCTGAGTGGAGGCAGAAACAGATAAACCAGAAACTCCGCTACAAGAAGCAAGAATAGATAAAGCCCGTAGCGTCCCAGGAAGGCGATTCCCGGCAGTTTTCTTCCGGTTCGAGATGCGACGATGTAACCGACAACGCCGTATGCTGCGGATATGCCCCCGAGTATCAGCAGGAGCAATGGGTAGGCACATCCGAGTTCAAGATAGCTCATGACCTCTACGAGATAATCCAGAAAACCTTCGAGACAATCTGCCCCGGCTACGAAGCCCCCAGAAACCCGGCCCTTCCCACTTGCATGGCACCCCATGCCAATAGGTTCGCAGCCGCGCTGGTGATGAACCATGAGTTGATGAGGAGATCGATCATCGAAACTGGATTCGATGTCGTCGCTTTGCACCACCGCATGTGCAAGGCGTATTCTGCAGTGGCTATCCGCGCTGTGGATGTGCTCAGGGACAGCACCGGCGGCAGCATCCAGGTGCTCATCGCTATCTACGAAAGGATCGAGGCAGAGAGGGATATCTCCCTATGGGGGGATTGCAGCCGGGAGAAGTTCCAGGCCAAATATGTGGCCAAGACCCCTGGCATACGCATATCCAGGAGAAGATGGGCTTTGAGGGGGCCCTGTTATCCCCGCTACCTGATGCCCAAGAGGGGGGATAAGGTGGTTCCCGGAGGGGTGGTGGACGAGATCATAAACGGGGCTGGGCCTATCTATATTGAACGTGTTTGGGGTTTCGACCTCTGGGGCTTCAATGACCTGTCCTGCCTTGCCGTACCGGTACTGTGGCGCCGCGGCAACCCATCAGGAGCAGTCCTGGCCAAGGTTATTCTAACTGTGATGCCCTGCGAACAGGCAATCTTGCTCGAGCCACAGCTCCAGAGGATCAAGCCCCAGGTAATCCCAGAGAGGTTCCAGTTCATATGACCTATGACCGTTTCCCTCAGGACAAGCCACGCCCTCCGCTCACATGGCTTGTCAGCGAGGCCGAGGAAAGCTACACTGTATATCGCACCACCAGCCATGCCAGGCGATATCCCAGGACAAACAGCTCAAGCCAAAATAGCAGCCGCAGGCCGCCGATCAAGAGGAGGGTTCTATGAGGGTTGCTCTATACGCCAGGGTATCATCGGACAGTCAGGACGTTGACCTCTCCCTCTCTGCTCAGCTTAGGGCGCTCAGGGAGTATGCCGCGAAACACGAGTTCCAAGTCGTTAGAGAATTCGTCGATGAAGCGGAAAGCGGTCGCACCACCGATAGGCCAGCCTTCAAGGAGATGATAGCCCTTGCCAGAACTCACCAGCCGCCATTCCAAGCTGTGCTGGTCTGGAAACTGAATCGCTTTGCCAGGAGCAGAGTCGATTCTATCACGTACAAGACCCTGCTTAAGAGCAAAGGAATTAAGGTCATTTCAATTAACGAACCGCTGGATGATAGTCCTTCCGGGAAATTGCTTGAGGGAGTTATCGAGTCCATCGATGAATTCTACAGCGCCAACCTGGGAGAGGATATCAAGCGCGGTATGAGGGAAAACGCCCGGCGAGGCTTCTTCAACGGCAGCAGGCCTCCCTACGGCTTTCATAAGGTCCCTGTGAAGGACGGCGCCAAGACGAGATACAAGCTGGAGCCCGACCCTCAAGGCTCCGTTGCCGTCCAGGTGGTGCGCAGGATATTTGATATGGCATATAAGGGCACTGGCTGTAAGGAAATCGCTAAAGCCTTAAATAAGGAAGGCATCCGTACCACAACCGGACAGCGCTGGGGTAGGACCACAGTGCACAAGGTGCTCACAAACGAAGCCTACTGCGGCACCCTCGTCTGGGGCGGCAGGCCCGGACACCCCGCAATCCGCAGCGGCGAGCCGCCGGTCAGGGTGGAGAACGCCTGGCCTGCAATCATCGATAAGGCGATATTCCAAGAGGTCCAGGCCAAGATGGCTTCAAAGAGATTCAAGGTTGTGCACCCACGCACCGTTCCTAGCCCCTATCTTCTGAGCGGTCTGGTCTTCTGTTCTTCTTGTGGACACGCTATGACGGGTCGGGGCGCCAAATCAAATCACTACCATTACTATGTCTGCAGCGGCAACTACAAACAGGGCAAAGATGCTTGCGATGCCAGGGCCTTGCCCAAGGAGTGGCTGGAGCGGCTGGTCATCGAGCAGGTCAAGGAGAGGGTGCTAAACCCCGAGTGGCTGGAGGAGTTGGTCAAACTGGTAAATGAGGAGCTCGATTCCTCCCAGGGTATCCTCAGGGATAGGTTGGATACTGTGGATGCAGAGCTCAACGAGGTGGAGCTCAGGCTGTCGAGGTTGTATGACGCCCTGGAAACAGGCAAGCTAAGCCTGGACGACCTCTCGCCTAGAATCAAGAACCTCAGAGCAAGACACGATGAGTTGAGAAAGGCGAGGCTTCAGCTGGAAGCAGAAATGGCAGCGCAGACAGTGAAATACCTCGACGAGCAGACCGTCAAATCATATGCCGAAGACCTGAAGAGCCTTCTCACGGAGGCTGATATAACCCAAAGCAAAGGCTTCCTTCGTTCATTCATCAAACGCATCGAGATAGGCAAGACCGAGGCTGTGGTTCACTATAATGTACCGGTGCCTCCGCATTGGGGTGAAAGGCAGTCAGTGGGAGTTCTGCCTATTGATACCCTTGGTGGAGCTGAGGGGACTCGAACCCCTGACTTCCTCCTTGCAAAGGAGGCGCTCTCCCAACTGAGCTACAGCCCCACGTCGAGGTTCTACTTGCCTTTTTGTCTCGCCTTCTCCATATCGTCTATGGAGTCATAACCTAACTGCTTAAAGAGATAGGTGTATCGCTCTGCTGTGAGATTTCTTCCTTCTTCCAGTGCTTTGCAGATATCTTTGAAATATAGCTGCAGTGTGCGATCGGAATAGGTCTCAAGTTCACTGCGAAGGTAAACCCCCGTAGCAAAGTCTGCACGGTCTCTAAATGTCGACGGGTATTTTTGCTCCAGTTCCTTCAGCCAGCGCCCTTCGACCTCCACAATTCTATCAATCACAAGATTGTTGCTAAGAGGAGGAATCAAATTGTCAATACGGGCATATTTCAACTCGACCAGGTTTCTGTTCTCCTCCATAGCTTCTTGCAGGTCGCTGAGATAGGATTCCAGTGTCTCATCAGAAAGGACATAAAAGCCAGCCTTCCTCATCAGCTTAAAGGTTTCAGGTTGCTCTTGACACGCAGTGGGTCCTGAGGTATGGACAGTCAAGAACATGCGTAACTCAATGGCAATTATTTCCTGCAACAATTTTTCTCGCCTTTCGTTCCCTGCCATCACCCTACTCCTGCCTTCGATAATAATTCTACTGCATCCTGCGAAGCTGGTCAATTTCTGAGTCAGTGGCTAAGTAAGAGGGCCTTCTATATTACATGTCCTAAGACTCCTGCTAGGGCTGAGCAGGCTCTTAGATAATTACTCTAGGTAATTAACCTAATAAGTTGTGCAAGTCCCCAAGCAGCGATACCACAGACTGGGAAGGTCAGTATCCATGCAAGCAGGATGCTCCTCGCTATTCCCCATCTAACAGCGGAGAGTCGCTTGGTGGAGCCCACTCCCGTTACACCGGCACTTATAACATGTGTGGTGCTGAGGGGTAACCCAAAATGAGAAGCAACCGTAATCACCATCGCAGCACTGGTCTCGGCGGCAAAGCCATCCACGGGTCGGAGCTTTGCGATTTTCATACCTAAGGTCCTGATTACTCGCCAACCACCCACAGCCGTCCCGCTTCCCATAGCCAGCGCAGCCAATAAAATAACCCACCAAGGAACCGCAAACTCTGGTATCCGTTGAGTGATTAAGAGCGCCATAGTCATAATCCCCATAGTTTTCTGAGCGTCGTTGTTGCCATGGCTAAAAGCCATGAAAGCTGCAGATAGTATCTGAAGCCGACCAAAAACAGTATGAACCCTTTCCGGCGTGCTAGAACGGAATAACCAAAGGATGACCACCATCACCAAGAATCCGATGGCAAAGCCAGCTATGGGCGCAATCAATAACGCTATGATAACTCTTATTAGGCCGCTAGCGATTAGTGCACCGGTGCCAGCCATAGCTAACCCTGCCCCTACCAGGCTGGCAATAAGAGCGTGGCTGGCACTGATGGGCAAAGCGTAATAGGTAGTAACCAGAGTCCAAAGAGCAGCAGTGGCCAGAGCAGCAATCACAACATATAGATCTGTAAAGGCCTCAGGCGTGATTATCCCCGCCCCGACTGTCTTGGCTACTGCTGTACCCATGAATGCGCCCACCACGTTCAGGGACGCCGACATAATGATAGCTTTTGCGGGGGATAAAACGCGAGTGCCGACTACAGTAGCGATAGCATTGGCTGCATCATTGAGTCCATTAGAAAAATCAAACGCCAGTGCCAGCACCATTACGGCGATAAGCGCAAAGGGGAAATCAGCCATGCTTGAGCACCACGGCCTCGAGGACGTTTGCTACGTCTTCACCCCTATCAGCAGCATTCTCCATGTGCTCGTAGATCTCTCGCCATTTAATAACATCAGCAAGCGATGCGCCCTCGAATAACTCAGCCAAGGCAAGGCGTGTGACTGCGTCTGCTTCGTTCTCAAGCCTGTTAATTTCAACACAGTGGTCCAGTATTTGTCTCATCTGGGTATGTTTACGTAGGTATGGCATTGCAGTGCACAGTTCGTTTGTGATCGCCACGAGAATGGCAGCTAATTCGCGTGCCCTTTTCGTGGGCTGCTCAATGCGGTAGAGAAGCATAGAGTTAGCTGCATCCTCGATGAAATCCATTACACTATCCAGCCTCTCTGCGAGAAGAGCAATATCCTCACGGTCAATCGGAGTCAAAAAGCTACGGTGCAACTGCTTCATAACCTGATGGGTTATAGCATCGCCATGATGTTCAAGTTCAGTGATTCGAGCTACTCTTATGGATACATCTTTGTAGTTCTCTAAGAGCTCAGAGAATTCTTTGGCAGCTTTACACAGGTTAGCCACGCTATCTTCAAAGTATTCAAAGAATTTCGGCTGCCTAGGTATTATGGAGAATCTAGCCAAGATAAACCTCTTTGAGAATACACTGATTGAGTCGAAATGAAAGGTAGTGAAAAATGTGACTTCGAGTGAAAGTAATTGTGAGGGCAATTGTGTCTAAGATTGCTGCGTTTTCTCTTATTTTCTTAGGCAAGCACAACCTCTGCCATAACTTTCTTAGCTCCACCATGATACTAAAATAGAGCTAAAGTATTGTCAAGGTTTTGAGCTAGCATATAGAGAATGTCGAGCCTTCCTCAGTCTTAACAACTTCGATACGAACAGGGAAGGCATCTTTCAACTCATCGATGTGAGTGATTACCAAGATTCTCTCAAAGTCATCTTGAATTGAGTTTATAGCCTCCACTAACTTTTCCCTACCTGCGCTATCCTGCGTCCCAAAGCCTTCATCAATGATGAGCGTTGGAAGTGGCGCCCCTGCTCGCTTTGCTAGAAGCCTAGAAATAGCTATACGAAGCGCAAAATTGACTCTGAAGGCCTCCCCTCCACTAAACAACTCATAGCTTCTTGTGCCAAGCTCGTCTGCAACTTTTATGTCAAGTGTCTCTATAGTATCACCTTTCTTGGTATCACGCTGGCTCTCTATCTTGAGATGCATCCTGTTATCCGTCATCCGCCCTAGCAAACGATTGGCCTCCTCCTCAATCTCTGGAAGTGCCTTTTCTATTAGCAGCGCCTGAGCTCCCCTTTTGCCGAAAGCAACAGTAAGCTCCTCGTAGATACCCTTCTCTTCTGCCAAGTGGCGCAGCTCTTTGGCTTTCTCTTCCTTTTCTGTTTCCATATGGACACAACGTCGCAGGCTTTCTTGAATCCTTCCCGAGTCCTCCCTCAGCCTGCGTTCTTGCTCTTGTAGTTGCCTATAAGCATTCTCAACGCGCGTAAGCTCTTCGCCAAGGCTTGGGAAAGTTGCAAACTCCGCAAGTAGTTTCTCCCTTTCCCCGGCATTTTTCTTAACGTTATCACGCCAATCCTCAATAGCCTTCTGAATATCATCTAAAGCCTTTTTTTCTTTTGGTAGCAATTCTTCTGCTTCTGCTCGCTGTCTGTCCAAATCACCTGCCTGGCGCTCTAACCTTGTTCTTTCTATAATAATTGATGACTCAACTCTTCTGATTTCCTGCCCCAGCGCTTTAAGTTCGGTCTCTATTCTCTGTATCTCTTCGAGGTTGGCTCGATATTTATCCCTTTTGTCCTGTATTTGGCTTTCATAATTGGCTATGATCCTGTTTCGCTCATCTGCTCCCAACTTCGAGCCACATAAGGGACATTCCCCTTCCCCCTTCTCAAGAAGCTGAAGTTTTCCTCTTAACTCTCTTCCCTCCAATTCCAATCGGTTATTAGTCGAACTAAGGATATCAAGTTGCCCGGAAAGCTTTTTTTCGTTTTCTCTCTTCTCAAACATATTTTGTTCCTTAATGGCTAGCTCCTGCAGTACCGTTTTGATGCTTGTGGAATTCTGCTGGTAAGATGACAGTATTTTTTCATATTTTTGGATTCTGAGAAGGAGTTCCTCAGCTCTACTGTCGAGCATTCGGATTTGTTTATTTGCATTGTCGATTTGTTTTTCTAAATCTTTAAGCTGCTCTTCTTTCAGCTCAAAAGCTTTTTTCGATTGCTGCAATAAAGTGAGCTGCGATTCCTGTTTTTTTAATTCCTCCGAGATCGAGTCCAGTGCTTTTTGTATTGACTGAAGCCTAATCTCATAATCTAGCTTTTGTTCTAGCTGCTTTTCTATTAAAGAAATATCATTCATTAGCCTCTGCTGGTTTATTTCCCTTTCCTTGGCGCAGTTCTTTGCTTGCTTCTCCAGTTCGTCGTAAAATGAGAGACCAAGAATATTTGCCAGCACTTCCTTTCTTTCAGCAGGCTTCTTCATGCTGAATTCGTTGGCTCGCCCCTGGAGCAGCAATGCGCTGTTGATAAAGGTCTGATAATCCATACGCAGTATCTCAGTTATCTTTTTCTCGGTTTCCCTTATGGTGTTCCCATTAATAGGAACGAATCCCTCAGGAGTTGCTATCTGCAAATCTAGTAGACTTTGCCCTGCTCGCCTCAATCCAGCTTTGGTACGCTTTCTTATAACTCGATAACGGTTTTGACTCACCGAAAACTCGAACTCAACCTCCATTTCGGTCTGTCCTAGGTTGATAAGGTCATCATCGCTCTTTGCTCTAGACTCACCCCAAAGAGCCCAGGTGATTGCATCGAGCAGGGCTGACTTGCCATGACCATTATCCCCGCAAAGGCAAGCTACATGGATGCCCTCCAAATTAAGTGTTGGTACACTATCACGGTAGCACATGAAGTTCTTGAGAGTAAGCTTAATCGGAACCATCGCTCTGCTCTAAACGATTCGCATTATTATCTCTAATGCGTCGAAGAGATAACCTGTGGCTCACTTCCCGCTATGGATTTCTTATATTCCTCTATAACGACCGCCCCGAAGACTAGGATGGAAGCAAAATAGAAATAGCAGGAGAGGCTGCGCCAGGCAAAGAACAGGGGTAGCACTGCCAAGAGCAATCCCGATTGAGGATACTTGCGGCAATTGAAGTAATACCAGACTAGACCTAAGATAAGGACAGCTACTTCCATAAGGGTAAAGAGCAGCGAGTTCGATGGGAGTATGCCAGCTATGGAGAAAGCTACAAGTCCCACCCCCTTGGGGAACATCGGGTCGAGAACTGGAGCTAGCACTCCTTCCAACCAAGCCTGCGGGGCTGAGAATATAAAGGGAAGATTAATAAGAATAAAAGTAACTATGATCACCATGCAAGACTGGAATGCTCGCTTCCAACCAACTTCACGGAGCAACAAGACCAAATAGAACGGGATGATGAACCAGGCTATCTGTTTAGTGGTCGCTGCAAAGCCCAAGAGCAAAGCAGATAACCACAAGCGCCGTCTTAATATCCAGCCCACGAGGACAAAAAGCACATAAAGTGTATCAGTCGTACCACCGACTATTAGATTCCAGAACACCAGATTGACAAGAAAAGCAGCAACTACCAGAGGCCGCAACCTGCTCGGCGCCTGCCAGAATATCACCGACATTATCGCAATAGCGCATAGTAAATAGAACCACCTTGCGTCTTCGAGGCCGATTGCAACGAATGGCACCAGGAAAAGAAATGAGCCAGCTGGATAGCTTAACTTGGACTCAAACTCCGCAGGAGGGGTATCGCCCGAAGCCTTAGCCTTACTTAGAGCATTGTCAAGTTGTTCCTCCGTTGGATAGGGAAAGACCTCAGCAAAATCTCCTTTTTTCAGAGGCGTGAGGTAATCAGTGGGCACATCAAATTCCTCTACAGCATCAACAATGTTCGTGTTTTCATAAGGGTTCTCCCCCTTAAGAACCAATAAGCTGGCCTGGTGATTTAGCGCCGTAGCATCATTATAGTTGACACCCTCGACTAAGACCTCAGCCATTTCATTGTCGGTTATAATACCTCTGTTTACTAAGTGGAAACCAATCAGCTCCCCGATAATCACAGAAGCTAAAATCACCATTAGAGCTAGAGCCCCAAAGTACACAACCTTTCGATAAGGTCGCAATAGTTCATCAGTCGAGGGCTTAGCTATATGAAATATGAGGCCGAACCAGATAAGCCAGAGGACCACAGCAAGAAAAATCGCAATTGGATTACCTGTACTCTTCGAGAACCAGCTTAGAAGCTCAGCGCCAATCTGAATGATAACAGCGAAAAAGATAAGCAACAGACGTGGTGGCAAGCTGCGCGGGAAGAGCTTTGCTATGGTATTTCCTAACATGAAATTACCCAATCTATTTTTGATACATTCTACTCTTAATTAGGCGATAGTTCTACTTTGTTATGGAACACTGACGAACTAACCTCTCACCATACTCTAAAAGCACCTTCAGCCGATCTTTGGGCGTTCTTTTGGATTCGAGGTATAGCTCCAAGGCATGCAATGGCGTCAACCCTTCTGCAGAATAGCTTTGCAGTCTGCTCCGGTGCTCCCGCTCTACTTCCTTATCGATGGCGGCAATGAAGTACGCTTCCCTGAGCGCCTTCCTTATCTCATTTTCCTGAATTAAGCCCTCCTTCGCTGCCGAGACCTTAACCTGCAGCCGAACTATGGAGTCCTGAACGTCTCGCTTAGCGATAGCTTGCAGTACAGTCGCTGTAGGATTATCGGTATCAGCTTCGACCCTGATGGTAAGAAAGCGCCTTGTTTCCACTGGGTGGAATTCGTAGGATCTTAAACATTCCCCTCGGCCAGCGCTTTCTTCCAGTTGCACCACATAGAATCCTTTCTCATCGCCTTCGTCACCAAAATCGATACTTTGAAGACTCCCCGGATACACTAAAGGAACGGGACGCTCAATTACCTGACGCTTGTGTACATGTCCTAGAGCTACATAGTCAAAGGCAAGATTGGCAATATTGCTTTGTAGGAGGACATAGTCTCTACCCAGCATCATTGTCTTCTCAGAGCCTGCGACGGCACCCGAGTGAGCTATGTGCCCAGCAAAGATAGCAGGCATGTGAGAATCGAGAGCGCCAACCTGGGCATTAATCCAGTCTGTCAAAATACTTTCAATTTTCTCATTGAGCTGAGGTAAAGAAAGGTTCTTCGTGTCCTCCCGGCTCAACAGTTTGCCATATCTAACCCAGGGCAAAGCCACAATTTGGACAGAACCTTTCTTGGTTTCTATTCGATACATTTTAGGCTGATTGGCCACGATTACATTCTCAACATTTAGGGTGTCAAATATGTCTACCGAAGTAGCCCGCCCAATAGCATTAGGAAGATCGTGATTGCCCACAAGAAGGAAGACCTTCATATTCTGGCTCAGCCTCCTGATACGCTTGGCGAATTCGCGCTGACACGTCTGACTGGGGTCGCGGCTCTTGTAGGCATCACCGCAAAAGAGAACGATGTCTATGTCATTTTCTAGAGCATAATCTACCATCTGGTCAAAGCCAACTAAGAAATCACTTAGGCGTGAAGACAATCCAGTAGCAGGGTCAATGCGTCCATAGGTCTCAACACCCAGATGAAGGTCTGCGAAGTGAAGGATACGAATCATCTCTTCCCTTGATAAGTCATTATCTCGAAACTATCAATACCCCAGCACCTTGAATTTTACCCTGTTTGAGAAGCAGTAAAGCCCGGTTCGCCTCCTGCAGAGAAAATTCTTGAACCTCTGTATGTATCTGTATCTCAACTGCAAGTCTAAGCAGGTCCTCGGCATCTTTTCTAGTGCTATTGGCCACGCTCCTCAAGGTCTTTTCATGGTAGAGGTGCTGCTGATAATCCATCTCGGGGATAGGCGTCATATATATCCCAGCCAGCGCAAGAGTACCACCCTTTTCCAAAATTCGCAAGGCATCCAGAACTAACTTCCCCGCAGGGGCAAAGATGATAGCACTGTGAAGTCTTGTCGGAGGGGTATCTTCTGCCCTACCCGTCCAAACTGCTCCTAGCTCCCTCGCCAGCCTTCGGTGTTCCTCGCTTCTGGTGAAAACAAACACCTGGCAGCCCCAGTGCTTTGCTATTTGAATGACTATATGAGCTGAGGCTCCAAAACCGAAAAGGCCAAGTCGTCCTCCTTTTTGTATCCCAGATAGCCTCAAGGCACGAAACCCAATTACGCCGGCGCAAAGGAGCGGAGCAGCCTGGATATCAGAGAAACCTTCGGGTATGGGATAAGCAAAATCCTCTGAAACGACCGTATACTCAGCATATCCTCCATCTACATCGTAGCCTGTGAATCTAGCGTTCTCGCAAAGATTTTCCTTGCCATTCATGCAGAACTCGCACTTTCCACACGTGGAGTTGAGCCAAGCTACTCCCACCTTATTACCTTTGTGAAATCTTGTGACATTCTCCCCGACTTTTTCTACAACACCCACTATTTGGTGCCCAGGAACAATGGGCAGCTTTTTGGAAGGAAGCTCACCCTCAACAATATGAAGGTCAGTATGACAGATACCGCAGCTCAGGACTTTGATAAGAATTTCTTTGGGCCCCGGTGTTGGCTTATCGATTTCGGCCATCGCCAGAGGTTTCTCATCGATAGGGCGCGGTGTCTGTAGAAGCATTGCCTTCATATGGCTACTAATCATTACCTTGTTTTGATGGCTCGAGTTTTTCGTAGAAAAATCCCCTTATGGCAAATTTGTCAAGATGAGCATCGTAATCCAGTTCCAGACCACTGCACCACTTCTTGCCGAAAATATCCTCATATTCCACCACTAGATCATGCAATCCTTTTCTTTTCCAGCCCTCGATATTTACCAGCATCAGTTCATAATATTCACCTGAAGTCAAGGCGCTGAGCCTGCTACCTCGAAAAATTGTCATGGGTTTCTTACGATTAGGCTCTTTCAAAAAGAAGCTGAGATTTAGAGCAGGTCCTGGTCCTACATTGTAGAGCCGTGTTCGGTCCTCGATTATGGTCTGTTCACTTACCTTTCTCTCATTCCTCATCTCACCGGCTGTGACATCGCGTCCCATCACAATAATAGGTTGAAAAGAGGCCAACCTGGATTTCTGGATTTCCTTTACTGTTTTCCTGCTAGCCTCTGCCTGGAGATATGTAAAGAACGCAAAAACCAGAGTAACTGCGATAAGCACAATGAGAGCCAGCCTGTCAAAGTCCTGAGACACGAAGTAATAAGCCAAGCCGAGGCCAGCCAGGAATACAATGAGCGACCACAACCCACATAGTTTGCGGAGCACTTTATTTCTTTTGGTTACGTTAACCTGCTTTTCATCTTTCACCTGTGCCATTGTCTCCCCCTAGAGCCTTTTTAACATGCCAGATTCAGGCAAAACTCGCTTTTCCAAGGGTCGTCATAAGTTGCTCCAATTACTCTTCAAATCCCAGCCACTTTTTGCCGCCTGGAGGAAGTTCTTCAAAAGGCTCTCCATTCAGCTTAGCGTCGAGCGTTGCTTCCAATACTTCAATGGGCACTCTTATTTGCCTCATTTTATCACGCTCTCTGATAGTTACCTGTTTGTCTTCAAGCGACTGGAAATCTATAGTGATGCAAAATGGTGTGCCAATCTCATCCTGCCTTCGGTAACGCCTGCCGATGCTTTGAGCATCATCATATTGCACCATCCAGCATTTACGCAGGCTATTGTAAACCTCCTTAGACAAAGGCAACAAAGCTTCGTTTCTGCTCAAAGGCAGGACAGCGGCCTTTATCGGCGCTAAGTCAGGATGAAGTCTTAATATCACCCTCAATCCTTCCTTATCCTTTTCTTCATCATAGGCATCCGTAAGGAAAGCCAGTACTGAGCGGTCAACACCTGCCGATGGCTCGATAACATAAGGAATGATGTGCTCCTTAGTCTCCTCGTCAAAGTAGCTCAAATCCTTGCCACTGTATTTGCTGTGCTGCTTAAGGTCAAAATCGGTGCGGTTGGCGATACCTTCCAGTTCAGACCAGCCCATGGGGAAGAGATACTCTATGTCATAGCAATCACGAGCATAATGAGCAAGCTCATCCTTAGCATGTTGACGCAGCCTTAGATTTTCTCTTTTTATACCCAGGTTGATATACCAGTTAAACCGCTCATCAACCCAGTGCTTGAACCATTGCTCATCTGTACCAGGTCTGACGAAGTATTCCACCTCCATCTGCTCGAACTCGCGCATGCGGAAAATAAAATTGCCTGTAGTTATCTCATTCCGGAAAGCTTTACCCACTTGCGCAATACCGAAGGGCAGCTTCTTACGAGTGGAGTTTAGCACGTTCTCAAAATTTACGAATATGCCCTGTGCAGTCTCAGGTCGCAGATAGACAACCGATGCTTCATCTTCTACAGGGCCAACAAAGGTCTTGAACATCAGGTTGAACATGCGTGGCTGGGTGAGCTCCCCGCCACAAGCCGGGCATTTACCATTCTTGACATGGTCAGCGCGCCAGCGTTGATGGCATTGTTTGCATTCCACGAGAGGGTCTGCGAAACCTTCCACATGGCCACTAGCCACCCAGGTTTGCGGATGCATAAGAATGGAGGCATCCAGTCCCACCATGTCATCTCGGTCTTGAACAACTGCTTTCCACCAGGCGTTCTTGACGTTGTTCTTGAGTTCCACCCCAAGGGGACCATAGTCATAGCAAGCGCCCAATCCACCGTAGATCTCGCTGGAAGGGAAAATATAGCCCCGCCTTTTGCACAACGAGACGAGTTTATCCATGTCTACTTTGCCGGGAATCTGCTCTACCACTACTTTTCTCCTAATACCTTACCTCTATAACTTTGCCTTATAAGGTAGCAGTTTTCCTTCCAAGTGTAAAGACTTGACAGGACAGCATAAATAGTCAAAATAGTAAGAGTTTATCGACCGGGGAATATAGTGTGGCTGGGTTGTGCTTAGTCTCCGGAGGAATAAATGATTGTAAAGACGCTGGTCGTAGGGCCATTCGCCTCGAATTGTTTTATAGTAGGCTCAGAAAAAACCAAAGAGGGCATGATTATCGACCCAGGGGCCGACGCCAAGAAAATATTGAACACAGTACACGACCTTGGTCTATCTATAGTGATGATTGTAGCTACACATAACCATATCGACCATGTGGGCGCCCTGCGCCCTGTAAAGGATGCTACCGGAGCAAAGTACGCAGTGCATGAGGCGGACTCCAAAGAAGCGATGCCAGCGATGTTCGGCAGGATGATGGGATTGATGTTAGGGTCGTCACTCAAGGCTCCGCCCAAGCCAGACATGTTGCTCCGTGATGGCGATGTGATTGAAGTAGGAGAGCTGAAATTCCAAGTTATTCACACGCCTGGCCATTCCCCGGGAGGCATATCGCTTCTAGGCGATGGCGTTGTCTTTTCTGGCGATACCCTGTTCAATCTCGGCATAGGGCGAACCGATATCCCCGGGGGTGACTACGCCAAACTCATGGACAGCATAATCACCAAGCTTATGGTGCTTCCTGATTCTACAGTCGTTTATCCCGGTCACGGTCCTGAGACCACCATCGGCACCGAAAGAAAGTGGAACCCCTTCCTCCGTTAAATAAAAAAGGGACTGATTCTTTAAAATAAATCAGCCTGCCGAATCAATGCTCGGCAGGCTGATACGATTTAAATTTTTCTCGACAAGGCTAAAGTATCCACAAAGGACACATCACCAGTGTCACCGTAGCTATAAGCTTAGCTACGATATGCAAGGAGGGCCCGACAGTATCTTTAAGTGGGTCTCCAACGGTATCACCGACGACCCCTGCCGCATGTGGCGCCGAACGTTTCCCTAAGACATTACCGGCTTCGTCTTTGAGCTGCCCATCCTCAATATATTTCTTGGCGTTATCCCAGGCACCACCGCCGTTGTTCATAAAGGAAGCCAGAAGGATAGCAGCAAAGGTTCCAGTTATGAGGAAGGCTCCTACCGCCATAGGTGCGTTAAATCCAGGAGCATAGCCGGGCAGGTATCTGAAGATAACCCCTATAACTATTGGAAGCAGCACAGGAAGTAAAGCAGGGGCAATCATCCCCCTGAGAGCAGCTCTAGTTGTAATATCAACTGCTTTGCCGTAATCCGGCCTCGAAGTGCCCTGCATAATTCCGGGGTCGGATTTAATCTGACGGCGTACCTCATCGATAATCTTGCTTGCGGCTGCGCCAACCGACCTCAGCCCCCAAGAACTGAACAGGAAAACCATCATGAGGGCTAGGATGGCTCCGATAAGTACCTCAGGGCGTACAATGTTCACATCAAATATGGAGCCTGATTCGCCCTGAAACAGTTGTACCCTGTCGAAGTAGGCCTGGAAAAGAAGGAATCCAGCAAGACCAGCTGAAATCATGGCATATCCTTTGGTCAAGGCCTTGGTAGTGTTGCCAGTAGCATCGAGATGGTCAGTGACACGTCTTATCTCTGAGCCAGCGCCTGTGAACTCGTTGATTCCATTGGCATTGTCGGTTATAGGCCCGAAGGTATCCTCAGCCAGGATGAAGGGGCAGGTCATTAGCATACCCATAGTGGCTATTGCGGTGCCATAGGCGCCTGCCAGCCACCATTCCAGCTCCAGCCCTGCCATGGTACCGAACCAGTAAGTAGCTCCAAAAGCCACACAGATAATAAGAGCCGTGGGCATGATGGTTT
>Ga0315268_10004113_pt1 | contig 15871 bp, 15 predicted proteins | sample C1_top_MG_FD_204535 | JGI IMG/M metagenome (GOLD analysis project Ga0315268, IMG submission 204535) | Sediment microbial communities from Yellowstone Lake, YNP, Wyoming, USA - C1_top | ecosystem: Environmental > Aquatic > Freshwater > Lake > Sediment | place: USA: Wyoming | collected 2017-08-01
CTTCGGCAATTGCCAGACTCGCTCCCAGGAGCGGACGAGCCGATTTAGTGTCACCTCCCCAATTGGCTAAGGTGCCCGCTAGTCTCAGTGCTCTGGCACGACGCTTGCATGTACCCCATTCCTCCGTTCGCGGCAAGAGTCTGGTCAGCCATGTCCATCCCTCTTTTGGATTACCCCGAATCTGCCAGAACCATTCTAATGCGGATGCCAACCGCAGTGCCAGTTCAGCATCGCTTTCGATGGCCCGTTCCCATGCGGCTCGCACGTCGTCAAACTCGGTCTCCAGGCGATCCAGCCACGCTGTCTCTCCGCTTCTAATGTACGGCGCTCCTTCCTCTGCAAGTCTGAGGAAATAGTCAAGATGACGATCTCGCATTGCTCGCAGTTCGCCAGACTCGATCAGCTTTTCGTGCGCGTACTGGCGAATAGTCTCCAACATACGGTAGCGTCTGCCGTCTCGGTCATTGTCCACAACGACCAAGGACTTGTCCACCAGCCGCGTCAGCGCATCCAGCAAGTTGCCTTGCGCCATCCCACCCCCACAGCATACACTTTCCATTGCAGCCAGAGTGCAACCGCCCGCAAAGACCGCCAGCCGTTGGAACAAGATTCGCTCCTCTTCTGCGAGCAGCTCATAGCTCCAATCAATCGTCGCCCGCAGCGTGCGATGGCGTGGGAGCGTCGTCCGGCTGCCGCCCGTGAGCAACTGGAAACGGTCGTCCAGTCGCTCGGCAACCTGCTCTGCCGCTAGCACCTTGAGCCGCGCGGCAGCCAGTTCGATGGCCAGCGGAATGCCATCTAACCGGCAGCAGATGCGCGCGGCGGCCTCGGCGTGGTCGGCCAGTTGCCAGTGCGGCACGACGGCCTGCGCCCGCTCGGTCAAGAGGCGAATGGCATCGTACTGCGGCAGGCTGTCCAGTGGTGGCAGGTGTTGCGGGTCAGGTGATTCAAGCGAGGGCACATACCATGCCACTTCGCCCGTCAGGCCGAGCGCTTCTCGGCTGGTCGCCAGGATTTGCAGCCTGGGGCACGCGGAAAGCAGCGTCTCGGCCAACTGCGCGCAGGCCGCAATCAAATGCTCACAGTTGTCCAGCACGAGCAGCAACTCTTTGGCGCGCAAATAGTTGGTGAGGACAGTGATGAGGGGCGCATCCACCGATTCTCGCAGATCAAAGACTTGAGCAACCTTCTGCGGCACAAGCGCGGGGTCATTCAACGCGGCCAGGTCAACCCACCACACGCCGTTCTTGTAAAGACGTTCCGCCGGAACGTCTCTACTGGCGAGGTCAGTCGCCACCTGGATCGCCAGCCGCGTCTTGCCGCAGCCGCCCGCGCCGGTCAATGTCAACAGGCGCGTCGCTGTGAGCAACTGTTTGATTTCGGCCAATTCCGACTGCCGCCCGATAAAGCTGGTGAGCGGCGTAGGCAAATTCGTCAGCAGCGCCTCGCGTGATGGCGCGCCGGTCAACTCGCGCTCGATCTGCTCGCGCAGCGCGACCGTCTCGGACGATGGCTTGACGCCCAGCTCATCGCGCAGTCTTTTCTCGCACTCGTCGTATTGCTTGAGCGCGCCGATACGGTCGCCTGTCGTGGCGAGGCAAAAGATGATGTGCTGATAGGCTTTCTCGTTGGCGGGATCGCTGGCCAAGACCTTTTGCGCCAATTCGATGGCGCGTATGTACTGGCTGTGCGACCGTGCCGCTTGCGCCAACTGCAAGAGCGAGTCGTGGTACAGCGCGCGCAACCGCTCACGCTCCGGCTCGACCCAGTCGTCATAGAAATCGGCCAGCAGATCGCCCTGGTAAAGGCTGATGGTAGATTCGTCATGAGCAGTCTGCTCGAACTCGCGCGCATCAATCCACAGCGGATAGTCGGGATTGAGTTGGACAGTCTCACGGTCGGCCAGGAGAACGTCATCGCCGAGCTTGCTGCGGAGTGTGGTCAGTGCGCTGCGAAGCGAGTGGCGGGCCAGCTCGTCGGTCGAGTCGCCCCACAGGAGCGCAGCAAGTTTTTCGCGTGGATGTAGTTCGGGAAAGAGCGCGAGGTAGGCCAGGAGCGATTCGACTTTGCGTGTGGGCAAAGCGATCGGGCGCGTGTCGCGCTCGATCCGAAACGCACCTAGAAGATACACGCGCAAAGTTGCCTTGGCTGACGAGGGCGTGCGAGCCATATGCGGCCCTCCTTTCCTGGCGAAATCTTAGCACCGATACAGCATCCTTGTCAATACGCCGGAACGGTCCAAGTCGCAAGAAGCAAAACGCCAGACCGCAATGATCGTTGCGGCCTGGCGTCAGAAATCGAGAACCAGAAATCTACAATCCGACATCGCTACGGCACGTCTTCCGGCCCTCGATCCACGTGCGCTTTGTAGAACTTGAGCAAGCGGGCGCTGTCAAAAGTGTCCATCTCGTCAATCCAGTCCCAGGCGACGATGGCAACCTGATGATCCATGTGGTCGTAGGGTGTGACGACGAGCTTGACTTCATTCCACTTGGCGCTCCTGGGCGCGCTGGCGTAAAAATCCTTGAGCTGCTTGACCAGGTCGGGACAGCCCGATGGGCACTTGTAGAGAATCACCACACCGCCGTGTTCGAGATTGTGAACCCACCGGCCATCTGGAAGCGGCTGATCATAAGTGCCCCAATTGGCCGGCGCATCATAGTGCGGGCCAGACGCGGGCGGATAGTGAGCATATTGAGGCTGCTGAGTATCGGGAATGTGATTGCGGCCCTCGTCGGGCACGAGCGCGCCAGGCAGTGAGGCATCGGCCTGCGTAGCGCGCGCGACGAGAAAAACGATGCCGCCGATGACGGCGACAACCACTACGGTGATGCCGACAATACGGAGGATGTTTTGCTGCTGCTTGCGGCGACGCTCCTCCGCACGCCGCCGCTGCTTGATCTCTTTCCGAGAGAGTTCCATCTCCTTCTCCTTGGGCAAAGACAACCGCCGACGAACAGTGGCTGTCTGTCCACAGGAGGCCTTTGGCTCCAGTCGGCGGTCCGCGATTAGAGGTTATTATAACACAAGCTCTTCAACTCACCATCAACGTCAACTGTGCCCCAGCACCGGATGCGGCTGGTAGAGTTCTTCCAGATATCGCAGCTCCTCAACGGACAGGCGAATGTCAAGCGCGACGATGGCATCTTCCAGGTGATGCGGCTTGCTGGCGCCAATGATGGGCGCGGTGATGCCCGGCTGGTGCAGCATCCAGGCCAGCGCGATTTGAGCGGGCCGTGCGCCCCGACGCTGCGCCAATTCTTGCACACGGTTCACCACTTCAAAATCAGTGTTCTGGTAGTACATGCTGTGAGCAAAGTCATCACTCTTGGAGCGCGTCGTTTCGCCGCTCTTGTCGGGCGTGCGATTGCCCGCCAAAAAGCCGCGCGCCAGCGGACTCCAGGGAATCACTCCGATGCCCTGATCGCGGCAGAGCGGCAGCATCTCGCGCTCTTCTTCGCGATAGACCAGATTGTAGTGATTCTGCATCGAGACAAAGCGTGCGCAATGCGAGCCATGCAGATCGGCCAGGTACAACGCCTTGGCAAATTGCCACGCAAACATGGACGATGCGCCGATGTAGCGAGCCTTGCCGGCTTTGACCACGTCATGCAACGCTTCGAGCGTTTCCTCAATCGGCGTCTCCTTGTCCCAGCGGTGAATCTGGTACAGGTCCACATAGTCGGTGCCCAGGCGGCGGAGCGAATCGTCAATCGCGTGCATGATGTGCTTGCGCGCAAGCCCGCTCCGGTTCGGCTTGTCGCTCATCGGATGATAGACTTTGGTGGCGATGACAACCTCTTCGCGTTTGGCGAAATCTTTTAACGCGCGCCCCACGACTTTTTCGCTTTCGCCTATCGAGTACATATCGGCGGTATCGAAAAAGTTGATACCTGCCTCCAGCGCACGCTTGATGAATGGACGGGCATCCTCTTCATCCAGCACCCAGTCGCGCCACTTGGATGAGCCATACGTCATGCAGCCCAGGCAGAGGCGCGAGACCTTCAAACCGGTTTTACCAAGACGAGTGTATTCCATTATTCCCCTCCCATTCGTGAATGTAGGGGCGATCCTGTGCGATCGCCCTGCTAGGCCAGGTACATGGACCTGCTCCTACAAAACACGTCCCCCATCCACGACGAGCACATGCCCGGTGACATACTCGGCGCGGATGAGATACAGCACCGCCTCACATACATCTTGCGGCGAGCCGAGCCGGTCGAGCGGCGTGGAAGGCCGCAGAGCGTCCCATCGCTCATCCGTCCAGCCTTCCGGCTTGAGAACCGGTCCAGGCGCAATCGCATTGACGCGCACGTGGGGCGCGAGCGCGAGCGCCGTCGCTTTGGTCAGCATGACGACGCCGGCTTTGGAGATGCTGTGATGCACGTAGCGCGGCCACGGTGCGAGTCCCGCTTCGTCGGCAATATTGACGATGACGCCCGCCCCTTGCGGGTGCGCGAGCATCATTCGTCCAGCCTGCTGGCTGAACAGGAACGGTCCTTTGAGATTGACGTCAATCGTTGCATCCCAATCCTGCGGCGTGATGTCGAGGAACGGTTTTTGTTGCATGATGGCCGCGCTGTTGACAAGAATGTCGAGCTTGACCCATTTTTCCCGAATGGCATCGAACACAGCGGCGACCTGCGCCGGGTCAGACTGGTCACACTGCACGGCCAGTGCGCCCACACCGCGCGCTTCGATTTCGGCGACAGCTTGTTGAGCTTGCTCTGCCGAAGCGTGATACGTGATGGCAACGTGCGCGCCCTCGCGCGCCAACGCGAGTGCAATCGCTTTGCCCGCGCGATGCGCTCCACCTGTCACCAATGCAATTCGATCATGAATCTCCAAGCGGCAACTCTCCTACGCCGTCGAGATTCTGCTCGCTGAACCGTCGTAGCGCCTCGACTAGCGGTATTATACCAGCTTCCTTCCAGTGCATCGGACTGCAAATTCGGTTGTGCCCGGCAAGTGCGCTGTGTTGACCAGCAGTGTGTTTGACGATATACTGTTGATACATTCTGTTCGTCTCCGCAAAGTGGCCTTTAGAAAGCAGGTGACAGATGAACGAGGATATTTACGACCGACTGGCAAATGCTCTGGACCAGCTTCCGAACGGCTTTCCCAGAACGCCCTCGAACGTCGAGACACTCATTCTGAAAAAGATATTCTCGCCAGAAGAAGCAAAGCTGGCCGGCCAATTGCGCGGCAAGATGGAACCGGTTGACGTGCTCGCCGAACGATTTGGATTGTCAACCAAAGACGCTATGGGCAAGCTGATCCAGATGGCCCGGCGCGGTTTGATCTGGTATGAAAAGCAGGGCGGAAAGCATTGCTTCAGATTGGCGCCCTTTGTCGTCGGAATCTATGAATCGCAATTGGAGACTCTGGATCACGAGCTGGCCCATCTCGTCGAGCAGTACATGGCGAACGGCGGAGCGCTCGGGATCATGAAGCCGCAACCGGCGATTCACCGCGTTGTCCCCGCGCAAAGCGCCGTCAAGTCCGAATGGATTTTGCCCTATGACGATGTCCGAAGCATGTTGATGGCTTCCAAGACGTTCCACGTGCGCGACTGCATCTGCCGGGTGCAGCAGGCTCACCTGATCATCCGTGCAAATTGCCGGTCAAGATTTGTCTTTCCTTTTCCTCGCTCGAAGGCTCTCCCGGCCCCGGCGATATTTCCCAGGCAGAGGCGCTAGCCCTCCTCGACAAAGCCGAAGAGGTGGGCCTGGTGCATACGGTGAGCAATGTGATGACGGGATTCGGCTACGTCTGCAACTGTTGTAGTTGCTGCTGCGCCTTGCTGCGCGGCATCACCGAATACGGCATCGAAAACTCGGTGGCCCGCGCCAACTATTATGCCGTCATTGACCCCGACGAATGCCTGGGGTGCGGAACCTGTATTGAAAGGTGTCAGGTGCACGCGATTTCTGAACAGGATGGGGTATCGGTTGTGGATCGAGTACACTGCATCGGCTGCGGGTTGTGCGTCACGGGTTGCCCCAACGAGGTGGCCCGGCTCGAGCGCAGGCCGGATGCTGACATCATTCACCCCGTCGCAGACTTTGCGGCCTGGGAACACGAGCGGCTGGTCAACCGAGGTTTGATCCAGGGAGTGTGAATGCCGATCCATTGACAAATCGCAAGAGTTATTGGGGAGATGGATGTGATGGACGAATTAGAGTTTTCGGAAAAACTTGTTGCCGAAGAAAAATTCATGATCGCCGGCTGGCGTCAATGGGCCGATGCGGGAAGTGTATCCTCGGGCCTGCCGCGATATTTGATCAGCTTGACACACGCGCGCAAGATCGGCGAGATCAATCCGAAAGGTTTTTATATCTTCCAGGTGCCTGGCATGCACTATTTCCTGAGACCGACGATCAAGCTTGCAGAGGGCCGCCGCCAGGAATTGGCCGTCAGGAAAAACGAATTCTTTTACAGCGGCAACGATCAAAAAGGGCTGGTTATCTTTTCGGGCGAAGAGCCGCACCTGAACGTGGAAGGCTATGCGGACGTCTTTTTCGATGCAGTGCAGACGCTGGGAGTGAAACGCGTCGCCGTCGTCGGCGGAGTGTACGGCCCTGTGCCCTACGACAAAGACCGCGACGTTTCGTGTTCTTACAGCCTCCGCAAGATGAAAGACGATCTGGCCCGGTATGCCGTCAAGTTCTCCAACTATGAAGGCGGAGTGAGCATCGGCTCGTATCTTGCCAAAGAAGCAGAAGAACGCGGGATCGAATATTTCTCGTGGTATGCAGTTGTTCCGGCCTATGACTTTTCTCAAATCGAACCGGAACTCCAGGGCCTGGGCCTTGAAACGGATTTGAGAGCGTGGTATGAACTGACGCTCAGGCTCAACCGCATGTTTGGTCTCCGGCTCGATCTGGCCGAGCTTGAGCGCCAGGGCGCGGAAATCACGTCAACGATGGAAGCTCAAGTGAGGGAGCTGGCCCGCGAGCATCCGCAGGTCCGAGAGTACATGGAAAAAATTGCCCAGGAATTCAGCGAGACGCCTTACAATCCGCTGGATGATGTTTGGGAACAAGCGCTGGGAGATATTCTGAACGATTAGAAATCAATGGCCGACCTCGACAAACTGAAAGCTGTCGAGCGTCGCTGCGGGGACGCGGTAATAGCCGCTAAAATATCCTGATAGTGTGCGCAACTCGCGCCCCACACCGCGCACATGCTCAAACGCCCCAATCAGCTCTTGATCAAAGCGCATATTGGTCACAGGATAGGCCAGCTCGCCTCGCTCGATCCACCATACGCTGTCGCGTGTGGTGCCGGTCACGCCGCAATTGTGCGGCGTCGTCAGGTTGACGTACCAGAAGCGGGTCACGAGCAGCCCTTGATCTATCGAAGCGATCATATCGTCCACACTCAGCTCGCCCGGCGCGACGCTCAGGTTTTCGGGCAGAGGGCCGTCCCAGTCTTCGTCGTAAGGTTGAGCGTGGCCGGTCGAGCCGTCCGTTCAGCCAACTGCGACCTTCCTGCACCGCCATGGCGCCCATGCCCGCCGAGGACAGCGCTTCGAGCAGGCTGACCACGGCATACGGTTCGAGCAAGACCGGATAATTCCCCGCTTTGATGTGGCGCGGATTTCTCGCAGCCAACGCGCGCTGGATCGTCGTTTGTTTCAGCGGTTCTGTCTCAATCTGAGCGAGCCGCCAGCCCATCGCGTGCGCATAAGCCGAGGCCGATTCGTCTGGGCGTTCGATGACAAAGTGCAGATCCACCTGCGTGCTTGGCGCATAAGCGAACAAGCCCTTCGAGTTCACCACGGCGTACTCGCTCTGCCGCGTGGCGAGCGCACCCGATGCCAGTAGTCGCTTCGCCTGAGCCGCGCGACAAATGTCGCCTACCATGCCGGCGCGAGCTTCCGGCGTCATCGCGGCCACAGCCTCATCGTAAGCCAGAATAGATGAAATGAAAAAGCCCCGGCTGAAAAAAGCGGGGCTGCACAGGCAATGGCGCGTGAGATCAATCCATCGGCGTAAAGCGCCGCTCGCGTTTGACCTTGCTCTGGCGGCGCTTGGACTCGAGTCGGCGTTCCTTCGAAGCAGCCGTCGGGCGCGTGGGGCGGCGCTTTTTGGGGACGCGCAGTGCGCGGCGCATCAATTCTGCAAAACGCACAGTCACATCCTCGCGGTTCTGCAACTGGCTGCGAAATGTCTGCGAGGCCAGATGCAGCACGCCGTCTTTGTCCACGTAGGACTTGAGCGCGATTCGAATGCGCGCCTTTTGCTCGTCGGTCAGGCTGAGCGAATTGGCGAGGTCAAACGTCAGCTCGACCTGCGTGGCAGAGCGGTTGACGTGCTGGCCGCCCGGCCCGCTGGAGCGGACGAACTGGTAATGTAACTCTGCCAGCGGTATCCTCACCGCTTCGTTGACGACGAGTACGCTTTCTTCTAACATACCCGGCTCCGTGTCACACGCGAGTTTAGCACAAAGCCTTGCATCACGCGAGTGGTCTGGCGCCTCGCGCGTTCCACATGGTGATATAATTGCGTTTGACTTGACCGACATTGGCCATTGGAAGCTGACTGCATTGGCATCGGCGGTCTGCCATGAAAAACGCATTGCCCTTCGCGTCCAAATCTCGTGTGACTGATTTCCTGTCTGCGCTGGCGGCAGTCGCCATCGCGACGGTCATTCTTGTTTGGTTTAGGTCGCGCTTCACCATTGAAGTCATTGCGCTGCTCTACCTCGTGCCGGTGATGCTTTCGGCTACGCGCTGGGGCCTGCTGCCAGCGCTGGCCGCTTCTCTGGCTGCGTTTCTGGCTTTCAACTATTTCTTCCTTACTCCCAAGCACACTTTCACGGTAAGCGATCCACGGGAACTGCTCGCGCTCGTCATCTTTTTGGTCGTAGCCATTTCGATCAGCCAGGCGGTCGGCGCGGCCAACCTGCACGCTGCCCAGGCTCGCGCCCGCGAGTTGGAAGCCACCACGCTGTACAATTTGACCAAGTCCTTGAGTGTGCAGTCCAGTCTGGACGAAACCCTGGCATCCATCGCCCGGCAGGTGACCGAAGCGTTTGACTTGGCAGGTTGCGAGATGTTGCTGATTGGCTCCGATGGAAACCTGCAATCACATGCGCGATACGGGCTGGAAGACCAAAGTTCATTCGGCGGCGAGCGAGTTGACGTGCAGCTCAGCGCCAATCAGGCGATGGTTGGCGCATTGCGCTTGACGACGCGCCGCGCCGATGCAAACATCGAGCCGACAACGCTGCGCCTGTTGACCACGTTTGCGGCTCAACTGGGGCTGTTTATCGAACGAGCCAGGCTGGCGCAAGAGGCTGAGCGCGCGCGCGTTTTGGAAGCCAGCGATCAACTCAAATCGGCGTTGCTATCGTCGGTCTCACACGACTTGCGCACGCCGCTTTCGGCCATCAAGGCCTCGGCCACCGTGCTGCTGCAACAAGACGTTTCGCTGGATGCCGCCGCGCGTTACGATTTGCTTTCGGCCATCAACGAAGAAACCGACCGTCTCAATCATTTGGTTGGCGATTTGCTGGACATGTCGCGCATCGAGGCAGGCACGCTTCGTCTCAAGCTCGACTGGTGTGACATGGACGAGCTGATTCGCGCCGTGGTGCGTCGCCTCTCTCCGCGCATGACGGCCTTTCGCATCAAGTTGGATTGGCCGCCTGACCTGCCACTCATCTATGCTGATTATGTGCAGATTGACCGCGTCATCACCAACTTGTTGGAAAACGCCCTCCGCTTTGCGCCGCCGGACTCGGCGATAGAAATAGCGGCGCGCGCTGAAGCGAAGGAGATGATGGTTGCCGTGACGAACCAGGGACCGGCGATTCCTGAGCGCGTGCGCCCAAATCTGTTCGACAAATTCTATCGCATCTCGGAAGATCGCGCGCCGGGCATGGGCACGGGCCTGGGGCTTTCGATTTGTAAAGGCATCGTCGAAGCGCACGGCGGGCGCATCTGGGTCGAAAGCCCGGTGGAAAGGAATACCGGGGCGCGCTTTGCTTTTACACTTCCGTTCGCCACTGGCACGCCGACGCCCAAACTGCCGGGTGACGAGATGTTGAGTCATGAAAAAGACCAAAGTTTTGATTGTTGACGACGAACCGCAGATTTTGCGCGCGCTGCGGGCAGGCCTCACTGCTCATGGCTATGACGTGGTGAGTGCTGCCGACGGCGAAGAGGCGCTCGACAAAGCGGCAACCGAGTTGCCCGACGCCGTGATTCTCGATTTGAATATGCCCAGGTTGAGCGGCCTACAAGTCTGCAAAAGCCTGCGTGAATGGTCGGCCGTCCCCATCATCGTGCTTTCGGTGCGGGATGCCGAACGCGATAAAGTGACTGCGCTCGATCTGGGCGCGGACGATTACCTGACCAAGCCCTTTGGCACCGATGAATTACTGGCTCGGTTGCGTGCCGCCCTGCGCCATGCCACACAGGGAGCGAATCCAACCGAGCCGGTGGTGCACGTTGGTAATGTGACCATTGACCTCGCTCGACATGTCGTCAAGCGCGGGGAAGAAGAAGTGCGCTTGACCGCCACCGAGTACAAATTGCTGGCGTACCTGGCGACCAATGCCGGGCGCGTGTTGACGCATACCCAAATCCTGGAACACGTGTGGGGGCCGGGCTATGAAACGGAAACGCAAAACCTGCGCGTGTATGTGAGCCAGTTGCGTCGCAAGCTTGACCCTGATTCCTCGCATCCCCAGATGATCACGACTGAGCCAGGCGTAGGCTATCGCTTCATCGCCGACGAAGTGTGAAAAACCCCCCACCCTAGCCCTCCCCCTACAAGAGAAAGGGAACATGCCCCCTGCCCCCTTTTAGGGAGAAGGGTTGGAGATGAGGGTCAATCTCCGCCGTCTTTATAAATTCTTTATATCTCGCTAGCCTCTTTTTATCTTTTCCAAATACCCATGCGCTAAACTCTTTTCTAAACTCGTAGGTTGGCAGCCCTCTGCCAAGCGCCGACGCAGCGCGCAAAGCGTGCGCCGGCTACCCGATCAGGAGCTAAAACGCGCCATGAGTCAAGTTGCCAGTGCGGTATTCGACATCGGCGTTTCCGGGGGGGTCTGGGCAGACTCGATACCCCAGCCAATGGATAATGCGTTCCGCCAGTTGCGCGAGGAATGTCAGGCCCAACAGGCATTCTTTGAGGCTCAGCCGATTGAGACGCAGAGCTTGCTCAATGGTTCGGCTCGCAAAATCGCCGAGGCGCTTGTGCGAGGCGAGCGACAGTTGAGCTTTGCGCTGCCAGAGCAAGTGTCCATCGAACAGGAGCTGATCGTCGTACCGGCAGAATTCCGCAAGCAAGTTGTAGCCGGACTGCTGGGGCGACTGCCGGCAAAGGACATTCGATCGGCGGTGCGCCAACGTTTGAACCAGCTTGAACAGTCTAATCATCAAGCAGTGGCCGTGAGCGGCAGACTTGTCCGGTATGCTGTGGTCAGTTACATCGTTCACGCGATGCTGCCAGCAGGCGGTTCCATCAATGACGGCGATGATGAGGCGGCTCGACGGTTTTATATGCCCCAGTGGATTGCCTTTGACGACGAACGCTTGCTCGTGTCGTCGGTTCAAGAGGCCGAAGCGCACGTTGCTTCCATGCAGAGCTATGTGAGCACGTTGCACCTGGCAGTCTCGCTCGCGCCTTACATCTTTGCCGACGAAGTATACCAGCACAAGCGTTCAGGGATGCTCGTCCAGTTCATCTATCAGGGGCGGGCGTTGGCGCGTTACCAGATCAGCCTTGTCATCGGCAAGATTCGGCGCTATGCAGAAGCCGGTGACCTCAACCTCGGCTTTAGCCTGAGCCTGCCTTACTTTGACGATCAATCGCTCGAAATGAAAATGTACGATTTTCAAGTGATCCCCGCCGGGCGGACGATGTTTGTCCCGGCGTTTGTCGTGCTCGCCGCGCGTCGAGAGCAGAACCGGCTGCAACAGGACGCCCACCTGAGCGAATCTACTCGCATGCATATCCTTTCTGAACTCAAGGCGCTTGAGCACGCCTTTGAGTCTGCGGAAGTTTAGGAAAAGGTTGCAAACATGTTGTTGTCTATTACTCTCTTGGCTGTCATTGTGTTCCTATCGTACAAGATCGCCCCACGTGAAAACAAAGAACACACGCACGTGCATGGCGCGGGACAGGTCGGCCTGCTGGCCGCCGTCGCGCTCTTTGGCGTGGACTATTTCACCTCGTACTTTTACGCTACAGGCGAGATGATGAGCGCACTGCATCCTTACGGCTTGCAGCAATACGCCTACATCGCCGTCGGCGTGATCGCGCTGGCGAACTTTGTGTTCGGCGCGTTGTACATGTATTCGCTGGGGATTTTCAACGAGGGCGGCGGCTCGTACACGGCTTCGATGCGATATCTCAAGCCGACGTTGAGCCTGGTCGTCGCCGTCGTATTGATTCAGGACTATACCCTCACGATTGTCGTCTCGGCGCTTTCCGGCGGCGACCAATTGCTTTCGATCTTGAACCTGTACGGCCGGTATTGGTGGCTGCACTTTGGACTGGGCGCGGCGCTCGCCGCAGCCACCTGGTACATCACCATTCGCGGGCGCGGCGAGTCGGCCAAGGTGACGTTCACGCTGCTCGCCATCTTTATCCAGTTGACGGTTCTCATGGCGATTGGCTTGTTCATCGCGAGCCGCCGGGGTGTTCCGCCCGTGGTGACTGCCGAAGCGACTCGGGTTGTGCCGCTCAGCCAGGCGTTGTATCACATGCTCACCGCTTCGATGAAGGGCATGGTGGCGCTCTCCGGCCTGGAAGCCATGTCCAACGGCATCCAGTTTGTCATCCATGAAGATGTCCGCCTGGTCAAGTGGGGTAAGCAGCACATGCCGCGCTTCAACCGGCTGTGGAATTTTTACAGCGGCAAATCGGGCATCGGGCGATTTGTCCAGACCTCGTTCCTGTTTTATGGCGGCCTGACGACGTTCTTCCTGACGTTCTTTGCCATCCGCTTCAATGTCTTTGATGGGACACTGGGACGCACGCTCGTGGGCAACCTGTCCTTCATCGGCTTTGGGCAGATTCCAGGCGGCCAGGTTTTGTTCTGGACCTATCAGGTTTTGGCCGTTGTGCTGTTAGCGGCGGCTTCGATGACGGCGCTTCAGGATGCGCAGGCCACCGAGTGGCGCGACGTCGCCATCGGCGAAATCCCCGAAGTCATCGTCTACCGAGACCCGCGCGGCACGTTCACTCGCTCCGTCACGATCACATTCGGCGTGGCCGTGTTTCTCATGTTCATCGTGCGCGGGCAGACGACGCTGGCCGTGCCCTACTATGGCGTGGGCGTGTTCATGCCCATCATGGTGATGGGATTGGCCATCCGCCAGCACATCCTCAAGCACTACAAGGGCGCAGTCCGCTCTTGGGGCAGTCTGGGCGCGGGCCTGGCGGCCGCACTGGGCGCCATTGTCTTTGTCGGCCAGATCGTCGGCAAGTGGAGCGAGGGCGGCTGGGCTGTGCTGATCTCGTTCAGCATTTTGGCACTGGCTGCGCACTCTATGCTGCTTTCGCCGCTGGGCTATCGCGAGCCAAAGCAGATTCATCGCATCGTCCGCGACAAGGCGCGCGTGCAAGGCGCAATGGCATCCATCGTCGAGTGGCAGTCGCTCAAGATGCAAGAATACCGCTACGGTCTGCTCATTGGCATCTCGCGCTTCTTTGAGTTGTTCGGCGTTCGCCGCCCCGTGCGTTACGAACCTCCGGCGATTGCTGGCGAATATGACGATGCGCTGCACGTGGATCATCCCGAAGCGCGCTCATTCCTCGATCAGTACATGTCCACTTTGCCCGAGCCGCAGCCACGGTTGGGTGGTCAACCCAAGCAAACGGCTGAGCCTGAGCCAGGACCGGCAGCCTGAAAGGCTGAAGCATAAGCGGGAAGGTGATGGGCCTTCCCGCTTTTTTTATTGGCTATACTGAATTACGCCAGGGCCGGCAGCTCCACGCGCCTGGTGAACATGGGTAAGCTCACGCCGGGCCGGGCGTAAAGCACGATGCCGTCACGAATCAAGTTGGCGTAGAATAGCGGGCGGCGAGTTGGCAATTGGCGGAACAGATCGGCTGAAAGGATTTGCGTGGCAAGATACACGCCGGTCTCGATCAGAATATCGAACGTCAGTCCGCGCAGTTGCTCTCGTTGGGTAAGTGTGTCATTGCCCAAGACAATCAACAGATCAATATCAGATTCGGCAGTGAAATCGCCGCGCGCTTTGGAGCCGAACAGCACGACGGCTTCGATTCGTCCGAACTCGGGTTCGACTTCGCCAGACTTGACAAGGTACCCACCGAAAGCTGCGACAATACCAGAGTGCTTGCTGCGGGCGATGTTGAAATGAGCCAGCGCAGCCGTAGCTGCATAGGTTCTGTCCAGACTTTTTTGGTCTTGCCTGCTTATCGGGAATTGATTATACTTCTTTCCAGTAGTTTTGCGCAAAAAAGGTGAGAAGGTGATGGGCCTTCCCACACGTGAACGAGGTTGAGATGGGCGACATTGTGATCCGCGACCTGACGACCTACGACGAATTCTTGCAAGTACGCCAAGTGCAGCAAGCGTGCTGGGGTTTTGCGGGGGGCGAAGGATTGTACCCGCCGGTGCTTCTCACGGCCAGTCAAAACGGCGGCACGGTGTTGGGCGCATTCGACGGCGACACGATGGTCGGATACCTGTTTGGCTTTCTGGGCTTGCACGAAAATCGCGGCCCGCTCAAGCTGTGCTCCCAGACCATGGGCGTGCTGCCCGACTATCGCGGGCGCGGCATCGCCGAGCAGCTCAAGTGGGCGCAGCGCGACCGCGCGCTCAAGCTGGGCCTCAACCTCATCACCTGGACGTATGACCCGCTCGAAGGCCCGAACGCATATCTCAACCTGCACAAGCTCAACGGCATCGTCCGCGTCTATAAGCGCAATGTATATGGCGAACACTTTGGCGCGCTCAACGAGGGTCTGCCCACGGATCGCTTTCTGGTTGAGTGGTGGGCGGAGCAAATATCAAGTATCAAAGATCAAATTTCAAATGTCAAAGGGACATTGGTCACGCGAGTGGAAGGCAGAAGCGCAGGGCAGCGGTTGGTCGAGTATGATCTCGCGGCGCAAGATGAAGCGGTCTGTGTCGAGACACCGCTGGACATTCAGGCGATGCGTAAGGAGAATCTGTCCCTGGCGATTGACTGGCGGATCAAGACGCGCGAGATTTTCGAGACATATTTTGCGCGCGGATACGTCGCGGTGGATTTTGACCGCAAAGATCAGTATAACCTTTACACCCTCTGGTGCGCTCCTGCTGAATGGCTTGCCAGATTGATCGAGTAGCCGATCATTGATTGATTGGTTTCTAGTGCATAGATTCCTCGCACCCACCAAGTGTAGAAGGAGACAGTCATGCGCATCCTCGGACGCATCCTCACCATTTTAGTCGTGATCGTCGTCATGCTTGGCTTGATCGCTGGCGGCGGATTTTTCTACATCAGCGGCAAGCGTTTCCCACAGATCAGCGGGACGCTGCGCGTGAGTGGACTGCAAGGCAACGTCACCGTCATCCGCGATGGGTGGGGCGTGCCGCACATCTACGCCGATAACCCGCACGACCTGCTCTATGCCGAAGGCTATGTCCACGCCCAGGACCGGCTGTGGCAGATGGAATTCTGGCGGCGCATTGGCGCGGGGCGGCTGTCCGAAGTGCTCGGCAAGTCTACGTTAAGCAACGACCTGTTCATCCGCACCATCGGCTGGCGGCGCGCCTCGCAGGCCGATTACAAATTGCTCGGCCCGGCCGAACGCGAGGCGCTCCAATCGTTCGCCGATGGCATTAACGAGTTCATCAACACTCACCGCGACAATCTTCCCCTCGAGTTCACCAT
>Ga0315268_10004115_pt1 | contig 15868 bp, 15 predicted proteins | sample C1_top_MG_FD_204535 | JGI IMG/M metagenome (GOLD analysis project Ga0315268, IMG submission 204535) | Sediment microbial communities from Yellowstone Lake, YNP, Wyoming, USA - C1_top | ecosystem: Environmental > Aquatic > Freshwater > Lake > Sediment | place: USA: Wyoming | collected 2017-08-01
GATACCGATAGTGGTACTCGGGTTCCGCATTTGTTTCTTTTGGTGCCGTTCGGGTTATTGAGAGCGGCTATAGCTTGCGGGCGGCGACGACGCGGGGGATTCCCTGCAGGTCGGGAAGCGTGCGAATCTCCGCCCAGCCCGATAAAAGCGCGCGGACTTTGGCCTCCATGGAGAAACCGATTTCCATGGCCAGCCAGCCGCCGGGCTTGAGCGCCTCGCGGGCTTGGGGGATGAGGCGGCGGATGAGGTCCAAGCCCTGGGGCCCGGCAAACACGGCCGAGCGCGGCTCGAATTTGCGCACTTCGAGCTGGACTTTGTCTTCTTCGCTGCTGCCGACGTAGGGGGGATTGGAGGCGACGACGTCGAAGGCGGCCTTTGACATACCCGCGAGCAGGTCGGCCTGGTGAAACGTGACGCGGCCTTGCAGTTGGAGACGGGCGGCGTTGGCGCGCGCGATTTCCAGCGCTTCGGGGGAGATTTCGGTGGCGTGGATTTCGGCGTCGGGAAGCTCGCTGGCCACGGCCAGCGCCACGCAGCCGGAGCCGGTGCCGACGTCCACGATGCGTGGGTGCCCCGTCGGCTGCCCCACCCTTGTCGCTCCCGGGGTTGGAGCGACAGGGTGGGGTAGCTCGCGGCACAGTTGCAGTACCGTTTCCACCAGGTGCTCGGTTTCCGGGCGCGGGATCAGCACCGCCGGGCTGACGATCAGGTCCAGCCCCCAGAATTCCTGGTGCCCGGTGATGTACTGCGCCGGAATGCCACGGGCGCGCTGCGCAAGCGCGTCGTCGTAGCGGGCCTGCTCTTCGGGCGTGAGTTCGCGCTCGGGATGGGCGTAGAGATAAGCTCGGTCGCAGCCGAGCACGAACATGAGCAGCACTTCGGCGTTCATGCGCGGCGAACCGACATGGTTTTCCTCCAGGTGCGCGATGGCCCGGCGCAGTGCTTCTTTCAACTGCATGCGAAGGAATTTAACCACAGAGGGCACGGAGAACACAGGAGAGGAAGAACTAACCGCGAATTTATTCGGCAGATTTGTGATTTAGTGATTTGCGATTTAGTGATTTGTGGTCGCAGCCGTCTTCAATCACTAAATCAGAAATCACTCAAGATTTACGCCAGCACCGTGGACTGCTCCTTCATCTTCTCGGCCTGGAAGTGGGTAGTGAGGGCGTCGATGAAGGGCTGGAGCCTGCCGTCCATGACTTCGCCCAGTTGGTGCATGGTCAGGCCGATGCGGTGGTCGGTGACGCGGTTCTGCGGGAAATTGTAGGTGCGGATCTTCTCGCTGCGATCGCCGGTGCCGACCATGGCGCGGCGCTCTTTGGCCACCGCCTGCTGCTGCTTCTCGCGCTCCATCTCGTAGAGCCGTGCGCGCAGGACGCGCATGGCCTTCTCGCGGTTCTTGATCTGCGATTTCTCGTCCTGGCAGCTCACCACCGTGTTGGTCGGCAGGTGGGTGAGGCGAACCGCCGAATAGGTGGTGTTCACCGACTGGCCGCCGGGACCGGAGGAGCAGAAGGTGTCGATGCGGATGTCCTTGGGATCGATTTTGACGTCCACGTCTTCCGCTTCCGGCAGCACCGCTACGGTGATCGCCGAGGTGTGCACGCGGCCCTGCTGTTCGGTTTCCGGCACGCGCTGCACGCGATGCACGCCGCTTTCGTACTTCAGGCGCGAGTAGGCGCCCTGGCCCTCTATGATGGCGATCACTTCCTTCAGCCCGCCGATGCCGGATTCCGACGACGACAGCACCTCCACCTTCCAGCGCTGGCTTTCAGCGTAGCGGGTGTACATGCGGAACATTTCGGCGGCGAACAGAGAGGCCTCGTCGCCGCCGGTGCCGGCGCGGATTTCCAGGACGACGTTCTTGTCGTCGCTGGGATCCTTGGGGAGCAGCAGGAGCTTTAATTCCTGCTCGACCTGGTTCAGGCGGCGCTCCAGGGTTTGCAGTTCGTCCTGGGCCATCTGCTTCATTTCGGCGTCGGATTCGTGCGCCAGCATCTCGCGGGTGTCGGCAATGCCCTTTTTCAGGTCCTTGTATTCGCGATAGCGTTCGACGACGGGCGCAAGTTCGCTGTGGGCCTTGGCGGCTTTCTGGTAGCGAGACGAATCCCCAATGACTTCAGGAGTGGCCAGCGCTTGCGTCAGCTCCTCGTACCGGGCTTCGATTTGTTCGAGTCTGTCGTACATAGTCGACAGTCGACGGGCGGCGGTCGACGGCCATTCACGTTCCGGAGGCCGCCGCAGCAGCTTGGTCCAGCGAATTGATCAAGCCGGTCAAACTTCTTGCCACTGGAGCAATCAACTGACGTACTTCCGCACTTTCCGCGTCTGAAATGTATTGTAGCTGTTGCGCAAGCAGAATTTGCGTTTCCACCTCGAACAGCGAGCCTCGCGCATGAAAAAGGAAGTGCAAAAACTCCTTATCTGAGCGATGACCTTTCCCTTCTGCGATGTTGCTGGGCACCGATACGGCGGCCCGGCGGATCTGGCTGACCAAACCGTACAGTTCATGTTTCGGGAACTTTTCGGTTAGCCGGTAGACATATCTAGCCAAAACCATCGCCTGCTGCCACACGCGCAGGTCCTGATAGGAACTGCCCATAGTGTTTCCTCCTCCCATGAAAAGCGAAAGAGTTTAACACTGTGCGGCCGTCGACCATCGACCGCCGACCGTCGACCGTTCGACTACGCGATCACCAGTTCCCCGCCGCGCCGGGCTTCCAGCTCCAGGGCCTGGTTCAGGGCGTGGATGGCGCATTCCACCTGGTCGTCGGAGGGCGGCTGGGTGGTGATGTGCTGCAGCCAGAGCCCGGGCGCGGTCATGATGGAAAACAGCGAGCCTCGATGTTTGGCGGCGAAGCGGATGATCTCGTAGGAGACGCCGGCAATCACCGGAAGCAGCGCCAGGCGGATGCCGAAGCGCGTCCAGAAGGTGTGCGCCGGGATGGCGGTGTAGGCGGCGATGGAGATCAGCATCACGGTCATCAGGAAGCTGGTGCCGCAGCGCGGATGCCAGGTGACGTGCCTCTGCACCGCGGGCGGGGTGAGCGGGTCGCTGGCCTCGAAGGCGAAGACCGTCTTGTGCTCGGCGCCGTGGTACTGGTAAACGCGGCGGATGTCTTTCCACAACGAGGTCGCCCAGATGAACAGCAGGAAAAGTGCGATGCGAATGATGCCGTCCACCACGTTAAAGATGATCTGGTTGCCGAACACCGGCGAGACGTGCTGCTTCAGCTCCGTGGCCGCGACCAGCGGCAGAAATTTGTACATGAAAATGAAGAACCCAAGCGAGATGGCGACGTTCACCGCCGCCACCCAGCCACTGATTTCCAGCTTCTTGCCGTCGTCGCCGGGCGGCATCTGGTCCAGGGCCACGTTGGCGGAAAAGCGCAGGGCGCGGAAGCCGAGTTTCATCGCCTGGCCCAGGGTGACCACGCCGCGCACTACCGGCCAGCCCATCCACTTGTGCTTCTCTGAAGGCCGCTCCAGCGGCTCGGAGTGCGCGGCGATCTCCCCGTCGGGCTGGCGCACGGCAATGCCCCAGGCGTGGGGCGAGCGCATCATGACGCCCTCCAGCACCGCCTGGCCGCCCACCAGGGTTTCTTCGCCGCCCTCCAGGGCGGGCAGCAGTTGTACCGCCGCCAGAAAACGCAAGTTGTAACGCCAGCTCTGCATATGGCTGAATATTGGATGATGTTGATCCGTCCGGGGTTACACAAGGGTAACGGGCAGCTTGGCGGGTGTCAACCAGACGAGATCTCAGATTGAAGATTTAAGATTTCAGATTGGTACGAGCCGCCTGGGGAAATCTGCCGCCCAGCCCGCGCTGGTCTGGATTTGAGGAGAACATCCGCAAAAACCTGGGGGTGTTCATCCGCGAAAATCCGCGGTTTCTTTTTGGCTACTTCTTTTCCTTGCCCTTCAGCTTGCGCAAGACATCCGATCCGAACTCGTAGAACACATTCCAGCCCGCGCTGGCAGCCAGGTTCATCCCGGCGGCGCGCATAGTGCGGGGCGCGTTGCGGTCGGCGTCGGGATAGTAGGCGTTGGTGAGCGCCGCCGACAGGAAGGCGCCGCTCACTTCGCTGAAATTGAAGCGGTGGCGGCCGTCATCGGTGCGCGCCACCAGCACGCGGCTGATGGCGTATCCGAAACGATGCCCGGTGGTGCCGCTCGCCTGGCGGAAGTAGCGCGGGTCCTCGTGCAGCAGCGAAGGAAAGAGGAAAGTCTGGAAGAAGCGGCTGGTTTCGGTGTCCGCCAGCGAGGCGCCGAAGCGGCTGCCGTAGGCGTCCCAGCCCTGGCCATAGCCGCCTTCCCTGGCCGGTTGCGTGGCCTGCCAGAGGGCGGCGTCGGCCGCTGCGGCCAGGAAGTTCACCGGGGAATAGCTCCGGCGCACCCAGACCTGGAATTTCTGTCCGGCGCTCAGAGGGCAGATGTTCTGGGAGGCTGTGGCGTGGGCGCTGGAATCGATCCCCATGACGCGTTCGGCCCGATGGAGGAAGCCGCCGTTCTGCACGGCGGGCTTGGCGGACAGATCAACGCAAGGCGGCGTTGGCGGGGTGGAAGTCTGTGCCTGCGCCGCCACGGGCAGCAACAGGAATCCCAGTGTAAGGGCCGTGAGGTGGATTTTCATTGGTTATCCCGGAGCGCAGAGCATACCAATAAAACTTACACCTGACCATTGCGTTGTGCCAGCTTCTGCTTTTCTGGCCTGCCGCATGCGATAATAACGATTCGCTATCCACATGGTGAGGCAGCTATTTGTGCAGATTTTTCGACGTTCCCTGGTGGCAGCCCTGTTGCTGTGTCTGGGCTGCGCGGCGCAGTCCCCGGCTCCGGAATTGAACCAGCGCATCGAACGGCAGGTCCGTAACTTTTTTTCCGTTCCCAGCAATGTGCAGATCACGGTGGGCGCACGCACTCCCAGCTCCGACTTCCCCAATTACGACCAGGTGGCCATCACCTTCACCCAGGGCGAGCGCAAGTCCAGCCATGAGTTTCTCGTCTCCAAGGACGGGAAGACGCTGCTGCGGATGACCAAGCTGGACATCAGCAAGGACCCTTACGCCGAAATCATGAGCAAGATCAACGTGGAAGGCCGGCCGGTACGGGGCAATCCCTTTGCCAGGGTGACCATCGTCAGCTACGACGATTTCCAGTGCCCCTTCTGCTCGCGCATGCACGCCACCCTGTTCCAGGACATCATGAAGACTTACGGCGACCGGGTGAAGGTGATTTACAAGGATTTCCCGCTGGCTGAGATTCATCCCTGGGCGACGCGCGCCGCGGTGGACGCCAATTGCCTGGCCGCCCAGAACTCCGACGCCTACTGGGAATTCGCCGATTATGTCCACAGCAACCATAAGGAAATCGCAGGCGAAACTCAGCCCAAGCCGCTGGCCGAGGAGTTGGCGACGCTGGACAAGATCGCGCTGGAGCAGGGACGGAAACACAACCTGCTGCCCGCACCCTTGCAGTCGTGCCTCAAGGCCCAGTCGGGCGCGGCGGTGCAGCAGTCGGTGAAAGAAGCGGCCGCCCTGGGCGTGACCGCCACCCCCACCCTGTTCGTTAACGGCGAGAAGGTGGATGGCGCGGTGCCGCCCGCCGATCTGCGCGCGATCATCGAGCGCGCCCTGAAAGCAGCGGGCCAGGCGCCGCCGCTGGTTGGCGACAAATAGCCGAGGATGCGGCGCAAAGTCTCAGGTATGTGCTCTAGCGACGGCGGTGCTGCCGCAGCGTTAACATCTGATAAACAATGGTGGCCGGCAGGCGCCGGCCACCCGGAGGACTCCTTGACACGTACTTCCGCCGGCTTTCGCCACCTCGGCGCCTTGATTGCAGTGTTCGCGGTTCTGCTGACGGTTGCGGGGTGCAGTTCCCGGCAGGCCGGCTCCGACGTGATGGCCAAGGTCAACGGCCACAAGATCCTGCGCTCCGAGGTGGACAAGTATTACGCCAACCAGACCGCCAACTCGCCACAGCAGCCCAGCCAGGAGCAGGCCGACAGCCTGAAGCTGAGCATCCTGAAAGAGCTCATCGACAACGAGATCCTGATGCAGCGGGCGGAGAAGCTGGGTCTGCTGGCCACCAACGAGGAAGTGGACCAGAAGCTGAACGAGATCAAGGCGCCTTACACCCAGGAGGAATTCGACAAGCGGCTGAAGGAACGCAAGATCACGCTGGAGGACTTCAAGCGCGACCTGCGGCGTTCCATCACCGTGGACAAGGTGCTGAACAAGGAAATCACTTCCAAGATCAGCATCACCGACGCCGATATTTCCGGCTACTACAACGCCCACAAGGCCGAGTTCAACCTCATTGAGCCGCAGTTCCATCTGGCGCACATCGTGGTCACCGCGCAGCCCAACCCGCAGGTGCGCAACCTGAAGAACGACAAGGCGCAGAACGAGGCGGAGGCGCGCAAGAAAATTCAGACCATCCTGAACCGTCTGGACAGTGGCGAGGACTTTGCCAGCGTGGCCATGAACTACTCGGAGGACCCGGACAGCGCCACCAACGGCGGCGATTTGGGCTTTACGCCGCAGTCCGCGCTGTCGAAGACCGATCCCGGCACCCGCGACGCCGTGGCCAAGCTCAAGCCGGGGCAGTACAGCGGGGTGATCCCTTTGGTGAACCCGCAAAACCACGAGTTGTTTGGCTTCCGCATCGTAAGGCTGATTGCCAAGGAGCCTGCCGGACAGCGCGAACTGAACGATCCGCGCGTGCAGCAGGCCATCCGCGACCAACTGCGCGACCGCCGCGAGCAACTGCTCAAGGCCGCCTATTACGACGTGGTCCGCGACCAGGCGAAAGTGGAGAACTACTTCGCCGAGCAGATCCTGAAGAGCACGGGACAGAAATAAATCAGCCGCGGATGAACGCGGATCAGCGCGGATAAATGACTGACCACTACTCGATTATCGCCAGCACCTCGCCGGCGGTGACCGAGGCGCCCTCGGCCACCAGCACCTGCTTGACGGTGCCCTTTTTCGACGACTTCAGCTCGTTCTGCATTTTCATGGCCTCGACCACGATCACGCCCTGGCCGGCTTCCACCGCGCTGCCGGCGGGCAGCAGCACGCGCACCACCTTGCCGGGCATGGGCGCCAGCAGCTTCTGCGGGCCCTCGCCGCCGCCCGCGGCGGCTTTGCGGCTGCGCAGCGAGCGCGGGTCGCGCACCTCGGCGGCGAAGCGGGAGTTCTTCACCCATACATGCAGGTCGATGGGTGTGCGCTCGCGCTTGACCTCGTAGGCCGTGCCGTCAATCACCACGGACATCACATCGCGGGAAGTGACCAGCGCGTCGGCCTCGATCATGTGGCCGTCGAGCCGGCAGAGCCAGCGGTTGCCCTCGCGCGCCAGCTCCAGCTTGCGTACTTTGCCATCAATCAGGACTTCGTAGGTCATGCCGAGATGCCGCTCCGTCTCGGCGGAAGGCGATATCTTTGTTCCTGTCGCCATAATATCCGAGTCACCTGCTGCGCAGCGCGTCCTCGCGTGCCGCCTGTTTCCAGGGCGAAGCCGCCGGGTGCGCCGCCGCGCCGTTGGCAGCCGCGCCGTTCGTAGGACGCGAGGCCGCATCCAGCACCGCGAAAATCCCCGCCGCAATGGCCGCCACGCGCGCCTTCTCCTCGGCGCGCTCCGGCGGTTCCGGCGCCTCCGCCAGCAGGCGGTCCAGAAATCCCGTGTCCAGGTTGCCGGCGCGGAAATCCTCGTCGGCAAGAATGCGGCGGAAGAGGCTGATATTGGTCTTGATCCCGCCCACGAAATATTCGTAGAGCGCGCGCTGCAGGCGGGCGATGACCTGGTTGCGGTCGGTGCCGTAGCCCACCAGCTTGGCCAGCAGCGGATCGTATTCGATGGGCACCGTCCAGCCCTCGTACATGCCGCTGTCGCGCCGGATGCCCGGGCCATCGGGGGCCAGCAGCAGCGTGATCGTCCCCGGGCTGGGAAAGAAATTGTTGTCCGGGTCTTCGGCGTAGATGCGGCACTCGATGGCGTGGCCGCGCATTTGGATCTGCGGCTGGGTGAATGGAAGCTTCTCGCCGGCGGCGATATGGATTTGCAGGTGCACCAGGTCGAGCCCGGTGACCAGCTCCGTGACCGGGTGCTCCACCTGCAAGCGCGTGTTCATCTCCAGGAAGTAGAAATTCCGCTGCTCGTCCACCAGGAACTCGACGGTGCCGGCGTTGGTGTAGCCGGCGGCCTGGGCCACGCGCACCGCGGTTTCACCCATCTGCCGGCGCATCTCGGGGGTGACGATGGGCGACGGCGACTCCTCCAGCACCTTCTGGTGCCGCCGCTGCACCGAGCACTCGCGCTCGCCCAGGTAGACGGTGTTGCCGTGCTCGTCGGCCAGGATTTGCATTTCCACGTGACGCGGGTTGGTGATGAACTTCTCCAGGTAGACTTCGCCGTCGCCGAAGGAGCGCTGGGCCTCGCTGCGGGCGGCGTCGAACGAGGAGCGCAGTTCGGCTGCCGAACGCACCAGGCGCATGCCCTTGCCCCCGCCGCCGGCCGCGGCTTTCAGCATCACGGGATAACCGATCTTCTCCGCCACTTTGTGCGCTTCGCCCAATTCCAGGCCATGCGAGGAGCCGGGCACGAAGGGGACGCCGGCTTTCTCCATGGCCTGGCGGGCGCGCGTCTTGGAGCCCATTATCTGCATGGACGAAGCGGTCGGCCCGATGAACTTGAGGCCGGCATCGGCGCAGGCCTGAGCGAAACGCGCGTTCTCCGAGAGAAAGCCGTAACCGGGATGGATGGCTTCGGCCCCGCTGCGGCGCGCCACCCCGAGGATCTTTTCGAAGTTCAGATAAGACTCGCTGGCCGTGGCCGGGCCGATGTGGTAGGCCTCGTCGGCCTTGCGCACGTGCAGCGAGGCGCGGTCCACGTCGGAAAAAACGGCCACCGAGCGGATGCCCAGTTCGCGGCAGGCGCGGATCACGCGCACCGCGATCTCGCCCCGGTTGGCGATCAGGATTTTCTTGAACATAAAGGTCGGCTCGGCCACGGGCTTTCCGCCCGGCAGGCAATTCACGATTGTATATGCAAGCCAGGCCGGGGGGAACCAGGGGAGACTAGCAGGCTGCCACTGGCCTGGTGCCCCAGGTTCGCGCCCCGATGTTGGGCCTGGTGCCCCAGGTTCGCGCCCCGATGTTGGGCGCTAACCTGGGCGGGTGCGCCCGCCTGCCGGTGTCTTGTCCTCATCTTCTGGAGGCCGCCGGCGGTGCAAGAAACACCCCCACATTAGCTCGCTGCGCTCGCGAATGTGGGGCACCAGGCTCGCGAATGTGGGGCACCAGGCAGACTGCGCCGGGCGAAAAGAGCCCCGCCTTGACCAGGCGGGGCTCTTCTTCTGCGGAGGGCTGCGGTAGCCTTACTTCTCCAGCGTGATGCCGCCGGGACCCTTCTGCTTCTCGGCCTTGGCGGCCTTGGTGGCCATGGTTTTCTTCACCCAGTCGTCGGCCTTGGCCAGGTCGGCGGCACGCGCCTGCGCGTCGCCGCACTCGATGTCGGCCTGCTCGCGCCACAGCAGGTTGTAGTAGGCCATGGCATCGTCGTAATCGGGGCGCAACTGCAGCGCCTTTTCCAGCATGGCCATGCCGTCCTTAATGGTCTCGCCGTTCTTGCTCTTGAGCTCCTCGCAGACCTTCTTGTCCTTGATCGGCTCGTCCGGCTTCAGGCCCAGCTTGGCTTTTTCTTCCATGCGCGGCTGGTAGGTCTCGGTCCAGTCGATCACGGCCACGGAGTAGTACGCTTCCGGATCGTTGGGATCGATCTTGATGACCTTGCGGTAATACTCCTTGGCCTGGTCGAACTTCTTCATGTTGAGGTAGAGATAAGCGATGCCCTTGATGGCGTTCAGGTCGTTGGGCCTGATGTTGAGCACGTCCTGCCATTCTTTGATCGCTTGCTCGGCCATGCGGTTGTTGTCCGGAGTGTCGGCTCCGGGTATGTATTGCTGAGCGTAGGCAGTCGCCAGATAAAGCCGGGCATTAATCAGCGACGGATCCAGGGCCACTGCCGTCTTGAACCGTTCGATCGCCTCTTCGTATTTGGCGTTTTTGTAGGCCTGCACGCCCTTGTTGAGCTGGTCGCGCGCCCGCAGCTTGCTGCAGCCGGCGGCGGCGAACAGCGCGAGGACGATGGCGGCCAGCGCCAGTACCTTTGCGCCTCTGTTCATCTCTTGGTTCTCCATCGCGGCCGCGCGTGTCATCTCCGGCACGGTCCGCTGCCCACATCGGCCAACAGCGGGCGGATGTGGGGCACCGCAGTGTGGAAAAATTTTAAAATTTCAAATTCGCAAATCTCAAATCTGCTCTAAGCGCCGGCCTCGATCCTGGCCGTGATCAGGCCCACCTTGTCCACCCCGGCCGAGTGCGCGATGTCGATCACCTGCGCGATATCGGCGAAAGGCAGATCGGTATCGCCCTTCACGAACATGACCTTCTCCGCGCGCGTCTTGTAAATCTCCTCCAGCCGTGCCTGCAGCCGGTCCCAGCTTACGTCTTCCTGGTTGATCTTCAGCGCCGGCTGGTTACCGCCGGACTTCAGTACCTGGACCACGATGGTGCGGTCGGTGGTCTGGGGCTGCTGTTTCTGATCCTTGGGGGGCTGCGGCACCAGGGCATCGAGCCCCTTTGGCGTGAGCGGGGTGATGACCATGAAGATGATCAGCAGTACCAGCAGCACATCAATCAGCGGGGTGACGTTCATGTCCGAGGTGGGACCGCCGTTCGGTGCTCCCATTGTCATTGCCATAGCGAGATCCTCTCTACTTCGGTTCGTTCACTGCCGAGCCGGGCGCGAGCTACTGCCCTCCGGCGGCCGGCGCCGGCGGAACCACACCCGGAGGCGGCCCTGGGACACCCTGCTTGCGTTGCTCGGTGAGCAGGCCCAACTGGTCCACGCCGGCGGCGCGGACGTTGTCCACCACTTCGACGACGTTGCCATACTTGGTGCGGGCGTCGGCCTTGACGAACACCCGCTTGTCCATGCGGTTGGCCAGCCGGTCCTTGAGCTTGTTGGTGAGCTGGTCGGGTGAAATCTGGTCGCTGCCGAAGAACACCTTGCCGTCGCGGGTGACCGCCACCAGCAGCGCGTCTTCCTTGTCGGCATCCGGCATCTGCACCGGATTGTTGGTCTTGGCCAGATCCACGCTGACGCCCTTCTGCAACATGGGCGTGATGACCATGAAGATGATCAGCAGCACCAGCATCACGTCCACCATGGGAGTGACGTTGATGGTGGAGTTGACCTCCATTTTCCTCTTTCCTATCGCCATAACTTTAGGTCTCCTGCGCTCTTCCTGAAGGCGCGAGCCTGGGGCCCCTGTCCCTCCCCACCGCAGCGGGGAGGGACAAGCCACTATGCTCGCATCGTACCTGTCAGGCGTCCGCCTACCGGCGAACGTTGCGCCGCTTCAGGAAGTAGTCCACCAGCTCGCTGGAGGAGTTATCCATCTCCACGTCGAAAGCCTCGACCCGCCCGGACAGGTAGTTGTACATCATCACCGCCGGGATGGCGACGAACAGCCCGACCGCGGTGGTCACCAGCGCTTCGGCGATACCGCCGGCGACGGCGCCCAGACCGGTAGCCTTCGCCTCGCTGATGCCGCGGAAGGCGTTCAGAATGCCCACTACGGTGCCGAACAGGCCGACGAAGGGGGCGGTGGCGCCGATGGTGGCCAGGCCTCCCAAGCCGCGCTTCAGCTCGGCGTGGACAATGGCTTCGGCGCGCTCCAGGGCGCGCTTGCTGGCTTCGATCTGTTCGCCCGGGATCTCCGTGGATTCGCCGTGCGCCTTGAACTCCTGCAGGCCGGCGGTGACCACCTTGGCCAGGTGGCTCTTCTTGTTGCGTTCGGCCACCCGGATGGCCTCGTCGATTTTGCCCTCGCGCAGGGCGCCGGCCACCGCCGGAGCGAAGGCGCGGGACTGCTTGCGGGCGGCGCTGTAGGCCATCCAGCGGTCAATCATCACGCCGATCGACCAGCCCGACATGATGAACAGGACGATGACCACGATCTTGGCCAGCCAGCCCATCTGCTTCCATAACGAGATCGGGTCCCAACCGGGCATGCCGGCTTCCTGGAAAACCCAGAAGGCCAAGGTGGGGACATACGTCAAAAGTAGGGTTGCCAACTTTGCTGCGAGCATGAGTTGCTTGTTCCTCCTAAGAACCGCTGATCAGGCGTGTCGTTGACTAACAAGACGCAACCGGGGCCGGCGGAAAATCTCCCGCGGGCCGGGCTGGCTGCTGTCCCCGTCGTCGCCTGCCGGCGGGGCCGGCCAGCAGCCGGCACAGGGTGCGCGCTCATGGGCGTGGCGGCGACCACGGTTTAGCGCCAGATCGCCGCCTTTCCCGACTCCTCTTTCTCCGCTGGAAGACCAGGGATCAACCGGAGAGGGTAAAGTTTACCGTCACCACCGTTTCCACCTCGACCGGTTCGCCGTTCAGGTAGTACGGCTTGTAACGCCACTGCCTGACGGCATCAATCGCCGCCGGGGCCAGCATGGGGTGGCCGTTGACCAGCCGCAGATTCTGAATGGTGCCGTCTTTGGCGATAATCGCCTGCAACACCACCGATCCTTGGATGCGCGCCTGCCGCGCCAGCGCCGGGTACAGCGGCTTCACCTGGTGGATCAGCAGGCCCTGGCTGACGCCCTGGGAGACCCGCACGCGCTGCGGGGCCTTGGGCACCGCCATCGGGGTGGAACTGATGATGCCGCCGATTACGCCGCCCATCTGTCCCCCCGGTACTCCGCCCGGAACGCCACCCACCACGCCGCCGATCGAAGATGTCGGCGGAGGCGCTTCCTCTTCCCTGAGCATCTGCACCTTCTCAGGAATCTTGGTGGGGGTGCGCAACTGGCCGTTCGCGATTTCGCTCGCCACCTTGATCACTTTCACCGGCGCGGCCGCCGGGGGTGGGGGTGGGGGCGGCGGGGGCGGCGCCACCAGGAACGTCATCAACTGCTGCTTCGGCAGCGCTTCGGTATAGATCAGCGGAATCAGGATCAGTATGCCCAGCAGAATAGCTTGCAGGAAAAATGACAAGAGCGTGGTGGCTCCCTGCCGCTTGCTTCTGAACCTGCCTCCCGATTCGATCAGGCTGTCCTCGAACATGGCCTCTCTCCGGTACGTACTTTCCGCAACTCTAATTAGACACCGGGCCGGGGCAATTTGCTCCCAGCCCCAAAGCGGGCGCCGGGCGCCGTTGCCGTCCCTGCGGCCAGCCCTACTGGCCCGCCGCAATTCGCTGCTTTCTAGCCTTTGGCCCGGACTTTCTCGCGCCGTGGGGCGGCCACCGAGGCGGCGGCCACGCGGCCGCGGCCGCGCAAGCGCCAGTCCTGCCAAGCCACCAGCATGGGCGAGGCAATGAAGATCGACGAATACGTGCCGATCAGAATGCCGATCACCAGTGCCAGCGAGAACCCGTGCAACACCTCGCCGCCGAACAGGAACAGCGAGAGCACCGTCAGGAATGTCAACCCCGAGGTCAGCACCGTTCGGCTTAACGTCTGGTTGATGCTGCGGTCAACAATCTCAGCCAGGGATTCGCGGCGCAGCAGTTTAACATTCTCCCGGATGCGATCAAAGACAACAATCGTGTCGTTCATCGAGTAGCCGACCAGGGTAAGAATGGCGGCGATCACCGTCAGGGAGATTTCCTTGTTCAGCAGCGAGAAGGCGCCCACCGTGATCAGGGTGTCGTGGAAGACTGCCACCACGGCAGCCACCCCGTAAATCCACTCGAAGCGGAACCAGAGGTAAACCAGCATGCCGAGCAGCGAGAAAGCCACGGCGCGCCAAGCCTGCCCCTGGAGCTGCTTGCCGACCTGCGGGCCGACGATTTCCACGTTGCGCACCCCGAAGTCGGAGGTGTAATAGCCCTGGTCCAGCGCCTGCACCACTGGGGCGGGCACAGCGGCGTTCTTCAACTCGTCCAGCGAGCCGATGGCGCCGCCGCGCGTCTTGTCGCGGTAAGCGGCGATCTGCTGCGCCAGTGCCTGGTAACGCTGGGGCGCATCGGTGCCCAGGTGCAGCGGGTCCTTGGACAAAAGATAATTCTGCAGGTCCAGCACGCTGGTGTTGTTCAGATCCTGCTTTCCGGCGGCGGCATTGGAGGGCTCCAGCGCCTGGATGATCTGGTTCTTGCCCCTGTCCAGGGCCGCTTCACTGGTCTCCTTGATGTCCAGGGCGATCAGCACCTCATTATCGGCGGGATTGCCAAAACGCTGGATGCGGGCTTCGCGCAGCCCGGCGCGGTCCAACTCGGCGCGGATTTTGCTGTTGTCGGGCGGGCGGGTGAATTTAATGGTCACCAGGGTGCCGCCGCGGAAGTCCACCCCCAGCGGCACGCCGTGCCAGAACAGCATGCTCAGCACTCCGGCCACGCTCAGGACCAGGGAAAAGGCCAGGAAGTACCATTTGTACTTCAGGAAGTGAATATTCGGGTTCCGAAAAAACTCCATTTTTTACCCTGTCGACTAAACGCTCAGCGCCTCGCCGCGCTTCAGGTTGTTCACATGCGCGTCGAAGATCACGCGCGAGACGAACACGGCGGTGAACAGGTTGGCCAGCAGACCAAAAGTCAGCGTGACCGCGAAGCCCTTCACCGGGCCGGTGCCGAACATAAACAAGATGACCGCGGAAACAATGGTGGTGACGTGCGTGTCCACGATGGTCAGCCAGGCGCGGCCGAAGCCCTGCTCCACCGCCGAGGGCGCGGTCTTGCCGTTGCGCAGTTCCTCGCGAATGCGCTCGAAGATGAGCACGTTGGAGTCCACGCCCATGCCGACCGTCAGGATCACCCCGGCGATGCCGGGCAGCGTCATGGTCGCCCCGCTGAAGCCCAGGAACCCGAGCAGGATGACCAGGTTGAGCACCAGCGCCAGGTCGGCGTTGATGCCGGCGCCGCGGTAGTACACCAGCATGAAGATCATCACCGCCAGCATGCCGATCACCGCCGCCATCACGCCGTGGCGGATGGAGTCGGCGCCCAGCGAGGGCCCCACGGTGCGCTCTTCCAGGTAGTGAATGCCGGCCGGAAGCGCGCCCGAACGCAGCACCATGGCCAGGTCTTTCGCCTGCTGTTCGGTGAAGGCGCCGGTGATGCGCCCCTCATCGTGAATCTGTTCCTGGATGGTGGCCACTTCCTGGACCTTGTTGTCCAGCACCACGCCCAACTGGTCGCCCACGTGGCTGCCGGTAAAGGCGGCGAAGCGGCGGCCGCCCTCGCCGGTCAGCAGGAAGCGGACCGCGGCACGGTTGTTTTCGTCGCGCGTCGGTTCGGCGGTGCGCAGGTCGCGTCCGCTGACCGCGTCGGAGCGGGAGACGATGTAGTACGCCGTCTGGGTTTGATTGGCGTTTCCGATGCTGCGTCCCGGCAGGATCATCGAATCCGGAGGCAGCACCCCGTTCTTGGAAGCCAGCGCGTCCTGCTCGCTGCTGTAGGGGCCACCCATCACCTGCTTGATCTGCAGCATGGCGGTGGACTGCATGATCTGCTTGACCCGGGCGGGATCGTCTACCCCCGGCAATTGCACCAGGATCTGGTGCTGTCCCAGGCCGTGTTCCTCGATCACCGGCTCGCTGACGCCCAACTGGTCAATGCGGTTGCGGATGGTCTCGATGGCCTGCTGCACCGAGCGGTGTTCCAGCTCGGCCAGTGCCTGCGGCTTCATGGCCAGACTCCAGCTATTCTCAGCCAGAGAGGCCAGATCGTAGTCCGCAAGCTGGTCGCCGACGATGCCGCGCAGGTCGGCGCTGGATTCCGGCGGCACGCCCTTGATCAGAATGTGGTCGGGATGGTTCTGCGGGTCGGGCTGAGTGATTTCGGCGTAGGCGATGTTCTTCGCCT
>Ga0315268_10004116_pt1 | contig 15864 bp, 8 predicted proteins | sample C1_top_MG_FD_204535 | JGI IMG/M metagenome (GOLD analysis project Ga0315268, IMG submission 204535) | Sediment microbial communities from Yellowstone Lake, YNP, Wyoming, USA - C1_top | ecosystem: Environmental > Aquatic > Freshwater > Lake > Sediment | place: USA: Wyoming | collected 2017-08-01
TGGCGATACTAATTTTGATATTAATTATAATTATTGGACGGCTGGTGATGGCTGGAGTACGGCCTATTTAATTTACCAGAATAATTCTGTTGATTCATATTATCCCAGCCCTTCTCTTGATACAGATACTGGCGATATTTACGTCAGTTTTGAGGAAGCCGGAACTTCTGGGGCAAAGATTATGTACAAAAAATGTTCAGCTGGAGTATGCAGAGATGTTACTGAATGGAGCCCTAACACCACTGGTGGCGCCGATGTTCTTGGCACAACTTATTCACCAGGCATTATGGGTTCCAGTTATTCGGCTTCTGGTCGGGTTTTTGTCGCTTATTTTGAGGGTTTGACCGGTCAACTTGGCGCTGGCACTGGCAATATCCTTGAGATTCCCGAAAACTGGGTAGTAATTTTGGCTTTTGTAATTGTTTTCCCGATTGTGATCAAAAAATTCAGGAAGAAATATAGCCAGGGCATGAGTTCGCGGCTGATTGGCCTTTTCCTATTCTTTATTTCTACTAGTTTGATTTTTAGTCTGCCTTTTGGCGACCAATCTTTTACTTTCAATTTGGGCAAGCCAGCGGCTGAACAAGGAGCTTTAGCTAAGACGGCTAGCCTCCAAACTAAGACCTCGGAAAGCTTGGCTAAGATTGAGTTTACGGATACTGGTTCAAAGATAGTTTTGAAAACGGAAAACGAATTGAAATTTACCAAAGACGACAAAATTACTTTCTCCGGCACCACTTTGCCTAATTCTAAAGTTAGTCTGACCGTGGCGAGCAAGCCGAGTGTTTACACTACCCAAAGCGATGAAAAAGGCAACTGGTCTTACACTCTGACTAAATCTTTAGAAGCGGGCGCCCACACTGTCCAAATCAAGGTAACCGATGAAGAAAATAATATTATCAGAGAAAGCGAGCCAGTGATTTTCCTGGTGACTGGCAGTGCGCCCCGAATTTCAGAAAACCAAATAGAAGTAACGGTTTTGCCCAAAACAATGACTAAAAAAGAAGCTGAGTCAGCCCCAACCAAGGCTAATAATCAAAATCAGGCTCAGGCGCCAGAAAAGGTCAAGGTGACGGCTCCTGATTCCATTAAAGACCAGGAAGATAAAAATCCGACTTCCCCCCCTAAGACAGAAAAATCCGCCAATAATAATCCAGAAGCGAAAAAAACCGGAGACTTAATCGATAATCCGAAAAAAATTGACAATCCAGTATTAATGACCAAAAGCTCGGTTTTAAAAGGTGAAGACCCCCAGTTCATTTTCCATCAGGAGCCGCGGGTTAGGGTTAAAAAAGAAAATTATGAGATAGAATTCCAGACCATATCCAGTGACGGCTTAGGAGAAATTAGCCATCAAAATAACGGTTATAATAACAACGGGCAAAGCCTGTACCCGGCAATTTTTGCCGATGTTGATTTGCGCTATACCTTGATTACTTATGGCCTTCTAGAGGAGTTTGTCATTAATCAGCCAAAAGATTTCCAGAGTATTACCCAGGAGATGAATCTAACTGAGCTGCAATTGATTAATCCGCCTGGGGGGCCGCCGATTCTTGTTGATAAAAAAACTCAGGAAGAGAAGTTTAAATTTGAAGACCCGAAGCTCTATGAGCTTGATGATCAAAACAAGGAAAATTTCGGCGTGGCTTATGAATTGGAAAAAATCAATGACGGCAAGTATTTGGTGAAAATATCCCTGACCGAAGAAGGCAAGGCTTGGCTGACTGATCCAGCACGCCAATATCCGGTGGTTTTGGATCCTACTCTAGTCCAGTCAAGCCCAATCGCCAGCGGCATTACTGAAGCCGAAACCAACTTGGGCAGCTTCCAGCGAAAATTAGTATATTCGACCAATAGTTCGGCCTGGTATGCCTTTCATGCAGATGGCGGCGCCATTAAATATAACAAATGCTTTGCCTCGAGTAATTGCGATGAAGATAGCGATTGGTCAACCAATGGCACTACCACGGTGAGCCTTGATACTGCTTCCCAAGGCGACCCCAGCGTTTGGTATCAGCAAGCTGGGACAAACGCCGGCAAAATTTTTGTCGCCTGGATTGACGACGGCAATGGCACAGAAGCGACTTTGGATAGTTTAGCGATGAGGACGGTTGATACTGCCAGTGCTGATGCCCTAGGCACGCAATGCAATAGCGTTGATCAGGGTTCAATCAAAACTAGTGATCGTTACGCTTATATTGCCGTGGGCAACAATGGCGATGCGGTAGTCGGGTATCATCAATATTTTGCCACTGATGCTGAAGCGGATATTTTTGAAGTGCCAACCGGCACCTGCACCTTTAATTCAATAGAGGCGGGCAGCGGTTTGCCCACTGGTACGGCATTAGTCGCGGTGGTGCCTTTTGAAGTCGCCACCAATAGAATAGTGATTATTTATAATGATTCCGGCGGCAATGGAGACTTGCGCGAAAGTCAGTATAATGTCTCAACCGGTGCCTGGAATTTTGCGGATAATGATGTTGACGGAGCCAACAGTCTGGACATCAGGACTTTTTCCGCGGTTTCTGACGGGAATGACATCTGGGTGTTAAGAGCGGATTCCGCCCTTACCACTGATTTTTTCCGCTGTGCCAATTGCACCGGCGATACCGCTCATAGCTGGACAACCACTGATAGTGTCCCTTGGAGCGGCCAGACAAATATCACCTGCGTTTCTCTTACTTATATTTCCACCTCGCCTTCAAATACCCTGGTCGCGATGATTTTAAAAGATACAACCAATGAACAGGCTTATTTTAAAACCACTGACGCCGACAGCATCTCTTGGAGCACAGAATACAGTTTTGCTTTTACCGCCGGCGACAATGGCAATTTGAGCTCGACCTATAAAGTGGCCAATGACACGCAGGCAGGAGTGGTTGTCCGCGAAGGCACGGCTTTTTCCTTTTCTACCCTGCCTGAACGGATTTTTGCCTTGATTCTATTTAGCTTGTTTTTGCCTTTGGGATTAAGGTGGTTTTTGAAGAGACGGAGGAGAAGAGCGCCTGTTTATGCTAGCGATTGCCATTGGGGACCAGGGACGAGAGTATAAAAAGCCTCTATGAAAAGTTACTTCGTTTACATCTTAAAATGCACAGACGGCTCATACTATATTGGAGTTACTAATGATTTAAATAGGCGATTTTACGAACATCAAAAAGGAATAATTCCTAAATGTTACACGCACAATAAAAGACCTTTAAAATGTGTTTTTGCCGAAGAATTTAATAACGTGATGGAGGCTATCCAATCAGAAAAACAAATAAAAGGCTGGTCAAGGAAAAAGAAAGAGGCTTTGATAAAGGGGGATTTTGAAGATTTGAAATTATTAGCCAAGCGTCCCGCTTCGAGGCGCCGTCAAAGCCGGCGCTCCTCAGCGTGACAAGGGGAAAATTAATTGTCACTCTGGGGAGCGAAGCCTCGAAGAGCGACCGTATGTTAAATGCCCACTGTCTATAATTCGACAAGCTCAGCATGACAGTGGGGCGGCGCACCTCAGCCTGACAAAGAAATACAACTGTCATCCTGAGGTGCGAATGCGAAGCATGAGCCTCGAAGGGGGACAGTCTAAAAATATATGCCAGACGTATTAAATAAAAACAACCAACTCCTCAAACAACCCTCTCAGGAGAAAAAAACGTTTGCCATTCTCCTCATGGTTTTGGCCGTGGTTTTGATGATACTGCCCTTTTTTGTCACCTTCAATGATCTTTTGACCAGAATAGTGATGAAAGTAGAGCTGTACCGCTTTATTCAGGAAAAGATTGTTCCCGTGGAGATAAAAATGGTCGGCGTTGTTACCTCAATCTTTGGAATTAAATCGGGGCTATTAGGTACTTACTTGGCTCTCGGAAAAAAAGGAGAAACCTTTTTAGTGGAAATCGCCTGGAACTGCGTGGGCTGGCAGTCGCTGATTATTTTGATTTTCAGTTTTTTAACCGGACTATTGGGCCAATACACTAGGTTGAGCAAATTTCTGGTGGTGGTCACGGGTTTTTGCGGGACTTTTCTTTTGAATATTCTTAGAATTGCGATAGTTTCATTATTTGCTTATTATTTTGGCCAATTTCCCGCGATTATTTTTCATGATTACGGCTCAATTTTTATGACCATTTTGTGGTTAATCTTTTTTTGGTGGTTTTCTTTTGCCTATATTTTGGAACCGAGAAAAGGAGAAAAAAAGACCAAAGCCGTTTCTGAACGTTTAAAACTTCTAAGAGAAATAAAAAATAGGGGTTGACTATGCCTTCTTCACTAAAAAAATTAGGTCCAAAAGAAGAAAAGATCAGAGAAAAAAAGAAAAAAGCCCGGGTTTTCTTAAAAAGAATGTCCGCTTTTCGCCTGATTTTTTTGGCCCTGCTTATAATTGTCATTTTCCTGCCTTTTTTCGGCACGGTTAATGATATATTGACTAAAATTATTGAACACACCCGGCTTTTTGTCTATATTCAAGACTATATTGTTCCATTCCTTTCTCGCGTTGTCGCGGTTATTCTTTCGCCTTTTGGTTTTCAAGCCGTGGGCGTTAAAGAAGGGCTGTATATTCCTGAAAAAGCGCTGACGGTTAATATTGCCTGGAATTGCGTAGGCTGGCAAAGCCTGATTTTGATTATTATCACTTTGATTAGCGGGCTTCAGGGCAGTTATACTAAATTATCCAAGTTTCAGGCGGTTTTAATCGGCCTTCTTGGCACCTTTCTGATTAATGTCATAAGAATTAGTTCAGTGGTCCTTTTTGCTGTTTGGTTCGGCCATTCGGCAACAGTTATTTACCATGATTATTTTTCCAGTTTACTTATTATTTTTTGGCTGTTGTTTTTTTGGTGGTTTTGCTACGTTTATGTGTTAGAATTTAGATCAATTAGGGATAAAGCCGCTCAAAAAGGCAAAAACCGCTGGCTTAATTTCTTAAAAAAACTGCTGTTTAAAGCAAAAAAGTTTATGAGAATCGGAGAAAAATCTTCTTAGCTTGCTTAAGGAGTAACAGTTAGTCTTCAACCCAACTAAAGTGATACTTTTTTGCTAATCATTGACAAAAATTATTAATATGTTATACTAAAGAGTAGGAGTAGAATACTCTTTTTAGTTTGCGTTATACTTAATGTAAATCTCGTTATACTTTTGCCAATTTAAGCCAAAAAAGTGTTATACATCAAAACAAAAAGTTATACTTTAGCTAAAATAAGCTAAAAAATAAAAATATATGCCAAAAGTCACTGTTTCAAGCAAAGGGTGGGTCGTGATTCCGGCTGATTTAAGAAAAAAATATAATATAAAGCCTGGTTCAGAGCTGGAAATTGAGGATCGGGGAAACTTATTGTTAATTAAACCAAAAACTGACTCTCAAACAGAGGGTTTTTTTGGTATTTTAAACAAAAAAGACCTAAAAAATCGCTAAAATTAGCTAAAAATGGCTGGTAAAAAGAAAAATTACGTGATTGATGACCAAGCCGTGATCGCCTATTTAAAAGGCGACTCCTCGGCTTCTTATTTGATTTCCATTTTTAAGCAGGCTGAAGAAGGAAAAAGCGAGATATTCTTGCCGGAAAATTGCTGGGGACTGCTTTTTTTGTGGGCCGAACAGAATAATTACAATTTAAGAAAAATCAATGAGATTTTAAATAAATTGCCCATTAATGTCTACGGCATGAACAAAGAGTTTGCCTCAAAATCAATTGAATTAATAGAAAAATATCCGGAATTATCAGTAGTTGATTCGATTTTCATTACTTTAGCTAAAGAAAAATCTGCAGTGATTGTCACTGGCAACCGGAATTTAAAATTTTCTGATCCGGAGATTTCAATTTCTTGGGTTTAATTTATGGAGGAAAAAAATAAAATAGAAAAATCGGAAAAAAATAAAGAGGTTAGTCCCAAGCCTTATTCGCTTTTAATGAACCACGTTCCTGAAGACAAAAGAGAGCATAAGAATAAATTTTGGACTAAGGATAGATTATTTGTCCTGGGTTTTGTTTTATTGATTATAATAGTTAACCTAGTCAATGTTTTTCCACTTTTTAAGGCTGGCTATCCCCAGATTGATTCGGCTTTGATGAAATCTGTCGCCCAGCTTAATCTTCTTGACCATAATTTACTGGGGACCTGGAATCATCTCTGGTATCTCGGTTCTCCCTGGTATCTTTTTAATAATCCAACTCTGTATCCCGCCGCTTACATAAAGTTTTTCTTGGGATTTCTTGATATTGGGATGGTGATAAAAATGTTAATGGGTTTGATTTACCTGGCTATCCCGGTGGGCTTGTACTTTTTTGTAAGATATATCTCGAAAAAAGAGTTTACGGCTATCTTGGCGGCTTTGATTTTTTCGGCGCCGCCATTTCTTCTCATCTGGGTGCCTGAGGTCAAAAATGTCTTTTCCCAACTCGGGTTTATCCCTTGGTCGATTTATAAAATAAATTCAGCGGGCTATGAATTTAACCATCTTTTTGGTTTGGCTTTTGTGCCCTTTGCTTTAATTTTATTTTTAAAAACTCTAAGAAAATACAATTTCAAAAATTTAGTAGTGGCGGCGGTCATTTTCTCCATCGCCGGCTTTGCCTCTTCTCTCGCCCTTTACAGCTTAATATTTCTCTCTATTTTTCTGATTTTTTCGGAAATCATCTTGGGTAATCCTGGCCAGAAAATAAAAAGGGCGTTTATGGTATATTTAGTTTCCCTCGGCTTTTTAGCCAACTGGTTTAATCTGCCCTTTTTGAGAAATAACTATTTATATAGTAATTCAGGCGCTGTTTTAAAAGACCTAGCCTCATTAATCCCCTTAGGTTTTGTCTTTTTGCCGATTTTGGCCACTGTGCTCTTTCTAATTTTTGACCGAAAACCAAAACTCCAGATTTTATTTATTTCTTTGATTTGGGTCATATTTTTTGCCGCAATTGTTTCTTTTTGGTCTTTTGGCAATAAATTTATTTCCCCTTCGGCAGAAAGATTTATGATTGAGCTTTGGATGGGTTTATCTATTCTTGCGGCGTATCTATTAAGCCAATTGATTGTGGGTTTAAAGCAATATGTTTTAGCTAAATTAAATCAAGAAAGGGCGAATATCGCCATTATTGGTTTGATTATCGTTTTTATTTGCCTGGCTATCGGTTTTACGACCTGGCATTTTAAAGCCTCCAATCAGTCTCTTGAACCGATTTCGAAAAATGAGCTGCAAAAATCCGATGAGTATAAGGTGGCGGATTGGCTCAATCAGAATGTTTCTGACACGGAAAGAGTTTACGTGACGGGAAACTTAAGCCACTTGCTTAATTCTTTCTTCCTCGTCCCGCAGGTTAGGGGCTCTTCGGATGTTGGTTCGATCAACAATCTTTGGAAAAGGGGAGCCGAGGAAATCGAAATGGGTACGGAAATCAGCAAAACAGAAAGTTATTTAAGGATATTCGGTGCCAAATATGTGGTAGTTAAGAAGCCGGGGCAAAATGAAACTGACAGAACAAATTGGGATTTTCAATATCCAGAAAAATTTACCAATTCAAAAATTTTGGTTTTGGAAAATAAGATCGGACCCTATGAAATCTATAAGGTAGAGCTTAACTCTTATTCTTTTGCTCAAAAAGTTGACCTCTTGGCTTATTCTGATTTGCAAAAAGTCAATTATGAAGATAATTTAGAAGGGTTGGCTAATATTTTGGATAAAAAAGGCAATGAGGCAGATTTTGAATGGGATGCCGTTAATAAAATACAGGTTAATGCTCCCCTCGAAGAGAATCAGGCGATTGTTCTTAGAGAAAATTTTTATAATATTTGGAAAGGCAATCCTGGGAATAATGTTACGGTTGATAAAGATTCCCTGGGATTTATTTATTTAAAGCCCAAGACTTCAGGTCAAATAAAAATTCAGCTTTCGGCCGGTCGAGACACCTCGCAATATATTGGCTTCTTACTAACTATTCTGACTGTCATTCTGATTATTCTCTTTAGAACGAAAAAGATAAAAAAATACGTCGAAAATTATCAAACCCTGCCTTCTCCCAAAGGCCTGGTAATTGAGGCGCCAAAAAAAGAAACTTTTGTTGACATGATGACTGATCATGAAGAGGAATTAGCGCGTTTGGGCGAAAAAGCCAAAGAGCATTATCAAAAAGAGGCGGAGTTTGATTGGCTGGAAAAAACTGATAATTTTGCCAGCCTCTCTGGCTATTTTCACCGCAACCGCGAGGAAATCAGCAAAAAATTGATTAAAAAATTCGGCTTTGGCGATAAATATTTGGATGTTGGCTGCGGCACGGGTTTTCTATTAAGATACTTGCCAAAAGGTTCAATCGGACTAGATATCAATCCTCAAAATATTGCCCAGGCTAAGAAAAATGTACCCGATGCCGCATTGGTCGTGGCTGATATTGAAAATATACCTTTTCCTTCAGATATGTTTACCACGGTAATTTGCACTGAAGTTTTAGACAGATTGCCACATCCTCAAAAAGCCATTAAAGAAATTTTTAGAATTTTAAAACCGGGTGGGGTTTTAATCGGGACCGTACCTCGAGAAAATCCTTTATGGCGCTTAAGATTTTTATCCAGCGCTTATTCACCAGAGCCCTACCGTTTTGAATTCTCTCGGGAAGAAGTAGAGAAATTATTAGCACCCTTTGAAAAGGTTTTAATTGCTCCAACTCTTTCATATATGACTTGGGCTATTGTTATGAAAAAGAAGGAGGGAATATTCTAAAAATATGTTGGTCTTAATTTTTGCCATTTCCAGCGCCTTTGCCAGTTTCTTAGTTTCTATTTATCTACTTTTTAGGTGGTCAAGGCAAGCGCCAAGGAATAAATCAACCCTTGCCTGGGCTTTGGGTCTTTTACTTTATTCGGTTTCACATGTTTTAATCGGCATCGTCAGTTCTAATGTTTATCATCTTTCGGCGAGAAGCGGAGATTTATTAATCGCTTCCCGTTTTTTCGCCGGCAATATATTTTTCCTTTTTCTCTTTTGGGGAACAATCCGCTTGATCGTTCATCGGAAATGGCTAGTCGAGGGGGTAAGCCTCGGAGGTTTTATAATTGCCTGCTTATTAGTTTTCTTACGCCATATTTTGTTCCAGGATTACCAAAGTTTCTTAACGTTTTATTCTTTCTCTGTCTTATTGCCCGCCAGCCTAATTTTTACCGCCCTTTTCTTTATTTTTTATGGTGTCTTAATCGCTGAATCAGTCAAAAGGAGAAGCGGAGTAATCTTGATTGCCATTTCTTGGGTTATTTATGCGGTTTTGGCCTGCCTTTCTCCTTTTATTTCCGAAAGATCAAGTTATCTCTGGTTTGCCTTCCGCACCTTTTCCACCCTTATTCTCCTTCTAGGCTTTATCGTGATGGACCGCGAAGCCAAACAGGCTCTTTCAGATTTAGATGGAGATAAAAAATTCCAGCACCATTTTAAATAATTTTTCTGACTGATAGTCTTTTGGACGCTTAAATTATGCGTCTTAATTTATAAAAAAATGGATTCAGAAAGCCCAAAATTAGACTGGTGGAAAATAAGCATTAATTTTTCTTTACCCTTATTTATCTTGTTTTTGAATTTAATCATTGTTGCCCCTCTTTTTTTAGGAGAGTATTCGCGCTTTGATTCCTCGCAACCTATCTATCTCAGGGCTTTTCAATTTTTTAACCAGGGCTGGCCGCATATCCTTTGGGCTAATTTCTGGCAAGCCGGTTTTTCTTTTTCTTCGGTTTTTTCGCCCCTGCTTTTTGTCCTGATAAAAATAATCACTTTTTTGGGACTTCCTCCGGCGGGCGTCTTTCGAATTTTATCAGGCTTGGGTTATGCGATCATTCCTGTCTGTCTGTATTTCTTTGTAAATATATTGAGTAAAAGGAAAATTGCGGCTTTTGTCGCGGCTTTGGCCTTTAGTTTGCTGCCATCTTTAAAAATACTTCTTTTTTCTGGCATTAAAGAAATAAGCGTCAAATTTACTTATGCGCCCTGGCTTTTTATTGAAAATTCTTTGGGCAATCTCCCTCATATTCTCTCGTTTTGCTTGGTTTTATTAGCCGGTACCTATTTTTTGTACACCCTAAAACACGCCAATTTAAAAAAAATTGTCATTTGTTCTCTGCTCATCGCCTTGGCTGTTTTATTTGATTTTTTAAGCTTTTTCTGTGTTTTGATTCTTCTTTTTGTTTTGATGTTTTCCGAGGTTTTGCTCTCTGACAAAATCGCTCAAAGCCGGTTGGGAATTTTTTTAATTTGTTTAATTATCGCGTTTGGTTTGTTTTCTTTTTGGTATAATCCTAGTTTCTTTTATAATTTTTTCGCGAATGGCCAGGGCATGAAGACGGGTCAGGATTTATTAAATATTATACCCTATTTAATTCTAATTGTCCCTTGGCTTATTATAATTATTTTTTATTTTTTTGGTTATCGTCGGCATCTTCAGTCTCTTTTCGTCGGGTTTGGTTGGTTTTCTTTGAGTTTTTTAATTTGTTTTGCTTTTTACTTTTTTAATAAAAGTCTGGTACCGGAAGTGGAAAGATATGTGGTCACTATGAATATGGCCCTGGCTATTGTTTTGGGTGTATTGGTCACACATTTCTTTGACTGGCTGGGACGAGTCGGCGCTGCCAAATACCGTTTAGCTAATTTTTTTCGCTATTTATTTGTTTTGGGATTGGTTTGTCTAATCTCTTATTATGCCTGGCCATTTTTAAGAAATTCTTGGAGCTATAATCTGGCTCAACAAAATATTCAACAGGCAAAAATTTATAAAATTAGTGAATGGTTTAAGAATAATGTAAACCCCAATGGTTCCCGAGTTTTTTTGACGGAGAATGATAAAAATTGGTTTTCTGTTTTTAGTTCTCAATTCCAAGAAAGTGGGCCTTTAAAAGAAAACCAACTAGAAAATAATTTAATTTACGCCATTAATAATTATTTTGAACAAGGAAATGATCCCGAGACAACTATGATTTTAGCCCAGGCCACGAATACCGCTTATTTCGTCGTTTCAGATCAATTTTTAAATACCGAGAGATTAGAAAAAATCGGCCAAAAAGTCTTTGAAATAGATAATTATAAAATTTTTAAGATTAGTTTAAAAAACGAAGGCCTTGTACAAAAAATAAAATTAAGTGAATTCTCTGCTTTAAATCAAATAAAGCAAGATTTAAATAATGAAGATATTAAGTCTTATCTGACTTGGCAAAAAGAGTTAGCTGAGACAAAAATTGATTACCAATTTTTAAATAGTCAAAGAATAGAAATCAAAAGTGATCTCGCGGAAAACGAAGGTTTACTGGTTAAAATAAATTATGATAAAAGTTTTAAAGCCAAAGAGGGTGACAATAATTTGAAAATTGAAAAAGACCCCTGGGGGTTTATGGTTATTAAACCAAATAAAACTGGTCAGCAGGTGATTGCTTTAGAATACGGTTTGTCTCTCGGTCGGCTGTTGGGTTTTGACATAACTATCCTCACCATCTTTTTTCTGATAATTTATGGGGTTAGAAATAGGAGACGTCGGGTTATAAAATAATGGATTAGGAAATAAAATAAGAGGGGAATATCTTTTTAAAACGTCCTTTTAGGGACGATTTTTTGTTTCAAGCGCCAGTTGACTCATTTTACAATATATGTTGTAAAAAGATGATTTATTTTATACATTTGCTTTTATTTTAGCGGTATATTAGAATTAACTTAGGTTTACCTAGGTATTTTTTATTTTTTGGCTAATTTTTGCCAAAAATCTTTAGTTTTTAGCGTAAGAAAGAGGGCCTAGACTATTGGGAAAACTTAGAAAAAAGATATCCACCGCTCAAAAGACCAAACTATTCTTGTTTATTGGTCTTTTTTTGCTGACTATTTCCTACGTTTTATTCAGGCCAACCCTCTTTTCCTGGTTCAAAAATAAGAATATTTCCAACCAAAATACATCAGAGCAACAAGAACAAATTTCTAATACCGACCAGAGTAACCAAACAAATGATTTAAAAAATGGTTCAATTAGCAATGTTAATTCCACTGAAAACGAGGTTGTGGCTGTTTCCAATGAAAAAACTACAACCACTGAAGGTCAGGCAACCGAGGCAACGACAAAAATATCCGGCCAGGTGGCCGGAACCGAAACAGATAACAAAGACCTTGGGCAGCAATATGATGATTTAAACAAAAAAATATACAATCAAAAAACTGACCATTCCAAGGGCAGCGGTCCGTTAATCGGCCAGCTGATTGCTGGAATCAGCCTGGTCTTCGGCATGTTCTTCTTTGCCTATTCCCTGAAATACTATTTTATAATCCTCATCGTCATCATCTCTTCAATCAAACTCAATGGCAAGAACGGTAAAAATGGAAATAATCACTCGAACAATAATGGCAATCACAAAAACAACGGTCAAAACAACGGTAATGGCTGGCTGAATAAGTTATTCAATCACAACGGATCGAATGGCCAAACCTCGGTTGGCATGCAGAATGATTTAAGAGAAACAAGATTTGAAAACCAGCCCTTTATTTCCATCCAGCTGCCTTTTTACAACGAAAAGAAAGTAGCTAACCGTATCTTGACCGCCTGCACCTCTTTTGACTACAAAAACTATGAAGTAATAGTCATTGACGATTCCACTGATGAAACCATTAAGATTCTGGAAAAGTGGAAAAAACATCCTCGGGTCAAAGTTATTCATCGGGCTGACCGGTCAGGCTTCAAGGGCGGGGCTTTGCAAGTCGCTCTGGGGCAAACTGATCCGAGAACTGAATTTATAGTCATCTTTGACGCTGACTTTATTCCATATCCTGATACCTTAAAACAATTTTTAAAGTATTTCTGGATCAATGGGTTTGATAATAACGGCAATGGTAATCACCTTAACAATAATAATCATCAGGGATTTAGACATCTCTTAAATGGTTCTAATAATCACGGCAATGGTAATGGCAATAATCATAATGGCAACGGTAATGGCTACAAGTACTCACGCCATGGCTATCTAAAATCAAATGTGGCCGCAGTTCAAGGCTATCAATGGCATGTTCTTAACAAGAATGAGAACTGGATTACCCGGGGCATCCGCTCAGAATTCGCCGGTTCCTATGTAGTAGAGAGGCCTGCCACGGAAATATTGGGCGAATTAAAGCAGATTGCTGGTTCCGTTTACATGATCAGGGCTGATGTTTTAAGAAAGTATGGTTGGTCAACTTCAATCACCGAAGACTTTGAACTAACCATGAGATTGTACCGCGATGGCTACAAGGTTATCTATACCCCGTATATCCAGGGTCCGGCAGAATGCGTGTCCACCCTCAAACGATTAATCAGGCAGAGAAGCCGCTGGGCTGAAGGCCACACCAATAATGTCAGGAAATACTTCTGGTCAATGCTCAAGTCAAAGAAAATGACCAGAAAAGAAAAGCTGGAATTTTTATATTTAGCCCCTTATTATCTACAGTCGGCTTTCTTTATAATCGGCACTTTATGCTGGTTTATTTCGGATGCCCTATTGCATTCATCATTGCCTTATTGGACGGCTCTTTGGGGCTGGGCTCTAGTCTTTACCAATTTCTTTGCCCTGCCCTTGATGAATGCTTTGGGTTTGTTTTTGGAAGAAAGTAAAGAAAAAGACTATCTTGGACTTTTATCTTTTATTGCCCTGTCTTACATTGTCGCGCCCTTCCAGGCTTATGCCGCAGTCAAAGGCTTATTTATCGGTGAAGGGCCGTGGTTTAGAACGCCAAAATCAGGAATTATTACTGACAGCTTTATCCGAAGCCGATACCGACGCTGGTTTGCTAAATTGTTGCCTGGCAGGGGCAAGGGTAAAAAGAAACAAAAAATCCTGCCTTCGTATTATCTCAAGCTGGTAACCTCAGCTAATCGTTTTAATAAATTTAGAATAAAGGCAAGTGTTTCCAGGAAACTAACTGCTTCAGTGGCAGCGGGGTTGATATTGTTCACTCTATTACTCAATATTTTTTCTAATATTTTGGTGCCATCACAGCAAAGCGGTATTTCTTTCAAACAAATTACGCCTGAAAATAAATCAAAAGAGTCTTTAGTTGTTAACCAGGCAAAACAAGAAAAAGAGTTAAATGATTTTATCTTTAATACCAAGGGAATCAGTAATCTGCCGATTGCCGCGGCCAAACCGGAGCAGGGAGATTCAATTACTCCAGAAAAACAAAAAACAGAGCCAGGCTCGACTCCAGCCAGTGAATTAGCTAAAAAAGAACAACCATTACCAACCCCTTCACCGACTCCAGCCAAACCAGGACAAACCGCTTCAGCTACTCCAAACCAGCCACCAGTAGAAAAAGGCAAGCCCTTAAACGAGCTGATGAAGCCTCCTTCAGTGCCCCAGATTCCTGAAGGCCAGGACAGAGTGGAGCTGACTGAAAAAAGGACTACTAATTCCAAGACTTATTACAACAAAGATGGGAATTATACTTTAGAACTTGCCGCTGACCCGATTCATTACCAGGATGAAAATGGAATCTGGCAGGATATTGATACCACGATTAAACCCATAAACAACAGCAATGAAGTGGGTTGGCTGGAAAGATTCGGTTTAGTTAGACAAGTGAGCGCCCAGGGAGAAAAATATGACTTTGGCAACTTAACTAATAATTTCAGAACTTATTACAAAAACAATCCGCATAATGCTGATTACTTAAAGTTTGAAGCTAACGGCAAATCTATTTCTTTTGCCCTGAATCTGGAGGTAGGCGCGCAGCAACCAGTAGTTGATAAAAATCAAATCACCTACCTAGAAGTTATGCCAGGGATTGATTTAAGATACACTGTCACTCTAACAGGGCTTCTTGAAGAGTATATTGTCAAAACTCCCGAAGCCTTGGCCCAGCTAGACAAGCTTTATCAAACTTTTAATCTTGAGGGTGTTAATTTTGAACAGCAACCAGATGGTTCAATCCAATTCTTTGATAGCCAAAACCAAAATAAAACCTGGCACATACCAGCACCCTTGATGTATGAGCTTGATAATCAGGATGAGTCAAGTAGTGGTCTTCACTACGAGTTAGCCAGCCAAAACGGGGAAAACAAGATTAAAAAAGTGATTGACCAAACTGGCCAAGACTGGCTGAATAATCCGGATAGAAAATATCCGATTGCGGTTGACTTGACGACTTTGCTTGATTATACCACCATTGCTACGGCTGATGATGGTTATGTTGAGTTTACGGAAGGAGAAGACGTACCGTATGTTCGTAATACAACAGATAATACTGCTCACAGCGGTTATTATATAACAAGTTTCAATGATAGAAGTTTTATAGAGTTTGCCACCACTAGTGTTCCAGAAATAACCGTCCAAAAAGTCGCTCTACAGCTTGAAGTAACCAGTATTTATGGCGCTGGCGACACCGTGGCCATCCGCAAACTTGATCAAACCATTGGTGACTATCCTGATGACGATACAGGAAATCAAGCGCTCTATGATGATATTGGGGATGTAACCAATACCATCTATGTCGCTGCCAGTACCAGTTTTACTTCAACTGGCATCAAGAATATTGACTTGGGCAGTACTGCCGTCAGTGACATGCAAACCCTGGTTAATGCCAGCCCCAATAATCCTTTTGTGATTGGCCTGCAGGGCAGCGATGAAACCACGCATTTTACTGCTTTTTATACAAGAGAAAAAGGAAATGTTACTGATGCGCCAAAATTAGTGGTCCAATACAGCGAAATCGCCGAAGGCTGGACTGGGTTTAATTTTGAAAGAAATCTTTTTTACGACACCACTAACTCAGTACACTGGGCTTTTATTGGTGATGGTTCTTCGTCTATTTACAGTTATTATTCTACTGATGACGGCGCCACCTGGACTAAAAGCGGCTCTGCGATCTCATCAAGCATTACTTGGGGTTCTTCTCTCTGGTGGGATCAAACCACT
>Ga0315268_10004117_pt1 | contig 15864 bp, 12 predicted proteins | sample C1_top_MG_FD_204535 | JGI IMG/M metagenome (GOLD analysis project Ga0315268, IMG submission 204535) | Sediment microbial communities from Yellowstone Lake, YNP, Wyoming, USA - C1_top | ecosystem: Environmental > Aquatic > Freshwater > Lake > Sediment | place: USA: Wyoming | collected 2017-08-01
TCCCCGCAATAATAACTTGTGCTGACAACAGCCAGAATCTATTATTATTCACGAATCATGCCAGAGTTTTTCGGTATACGGTGAGCAAAATAGAACCAGTTCCTATTCACAATCGTGGTCAGAATATACTGGATCGCCTAAGCTTTGAGGAAAGTGAATTCATAGCCGCAGCATTACCAGAGCGAGCTCAAGGATATGTGGCTATGGTAAGTGAAAATGGTTGGGTTCGTTGTTTACGCCACCACCTCTTTGGTGAACATATGAAGCCAGGCATGTCGGTTTTTAACTTCCAAGAATATGGACCTTTAGTGCAATCTTGTTGGTCATCAGGAAGTGAGGAATTATTTATCCTTACCCACCGGGGGATAGCCATACGATTCAGCGAAAAAACAATTCCTCCTCAAGGTAGTTGGGGAATACATCTATCCGAAGGAGACAAAGTAGTCTCAATTACCGCTGTAAGTCCTGAAAGTGCAGTTTTTTTGCTTGGAGCAGATGGAAAAGGAATAATCAGGTTAATGAAGAGCTTTTCGCCCAATAAATCTGCTGGGGGTAGTGGAAAAATCTCTATGAAGAATGATAAAATGATCAACGCCACTGCTATCGAACCCCACGATGATTTGTTCTTAATAACCCGGACAGCAAAGATCATTCGGTTTCAAGCAGATGAAATTCCAACGACCGAAGGTGTTGTTCAAGGCGTTAATTGCATCATGATGCGAGCCGATGAAGTTGTTGCAGCAGTAAAGAGTAGTGTTGCTGGTTATTAATCCCCTCTTTAGGAAAATAAAGCTATGGCTACATACGATCTGCCTTATGGGAAGAAATACCTTCAGGTTGAGATTCCTTCTAAAGCAGATGTTGAGATTATTGCACCGATTACAGTTACTGCAGCAGATGATCCATTGTTGATTGTAAAAGAGTCTCTAGATCAAAGTGATTTGGAAAAATACAAAATGGTGAACCGCGTCGCCATTGCGGTTAATGATAAAACACGACCAGTTCCACATGAATTTTTGCTTCCTCCTTTATTAACCAAACTAAAAGAGATTGGAGTAAAGACTTCAAATGTGCAATTTTTAATTGCCACAGGCACTCATCTTCCAATGCCTGCGAATGAATATCCATTAATATTACCTAAACAGATTCTTGAACAATCTAGTGTTCAATCACATGACTGCGACGATATTGGAAATCTTGTCAACCTTGGTCAAACTTCTCATGGGACTCCTGTATATGTGAACCGCCTTTTTTTTAAAGCTGACCTAAAGATTGTCGTTGGGAATCTTGAACCCCATCATTTCATGGGATTCTCTGGGGGAGTAAAAAGCGCATCAATTGGTCTTGCCGGGCGACGAACTATAAATATCAATCACGCTATGTTGGTCGATCCTATGGCGAAAATAGCAGAGTATAAACGCAATCCAATGCGTCAGGATGTAGAAGAAATAGGCCAAATGATCGGGGTAGACTTTGCCCTAAATGCCATTCTAAACCAAGATAAGCAAATCGTGGAAATTTTGGCTGGAAATCCTCGAAAGGTAATGGAAGGAGGAATTCCAATTGCGCGCCAGATATGCCAGGTCAATATCGCCCAACTTTTTGATGTTGTGATCGCCTCTGTAGGTGGATATCCGAAAGATATTAACCTTTATCAATCTCAAAAAGCATTATCCCATGCTTGCCTTATCGCAAAGGATGGAGGAACTGTTATCCTTGTCGCTGAATGCATTGAGGGTAGTGGAAGCAAAGGTTTTGAGGAATTCATGAAGGATGTTCATACATTCAAAGAAGTATTAGATAAGTTCAACAAGCAAGAATTTCAGATAGGCCCTCATAAAGCATTTCAGATAGCTCAGCAAGGAGCACGAGTTAATATAATTCTCGTTTCCAGTATGCCGGATACCAAGGTACTCGGTTTCTTATTAACACCTGCCTCTTCTATTCATGAAGCCCTGCAAATTGCGATAACCAAGTTTGGATCCGGTTTGCCCACAATTGCAATCATGCCACGTGCAACCAACACCATTCCAAATATCGGGTAACAATCCATAAAGGCAGACAGTGTTCCGTGAAAAATCAACAGCATGTTTATAGGTTATAATTGCATAGTTATCCAGTAGAATGGAGTATGTTATGAGTGAAGAAATGCGTCCACCTGGAAAAACCACCATAGCGCCTGAAGTATTGGTCTCGATTGCGCGGCTAACTGCTCTCAGCGTTCCCGGGGTCAGTCGGCTAGCGGATGCCGATGTGCTAGAAAGTGTTAACCGCTTCTTTAAACGAGAACAAGTCAATGAGGGAGTTAAGATAACCGTAGAGAACAATACCGTCTACGCTGACCTTTTTGTCATTATTGAACACGACATGAATGTTCGGGAGGTTAGCCGTACGATTCAAAGCAGAGTTGCTCGAGCGATCACCGAAATGGTTGGAATGGAGGTCGGTCGGGTGAATATTCATGTAGAGGATATTGAGAGCACTACAGCAGAACCAAAATAAAATTATATGAAATCTCGCACCAAGGCTCGAAGTATAGCCTTGCAAGTTCTTTATGAAGTCGATGTTACGGGTCATTCACCAATAGTTGCGCTTGGACAACGCTTGGTTGATGAAGAATTAGATAAGAACTTAGAAGATTTTTCAAGACAGATCATTAATGGCGTTTTCCCTATCACAAAGAAATTAGACGATTTTATCGCTCAGCATGCACCTGAATGGCCTATGGACCAGGTGGCTGTTATTGACCGCAATATTTTGAGAATTGCTCTCTGGGAATTTGCTGTTGCTGGATGTACTCCTGTAAAAGTTGCCATTAATGAGGCAGTTGAACTAGCAAAAATCTATGGATCAGATAGTGCACCTCGATTCGTCAATGGTGTCCTAGGAAGCTTAGCAACAAGGCAAAATGAGATCAGACGATCCCTGAATGAATAACCTAAGTTAAATATACCGTTTCAAAATACATTCACCAGTTCAATTTTAGGGGAATTATGGCAAAGGATCTATGGCTTGCTAGGATTATTTTTTCACTTCTAAGAATAATAGCAGCGAGTATGCTGCTGATATCATGCCAGATTAATATTCAACAACCTACTTCAGAATACCCTACCCTAACACCCACTCCCAATAAGCTTCCGCCACTTTCAAAGGTGACCTTTACAGTAAATGTTTTTGAATATTCCCCTGCTACGACGTCTCTGTTCCTGGATGTACTTGATGAAGTGACCGGACTTGCTCTAAATCCCCTTAGGATTAAGATGAATCCCAAGGGCAATCAGAGTTTTTCTGTTACATACAACGCGCCATTTGGATCTATTATAAAGTATCGGTATGTCCGCGACCTTAAAAACTCACCCGTTGAGGTCACCACATCAGGAACTCAGGTGAGATACCGACTACTGTATTTAGATGAAAAAGACAAATACATAGATGATCTCATTGCAGCGTGGGCTGATGCCCCATACACCAAATTAACTGGGAGGATCGTCGGTAGGATAACCAAAAAAGGCAGCCAGGATGGAATTGGGGGTGTGATGATTTCAATTGCTGGCCTCCAGACTTTATCAGACGCAGACGGCACCTTTATTCTTGAAGGGTTACCTATCGGCACACACAATCTAGTCGCTTACAGCCTGGATGGTTTGTATCAACCTTTTCAGCAAGGAGTCGTTATTGCTCCCGAATCAACGACTCCGGTATCGTTCCAGGTTGTTCCGAATAAGCTGGTAAAGATCCATTTTAAGGTTCACGTACCAAAGAATACACCACTTGAAGCAAAAGTGCGGCTTATTGGTAATATCTATCCCCTAGGAAACACATTTGCCGACTTGCGTGGTGGGATGAGTGTCATTGCTTCCCGGGCGCCATTGTTAGAAAAGTCTTTAGATTATTTTTACTCACTCTCCCTGGATCTACCAATCGGTGTTGATCTCAGATACAAATACACACTTGGAGATGGATTCTGGAATTCGGAACAGACAAATGAAGGCCGATTTCGAATTCGCCAATTGTTTATCCCAGATAAAGAAGGAAGTGTCGAGGATAACGTTGACACTTGGCAAGCTGGAAATTCCGCACCAATCACATTTCGGGCAAAGGTTCCAGATAACACACCCGCCGAGGATACAATTTCCATTCAATTCAATCCATATGGATGGACAGAACCTATCCCTATGTGGCGCCACAATGTACACGAATGGTCATTCACATTATTCAGTCCATTGAATATGCTTGGTAAGGTAGGGTACCGTTTTTGCCGGAACGATCAATGCGGAATAGCAGACGACGAAGCGACTGGTGGATTAAAAACAGGTGGATATCCCTTTTCCACAAGTCTCATATCACAATTTATTGAGGATGACATTACCAATTGGAAATGGTGGGATAAATCTTCATCATCTACAAGAATTGTTACAACAAGCATTAATCCTCGAGGCGACACATTTATCACGGGGATTGAGTGGTTATCATATTATCATCCTTCTTGGATGTCCTATATCAATCTAGCAGTCACAAATGTCCATGCTATTGGCTCAAATTGGATCTTCCTGAGTCCAAGTTGGACCCTTATGCAGTCGAATCCTCCCGTCATCGAGCTAATTCCAGGAAAAGACATGCTTTGGCAGGATGTGATCCAAACAGCGGCTGTAATCCAAAGAGAATCCCTTAATCTGGCAATATTTCCGAGGTTACACTTCCAAAATAATAATCCTGAGGATTGGTGGGGGTCTGGATCAAGAAATGAGGGATGGTGGCAAAGTTGGTTTGATCGATATGAAGAATTTATCTTACATCATGCCACGATAGCAATGCAAACAGGCGCGAAGGCTCTGGTCATTGGAGGGCCGGAAATTTATCCAGCATTACCTGGTGCACTTTTAGAAGCAGGTGAACCTTCTGGAGCACCAGAAGATATCGAAAACCGTTGGAAGACATTAATTAAGAATGTTAAATCAAGATACCAGGGAATCCTAATATGGGCATTACCCTATGACATGATCGATAATCCGCCCTCCCTCATTAGCGAAGTAGATCAAGTCTATATTTTATGGTCAACCCCCAATTTTCCGAATGATGCGAAGTCGGAAACTGATTCTGTGCAGAGTATAGGGAAGTCGCTAGATACAAAAATCCTCCCATTACAAGAAAACCTAAAGAAACCTATCATTTTAGGAATTCAATATCCATCTAATAAGGATTCTGTCACAACATGCCTTCCAAATAGTACGAATTGTGTCAACTTCGAGTACTATAATCCGAGCACTACTCAAATTCCTGGTCAAGTTGACTTAAGCAGCCAAGTTAACATATATAATGCAGTTCTTTTTGCTATAAATCAGCGCACATGGATCAATGGTATTGTAGCTAGAGGCTATTTTCCCCCCGTATTACTGCAGGATAAAAGTCCATCTATTCATGGAAAACCGGCCTCAGATATTATTTGGTATTGGTTTCCAAGACTAAGAGGAGAGGTGAAGTAAAATATCAGAAATACCACGCCGCAATAAACATAATAAGGGTTCCAAGGATGAGGAACGGGGCTAAAGGAATCGGTGTAAAAATCCTATAATTGCCTTGCAACTTGGCAACGATTATATATATTCCACTGACGAGACCTGCAACTAATCCAGAAACGATCAATCCACCAGTGATACCTGGCCATCCTAATAATAATCCCAATACCCCTGTGAGCATTACATCTCCATAACCTAGAGCGTCCTCTTCATAATTCTCTCTACGAAGCTTATTAAAAACCCGAGTAAAAAGGATTCCTAATCCAAATAGACCAAGCATAATGGTGAAACCAGCAATTCCCCCAAGTAAAGTCGAAACCAAGCCATGCAAACTCCATCCTATCCCCAAACCGATTACTGCACCAAAATAGCTCGTGATAAAGAATATTACTCGGTGTTCCAGATCAATCACAGTAACGAGTGCGAGATATATCAATAAAATCGAAATAGGCCAAAATCCGATCCTACCTGGCGGATAAAGCCAAATACCGACAAAGAAAATTGGGAATAAAAGTAGAATTATCCAACCACGCAAAGAACGTTTCTGACCACATGAAGTGCAGTTTCTGAGAAAAATGAAATCGCTCCATTGATAAGGTTGCCGGCAGTTTTTACATAATACACGATCAAGTCGACGGTGCTCAGGCAATGAGTTAATTGCAAAACGAAACGGGAGTACATCTGATAGATAATTCACTAGAGTTCCAGAGAACAGACCATAAATAATTGCAACGACTGAAAACAACCAATTTTCCATGAACAACTCGATGTAATATCAGATATTTTATTGCTGGATACCATTGAAGACTTTTATGAACTGCAGGTTTTTTCCTCTCCAGGCCTGGTGTAACTCGTCCATAATTGGAAAAATAACCTTCGATGCGAATTATAATAGGTTATCTATTATCTACCCTAAAGGAGATAAGCAAGTTATTGGATTATAACAGTTGATGACTACGGTTGAAGAATTACTGGCTTCCTGGAAGGAAGAACCAACTATCTTTGAAAATATTGCATATTGGCAAAAAGAATCGGCCCAATCTGCAACGTTAATAGATTTTCCTTCTTCTCTCCACCCTATCCTGGTTGCCTCTTTAAAAGAACAGGGGATCAAAAACCTTTACCTGCATCAATGGCAAGCCTGGCAGGCCATTGCGGAAGGAAAGAATGTAGTAGTTAGCACTGGAACAGCCAGTGGAAAAACCTTATGTTACAACCTACCAATTATCGATGGTTGGTTGAAATACCCAGACTCCACTGCATTATTTATATTTCCGACAAAAGCTTTGGCACAGGATCAAAAGCAATCTCTTGCCAGGTTGGTACAGATAGTTACAAAACATAGCAATGGAATATCCAACCTAAAGAAAATAGCTGTTTATGATGGGGATACCCCCACCCATTTCCGCTCCGGAATAAGATCGCAAGTTCAATTTCTTATGACTAATCCGGATATGCTTCACATGGCAATTCTTCCCCATCATACATTATGGCAATCCTTTTTAACTAACCTCCGCTATGTTGTTATCGACGAGATCCATACCTATCGAGGAGTGTTTGGTTCCCATGTCGCAAATGTCCTTAAAAGATTAACTCGAGTGTGTAAATTCTATGGAGCAGATCCTCAATTTATTCTGACATCTGCTACGATTGCTAATCCCGTCGAATTATCGGAAAGGTTAATCGATGAACAAGTATTTCCAGTAGATCAGGATGGATCTCCGCATGGATCCCGGAATTTTCTGATTTACAACCCACCAGTGGTCAATCAGGAACTTGGATTACGTCGGAGCATATTAGTTGAGGGTGTCAGGCTGGCAACAGACCTTCTTGCTTATCAAGTACAATCCATCCTATTTGCTCGAAGTCGTCGGTCAGTTGAATTGATCCTCAAAGAATTGCAAGAAAAAACAACTCAATCCAACCAGGTTCATGGATATCGTAGTGGATATTTGCCCGAAGAACGTCGTCTTATTGAAGATAGCCTTCGACGAGGTGAAAGTCGAGCAGTTGTCGCCACAAACGCATTAGAGTTGGGTATCGATATTGGCAGTGTTAATGCCATCATCTTAGTCGGATATCCAGGTACCATCGCAGCGACACGCCAACAGGCGGGCAGAGCTGGACGTCGTACCGGGAGTTCTCTAGCTGTTCTAATTACATCCTCAGGGCCACTCGATCAGTTCTTAACCAGGCACCCCGAATATCTATTTGATCGATCGCCAGAACAGGCTTTGATCAACCCCAACCACATCTTAATCCTCTTACAGCATCTGCGTTGTGCTGCTTTTGAGCTTCCATTTCACAAAGAAGAGGGGTTTGGTACTGTACCAAATGAATTATTCCTTGAACTACTGGCTTATCTCGAGCAGTCGGGAGTAATTCATAACTCTGCTGATCGTTTCTATTGGATGGCTGATAAATACCCGGCAGATGAGGTATCACTTCGCAGCATATCAGCTCAGCCCGTATTGTTAGAAGTCTTTAATAATAGGGACCACCCAACCTTGATCGGTGAAGTCGACAACGAAAGCGCCACCTGGATGGTTCATCCACAAGCAATATATTTACATGAAGCAAGAATGTACCAGGTAGAGGAACTCAATCTAGAGGATAATGTAGCCCGCCTGGTTCCTGTCCAGACTGATTACTTCACAGAACCTCAAACACGTATATCCATTGAAAAGCTAACCTTGGTTGACCAATTGCCAGTAGCGGGTGGTAACAAGTATTATGGAGAAATTTTAGTAACCTCGCAGGTGATTGGATTTCGACGAATTCAATGGGTTACTCGTCAGGTATTGGGTATCTACCCCCTAGACATGCCTGTCACGCAACTACGCACGACAGCATATTGGATTTCCCTTGATCAAATGCATGTTCAATCCCTGGCAGACAAAGGGCTTTGGCGTAATGAACCCAATCATTACGGACCAAATTGGAACTTACAACGAAATCTGGCAAGAAAACGTGACCAATATACCTGCATGATGTGCGGAGAACCCGAAAAAGGCCACGCTCACCATGTGCACCATAAGATACCTTTTCGAAGCTTTCCATCTTACCTGGAGGCAAATTCATTGAACAATCTGGTGACGCTTTGTCCGGCTTGTCACCAAAAAGTGGAAGTCAATGTACGTGTAAGGAGTGGTCTGGCTGGATTGGGATACGTCCTCCATCAAATTGCGCCTTTATTTCTAATGTGCGATGTTAGTGATCTTGGAGTCCATACAGATCCACAATCTCCACTTTCCGATGGACAACCCACTGTAGTTATCTACGACCAGATAGCTGCAGGAATAGGCTTAAGCGAGGTGATATTCTCGCGCCATGCTGAATTAATGGAACAGGCTTTGGACCTGGTCACCCAGTGTCCATGCCGAGATGGATGCCCAAGTTGTGTCGGTCCAGCTGGCGAAAATGGCTTGGGTGGTAAATTAGAGACATTGGCAATTCTCTCCATATTTTCCGGCAATGATATGCAAAAGGAATAAAATGGAGACTCTTTCCGATAAATTAAAATCGTTGGGAGTACGACAGGGTCTAAATGATTCACCCAAATCCCAGCCATTAACGAAAAATTCTTCTATTGATGAAGTACTAAAAAGTTTTGGTGAAGCAACATCGAATGAAGAAATATTTATTTGTAGACAAATTTATCCTCTAGACTACAAACACGGATTTATTAATCTATCCCCTACTTTCGAGATGAAAATCCTTTCAGAATGGGTAAAATCCACTAGGTTACAATGCATGAATCCAGGGGAAATATTATTCTTAGATACTGAAACCAGTGGTTTGGCAGGTGGAACGGGTACATATATTTTTTTAGTTGGCATAGGATACCATAACGATGATGGTTTTCACATCATCCAACTATTTATGCGCGATCCTGTGTTGGAATTGGCATTCTTGACTTTTTTAAGTCAATACATCTCGTCATTTCGTGTTGTTGTGACCTTTAATGGAAAAGCTTTTGATCTCCCGCTGATTAACACGCGTCACATTCTCAATCGAATTTCAAACCCTTTCCTGGGGTTGGATCATGTAGATTTGCTACCACTGGCTCGTAAGCTTTGGAGGGATCGATTACCCAGTCGAGCTTTGAAGGATCTAGAGGTAGAAATTCTTAACCTTCAACGTACAGAAGAAGATATCCCGGGTTGGATGATTCCAGATATCTACTTTGAATATCTTCGTACCGGTGATGCTTCACAGTTGGCAGGCGTCTTTTATCATAATGCTATGGATATTCTCAGCCTGTCAGCCCTATTCAACCTTATCACTACGATATTAAGTAATCCAAAATCGCAATGGTTATCACACAGTCTTGATCTCGCAGCTATTGCCAGGCTCTATGAGGAATTAGGGAGATTTGAAGAGGCCGCAGGCCTATATGAATCCAGTATTGAACAAGGCCTTCCTCACGAATATTATATAAAGACGCTAAAAAGGTATGCGGCTCTATATCGGCATCAAGAACAATGGGATAAAGCGGCTAACCTGTGGTCAAAAGCAGCCGAATATAAACAAATCGACGCATGCATTGAATTAGCTAAATATTATGAACACCATAAAAAGGATTACCATCAGGCAATACACTGGTCCCAAGTAGCATCCATCTACTTACAAAGTAATAGGGATCTATCCTTATATACTCATCTTCCTCTCGAAGAGGAAATAAACTATCGAATTAATCGCTTGAAAAGGAAATTAACTGGTCTAAATAAGTGAATGTATGATGGAAGATGTCACTCTCAATCGACTTCGTAAATTAATCATCCAGCAGAAAACTGCTTCATTACCTGAACCAAACAATGATCCAGCCACTCAGGTTGCATATGAGTCCGTGAATCATTATGATCAATATGTCAGTCAAGTAGTTATTGCAGTCTTGCAGGGCCAAGACAAATTGGAGGGCTATTTGGAAAAGGAGAAGTTGCATCAGATTCTCACGAATTTGTCTCATTCTACTTTCCCTGCATCTTTACGATTGGCTATTTTATATCAGAGATACACTGATAGGTTAGAAGAAATGTTTACATTGGCATCGAAAATCGTATCAGATAGAATTCAAAAGAGGTAATTACTATGGAATCGAATTATGTCGAGATATACCAGGCCAATGGTTTGCTGGAAGCAGAAACTATTCGGATTTTTCTTGAGTCCAATGGAATCAAGGTTTTCGTCTCACAAGAGAGCGCTGGCATTACGCTTGGACTCACAGTAGGGCCCCTGGGAATTGCAAGAATATATGTGCCAGAAGAAAACCTGGAACAAGCAAAGAGATTAATCTCCGCAATGGAAAGGGGTGATTTAAGCGACCTCGAATATGGAGATATGGACGATCAAAATCCGAATGATGATCTATCTGAGTAAATCGAGTGTTTATGAAGAAGAATTTCATTATTGTTTCCGCTATCCTTATGCAATTGATCATTGTGACCGTTTCGATGGGGGCTGGATATTTCATAAAAAGCTTTTTAGACTTACGGAATACACGCTTTCCAATTCTAAACGAGGCTTATGGTATTCTCTTAAGCAATGCAATAGCAGACCCACCAACTTCTACGAGTTTGGAGTATGGCATGATAAAGGGTATGTTGCAAGTCTATAATGACCCCTATACTGTATTTATTGAACCGCCTCAACACGAACTGCAAAAAGATCAACTCGAAGGAAAATATGGAGGAATCGGTGCCAGGTTAGAAAAGGATCAACAAAAAAATTGGCTTATTTTTCCCTTCAAAGACTCACCAGCAGCTAAAGCTGGAATTCTAGAAGGAGATCGTTTGTTGCAAGTCGATCAATTTTCAATCACCCCAGATACGTCTCTGGATAATATCGAGGCTGCATTGCGTGGACCGATTGCTGAAAAAGTGAAAGTTACCATTGGAAGAGCGCCTGATTATAGTCCACTATCTGTCCTTGTTACCCGCATGGAAAATTCTTTACCCTCTGTTACTTACAACCTAGCACCATCGAATTCGAAAGTTGGTGTAATCCAAATAAATATAGTCGCGGAAACGACCCCAAGCGAAGTAACCACCGCAATCCAGGATTTAGAAAAACGAGGAGCGCTTTTCTTCATTCTTGATTTACGCGACAACGGAGGGGGTTTAGTAGAAACCGGTGTCGAAACTGCTGAATTATTCTTAAGGAATGGAGAGGTTATCCACCAACAATACCGAGGAAAACCTGAAGAAATCTTTCGCGTGAAAAAATCAGGTATATTTTCCGAGGTCCCTCTCGTTGTTCTTGTGAATCATGGAACAGCGAGCGCCTCCGAAATTATTGCAGGAGCATTACAAAACCATGAAAGGGCTAAATTGATTGGTACGATGACCTATGGAAAAGATACAATTCAGTTAGTGTTCGAATTGAGTGACAAATCCAGTTTGCATATCACTGCTGCACATTGGTGGCTGCCAAATCAAGAGGTACCTTCGAATTGGAAAGGACTAAGACCGGATATTCTTGTCACAGAGGATCAGGCCAATTCACCGGCGGCCATTGAAGTCGGGATCGAGAACTTGGTTCACTAAATCTTGTTATTCCTTTTTCAACTACCCATTTTTCCTAATCCCTTGAGTACACGCTCCGGGGTCAACGGGAATTCATCAAACCACACCCCAGTAGCTTGATGAACTGCTGCACAAACTGCTGGAACCAAGGGAAGAAAAGGCATCTCACCCATCCCTCGCGCTCCCCAGGGACCTAGAGGATCCTGGTACTCAAGAATCAGGGATTGAACTTTTTCAGGAATATCTAAAATTGTAGGGATCAGGTAAGTCGATAAGTATCGAGTCAATACTTGACCGTCAACCTGGATAAAATTCTCCAGTACCCCATAACCTAAAGCTTGTACTACCGCTCCTTCAATTTGTCCTTTTATCAATTTTGGATTAATGGCTTTACCTACATCGTCTGCACACACTACATTGAGAACGTGAATTTGCCCTGTCTCGGTGTCGACCTCAATTTCGACACTCTCTGCCACATAACCATAGGCAAAGTTTGGTACCGATGTTCCCGTGTTGGGATCCAAAGCAGTCGTCCTGGGGGCGCGATATTGGTAAGTTCCGATAGCAGGTCGTTCTTCATTTTTCCACTTTTGCAGAGCAATATCAGCAGCGCCGCGAATCGCATTCCCTGCCATAAAGGTCATCCGTGAAGCCGAAGCACTTCCTGAATTTCCTGTAGTGGCTGTATCTGAGATAACCAAGGAAATTTTTTCACTCGGTAATCCCAAAGCCTCAGCGGCTAGCTGAGTAAAAACAGTATGAGCACCCTGTCCGACATCAGCGCCAGCATGATAAACAATTGCTTTTTCAATCTCCACATCTCCTTTAAGCTCAATCGATGCCCAGGATTGTTCTGCGGCGCCAAATGAGAAACCCACATTCTTAAAAGCACATGCAAAACCAATTCCCCGTTTCAAGTCAGGATGATCAGGAACTTCAGTCGGGTATGGATCGCGGGTCCAACCCTTTGGATTCTTTTTCCAATCTGATTTTTCCGCACATTCTTCTACAACCTTGCCAATACTTACCCCTCTAGGTAAAGGTGAGCCCACCGATAACAAGGCGCCTTCCTGAAGGACATTCCTCGCCCGAATCTCCACTGGATCCATTCCCAACACTTCGGCAAGTTTGTTCATTTGACTTTCAGCTGCAAAAGCCGCCTGAGGCCCGCCAAATCCCCGGAATGCTCCACTAGGAATATTATTGGTATAGACCACTCTCGAATCCACGTGAACATTCGGAATCTCATAAGGTCCAGTACACATCAAAGTTGCGTTTCCCAGGACCTTGGTTGATGTATATGCATAAGCGCCACCATCCGCCAAAATATCCACCTGGGCAGCGATTACCTTACCATCTTTATTTGCTCCCCAACGACAATATATTTGATAGGGATGTCGTTTATGATGACCAATGATAGATTCTTCCCGGCTCCAAATTATTTTTATTGGACGATTTATACCCTGCTGATGTAGTTTCCAGACAGCTAGTGCAAGAATAATCTGGACAGACATATCTTCTCGACCACCAAATGCCCCGCCAATTGCAGGATATATTATTCGGATTTTCTCCCTTGGCAGATCAAGAGCATGTGCGATTTGCTCTTGATCCTCATGAGTCCACTGACCTGCAACCACTACCGTGATCCGATCTTCTTCATCCATATAAGCAAAACCGGCTTCAGGTTGTAGAAAAGCGTGTTCTTGTCTTGGTGTTTTATAGACACCTTCCACAATGCATTCAGCTTCTAAAAAAGCACGATTAACATCCCCCTTACGAATCCGATATTGACAGAAAATATTCGAATCTAGTTCGGGATGGATTAAGAATGCTCCTGGCATTATAGCTTCGCTCATATCTTTAATCACAGGGAGGTCCTCATAATCAACTACGATGGCATCCCGAGCTTTATTGGCAATTTCTTCCGACTCAGCAACCACCACGGCCACCTGGTCTCCAACGAACCTGACTCGTTCTGCTCCAGATTTGATAGAACCAGGACCGCATAACACGGGTTGGTCATTTAATACCAAACCATATTCATTGACCGGCACATCCTTAGCAGTATATATTGCAATCACACCATGAATTGCTTTGGCACTTGTCGTATCAATCCGTCGAATCACTGCATGAGGGCGATTTGCAAAGAGAATTTTTAGATAAAGCTGACTGGAGTGGTTGAAATCTCCAGGATACAATGCTCTTCCAGTAACCTTACTCTCGGCATCAACTCGTATAAAATTTTGACCTATGTAGGTCATATGAGCCTCCAATGGTTTGGCCCGTCTTAATGCGAATAATATACAATTTACCTTTTATATTGCTTCCCTTTATATTGCACTGGCGGCATATCATAAGGACCATAGCGAGGAGGAGCAATAATTGGATAAATGATGAAGGTGATTAACAAGAATAATGCATAGAGTATGAACATCAAAGACACCAACAAGACCAATTTAATATAAAGATAAGGTCCAATTCCTAGAAACGGAATATTGGGTGAAAGCATATCCTGGGTAATTCGCAACCAATTATGTTGCATATTAAGGTTGAAAAGTACCTCTTGACCAAACCAGGCTAAGATTGGGATCAAAATGATCAACACAAAACCGACCCCTCTCCATATTGGGTGAAGTTCTCTCTTCCTGGAAACTGGCTCCTGACGGGTTGTATAAGCGCTATATTTACCCATGAAAACCTCCTTTTGAAGCGCGTTCAACTGCTTGAATAATATTATAGTAACCAGTACATCTGCATAAATTTCCTGTAAACGCTTGGCGGATTTCATCTTCTCCAGGATCAGGAAGCTCTTCAAGCAATTTTGCTCCAACCATGATAAAGCCAGGTGTACAATAACCACACTGAACCGCGTCCTGGTCTATAAAAGCCCTTTGAATAGGATGTAGCCCACCAGCGGCGGATAATCCTTCGATGGTTGTGATCTCTGCTCCGTGAGCACGCGGAGCGGGAATCAAACAACTCATGACTGCAGTTCCGTCCATGAATATCGTACAGGCACCACATTCTCCCTCTGCACATCCCTCTTTCGTACCTGTCAGTAGAGCTTCTTCTCTCAACAGTCTTAGAAGAGATTTATTTTGACCAGAATGAAAGAGGTACTTTTTTCCATTAATGGTAGTTTCAATTGGCCGTGACGAATCGATGAGGGACTCATAGGGTGAAGCCATCAATATGTTTTTTCCTTTTCCACCAAGTAAAACCGATCTACTCGGTAGATTCGGTTGGCTATCATGACTTAACTTTTGTAGACCCTTTCTTACCATTACCCGGATGATTTCCTTGCGGTAAGCTGCGGATCCCCGAATGTCACTAATCGGCCGAGACGCCTCCATTGCCAGGTTAGCAGCTCTTCCAATTACAGTCTCAGTCAGACTGTTTCCAATTAAGCAATCCTCTGCTTCTCGGGCACGGATTATTGTAGGAGCAACAGCACCCAACGATACTCTTGCATCTACTACCTTTTCTCCATTCAACTGGATTAGAAGGGCGACATTTGCCACTGATATTGCTTGAGCCTGACGTAAACCAAGTTTTAGAAATATTCCCCTTTGGTTCGAGTGAAGAGATGGGAACACAATATCAACCAGCATTTCATCGGGCTGCAATGTTGTTTGACGAACTCCTCGATAGAATCCGTCCAACGGAACTGTTCGCTCCTTTAATAATGATCGCAAGGTTACTGAAGCACCCAAGGCTATCAAGGGGGTAATTGTATCGTTTGCTGGCGAAGCTGTAATGATATTTCCCGCAATAGTCCCCCGGCTACGAATCTGTAGGGATCCAACCGTCCAACAAGCCTCTGC
>Ga0315268_10004118_pt1 | contig 15862 bp, 9 predicted proteins | sample C1_top_MG_FD_204535 | JGI IMG/M metagenome (GOLD analysis project Ga0315268, IMG submission 204535) | Sediment microbial communities from Yellowstone Lake, YNP, Wyoming, USA - C1_top | ecosystem: Environmental > Aquatic > Freshwater > Lake > Sediment | place: USA: Wyoming | collected 2017-08-01
CGGTGACCCAGGGCAGCCCGGCGGCGAGGGCGTCGAGCCACTCGCCGCCCGTCGTGAGGGACGCGGCCGCGTTCGGTGTCGCCAGCAGGATGTCGATCGCGCCCGGCTGGGCGAGCAGGCTGACCTGGCTGGCGAACGTCCGCAGCTGCTTCGACGGGTGCAGATCCTCGTTGACGCCGTCACCGGTCGGCGCGACGAGGCTGCGGACCGTGGCCACGCCCTCGGTCGCGGCGATCGCCTCGGTGGTCCTCGCGAGCGCGGCCAGGCCGGTCGGCGAGGTGAGGTCCGTGTCCGCTGCCTCCACGTAGGTCATGATCGGCATCAGCCTGCCGCGGTCCATGTGAGCGGCGACGCGCTCGAAGCCGACCCGGGCGTCGGACGCCGTCGGGAGCTCGGCCAGCATGTCGAAGTTCGTCGCCGGGGAGGGGATGGTGAAGACCGGGATGGCGAGGGCGGCGACCACGGCCAGGGCGATGAGGACCGGCCGGCGCTCGATCCAGGCGGCGAGGCGGTCCCAGGCCAACCCCCGGGTCTCCGCCGCGATCGGCTTCGGGTGGCGCGGCCAGAAGAGCGCCTGGCCGAAGAGAACGAGGAACGCTGGCGCGAGGGTGAGGCCCGCGGCGAGGGTCACGGCGATCGACAGCGCCAGCGCCGGCCCGATCGTCTGGACGAGGCCGAAGCGGGCGACTGCGAGCGACACGAGGCCGACGATGACGGTCGAGGCCGAGGCCGCGATCACCGCCCCGATCCGCGCCACGGTGCGCTCGGCGGCGGCGGTCCGGGACGCGGCGCTCCGGCCGCCGTCGGGCGTCCGGGCCAGCTCCTCGCGGTAGCGGCTGATGAGGAAGATCGTGTAATCGGTGCCGACCCCGAAGACGAGGACGACGATGAACGACTCGATGAGGGTGCTGACCTTCACGCCCGACTCGGCCACCCAGCCGAGGAGCCCGCGCGAGACCAGGAAGGCGGCCCCGATCGTGAGCAGCGGGACGAGGGCGGCCAGCGGCGCCCGGTAGATCGCCAGCAGGATGACGACGACGAGGAGGATGGTCACGATCGTCGTCCGGTCGGTCCCCTCCAGGATCGAGGAGACGTAGTCGGCGCCGATGCCAGCCGACCCGGTCACGTGGACCTCGAGGCCGGCCGGGGCGGCGGCGACGACGTGGTCGCGGATGCCCGTGACCGCCTGGTTCGCGCCGAGCTGGAAGGCGACGACGTCGAGCCGGACCTGGGCCAGCTCGGTGCTGCCGTCCGTGCTCGTCATCTCGGAGGCGCGGAGGGGGTCGGTGGCGACCGTGCTGACGCCAGTCACGTGGGAGCGCACGGCTTCCGGCGTCGACGGATCCGTCAGCCAGGCGACAAAGGCGTCGCGGTAGGCGGCGTCGGCGGCGGTCAGGCCGCCTTCCCGGAAGAAGACGATCGTGGCCGTGCCCACGGCCGCGTCGGCCGGGAACGCTCCCTGGCCGACGTGCCGGGCCTGGACCGACTCGACGTCGGCGGGCAGAAAGCTCGTCTCATCGGCCGAGCCGACGCGCGAGAGGGGCGGCGCCAGGACCAGGCATGCTCCGGCGATGACGATCCAGGCGACGATGACCACGAGCGGCGCGCGGACCACCGCCCGGCCGATCCAGCTGAACATGGCCGCAGCGTGCGTGGCCCCCCTCGGGCCGGACCAGTGCCGCAGGTCCGCGATCGGGGGGGCCGGACGGACGGTGGGCCGGACCAGTGCCGCAGGTCCGCGATCGGGGGGGGCCGGACGGACGGTGGGTCGGCGGAGTTCGGGCCGCACGATGGTCGTACCGGGCCGCGCGGCGGCGGGCAGCTGCGCCGGGCGGTGGGCCCACTGCAGGCTGGCGGGCGCACACTGCTGCGAGGCGACAGACGGGGTACGGTTCTGCCATGAGGCACGCGACCTGCGTGCTGGCGCTCGCCGTCGTCGCCATCGTGGCGGCATGCGGTCAGCCCGCGCCCCCGGCGCCGACCCCCGGTCCCCCGGATCCAGTTACCGTCAGCGCGGCCATCACCGAGGACGGGCTGCGCGGGCGGCTCGAGGCGCTGGCGGCGGCGACAGCAGGGTCAGAGCGGTACCGGGCCGTCGGGACGGACGGCTACGACCGGGCGGCCGACCTGGTCGAGGAGGCGCTCCGGGCCGCCGGCTGGACCGTCACCGAGGACGCCTGCACGGCCGCCTCGTTCGCCGACGACGGCCGGTCGCTGCTCGCAATCGGCGAGCGAACGTTCGGCGCCGCCGACCTCCGCCCGCTCGTCTTCGCCCCGGCCGGCGAGGTCGAGGGCCCGGTGGTCACGATCGACTGGGACCCGGCCGCCGCCGACCGGACCGGGAAGGGCTGCGCCGCGTCCGACTACGGCGACCTGCCGCCAAAGGCGATCGTCGTCGTGCGCTCGGGCCCGTGCCTGCGGCGCGACCAGGTCCTCGCGGCCCAGGAGGCGGGCGCCGCCGCGTTCGTCGCCGTCTACCCGCACGCCCCGAGCGGCGTGGTCTACCGCCCGACCCTCATCGAGCCGCGCGCCCTGGCGATCCCCGCGGCCGCGGTCACGCGGGAAGCGGCGGACGCGCTCGTCACCGCTGCCGCGGCCGGGACCTCGGCCCGGCTCGTCACGGACGCGCGGACGCTGTCGACGTCGACGCGGTCGGTCCTCGCCGAGCTGCCGGGGAGCGAGCCGGGCACGGTGGTCATGCTCGGCGCCCACCTCGACTCGGTGATCGACGGCCCCGGGATCAACGACGACGGCTCCGGCGTCGCGGCGTTGCTCGAGATCGCCGGGGCGCTCGCTGGCAGCCGCCCGCGGGCGACGATCCGGCTCGCCTTCTGGAGCGGCGAGGAGATGGGGCTCCACGGGTCGTTCCGCTACTCGTCGGCGCTCTCGGCGGACGACCGCACGGCGATCCTCGTCTACCTCAACGTCGACATGGTCGCATCGCCGAACGGCTTCGCCGGCGTCTACGACGAACCGAAGGCGCCGACGGGCTCGAGCGCCGTGCGCGGTCTGCTGACGGCCGCGGTCGAACGGGCCGGTGGTTCGCCGGTCGGCGTGGACCTCGGCGGCGGCTCGGACCACTACGGCTTCGCCGAGGTCGGGATCGCCACGGGCGGGGTCTTCTCGGGCGCCAACGACCCGGTCACGGACGAGCAGGCCGCCGCGTCTGGCGCGGTCGCGGGACGGCCAGCCGACGCCTGCTATCACCTCCCCTGCGACGACGTGGCGAACGCCGACCTCGCCCTCGCCCGGTTGCTCACCGCCGCGCTCGCTGACGCCACGGTCCGCCTGGCGAACGACCCGACGCTGCTCCGCCGCTGAGCCGTTGACGCCCTCCGCAGAGGGCTCGGCAGCCGGTGCGTGCCGGTGTCCGCCCGCTGAGCCGCCGAGCAGCCCCCGATAAGCCGCCGACAACGCCCACGACAACGCCCAGCGAGCCCCGGACCAGCCCACCGGGACCGCCTGGCGAGCACCCGCTGAGCCGCCGAGAAGCCCCCGGTCAGGCTGCGAGAAGCCCCCGGTCAGGCTGCGAGAAGCGCGCGATGGACCGCCCGGAAGCGCCTGGCGAGCCGCCCGTAAGCTCCGGGTACGCGTCCGGTGAGCGCCCAGCGAGCCGCCGACGAGGACCAGGTGAGCGACGCCCGGTTCACTTCCTGCATGAGCGGACGGTCGAACCTCGAGCTCGCCGCGGCCCGCCGGGCGGGCGACATCCGGCGGGCCCTGGGCCGCGACTACGCCACGCTGCGGGTGGACGCCGGCCTGAACCGCTCGCGGGTCGCACGCGCCGCGCGCCTGAGCCCGTCGTCGGTCGGCCGGGTGGAGGATGGGCTGATCGAGCCCGACCTCGCGACGATGGTGCGGCTGGCGTCCGTGCTCGGCTGCGACGTCTCGATCCGGCTCTTCCCGACGGGGCCGCCGATCCGGGACCGGCTCCAGGCGCCGATGCTCGAGGCGATCCTGGCGCTCGCCCACCCGGCGTGGCGCCGCCTGGTGGAGGTCCCGGTGGCAGGCGTCGTCCCCGGCGTGATCGACGGCGTGCTCGCCCATCCGGCCAGGCCGCTCCTCGTGGCGATCGAGGTCCAATCGGAGCTCCGCCGCGCCGAGGAGACGATCCGGCGCGCGACGGAAAAGGCCGAGGCGCTGGGCCCCAGCCGGCTCGGGATCACCACGGCAGCCGCGTTCCGGGTGGCGGGGGCGGAGACGTCGCGCCTGCTCGTGCTGCGATCGACCGCGTCCACCCGCGCAGTCGTGCGCGACCTCGAGCGGACGTTCGCCGCGGCCTGGCCGGCGCGAGCGGCCGAGGTGCTCGCCGCGCTCCGCGATCCGCTCGTCCCCTGGCCGGGCCCCGCCATCGTCTGGATGAGCCTCCACGGCCGCGTCGCGACGGTCATGGCTGGCCCACCGCGGGGCATCGCCGTCGGCCGCTGAGGTGCCGTGGCCGCTGAGGTGTCGTCGGCCGCTGAGGTGCCCGCGCCCTGGGGTCCCGCCCGGCGTGCCGCCCCGGGGTCCCGCCCTGGGGTCCCGCCCTGGGGTCCCGCCCTGGCGTGCCGCCCTGGGGTCCCGCCCTGGGGTCCCGCCCTGGGCCGCCCGCCCGGCGTGCCCCTTTGCGTCCCACGCGAAGGTTCCTGCTCGACAGGCCCACCACGGCCAGTATCCCCCGCGAGTTATGCGCGACACGCACAACCGGGGGCCCGAAACCGCCTCGAAGGCTGCCCCAGGCAGGATTCGTGGCGTGCGACGCAAACGCCGACGGGAGCGGCGAGGGAACGCGGCGCCCGGCCCGGGCCGCTGCCCGGCCCGGCCCGGCGACCCGCCCGGTTCCCGGCGCCCGGCCCGGCGACCCGCCCGGTTCCCGGCGCCCGGCCCGGCGACCCGCCCGCTGCCCGGCGACCCGCCCCCCGCCCATCGGCCGCCCTCTGCTACCCTTCGCCTCCGACCGACCGCACGACCCCGGAGCCGCCAGCGAGCCCACCGTGTCCGAGCCCCGACCCCGCACCCTCGTCGAGAAGATCTGGGACGACCACGTCATCGCCCAGGATGACGACGCCCCCGCGCTCCTGGCCATCGACCTCCACCTCGTCCACGAGGTGACGAGCCCCCAGGCGTTCAGCGGCCTGCGCGCCCGCGGGATCGGCGTCCGCCGGCCCGACCGGACGGTGGCCACGGCCGACCACTCGACCCCGACGACGCCACGCGGCCTGCCGATCGTCGACGCCATGGCCGCGGCCCAGGTCCGCCAGCTCGAGGAGAACTGCCGGGACTTCGGCATCCCGATCCACGCCCTCGGGGCGGACACCCAGGGGATCGTCCACGTCATCGGCCCCGAGCTGGGGCTCACCCAGCCCGGGATGACGATCGTCTGTGGCGATTCCCACACGGCGACCCACGGCGCGTTCGGGGCGCTCGCCTTCGGCATCGGGACGAGCGAGGTCGAGATGGTCCTCGCCACCCAGGCGCTCCTCCAGCGGCGGCCGAGCACCTTCGAGGTCAGGGTGGACGGCCGGCTGCGGCCGGGCGTGTCGGCCAAGGACGTGATCCTCGCCCTCATCGCCCGGATCGGGGTGGGCGGCGGCACCGGCCACGTCTTCGAGTACCGCGGCGAGGCGATCCGCGCCCTCTCGATGGAGGAGCGGATGACGATCTGCAACATGAGCATCGAGGGCGGCGCCCGGGCCGGCCTGATCGCCCCCGACGACACCACCTTCGACTACCTCGCCGGTCGGCCCCACGCCCCGCGAGGCGCGGAATGGGGCGCGGCCGTGGCCCACTGGCGAACCCTCCCGTCCGACGAGGGGGCGGCCTTCGACCGCTCGATCGCCCTCGACGCCGACGCCCTGGAGCCGATGGTCACCTACGGGACGAACCCGGGCATGGGCATCCCGGTGAGCGGGCGCGTCCCCTCCCCCGCTGAGGCGGCCGACCCGCCAGCCCGCCGGGCGCTCGAGCGGGCGCTCGAGTACATGGCCCTCCGGCCGGGCCAGCCGATCGCCGGCCAGGCGGTCGACGTCGTCTTCCTCGGGTCGTGCACCAACAGCCGGATCAGCGACCTCCGCCTGGCCGCCGCGGCCCTGCGGGGACGGCGGGTCGCGGACGGCGTCCGGATGCTCGTCGTGCCGGGCAGCCAGCAGGTCAAGGCCCAGGCCGAGCGCGAAGGCCTCCACGAGGTCTTCCGGGCAGCCGGCGCGGAGTGGCGGGAGTCGGGCTGCTCGATGTGCATCGCCATGAACGGCGACCAGCTGGAGCCGGGCCAGTACGCGATCAGCACCAGCAACCGCAACTTCGAGGGTCGCCAGGGGAAGGGCGGACGGACCTTCCTCGCCTCGCCGCTGACCGCCGTGGCGAGCGCGATCGCCGGGGCCGTGACCGATCCGCGGACGCTCCCCGGCATCGAGCCGCCGGCCGTCGTCGGGGAGGGCCGCTGACGTGGCCCGGCCGCGGACAGGGCACGGAACAGTGGCGGCGGTCGCCCCCCTGCCGGCCGTCGTCGGGGAGGGTCGCTGACGTGGCCCGGCCTTTCCGCCTCTTCACCAGCCGCGTCGCCCCCCTGCCGGCCGAGAACGTCGACACCGACCAGGTCGTGCCGGCTCGCTACCTCAAGGTCACCGACAAGGCCGGTCTGGCCGATGCCCTGTTCCACGACTGGCGCTTCGAGCCCGACGGGAGCCTCAAGGACCCGCCCTTCGTCCTCGACCGGCCGGAGATGGCCGGGCGCCAGATCCTCCTCGCCGGCGACAACTTCGGCGCCGGCTCGTCGCGCGAGCACGCGCCCTGGGCCCTCGCGGCGTGGGGGATCCGGGCGATCATCTCGACCTCGTTCGCCGACATCTTCCGCAACAACGCCCTCAAGAACGGGGTCCTGCCGATCGCCGTCGACCGGGTGACGCACGCTCGCCTCTTCGCCATGATCGCGGCCGACCCGGACGCCTCGTTCACCGTGGATCTCGCCGAGCAGGGCGTCCTCCTGCCGGACGGCTCGACCCTCGAGTTCGAGGTCGACCCGTTCGCCCGGCGGATGCTCATGGCCGGCACCGACGAGATCGGCTACGTGCTGGCGAAGCTGCCCGAGATCGAGGCCTGGGAAGCGGCGCACCCGGCCCGGGTGGACACGCGCCTCGGGACGCCGCTCGCGGCGGACTGAAGCCGTCGAGCTGAAGCCGGCGGGCCGTCGTCCCGGCCGCCGATCGCCAGCGCCGTCCCGGCCGCCGATCGCCGGCGTCGTCCCGGGCGACCGGCACCCCCGCTACAGCAGCGCCGGGCGCTCGAACGGCACGCCCCGCAGGTGCTCGTCGAGGAAGGCCAACACGGTCGCGTACCAGAGCCGCGCGTTCTGCGGCTTCAGGATCCAGTGGTTCTCGTCCGGGAAGTAGAGGAGCTTCGCCTCGACCCCGTGGCGCCGCAGGTCGGTCCAGAGCCGGAGCGACTCGCTGACCGGGACCCGGAAGTCCTGCTCGCCGTGGATGACGAGCATCGGCGTGCGGATCCGCGCCAGGTGCTCGAAGGGGGATTGGCGCATGTAGCGCTCCGGCTCCGCGTACGGGTCGCCCATCTCGAGCTCCCAGACGACACCGGTGTCCGTCGTGCCGTGGAAGCCGCGCAGCTCCCAGAGGCTGGCGTGGGTGACGATGCAGCGGTAGCGATCGGTCTGGCCGGCGACCCAGTTCGCCATGTAGCCGCCGTACGAGCCGCCCATCAGCGCGGTCTGCCCGGGATCGAGGTCGGGCCGCCCGGCAAGGGCCGCGTCCACGGCCGCCTCGACGTCCGAGAACGGTGCACCGCCCCAGTCGCCCCAGCCGCGCTGGATCATGGCCTGGCCGTAACCGGTGGAGATGGCCGGGTCGGGGAGCAGCACCGAGTAGCCACGGGCGGCCAGGAGGTGCGGGTTCCAGCGCCAGTGCCAGCTGCTCCACGACCCGATCGGGCCGCCGTGGACCCAGACGACGAGCGGCGCCGGGGCCGCGGCGGAGGCTCCTGCCGGCCGGACGAGCCAGCTGCCGATCTCGGTCCCGTCCGCGGCGCGGGTCGTCAGCCGCTCCACGACACCGGGCGCCACGATGCCACCCTCGTCGATGCCGCTGGCAAGCACCTCGGGAAGCTGGTCGGCCGCCTGCGCGTCGAGGCGGACGATCCGCGGCGGCGAGCCGATCGTCGAGCAGAGGGCGAAGAGCACGGCGCCGTCCGGGCTCGGGCAGAGGTCCCCGAGCGCGCCGGCGGCGGTGAGGCGGGTCAGCCGCCTGTCGGCGAGCTCGACCCGGAAGGCGGGGTGGTGGCCGTGGTCGTCGGCGGTGAAGAAGACCGCGGCACCGTCGGAGGCCCAGGTCGGGTGCTCCGGCCAGCCGGGGAGGTCGCCGGCGAGGATCCGGATCTCGCCCGAGGCGATGTCGACGACGACGAGCGATGCCTCGCCCGCCTGCTCCGGGCTGCCGAACGTCGTCCGCACGGCCGCGACGAAGCGACCGTCCGGCGAGATCTCCGGGGCGTCGTACCAGGCGTCGCCCTGCGTGAGCGTCCGCCGCTCGCCGGTGGCGAGGTCGACCGCCACCAGGTCCGTCGGGATCCGGGGCAGCTCCGAGGCGTCGTTGCGGGAGGCGACGAGCGTCCGCCCGTCCGGGGAGAGCGCGAACCCCGTCTCCTCGTACGTGCCGGGGGCAACGTCCGGCTCCACGTCCCGTGGGGCAGGCAGGGGCGCCTCGGGATCGTCGGCGAGCGCAGCCGTGAACAGGCGGCGGCGGCGCGGCGCGAGCCAGTGGTCCCAGTGCCGGACCGGGTAGTCGTTCTCGAACAGGAGCGCCCCCACCCCCGCATCCTTGCGTGCCTTCCCTCGCTCCGCGTCGGCGGCGAGGTCGGCCGCGCCCGGGAACACGCCGGCTCCGAATGCCAGGACGTTCGCGCTTCGGGCCGCGGCGAGCCCGTCCACCCCGCCCTCCGGGGCGACGAGCAGGCGCGCCTCGCCGGCGTCAGGCGGCAGCAGCCAGAGGGCCTGGATCTTCCGGTCCGGGTCGGGCTTGGCGTCGGGGTCGGGGCGGGCCGACGCGAAGAGCAGGGAGCCGTCGGGCAGGAAGGCGGCGCCGCCTGCCTCGCCGGCCGCCGACCTGGTCAGCCGCCGCGGGGGCGCGACCCCGGCCGGGTCCACCTGCCACAGGGCGGAGCGCATCTTCGTGCCCTCCGGGTCGGGGCCGGAGACGGCCACGACGAGCCGCCGCCCGTCGGGCGAGAGGCGGAGCCCGGACAGGCGGGGAAGGGCCAGGAAGCGGTCGAAGTCGAAGTCGGTCATCGGTCTCCCATTCCTCGCGAGTGGTGGCCCGCGGCTGCGGGCAGCATCGCTCTTCTCGTCCTCGGCGCGGTCGGCCGCGCGATCAGCCAGGCACGTCGCGGGCAGCCCGGGGTTCGGGCACGTCGCTGGCGGCCCGAGCGTCACGCACCCAGCCAAGCATCCGTCGCGTCCGCCGGGCGACCTCGGCCCGGTCGCGGAAGGCGATGAGCTCGGGCGGGTAGAGGTGCCCGGCGACCCCGAGCGCCGCCGCCCCGGCCTCGATCCAGGCCCGCGTCGCCGCCTCCGTGGCGAGCACGTTCGTCGGCATGAGCCGTGTCATCGGGCTGGGGCCGAGGATTCCCCGGACGAACGCCGGCCCGTCGAAGGCGGCCGCCGGGAAGAGCTTGACGATCTCGCAGCCGAGCTCCTCGGCGGCGCCGATCTCGGTCGCGCTGCCGCACCCCGGGACGTAGGCGATCCGTTGCCGGTTGCACAGGCGGGCGACGTCAGGCACGAGCGCCTGACCGACGACGAACCGGGCCCCGGCCGCGATGAAGAGGGCGGCGGTCGGCGCGTCCACGATCGTCCCCGCCCCCAGGATGAGCCCGGGCAGCTCGCGCTCGACCCGCCCGGCCAGCTCGACGAACGTGGCGTAGGCCGCGTCGCCGCGATTGGTGAGCTCGACGACCCGGGCCCCGCCCTCGGCGCAGCCGGCGACGAAGTCGAAGGCCACGGCGGTGTCCGGCGCGCTGAAGGTCGGCACGACCCCGTCCTCGAGGATCGTGCGGAGGACGACCAGGCGGTCGAGCGGCGGCATCGGCAGCTCCTCGAGAACGGCGAGTGGTCGGCTGGCCCCATCATGCCTCACAATCGGCCCGTGAACCTGCCGCTCAACGTCATCGACCTCGCGGTCGTCGTCCTGGCCCTCGTCCTCGGCTTCCTGGGCTGGCGCTCGGGCGCCATCCCCCAGGTGCTCGGCCTGGCGGGGGCGGCGGCCGGGATCGGGCTGGTGATCGTCCTCGCCCCGACGGCGGTCGACCTGCTCGGCGACCTCGAGCCGCCGGCCCGCGCCTTCGTCGCCTTCGCCGGCGCGTTCGTCCTCGTCGCCGTGACCGAGGCGGTCGGGGCGTCGGTCGGCGGCGTGCTCAGGGACCGCCTCCGCCCGGGCGTCCTCGGCCGGCTCGACCAGGCCCTCGGCTCCGTCTTCGGCGTCCTCCAGGCGCTCGTCCTCGCCTGGCTCATCGGCGGGCTGCTCGCGGCCGGGCCGTTCCCGACCCTGGCCAAGGAGGCCCAGCGATCGGTGGCCGTGCGGTCGCTGCTGCAGACGCTCCCGCCCCCCGTCGAGGTGGCGGCCGACATCGCCGGTCTCATCGACGTCTCCGGGCTGCCGGCGGTCTTCTCCGGCCTCGAGCCGCTGCCGGCCGCGCCGGTGGACACACCGTCGGCGAAGCAGGCTACCCAGATCGCCCGGGCGGCCCGCGGAAGCGTGGTCCGGGTGAGCGCGGTCGCCTGCGAGCGGGGCTTCACCGGGACTGCCTTCTCGGTGGCGCCCGGCTACTTCGTCACCAATGCCCACGTCGTCGCCGGGGCGAAGACGATCGGCCTGGTCCAGGGGTCGGAGGACCCGGTGAAGGCAACGGTCGTCCTGTTCGACGCGAAGCTCGACGTGGCCATCCTCCGTGCCCCCGGGCTGCGGCTGCCGGCCCTGGCCCTCGCCCGGCAGGCGCCCGAGCGGGGCACGATCGGGGTGACCCTCGGCTTCTCGAGTGGCGAGGAGATGGTGGTCGACCCGGCGGCGGTGAGCGCCCTGGTCACGGCGACCGGCCGCGACCTGTACGGCCGGACCGCCGTGGAGCGGGCCGTTGTCGAGCTCCGCGCGCCGGTCGAGCCGGGCGATTCGGGCGGGCCGTTCGTGCTCGAGTCCGGTGTCGTGGGGGCCGTGGTCTTCGCCGAGAGCCGGACGGACGAGGCGGTGGGCTACGCGCTCGACCCGGCGGCGGTGGCAAGGCGGATTGCGGCCGCGCTGACGCGGACGGAGGCAGTCTCCACGGGGTCGTGCCTGCGGTAGGGGGAACGCGCGTTCGGGCGTCGGTCCGCCGCCTTTGCGCACCACGCTTTGCGCACCACGCAATGATTCCTGCCTGGATCGACACTGGAGGCGTCTCCGCGCATCTGGTTGTGCGTGCCACGCACAACTGGCGGAGTGAAGCGACCCTGAGGGCCCTGTCGAGCAGGAAACTTCGCGTGGCACGCACAACGGGCGGGCGAATGTGGCCGCAGGCAATCCATGCCACCCTGAGGGCCCTGTCGAGCAGGAAACTTCGCGTGGCACGCACAACGGGCGGGCGAATGTGGCCGCAGGCAATCCATGCCACCCGCCCCGCCATGACCCAGCGCGCCTCGCTCCGGCATTCCGCCCCGTCAATGGCCAGGTGAAAGTCCCCACCTGTGGCCATGAGAAGTCCCAGACGGTGAGCCGCGCAGGTCGTCGCCCCCAGGATGAGCCGGCAGGAGAAGCCCCCAGGGCAACGCCGAGGCTCGTTGGCCTCCTGTCGGCGATGTCCAGCGGTGACGCCCGGCGCCGGGACCTCGATGGTCCGGGCGCGGCGTGCTACGACGCCAGGTCCCGTCGGACGGCGTCGACCAGGCTCCCCAGGTCGGCCGAGGCAGCTGCCTCCCGCGCCGCCGCCAGGGCCTCCGGTGCCAGCCGCGCCACGACCGCGTCGAGGGCGGGCTGGGCGACCATGCGGTAGGTCGCGGGCATGCCGGGGTGCTCGAGCGACGCGATCAGCAGCTCGGCCGCCCGCGCATCGTCTCCTTCGCGCGCCAGCAGAACGCCGACACCGCTCAGGGCATGGAGGACGAGCGACTGGGCGTGGCCCCGCCCGGCCAGCTCCAGGGCCCGGCCGAAGTCCCGACGGGCAGCCCCCGCGTCGCCCAGCGCGGCCTCCGCGAACCCCAGCCGGCAGAGCGCCGAGATGACGCCCCAGCGGTGGTTGACGCTGCTGAACGCCTCGTAGCCGGCGCGGGCGAGCCGGAGCGCCTCGGCGTAGTCACCGAGACAGTAGGCGCTCATGCTTGAGCGGCTGAAGGTGTAGCCGGTGCCACCGGCATCGCCGACGCTCGTGAACAGCTCCTGGGCCCGGAGATGAAGGTGCATTGCCACCCGGTAGTCGCCCTCGGCGTCGGCCAACAGCCCAAGCTTGGAGAGGAGGTAGGCGCGGTACAGCGGGTTCCCGGTCGAGTCCGCCACCGCGTAGCCGGCCTCGTAGGCCGCCCGGGCCCCGGCGAGATCGCCCTGCAGCTGTCGCGCCCACCCGAGCCAGGCGAGCGACGCCCCGCTCCCGAACGGGTCGTCCAGGGCCGTGAACACCTCGGCGGCCTCCTCCAGGTAGGTCGTGGCCGCGGGGTAGTCATCGCGGTAGAAGGCAAGCATCCCGAGCGCCAGCAGGCACGAGCCAATCTCGGGCATGAGCTCCGCCTCGCGGACCTGCGGCAGGCACTCGCGGGCGACCTGCTCGCAGCGCTCGTCGTAGCCGAGCCAGGCGGCGGACCGCGCGCGGTAGACGAGCGCGCCCAGGTGCTTTGGACCGATGACGCCGCCCTTCTCCTGCGCGGCGACGATGCGCTCCCACGTCTCGACACCCTCGTGCTCGCCATCGATGAAGAAGAAGATGGACAGGCTCGAGAAGACGTCCCTCGCCGTGCCGTCGTCCCAGTGGACGGCGGCCCATTCGGCCGCGGCCCGGAGATCCGCCAGCTCGCCGCGCAGCTCGTCGCGAGCCCCGGCCACCCGGCGACCGAGCAGGTCGGCCCGGCGCGACCGCAGCCGGCCCGTGTAGTGCGCCGCATGATCCTCGAAGGCGCGGCGCTCCCGCCCTGGGTCGTCGGCCAGCCGCGCGGCGGCGTACTGGCGCAGGAGCTCGTGGATCTCGAAGCGGCCCAGCTCCAGCCGTCGCACCAGCGACTTCCCGACGAGGTCGGAGAGCGCCCGCAGGTCGGCCCCGGCCACCGTCGCGGCTCCTTCGCGGGTGAAGCCACCCCGGAAGACGGACAGCCGCTCGAGGACGTCGCGCTGCTCAGGGGTGAGCAGGCGCCACGAGCGGTCGAACACCGCTCGCATGCTTCGATGTCGCTCGGGGACGTCGCGCGCAGTGGTCGAGAGGAAGTCGAGGCCGCGCTCGATCTCGTCGGCGATCTCCGCGCAGGGGAGCAGCGGCATCCAGGCGGCCGCGAGCTCGATCCCCAGCGGCATCCCTTCGACAAGGCGGCAGATGCGGGCGACCTGCGGCCGCACGTCCTCGGTCAGGGCGAAGGCGGCATCGGCCTGGCGGGCCCGCTCGGCGAAGAGCCGGATGGCGCCGTCACCCCTGCCACCGTCCCCCGAGACCCCCAGGCCGTCGACGTCGAGGACCCACTCGCTCCTGATGCCGAGGCGCTCGCGCGACGTGGCCAGCATCGCCACTCCCGGCGCCTCCTCGGCGACCTCGGCCAGGAGCGGCGAGCCCTCGACGAGGTGCTCGAAGTTGTCGAGGATCAGGAGCGTCGTCCGCTCGTGCAGGAAGTCCAGCAGCTGCTGCCGGGCCTCGAAGCCGCTGAACTCCATGTCGATCCTGAACCCGAGCGCCGCCGCCATCGCGGCGGGCAGGAGCTCGGGCGAGGCCACCGAGGCGAGCGGGACGAAGTGGACCCCGTGCTGGTAGCGATCCAGCCGGCGCGAGGCCGCCTCGAGGGCGAGGCGGGTCTTGCCGGCCCCGCCCGGGCCGACGAGGGTGAGGAGGCGACAGGCCGGGTCGTCGAGGAGGAGGTCGATCGAGGCCAGCTCCTCCGTCCGGCCGACGAAGGAGGTCCCGGGGGTGGGCAGGTTGGAGCTGCCAGCCTCGAGCGTCCGCAGCGGCGGGAACTCGGACGGCAGCCCCTCGATCTCGAGTTGGAAGATCCGCTCCGGGGCGCTGAGATCTCGGAGCCGGTGCGGCCCGAGATCCCGCGCGCGCACGTCCACGAGTGCCCGGGCGGCCTGCGACAGGAGGACCTGGCCGCCGTGGCCGGCGGCGGCGATGCGCGCCGCCCGGTGGACGTCGACCCCGACGTAGCCTTCGGCGGTCAGCTGCGGCTCGCCGGTGTGGAGCCCCATGCGGACCTTGACCGGGCCGCCGGCCAGCGCCCGCTGGGCGTCCACGCTCGCCCGGACCGCGTCAGAGACCCGGGCGAAGGCGAAGAAGAAGGCATCGCCCTGGGTGTCGACCTCGGCCCCGCCGTGAGCGGCGACAGCCCCGCGGATGATCCGCCGATGCTGGGCCAGAGCATCCGCGTAGGCGTCGCCGAGATCGCGCAGCAGCCTGGTCGAACCCTCGATGTCGGTGAACAGGAGGGTCACCTCGCCGGCCGGCAGCTGGCTGGTCATCGCTGGCGCCGATGATGGGTCGCGGGCCCCGCCCTGTCCAGCGGAGATCGTCCGCTGGACGATCGGACCGTCGCGGGTCCCGGCAGCTCGATCCTTGCGCCGGGCTACTTCCGGCCGACGAACAGCCCGTAGCCGAAGGATGCCCAGGCCAATGGTGCCCCCTGCTCGTCGCCGCCCGTGTCCCGCCCCGCGCCGAGCTGGGTCTCGAGCGCCGGCCTGAGCGACGGCTGGGCCAGGTAGACGCGGAGAGCCCGGGCCCAGCCCCGCACCAGCCAGCGCAGCCCGATCCAGCGCATCCGGCCCCGGACCTCGCGCACCGGGTCGACGCGGTATGCCCGCACCACGCGGTCGTGGAGGCCGGACGCATCCCAGAGCGCCCTCCAGGCGCCAAGGGTCACCATCTCGGTCCCCATCTGGCGGGCGAGCTCGGCCACCCGGGCCGACGGCGACTCGGTCAGCAGGAACGCCTCGTTCAGCCCGACGTAGCCGCCGGGCCTGGTCACCCGGACCATCTCGCTGATCGCCCGCTCCTTGTCCCCGACGAAGGCGAGCACCGACTCGCAGAGCGTCGCGTCGAAGCGGTCGGACTCGAAGGGCAGGGCCAGCACATCGGCGACCCGGAGATCGACCCTGTCCTCCACCTTCTCTTCGCGCACCCGCTGCCGCGACCACTCGATCATCCGCTCCGAGACGTCGACGCCGACCACCCGGCAGCCGCAGGTCCTGGCGGCGTGGACGGGCCCGACGCCGATCCCGCAGCCGACCTCGAGGATCTCCCTCGCGCCCTCGGCGTGGCAGAGGGAGAGAAGCTCCTTCGTCGCCGGGAAGCCGCCGTTGTGCTTGGTGATGCCCACGTACGCCTGCATGTCGAGGAACGAGCCCGTCATGGCGAACGACCTCCTCTCAACGACGGGCCGCCGACCGCCCGAGCAGCGCGGCTGCCACGGCCACCGTCACCCCGGCCGCGATCAGGCCACAGCCGACGAGCGGGTCCTCGTCGAAGATGATCCCCGGGGACGACGAGGGCCGGGCCGAGCCCGAGGAGGCCGTCCGCCCTCCAGGTGCGATGCCCGCCCGGGCTGCCTGCCGGCATCACCCGGAGTCAGCCTGCTCCGTGCCCGCCCCCACCGCAAGAGCCGAGGGTCACTGGCCGCGTGCCGGCCACCTGCGCACGTACGACTGCTGGTCGGGCAGCGTGAGCGCGCCAC
>Ga0315268_10004120_pt1 | contig 15859 bp, 15 predicted proteins | sample C1_top_MG_FD_204535 | JGI IMG/M metagenome (GOLD analysis project Ga0315268, IMG submission 204535) | Sediment microbial communities from Yellowstone Lake, YNP, Wyoming, USA - C1_top | ecosystem: Environmental > Aquatic > Freshwater > Lake > Sediment | place: USA: Wyoming | collected 2017-08-01
GAGTGCCCTTGCGGATACATCGAAATGGTTTAGAGGGAACCTCGCAAGCGCCAAAAGGAGTAAGCAATTATGCCGACTTTTGAAAGCAACGGTCACGCGTACGAAGTGGACGAGGACGGGTTCCTCCAGGATCCCGGCATCTGGAACGACGACGTGGCCAAGGACTTCATGGTGTCCGAAGGCATCACCGACCTGACCGACAACCATTGGAAGATGATTCATTATCTGCGCAACTACTACCTGCAGTACGGCATCGCCCCGATGATCCGCAAGTTGTGCAAGGAAACCGGCTTCAAGCTGAGCGAAGTCTACGAGATGTTTCCTTCCGGGCCGGCCAAGGGCGCTTGCAAGCTGGCCGGGTTGCCGAAGCCTACCGGCTGCGTTTAGGGCCCGCGGCCTACAGTTCCGCAGGAGCGGAATTCTAGGCCGGGACTTGAGGCCAGGTTATGCGGAGCTTTCCCGAGCAGGAAAAGGACTCGATCGCGGAGGAGTGGCTGGAGCGGACGGCGGCGACCTACCCGCGCCAGACCGTGCAGCTCCTGCTTCGCGAAAGCGATGCTTTTCGCAATCCGGTGGGTCACGCCCTCAGGAAGGAACTGCCGGTGCTCACGGCGGAGTTGCTGGGAGAGATGGACCAGGCGCGGGTTTCCGCCGCTCTCGAAAGCATTGTCCGCATCCGTGCCGTGCAGAACTTTAGCGCCAGCGAGTCAGTGGGATTCGTTTTCCTGCTGAAAGGAATTCTTCGCGAGAGATGGAAGGGGCGAGAGGAGGAGCGGGCCGCGGTTGAAGTGCGGGTGGACGCGGCCGCCCTCATGGCGTTCGACCTGTACATGAAATGCCGCGAAACAATCTACGAGGTCGTGGCCGGCGAGGCCCGCAGACGCGTGGCGCAGCTGGAAAGAATCTATACAGCAGCTGAACCGAGGTGATCTGGCTTGAAGGCACTCTACTCATTGATCGTAGTTTTAGTGATCGTGGTGCTGGGATATGTCGGCGCCGAGGTGAGCGGCTTGCACGCAACGTTCGGCATCGTGCTCCCCTACACGGCTTTTGCTGTCTTTCTCATCGGGTTCGTCTATAAGATCGTGCAGTGGGCCTGGGCCCCGGTGCCCTTTCACATTCCAACCACTTGTGGGCAGCAGCGATCACTTTCCTGGATCAAGTCCGCACGGATCGAGAGCCCCTCCACAAGGTTGGGGGTCCTCGCCAGGATGGCCTTGGAAGTGCTCTTGTTTCGCTCGCTCTTCCGCAATACGCGAGCCGAACTGGAGGACGGGCCTCGCCTCATCTATGCCGAGAATAAATTCCTCTGGCTTGCCGCGCTGGCTTTTCATTGGTCTCTCCTGATCGTTCTGATCCGGCACCTCCGCTTCTTCTTGCTGCCCGTTCCGGGCCTGCTCTATACGCTGGAGCGATTTGACGGGTTCTTTCAGGTGATGGAGCCGACCCTCTACGTGACCGATGTCGTTATTCTGGCGGCGCTGCTCTACCTGTTCGGGCGAAGGTTGTGGGATCCTCAGATTCGCTACTTCTCTCTGCTTGCCGACTACTTTGCACTCTTTTTGCTCCTCGGCCTGGTGATCTCCGGAATCCTGATGCGCTATTTTGCCAAGGTCGACCTGGTGACCGTCAAGCAGTTGACCTTGGGGCTGGCATCTTTCTCGCCCGCTGTACCCGAGACCGCGAGTCCGCTCTTCTTCGTTCACCTCACGCTGCTGAGTGTTCTGGCTGCCTATTTCCCATTCAGCAAGTTGATGCACATGGGCGGAATCTTTCTCAGCCCGACACGCAATCTTGCCAACAACAACCGCATGAAGCGACATGTGAATCCCTGGAACTATCCGGTAAAAACGCACACGTACGAGGAATGGGAAGACGAGTTCCGGGAGAAGATGCGGGCGGCCGGATTGCCGCTGGAGAGGGAATAAGTCGTGGCGGAACACGTTCCAAGCCCCGAAGAACTGGTTCAGATCAGCTTCCGTCCCCAGAAAGGGAACGACTGGACGGATCCGCACGTCGATTTCCGCAAAGGGACGTATTGCTACAGCGCGGCGGCGAAGAATCTCAAGGCTCTCAATCTGCCGAATCCGCGCGACTGGCAGCCGTTCGATCGGGATTGGAAGCTTCCTCCCAACTGGAAGCAGATCATCCTGGACGGGATGCGGGAACGACTCGCAAAGTTCCGCTCCTTCCGGCTGTTTATGGATGTCTGCGTGCGCTGCGGCGCGTGCGCGGACAAGTGCCACTTCTATCTCGGTTCGGGCGATCCGAAGAACATGCCGGTCCTGCGGGCCGAGTTGTTGCGCTCCGTATATCGCCGATACTTTACGCTCGCCGGCCGGATCTTTCGCGGCTGGGCAGGCGGCCGGGAGCTGAGCGAGGACCTGATCAAAGAACTGTACTACTACTTCTATCAATGCACCGAATGCCGGCGCTGCTCGGTCTTCTGCCCCTTCGGCATCGACACCGCTGAGGTTACCATGATCGCCCGCGAGCTCCTGAACCTAGTCGGGCTCAATATCAACTGGGTAGTGGAACCGGCGGCCAACTGTTTCCGGACCGGCAATCATCTCGGCGTCCAGCCGCACGGTTTCAAAGACAGTCTGGATTTTGCGGCCGACGAGATCGAGGACATAACCGGAATCCGCATCGAGGTGCCGATCAACCGCAAAGGCGCGCAAATCCTGTTCGTGGTGCCCTCAGCCGACTACTTCGCCACCCCGCACTACTACACCCTGCTAGGCTACCTCATGCTGTTCAAAGAGATCGGCCTCGACTACACCTTCAGCGCGTACGCCTCCGAAGGCGGAAATTTCGGCCTGTTTTCCTCGCACGAAATGATGAAAATGCTCAACGCCAAGATCTATGCTGAGGCCAAACGCCTGGGGGTGAAATGGATCCTCGGCGGCGAGTGCGGGCATATGTGGCGGGTGCTCCACCAGTACATGGACACCATGAACGGGCCGGCGGACTTCCTCGAGGTGCCCGTCTCCCCTCTGACCGGCACGCGCTTTGAGCACGCGCGCTCAACCAAGATGGTGCACATCTGCGAGTTCACGGCGGACTTGATCAAGAACCGGAAGCTGAAGCTGGACCGCAGCCGCAACGACCGCTGGCGGATCACGTTCCACGATTCCTGCAATACGGCGCGCGGCATCGGGATCTTCGAGGAGCCGCGCTACATCATCAATCAGACGTGCAAGAGCTTCGTCGAAATGCCCGAAAACACCATCCGAGAGCAGACCTTTTGTTGCGGTAGCGGCGCCGGCCTGGGGAACGACGAGAATATCGAGATGCGATTGCGCGGAGCCCTGCCGCGGGCGAATGCGGTGCGTTACGTGCGTGACCGCTTCGGCGTGAATCTGCTGGCCTGCATCTGTGCCATCGACAAAGCGACTTTACCGACGGCTCTGGAGTACTGGACGCCGGGGGTCGAGGTCGGCGGCGTACATGAGTTCGTCGGCAACGCGTTGCTCATGACGGGCGAGAAAGAACGGCTCGCCGATCTGCGCGGCGAGCCACTCGGCGGGAAGGAGGCGCCCGCGCGTGCGTGACCGAGTGTGGATCCTTCTCGGGTTGGGGGCTTTCTTGCTCCTGGTGACCTCTCCGCTGTGGTGGAATGTGCGAGCGCGGGCGGGGCTGAAAGGGCCGGACCTCGTGTTGCCCGCAGATCAAAAGGACTGCGTCATGCCTGCCCGCGAGATGAACTCCTCACACATGCAGCTGCTGCTGCAATGGCGGGACGAGGTGGTCCGACGTGAGATTCACTCCTTCAAAGCATATGACGGCAAGATCCATGACATGAGGTTGAGCGGCACCTGCCTGAGTTGCCACGAGAAGGCGAAGTTCTGCGACCGCTGCCATGACTACGTGGGCGTTAAGACGCCGTATTGCTGGGATTGCCACATCGATCCTGCTCAGACCCGCCCTGCTCTCGCGCGCAGGAGCTCGCAATGAAGATATCCCGTAAACAGTTTCTGAAGCTCACCGGCGCCTCGCTGCTGGCGGTTTCCGCCGGGAAAGTGTGGAGCGCCTTGGCGTATGCGGGGCAAGCGGTCACGCATCCGGTGCAGGTGATTCGCGGTAAGCAGTGGGCCATGCTCATCGACACACGCAAATGTGCCGAGCACCCGGAGTGCACGCGCTGCATCGAAGCTTGCGACAAGGCTCACAACATACCCTCGTTCAAGAATCCAGCGCACGAGGTGAAATGGATCTGGACGGAACCTTTTGAGAACGTCTTTCCCTCTGAGTCGACGCGTTTTATGCCGGCGGGCCTGAAGGAGGAGCCAGTCATGGTGCTGTGCAACCACTGTGACAATCCTCCTTGCGTGCGTGTGTGTCCGACCGGCGCCACCTGGAAAAGGGAAGAAGACGGGATCGTGATGATGGACTGGCACCGCTGCATCGGTTGCCGATACTGCATGGCAGGCTGTCCTTATGGCTCGCGCAGCTTTAACTGGGAGGATCCCCGCGGCAGCCTGGGAGAATTGAATCCGGGATTTCCGACGCGAACCAAGGGCGTGGTCGAAAAGTGCACATTCTGTCCCGAGCGGCTGGCCAAGGGTCAGTTGCCTGCCTGCGTCGAAGCGTGCTCCGCAGGGGCCGTGCTGTTCGGAGATTTGAACGACGCGGCTTCGGAGATCAGAACGCAGCTGGAAAGCCGGCGCACGATTCGGCGCAGGCCGGAACTGGGCACAGGTCCGAACGTCTACTACGTGATTTGAGGCGTTGCCTATGTTTATGCTGGAGAAGGCCGTAGTCGGAGGCCAGCGGTACTGGAGCTGGATCGGAACTCTCATCGGCGTCATCGCGGTGGGATTCTTTTTTTACCTGCGGCAGTTCAATTACGGGTTGGGGATTACCGGGTTGAGCCGCAATGTGACGTGGGGTCTCTACATCGGGCAGTTCACCTTCCTGGTCGGCGTGGCGGCCTCGGCGGTGATGGTCGTGCTGCCTTATTATTTGCACAACCACAAGGAATTCGGCCGCATGACTATCCTGGGAGAGTGCCTGGCGGTTTCTGCGGTGACCACGTGTATACTCTTCATCTTGGTGGACTTGGGGCAACCCATGCGTGCCCTGAATATCATCATTTACGCTCGCCCCAACTCGATGATGTTTTGGGACATGGTTTCGCTCGGAGGGTACTGGGTGCTGAACGCCGTGATCACGTTGGTTTCGCTCCACGCCGTGCAAGAGGGCGTTGCGCCGCCCGCCTGGATCAAACCGGTGATTCTGCTCTCCATTCCTTGGGCGATCAGCATTCATACGGTAACTGCTTTCTTGTACTCTGGCCTGCCGGGCCGACCATTCTGGCTGACCGCGATTCTTGCTCCCCGGTTCCTCGCCTCGGCATTTGCTTCGGGGCCTGCGCTGCTCATCCTGCTGTGCATGCTGATCCGGCGCCTGGGCGGATACGACGTCGGACGCAAAGCGATCAACGACGTGGCGATCATCGTAACCTACGCGATGACCGTGAACGTGTTCTTCCTCCTGATGGAGCTATTCACGTCTTTCTATAGCCAGATCCCTACGCTGATGGAGCATTTCGAGAACATGTACGTGGGAGTGGGCGGGAACTATTCGCTGGTTCCATGGGGACAGAGTTCCGTCGTCATGATGGCGGGAGCGTTAGTTCTGCTGCTCATTCCTCAGACGAGAAGGAATGAACGGACTTTAGTGGTGGCGTGCATACTGACTTTCATCTCGCTGTGGGCGGATAAGGGCATCTGTCTGGTGGTGGGCGGCTTCATCCCTTCGCCGCTGGGCGCCATGACTGGATACGTGCCAACACTCCCGGAGCTTTGCATCGGTGCGGGCGTGTGGGCGATCGGTGCCCTGATGGTGACCGTCTTTTATAAGGTTGCACTTTCTACGGCAGTGGCGGCCCATGCCGACTTTACACACGACCCTGCGACCGTCAAGGAGGCTGCATGAAGGCGAGAAAACACCGGGTAAGAGGTTCACCGTTTACCAGCTGGGGGCGTGGATGTGGAGCTTCTCCTGCTCGATGCGGGGGTGGGAGTGCGCCCTTGGCGATGGCCGCCGTACTGAACGCCATTTGGTTTGATATCGTTAGACAAGGAGGTGCGACATGAGCAAGCTGGTACCGCCGCATGGCAGTCGTGAGCTGAAACCCCTGCTGCTCGAGGGCCAAGCTCAGCAGGAAGAAATCAAGCGGGCCGGAACGTTGAAGAAAGTGCCCCTTACCAGTCGCGAGACCGGCGACCTGTTGATGATGGGTATCGGCGCGTTCACGCCGCTCGAGGGCTTCATGGGCAAGGATGACTGGAAGAGTTGCTGCGAGACCATGACGCTGCCCAGCAAGAAGGGTGTCTTCTGGCCTATTCCAGTGACGCTGTCGGCCACTGAGGAACTGGCCAACGCGCTGAAGATCGGCGAGGAGGTGCGGCTGTGGGATACGGATACCGACGCCCTCGTCGGCACGATGAAGGTGGCGGAGAAGTACACGATCGACAAGGCGCTGGAGTGCCAGCACGTCTTCAGGACCAAGGACCCGGCGCATCCCGGCGTGGAGAAGGTCATGGAACAAAGCCCGGTGAACTTGGGCGGGCCGATCAAAGTGGTCTCTGAATCCTTCTTCCCCGAAACCTTCAAAGGCATCTACCAGCGGCCGGCAGAAGCCAGGAAGCTCTTCGAAGAACGGGGCTGGAGCACCGTCGCCGCACTGCAGCTGCGAAATCCCATGCACAACTCGCACGCGTACTTGGCTTGGATCGCGATCGAGGTGTGCGATGGGGTCTATGTCCACCAGCTCCTGGGTAAGTTGAAAGCAGGTGACATCCCGGCGGATGTGCGCGTCAAAGCCATTGACGCCTTGGTCAACAAGTACTTCCGCAAGGAACGGGTCATCCAGGGTGGCTACCCCATGGAGATGCGGTATGCCGGGCCGCGTGAGGCCTTACTGCATGCTGTCTTCCGTCAGAACTACGGCTGCTCGCATCTGATTGTCGGCCGCGACCATGCCGGGGTGGGCGATTACTACGGCCCGTTCGACGCCCAGAAGATCTTCGCGGAAGTCCCGGCGGGGGCGCTCGTCACGCAGCCCTTGAGTATGGACTGGACCTTCTACTGCTACGAATGCGGCGCCATGGCCTCGATGAAGACCTGTCCGCACGAAAGCAAGGCGGTCATCGACGACAACGGGCAATATAAGGGTGGGGCGCGGCTCCTGCTCTCCGGCACGCTGCTCAGGAAGCTCATGAGCGAGGGCAAGCCGGTACCGGCAGAATTCTCACGGCCCGAGGTCATCGCCATCCTCAATGAGTACTACAACAGCCTCGAAGAAAAGGTCGAGGTCAAGCTGCATGGCCACGCTACAGGGAAGCCGAACCCGTGAGCTTGGACTTCCAATCGGGGCCGTCGTCTGACGACGGCCCCGAAGGGACCTGCGATGCTGGCCCCTGAAGCGATCGAAAAGTGGATCAACCGGAAGGTCCCGAGGCTTCGCCGCTCCCGGGCTGCCTTGGCGGCTAAGCCAATCGACCTCGAAGAAATGTTTGGCCTGGTTGCCCGGTTGATTGGAGGTGTTTCCGAATGACAACCATCCTCCTTTACGGCTTGATCTACCTCGCACTGATCACCTTCGTGATCGGGTGTGTGATCCGGGCTGTGCAATACGCCAGGATGCCCGTCCATCTGCGCTGGGAGCTTTACCCGGTTCCGCACGAAGAGGCTCGCCGCGTCGCGCACGGCGGCTCCTACTTCGAAGAGGTAGACTGGTGGGAAAAGCCCGCGCACTTCAACCTTGCTGGTGAAATGAGCTTCATGGTCCCCGAGATGCTCTTCTTGAAGGGCCTTTGGGAATACAACCGGAAACTCTGGTCCCTCTCCTTTCCCTTTCACTTTGGCCTGTACCTGTTGATCGGCAGCACGGCGCTTCTCGTGGCCGCGACGCTCGTTTCGTTGGTTCTGCCGGCCTCGATAGCGGGGCGGTTGGCGACCGCCTGCCTCGGTCTCGGCAAGGTGGTAGGGCTGGTCGGATTCATCCTGGTGATTTTGGGCAGCCTCGGTCTGCTCAGCCGCCGGCTGACCGACGAGGACATGAAGAACTATACCACGCCCGGCGACATCTTCAATCTGCTCTTCTTCACCGTTACCTGCGTTCTGCTGCTTGTCGGCTATATGTTTAGCGGCCAGCAATTCCCCGGTATGCTTGCGTTTACCCGGGGTTTGCTTACTTTCAGCCCGTCGGTGGAAGTTCCGGGTCTGCTCGCCGCGGGGATGATCTGCGGGGCGTTGCTGGTTGCCTACATCCCGTACACCCACATGTCACACTTCATCGCCAAATACTTTACCTACCATTCGGTGCGGTGGGATGATCGGGTCAATACTCGGGGCGGTGAGCTAGCGAGAAAGCTCGCTGAGTATCTTACGTACCGCCCGACTTGGTCGGCTCCACACATGGGCGCCGACGGCGTCAAGACCTGGGCCGACGTGGCCACTGCAAGTCCGGCGCTGGAGAAGAAGAAATGAGCGGCAAGAAACGCGCCCGTATCGCTGACGTGTCGCGGGAAGACCGGCAGCCCCTGACCCACGTCGACACCGATGACCTCATGCCTCTGCCGCCGTCCCTGGATGATCCCGGGAAAGCCCCGGTTTTCAAACCGCTTTCGGCGCAGATTGTCGACAAATATGAATGCCTACTGGACGACACCTGCGCCGTGAATGTGCCGAAGCCGAAGACAAAGGCGGAAGAGGATGAGCTCGTCCGCAAGTTCCTGTCCGGTCTCGAGAAGCTCTTTCAAAGGGAGAATAACTGGACGTTCTTGCAGCCGCTGCTGCTCACCATGGAGCATTGCGCGAAGTGCCAGACCTGCTCCGAGGCCTGCCATATCTTCGAGGCAAGCGGACGTAACGAGATTTACCGGCCCACGTACCGGTCGGAGATCATGCGGCGGCTCTACTTCAAGTATGTCAAGCATGGCGGCCTGATTTCGCTGTGGCAGCACGGGGATGTGAAGTTGAACTGGCCGCTGATCGCCCGCTTGATCGAGCTCGCGTACCGCTGCAACCTCTGCCGGCGCTGCGCCCAGACCTGCCCGATCGGCGCCGACAACGGCCTGGTGGCTCACGAGCTGCGGAAGCTCTTCAGCCAGGAAATGGGCATTGCTGCCAAGGAGCTGCACGAGACGGGTTCCATGCTGCAACTCAAGGTCGGGTCGAGCACGGGAATGAATCCCGAGGTGGTGAAGGACAACGTCGAGTTCATTGACGAGGACACCAGCGAGAAGACGGGAATCAAGGTGGAGACCCCGTGGGATGTCGAGGGCGCCGACGTGCTGCTGATCCACAATGCGGGGGAATTCCTGGCGTGGCCGGAAAACCCGGGGGCGTTCGCGCTCATCCTCAACGCCGCGGGCATCAAGTGGACACTTTCCTCTGAGGTGGTGGCGTACGATTCGATCAATTACGGACTCTGGTACGACGACGCACAGTTCGCGCGTGTCGCGCTGAAGCATGCCGAGGCGGCCAAGAAGCTCAAGGTCAAGAAAATCGTCCTGGGAGAATGCGGCCACGCTCACAAAGCGCTCAGCGTGATAGCGGACCGCCTGCTGCTTGGGGACCTCAACATCCCCCGTGAGAGCTCGATGACGTTGCTGCGCGAGATCGTGATGAGCGGCCGGCTCAAGCTCGACCCTTCCCGCAACGACTTCCCGGTCACCTTGCATGACCCGTGCAACCTGGTGCGTCTGATGGGGGTCGTGCAGCCGCAGCGTGAGGTCTTGAAGAAGATTTGCCCGCGCTTCCGCGAAATGGAGCCGCACGGAGTCGATAACTACTGCTGCGGCGGGGGCAGCGGTTTCGCCATCATGCAGGGGAACAACTTCCCGGACTGGCGCTTCAACGTCGCCGGTCGCAAGAAGCTAGAGCAGATCTTGAACGCGTTTGCCGATTCTCTCGGCGCCGCAACCCCGAAATACCTTTGCGCGCCTTGCAGCAACTGCAAGGGACAGCTTCGAGACCTCCTGATTTACTACAATTTGTGGGAGAAGGAAAAGCTGCTTTATGGTGGGCTAGTTGAACTCATAGTGAACGCCATGACGGACGCGAAACCCGGGTTCATCGAATGGGAGTGGCATTGAGGGTCACTACCAGCCTGAATGCTACAGGTCGTCCAACTCTGCTCCCGGCTCTCACACAATAGCTTGGCGCCGGTCGGGAAGAGGGGCACGCAACTGAGATCCAAGCCGCTGGAGGAGGACTGGATATGTCGGTGATCACCATCTCCAGAGGATCGTTCAGCGGGGGAAAGATGCTGGCCGAGTGCCTGGCGGGAAGCCTCGGCTATCGCTGCATCGACCGGGACATCATTGTCGAGAGGGCTGCCGCGGGCGGAGTGTCCCACGACGGACTCATGGAAGCGCTCGTGAAGCCACCTAGCTTCTGGGATCGCTTTGGGCACGAGAAGTATATCTATTTGACCCTCATCCAAGCGGCTCTCACGGAGGAAGTCCGGACCGGGAAGGTGGTCTATCACGGCAACGCGGGCCACCTGCTGCTGAGAGGAGCGCCGCACGTGTTCCGGGTCCGCATCATCGCGCCGCTGGAACTCCGGCTGGGCATGGTGCAAGACCGCCTCAAATTGAATCGACACGAGGCCGTCGCCTACATCGAGAAGGTCGATGAGGAGCGCAGGAAATGGACGTCGTACCTCTACGGTGTCGATTGGGAGGATCCACATCTGTACGACGTCGTGCTGAACTTGGAACAGATGGAGTTGGAAGAAGCCTGCGAAGGTGTGGCCACGATTGCCAGGCAGAAGTGCTTCGAGTTCACCCCGGAATGTCGAAGCGCCATGGACGATCTGGCGCTTGCCAGCCACATCCGAGCGAACTTGGCCGTGAACGCCCCCACATCCGATCTCGAGGTGGAAGTAGTGGCGCGCCAGGGTTTGGTCTCCATTAAGGGCAAGGTCGTCGAGCTGGATCAAGTGGCCGAGGTCGAGCGTGTGGCGCGGAGCACTCCAGGCGTGGCCGAGCTAAAAATGGACAGCCTCGGTCCAATGCCCCTCGTCTAGTCGCTAGTACTTAGGAGGTATGAGATGCCGGTCTTCTTGCCAGTGGCCGGAGTGAGCGTCAGCGTTTTCTTGCTGCTCGGCGCTGGCGGCGTGGTGGGTTTCATGTCGGGCCTGTTTGGCGTGGGCGGCGGGTTTCTGCTCACGCCCATTCTGATCATGATCGGGATTCCCGCGACGGTGGCCACGGCCTCGGATTCCTGTCAAATCGTGGCTGCGTCCGCTTCGGGCGTCGGCGCCCACTTCCGCCTGGGAAATGTCGACGTCAAACTGGGGGGCATTTTGCTGCTGGGCGGGCTGGTGGGGGGGGCCATCGGTGTACAGGTCATCAAGGTGCTGCGGTCCCTGGGTAGTGCAGACTTTTTCATCACTGTCACCTACATCATCGTGCTCGGCAGCGTCGGAAGCTACATGTTCGTGGAGAGTCTGCAAGACCTGCGACGCGGCCAGATCGTGCCGGCGTCGAGCACCCCAACCCGCAGGGGAGCTTTCCTCAGTAAGCTGCCGTTCCAGATGCGCTTCCCGCGCTCCGGGGTCAGCCATTCGGTATTCGTGCCCTTTGTGTTGTGCGCCGTGGTGGGAATCCTGGCGGCCATTATGGGCGTGGGCGGCGGCTTCATCATGGTCCCGATGATGGTCTACCTGCTGCGCATGCCGATGCGTGTGGCGGTGGGAACGGATCTCTTCCAGATTCTTTTCACCTGCGCCGGCATCACCTTCATGCAGGCTACGGCGAATCACACCGTGGACCTGGTGTTAGCGCTACTCTTGGCCGCCGGGTCCACGATCGGAGCCCAAATTGGTGCCCGTCTGACCAGGGTGTTGCGCGGTAATCAACTCAAGATCATACTGGCTAGCATCGTCCTTATCGTCATGTTGCAGTTGGTGGTCGGGATCGTCCGCGTTCCTCCCTTCCTGCTGGCGCATGCAAAAGGGCACTGAGCATGAAACCCCTGAAAGCGCTCGTTCTATTGTGTCTGATCAGCCCGCCGGCCGCTGCCGGGCTCGGCATCAAGGTGACGCCCCAAGTCGTAGAGATGGGGGCGTTCTACAATGGCGCGAAGATACGGATTGAATATCTGAGCGAAGCTGGCGCCAAGCCTGTGGTGGTGATCAGAGGCAGTGAGGTGAGCGAACTGTTTAACGTGAAAGGCCGGGCAGGCCCGATCTGGGTGAACACCGGCAAAGTATCGATCTCCGGAGTGCCGTCGCTATATCTTTCCATGAGCCCGCAGGCGGTGAGCGATTTCCTGCAGCCCGAGGCCATCGAGAAGTACATGCTCGACCTCACGGCTCTCAAGAAACAAATCAGGATCGAACCCCGGGAAATGGATCGCGATATTCTCCGCGCCGAGTACCTCAAGCTCAAGAGCAGCGAGAACAGCTATCGGTTCATCAACGATGCTGTCAAGACGGGAGAGCCGGGCCGGGATGGTGTGCCCTATGCCATCGACCTCGACTGGCCGCGCAACGCGCCGCCGGGGGATTACGAGGTCGTCGTGTACGAGTTCCGCAACGGTTCCATCGCCGGGGAATTCCACGCCCCTCTGAAAGTGGATCGAGTCGGCTTCCCCGCCTTTATGGTCTCGCTGGCGAAGAACCGTGCCGAACTCTACGGGGGTCTGTCCGTCATCCTCGCGGTGCTGGCTGGCTTTGGGATGGACTCCCTGGTAGCGGCGCTTCGCCGGAAAGGCAAAAGCGCGCCTGACGCCGCTGGAGCGGTGTCAGGGCATTGAGCGAAAGTCTAATCAGCATATGGTGGTCGGTCGAGCCAAGCGAATATCCCCTTGAGCGCATAGCCCTGCCGGTACGAGCCGCGCTGCTGGGTCAAGATCCCCTCGAGGCATCTTTCACGGCTTCCTCGGACACGCGGAAGCCGTAGTTGCCTTCCAGGAATTGCTGCACGTACCATCGCATGACATCATGGCTGGTCATGTACATGTCGAGCTGACTCGAGCAGGCCATGAGTCGGCCGAGGATGTCCAGCTTGGCTTGCGTTTCCTCAGCCGGCGACTTCTTGAACCACGCGTTCACCAGGTCTCCGCGACGGTCGACCAAGTACCCGTAATGGGTCAGGCAGGCATCAATGAAGCAGGCCCTGAGGTTGCGCCGCCACCGCGTCGCACCTCCCCCGGTGAAACGGAAGGAGATGTAGTTGCGGCTCGGAATATCCGAGACACAGGCGTCGACGAGGGAGAAGTGATACGCCAGGCGCGAGTTGATGTTCATGTACTCGTCCGCCACCAGGACGTAACTTTTCTCACCCAGGGCGCGCACGGCGCTGTTGTGCGACGAGAGGGATCCCGCCATGACCGAGGCCAAATCGCTGAGGCTGGCCGGCATCTCACGCGTCCAGGTCACCGCCGGGTGGCTGACCCCTTTCCACAGCGCCTGGAAGGGCCGGGAAACGATCTGCGCCGGGGTCACGTCGGGACTGTCGGGGTCATCCATCTTCAGGCCACCGCCCAAGTCGAGTACGCGCAGGTTCACCGGCACGGGCGTCAGCAGCCTCTTGCAGAGGTGCGGACCGCGCTCGGACTCGCTCTCGTTGATGGTAAACATGGCCTCAATCGCTTTTTCGTGACAGAAGCGGATCACATCATGAGTGGACTTGCAGCCCCCCGGCCGGAAGTTGAAAGCTGATGGATCCAGCAGATGCAGCGTCAGGAGGCGTTGGTTGATGGGGTCGCTGCGTCCGTCCCTGTAGCGTTCCTCGATGACGACCTCGACCCGGCGCGGCGGCCACAAGTTGCCGGCGTAAATCCTGGCTTGGCCTGCATCCAGGCTGACGGCATCGCCTGCCTTTAGGCGTTCGAACGCGCCGGTCATTTGGAAGACTGAAGGGACTTTGAATTCTCTCAAGAGGGTGGCGACGTGCCCCGCCATGTTGCCCCACTCCGATACCAAGCCGGTGATACGCGGAAACACTTCGATGATCTCTGGGGAGACCCGGCGTACGAACAGCACCGACCCCTCGGGGATGTGGCCCAGAGCGTGCGCGTCCTCGGCCAGATAAGCCCCTCCGGACACGCGCCCCGGATACACGGTACGGCCGCCGGCGATCATCGGATCACCGCGCGGCCGCGACCAGGTCCAACTGGAGGTGGACCCGGCAAGGACCAGCGGCCGCGACTGCAGGACCCAGCAATTGCCGCCTTCGTCGATCGCCCATTCCACGTCCTGCGGCGTGCCGAAGTGCTTCTCGATCTGCACGCCCCATTCAGCCAGGAGCTTCAACTGCTCGGGGTCGAGACTGGGCGCTTCCCTATAGCTGGCGGGCAGAGCCTTGTGCACGAGTTGGCCCCCTACCTCGGGAACGATCTCCTCTTCCTTGCGGACGATGTTCTGTTCCAGGACGCGGTGGGGGCGGCGCCGGGACACGATGAACAGATCGGCGGACATGTGCCCGCTGGCGATGTCCAGAGCCAGACCGCGGGTCGCCGTAACCCACAGCACTTCTTTCTTCGGGTCTTTGGGGTCGCGGGTGTAGAGGATGCCCGCGGCGCGGGCTCGGATCACCGGTAGGAATAGCACTGCGAGGGGACTTTCCACCTCCGACAACCCGGTGGACGCGCGATAGAAAAGGGCTCGTTCGCTGAATCGTCCCGCGACCACGCGCTTGTATGCGTCCAGCAGTTGATCCCGGGGCACGTTGATCAGGCTCATGAACTGGCCGGCAAAAGTGCGTTCTCCTCCTTCTCCAACGGCGCTGGATCGAACCGCAAGTCCGAGTCCACGCGTGTTGAGCTTCAAGGCGCGCTCGGTGATAGCGATCTCGACGTTTCTGGGCACCGGGCACGCCAGCACCATCTCCTTGAGCTTCGCTGACATCGTGCGCAGGGAGTCGAGGTCATTCAGGTCCGCGTCCCGCGTCGCATCCCGAATCGACATCCATAGCGCTATGCCACAAAACTGGCGGTAGGCTTCCGTGGTGAGGACATAGCCGTCCGGCACCGGCAGGCCAAGCTTGTTCTTGATCTCCCCCAAGCCGGCCGCTTTGCCGCCTACTTCGAGTGCGGTCTGCGAGTCAACTTCCGACAGCCACGTGGAAAGCCTCGGCGTTGCCAGCTCCTGGCAGGCAGCGATGTAGGTTTCCACATCATGACGCTGGCCACGCAGGACCGCAAACAGCGACGAGTAGCGGCCGCCGCTCAGCTTTCCGAGCGCCGCCACGATCCTCTCCGCCCTGTCGAAAATCACGGTGATGCGGCCGCCGAGCGCATCGCGGAGCGGCGGAACCTCTCTCAAATCCTCTTGCAGTCCGGACAGGACTTCCAGGCACTCGGTGTTGAGCTCGAGCAGTTCCCGGAAGCCAGCATACCGCTGTCGGATTCTCTGTTCGGCGGTACCCGCCCGTTTCTCCGAAGCCGATTTGCGCCACAACCCGAACATAGTCCTCTACTGACGCGCCCCAGAGATCTCCAACAGGATTCGGGGAATCACGCTGATCCTTTCTCCGTAATGGAACGGTACCCAACCCGCCGACGTTTATCAACGACTGAAGTGCCCCCGGTTCCGTGGACACCAGATCCCTTTCGAGGGAAGAGGAGTTCACGATGCCCAAATCCCATGTCCCGTACCCGCCGGAGTTCAAGCGGCGGCTCCGGCGCGAGAACAAGGTCCTCGGCGAGGAGCGGGAGATCTTGAAAAAAGCCGCGGCCTGGTTCGCTCGGGAGACCGGCTCGATCCCCCCGAAAGATTCGAGTTTGTGAGGAGCCACCAGGCCACGCATCCGATCACCACGCAGTGCCGCGTGCTGGGTGTCTCTGCCAGCGGGTACTACGCGTGGACCGTCCCGCGGCCGGCGAGTCGGTCGAC
>Ga0315268_10004121_pt1 | contig 15855 bp, 12 predicted proteins | sample C1_top_MG_FD_204535 | JGI IMG/M metagenome (GOLD analysis project Ga0315268, IMG submission 204535) | Sediment microbial communities from Yellowstone Lake, YNP, Wyoming, USA - C1_top | ecosystem: Environmental > Aquatic > Freshwater > Lake > Sediment | place: USA: Wyoming | collected 2017-08-01
TCATCCAGCGCCGGGCATATGGCCTGCGCGATGAAGAATATCTGCGACTAAAAATACTCACGTCTATGCTCCCGAGGTTCTAAAAAACATGAAATTTACCCACTCGATTACGCGAAGAGCCTTTATTCTTTACTCTCAGAAATTACCAGCCCGACTCGCGCTCCGGTGTCGCCGTGATCCTGTGGACGCTCAGGTCCGTGCCGTTGAATTCTTCCTCGGCGCTCAAGCGTATGCCAACCAGCTTTTTCAGCACACCGTACACCACCAGGCCGCCGGCAAAAGCGATAGTCACACCGAGCAACGTGCCGCACAGTTGCGACATGAAGCTCACACCGCCCCTGCCGCCAAAAGCCTTGAGGCCGAATATTCCGGCCGCTATCCCGCCCCATGCGCCGCACAAACCATGCAGCGGCCAAACGCCGAGCACATCGTCGATCTTCCAGCGGTTCTGCGTCAGCGTGAACATCGCCACGAACAACGCCCCCGCCACGCCGCCAACGAACAGGGCGCCGATCGGGTGCATCAGATCGGAACCCGCGCATATCGCCACCAATCCCGCCAAAGGCCCGTTATGCACGAAGCCGGGATCGTTCTTGCCGAACCACAGCGCAGTCAGTGTACCGCCGACCATGGCCATCAGCGAATTCACCGCGACCAGCCCGCTGATGTTATTGATCGTTTGAGCCGACATCACGTTGAAACCGAACCAACCCACCGTGAGTATCCATGCACCCAGGGCAAGGAACGGGATACTGGAGGGAGGATGCGCCGAGATGCGCCCTTCCACGTTATAACGACCGCGCCGCGCGCCGAGCAGCAGCACCGCTGCCAGCCCGATCCAGCCGCCCACCGCATGCACCACCACCGAACCGGCAAAATCATGGAACTCCGCGCCAAATGTCGCATTCAGCCAATCCTGGACACCGTAATGATGATTCCACGCGATGCCTTCAAAGAACGGATAGACGAATCCGACCAGCATGAAGGTCGCTGCCATTTGCGGGTTGAACCTGGCGCGCTCGGCAATACCGCCGGAAACGATGGCCGGAATCGCGGCGGCGAAAGTCAGCAGGAAGAAAAATTTCACCAACTCGTAGCCGCTCTTTTGCGCAAGCTGTTCCGCGCCGGTGAAAAAATTCACGCCATAAGCAACCGCATATCCGATAAAAAAATAGGCCAGTGTGGACATCGCGAAGTCGGTCAGAATCTTGACCAGCGCATTCACCTGGTTTTTCTTGCGCACCGTGCCCAGCTCCAAAAAAGCGAAGCCTGCATGCATCGCCAAAACCATGATCGCGCCCAGCAAAATAAACAAAGTATCATTATTGATTTTTAAATTTTCCACACTGCTCTCCCCATACTGCTCTCCCCATACTGCTCTCCCCCATACTGCTCTCCCAAGAATGCGAACCTCACCAGGTACGCAAGACAAGTTGCATTTTACCAAGCAAACGCCAATTTCATGCCTGCCAGTTGTTCAGATATTTTTCCAGCCAGAATAGGCCGACGATAGTTTTGCTTTCGTTGATCTTGCCCTGCCGTATGCACTCAATCGCCTCCGGCAAAGACAGCTCGAATACCTCCAGAAACTCGCCGTCATCCAGTTTGTGCCCCTGATGAGTCAGGCCGCGCGCCAGAAAATATTCCATGCGTTCGTCGGCATAGCCGATGCACGGCCACGCTGTGGTGAGGTGGATCCACTCACTCGCCACATAGCCGGTTTCTTCCAGCAACTCGCGCTGTGCGGTGAGCAGAATATCCTCTCCGTGGTCGATCTTCCCGGCAGGCAACTCGATGAACTCGCGCTGCGGTGCATAGCGAAATTGCCGCTCCATCACCAGATTGCCGTTATCCAGAATCGCCAGCACCGCCACCGCACCGGGATGATTGATGTATTCGCGGCTGCTCACCGCACCATCCGGCAGCAACACACTATCTTTATGCACACGCATAAAGTCGCCCTCGTAAACCAGGGCAGTCTCAAGACAAGTTTCTTTCAAATCCATTGCTTCTCCTCTCGGTGGAAATGAGCAATATGCCAATTATGCATCCTTCTCAACTTGTCCGATTTCCTTCCCCCGGCGCATTCTGTCATTTTTAGTAAAATTATTCCGCGCGCAAATAAAACTTCTGCGGGGAACCGTGGTGTTGCGGATTATGCCGCTGCGGAATGCCGCAGATGAAGACGGATCAGACACCGGTCTATCCATTGCGCGGTCAATTTTTCCTGCACCGAGTTCTGCCGCAGGCGCGCTTTCAAACCGGGGAAATCGACACGATCCAGCGGCTGATCCTGATTGAAACAGGAAAAGACATGGGTGGTCTTGCCGGTCTCGGGATCGATATGCGTTTGCAGACATTGGGCGCAGATCTCTTTCATCATGCATTGCATCGGTGAGTTGATCGAGCCGATCGCAAAGTGATGCGGCTTCAAATACGATTGCAGCACCTGATGGCGCGCCGCGGCCACCGCCGCCATCATGCTGTCGGAGCCGATGGCGATGATGCGATCGGTGTCGGAAAATGCGATCGATTGAACTCCGAATGCGCCGCTCGCATACGCCGCCATGGCTGCCACAATATTGCCGGCGAAGCTGTGATCCTGGGGGCGTGACGGCATAAAGCCGGGATGTTCGTCGCAGCACCAGATCACCACATCCGCTGCGTTCTCGATCTCGGCCACTTTGTAGCGGTCGATCATTTTTTTGTAGCCGGCAAAATAGAGCACTTTCGATCCGGCCGCGCGCAATGCCTGACCGATGGAGAACAATACGGCATTCCCGAGTCCGCCGCCCACCAGCATCACGGTTTCATCAGATGGGATCTCGGTCGGCGTGCCGGTCGGCCCCATCAACACCACCGGCTCGCCGGGTTTGAGCATCGCGCACAAATCGGCTGAACCGCCCATTTCCAGCACGATCGTGGAAATGAGCCCGCGCTGAGGATCGACCCAGGCGCCGGTCAACGCAAGGCCTTCCATGGCCAGACGGGTATCTTCAAATTCAAGCGCATTGGTTTCGTAATTTTGCAGCCGGTAAAATTGCCCCGGACGGAAACGCTGCGCAGCCTGCGGCGCCCTGATGATGACCTCGACAATATTCGGCGTCAGCCGTATGACTTCGTGGACGGAGGCGCGCAACGCACGATTGATCTCCGCCAGAAACTCCGCATCGGATAATTTTGATGCCGGCTGCACACGCTGCAATACCGCGCTGACCGAAGGATAGCCCTGCTTTGCCCCGCCCATCGCTTTAACCACATTGCCAAAGAATGACGGATGAACGTCACCGAAGAAACTGACGAAGCGGCCATCGGAATGTTTTGACAGCAGCACTTGAACTTTCTTCGGCTTGGCGCTTGCTGGTTCGGGACGCACCGGAGCGCCGTCTTCGTCGCAAGCCTGGAAATAACGTCCGTCGAGTTCGAAATTGTCCGGGTCTTCTCGTGCCAGCACGGTGTTCGGCTGGGTGCCGGCGGCGATCAGAATGGTGCGCGCCGCGACTTCGGTTTCTGCGCCTGAACTCCAAACACCTTCATCGTTGCGCTGTTGAATCGACATCACTATCGAACGCGCGGCGCCGGATTCATCGACCTCGATGCGCGCCGGGTTGAGTCCTTCCGCAAAACGTATCCCTTCTTCCAGGGCTTTCTCGATTTCTTCATGGTTCAGCGTATACGAGGGGCTGTCGATCAATCGTTTGCGATAGGCTATCGTGACGCCGCCCCAGCTTTGCAGCAATTCGATGATATGCGGCTCGCGTTTGGCCGCCGCGGCATTGCTGCGCTCGGAATCGATGGCGAGCGCATGGCCCAGGAACTCATCGGCGACCTGCCGCTCCTCGGACGTCCAGCGCTCGCGCACTGCGGCCTCGCCTTTCTCGGCAACCAGGATCCGATAGCGATGCAGGAATTTCGCCACCTGCACCGGATAATAGGCCAGTGATTCGGTGGCCGTGTCTATCGCGGTGAGGCCGCCGCCGATCACGACCACCGGCAGGCGTATCTGAAGATTGGCGATGGAACCGGCTTTCGCCGCGCCAGTCAATTGCAGCGCCATCAAAAAATCCGATGCGGTGCGCACGCCGCGCGCCAGGCCGTTGGGTATATCGAGCACGGTCGGGCGACCGGCGCCGTTGGCCAGCGCGATATGATCGAAACCTTTGGCGAATGCCGTGTCCACGGTCAGTGTCCCGCCGAAGCGCACGCCGCCAAACAAAGCGAATTGGCTGCGCCGCTCCAATAGCAACCGTATCAGCTTCAGAAAATTTTTGTTCCAGCGCACCGTGATGCCATATTCGGCAACGCCGCCGAACCCGGCAAGAACACGGTCATCGAGCGACTCGTACAGTTCGGCGATGTCACGGACCGGGGCAAATGCGGCGCGTTCGCCATTGGCAGCCACGCCGCTGATGTGCGGCGGCAGGGGTTCTATTTTCAATCCATCGATGCCGACCACGGTATGGCCGTCGTTGAGCAGATGATGGGCGAGCGTGAAGCCTGCCGGCCCCATCCCGGCGATCAACACACGGCGGCCGCTGGGTGCTTTCGGATAAGGCCGTTGCAAATGCAGCGGATTCCAGCGCGTCAGCAGACTGTATATCTCGAAGCCCCACGGCAGCTCGAGCACATCCTTGAGCGTGCGCGTCTCCGCCTGCGGAATATCGACCGGTTGCTGCTTCTGGTAGATGCACGACTTCATACAGTCGTTGCAGATACGATGTCCGGTCGCAGCCACCATCGGATTGTCAACCGCGATGATGGCCAGCGCCGCCAACGCATGGCCCCGGGTTTTGACTTTATGGAATTCGGAAATTTTTTCCTCGAGCGGGCAACCCACCAGCTTTACGCCGAAACTGTTTCTCCTGAACGCGGCGCTGTTCATGGCCTTGGCGCCATCGGCGGGCGGTTTTTCCCTGAGACCTTTGCAGCACGAATCCTTGCCCTGCTCGTGACACCAGATGCAGTAATTGGCCTGGTCCAGTGCACCGTTAAGATCGGTTCCGGCATCGGTCAGCGCAAATCCCTGACGGCGGCGCAGCGCATGTCCATCGCCGAGACGATAGGCGGCGATGCCATCCAGGTTGACGGTTGCCAACGGAACCAGGTGTTCGAAATCAAGCTTGGCCGGCGCCTTGAACAGGATGCCGCTATGGTGGCGTGCGCGTCCGGCTTCGGTTTGCACTGCCCAGGCCGCATAGCGGGTGGCAAGCAGCAACTCGGCAACATGTGCTGCTTCATCCGCCAGCCATGTTGCCACTTGCCGGGCATACGCAAGTTCGCTGAACGGTGTCCCGATGTATGCCGTCAACTGCGTTTCGAGCACCGGGCCATCGATCGTTGCGGCCTCTTCCGGTTTGACCTTGGCCATTGCGCGGCGCTGTACGAACAGGCGCTTGCAACTGTATAGCGGCGCCAGTTCATGATGGCGTGCGGCCAATTCATGCACCTGCGATTCGATGCCGAACAATCTGGCCAGGAAGTCTTCAAGATGGGGCGCCAGCGCGATCAACAGTTCGGATTGCGACTTGCATGGAAGGTCATCGGGAGATTGCCGGGCGGCTTCAAGAAGTGCGCGTAAGGCTGCATCGCCTGCACCAAGAAAATCAAGGAACGCGGCATCGAGGCGCAAGAGTCCGTCCCGGTCATACAGATCATTAAACGAAAATCCAAAGCCCACAGCCAGGCTTTGATGAAGAGCAGCGTTATATTGAGCAGTTTGCATTATTCCTGTATTTCCTGAATTTCCGGCATATGGCAGATAAAACGGCCAAGCAGGACGGATATGATGGCAAGGTTAAACAACCGCCATTATACAGAGTGTAGTCGCTGATTGAATTTGCAAAAAACTTCGCGGCGCCCGACAAATCCGAACAAACCGGGACTCTGCCCCGGCTGCTCCGGCAAATCAATTTTTGCAACCGTTTTATTATCGTGATAGTTTCAGCTTGTATTGACAGGCAGTGCCGAAAAAAACTACATTCCCCCCACTCTGGATTCTTCATCTCACCCTCAACAACAATCGCCACCCGGGAGGTCGTATGTCCAACATCGAATCCATACTGAATGAAATGCGCGTATTCGAACCATCCGATGAATTCGTCAGGCAGGCCAATGTATCCGGCATGGCGGGCTACCGGGCGCTATGCAAAGCTGCCGAGCAGGACTACCCGGGCTTTTGGGCCAAGCTGGCACGTGATACTTTGCAATGGAAGAAACCTTTCGACAGATCGCTCGATGAGAGCAATGCGCCGTTCTTCAAATGGTTCGAGGACGGCGAGTTGAATGTTTCTTACAACTGCCTCGACAAACACCTCGCCACCCAGCCCGAAAAGACCGCTATCATTTTTGAAGCAGACGACGGTAAAATCAGCAAAGTCAATTATCGCGAATTGCACGGGCGCGTCAGCCAGTTCGCCAACGGCCTGAAGTCGCGCGGCATCAGGAAAGGCGACCGCGTCATCATCTATCTTCCGATGAGCATCGAGGCGGTCGTCGCGATGCAAGCCTGCGCGCGCATCGGCGCGATCCATTCGGTGGTGTTCGGCGGTTTCTCCGCCAAGAGCCTGCATGAACGCATCACCGATGCGCAAGCCTGTGCGGTAATTACCGCCGATGCGCAAATGCGCGGCGGCAAACTGATGCCGTTGAAACCCATTGTTGACGAAGCGCTCTCCCTGGGCGGTTGCGAATCAGTACGCAGTGTCATCGTTTATCGCCGTGCAGGCAGCGATATCAAGTGGAACGATGATCTGGACATTTGGTGGCACGACCTGTTCAACTCCCAGCCCACCCGCTGCGAACCGGAATGGGTCGGTGCGGAGCATCCGCTGTTCATCCTCTACACCTCCGGCTCCACAGGCAAACCCAAGGGTGTGCAGCATTCCAGCGGCGGCTATCTGCTCGGTGCAATGCTGACGATGCAATGGGTGTTCGACTACAAACCTTCCGACATCTTCTGGTGTACCGCCGACGTGGGCTGGGTCACCGGCCACAGCTATGTCGCATACGGTCCGCTGGCGATGGGTGCGACACAAGTGATGTACGAAGGGATACCGACTTACCCCGATGCCGGGCGTTTCTGGAAGATGATCCAGGACCACAAGGTCACAACTTTCTACACCGCTCCGACCGCGATACGCTCGCTGATCAAACTCGGCGGCGACCTGCCCAAAAAATATGATCTTTCCTCATTGCGCCTGCTTGGCACGGTCGGCGAGCCGATCAACCCGGAAGCGTGGATGTGGTACTACAACACCGTCGGCCAGGCACGCTGCCCGATCGTGGACACCTGGTGGCAGACCGAGACCGGTTGCCACATGATTGCGCCGCTGCCCGGCGCCGTGCCGACCAAACCCGGTTCCTGCACCCTGCCCATCCCGGGTATTCAGGTTGCAGTAGTGGACGAGACCGGCGCTGAAGTCGGCAGGCAACAAGGCGGTTCGCTGGTCATCACCAAACCGTTTCCATCGCAGATCCGCACCATCTGGGGCGACCCGGAACGCTTCAAGAAAAACTACTTCCCCGAAGAGATGCGCGGCTACTACCTCGCCGGTGATTCCGCCTATCGCGACCAAGACGGCTACATCTGGATCATGGGACGCAACGACGATGTCCTGAAAATCTCCGGTCATCGCCTCGGCACGATGGAGATCGAATCGGCACTGGTCGCCAGCCCGCTGGTCGCCGAAGCCGCCGTGGTCGGGCGTCCGCACAATATCAAGGGCGAATCCATCGTCGCTTTCGTGGTGCTGAAAGGCGCACGTCCCACCGACGCGGCAAAGGCAAAAGAGATCGTCGAGACCCTGCGTGACTGGGTCGGCGAGGAGATCGGCCCTATCGCCAAACCTGACGAGATCCGTTTCGGTGACAACCTGCCCAAGACGCGTTCCGGAAAGATCATGCGCCGTTTGCTGCGCACTATCGCCAATGGCGAGGAGATCACGCAGGATGTTTCGACTCTGGAAAACCCGGCCATACTGGAACAACTGAAAGAGACGGTGCGCTGACTGCCAGCCGGGGGAGCAAACAATAACGCAAAGCAGTCTGGTTTCGGAGTAGGCTCATACCGGCATAGCCGATGTGAAACCGCGTAGCGGCGGCCATCGCCAAAAACCGGCAATCATGGAACAACTTGAGGGCGCCGGTTGAATACACGTTACTCGATGTGCTGTGCGGGTCGTATAGGCCCCCGCAATATTTCTTCATTGCCCCAGAATTGAGGCGTATCCCGGAAATATTCTGATTGATTAACACCGCGTTTGCTTGTGGTTTATCTGCAACACAACAGGCTATTCAGATTGACCTGGCCGCAACATCCCGCTACCATCAAGGCCGGTTTCAACCTGAACGGGAGGTATGTTTGTGCCATTGACTCGACTAATTTTTCCAGCTTTGCTCGCCATTTGCGCAGCCGCCATGCCGGCCTATGCTTACGCGGAAGAAATGCTCGCGCCAGGACAAAAGCTCGCGTTAAACAGCCCTTTAACAGAGGAAACCGCACCGGAGTGGCTGCCGTCAGCCCGCGATATCAGAATCGAACTCATCCCTGAGTCCGATCTGAAGGCGCCTGACCTATGGCAGCGCATACGCAGCGGTTTCTCGATGAGCGAACTCGATTCCAAGCTGGTCTCGAGGCAAGAAAAATGGTATGCCGACCATCCCGAGTACTTTGCGCGCATGATAGATCGCTCGCGCCGTTACCTGTACTACATCACAGAAGAAGTAGAACGTCGCGGCATGCCGAGCGAAATCGCCCTGCTGCCGATGATTGAAAGCGCCTTTAATCCAAGCGCGTATTCAAGAAGCCGCGCTTCCGGCATCTGGCAATTTATGCCGTCCACCGGCAAAAAATTCGGTATGCAGCAGAACTGGTGGTATGACGGTCGTCGCGACGTGATCAGCGCAACCAACGGAGCGCTCGACTACCTGCAAAAGCTGCACGACATGTTTGGCGACTGGGATTTAGCCCTTGCCGCATACAATTGCGGTGAAGGCGCGGTGCAACGCGCTCAGGCACACAATCGCAAACGCCATTTGCCAACCGACTACGCGAGCCTGAAACTGTTGAAGGAAACCCGCAATTACGTGCCAAAATTGATGGCGATAAAGAACATCATTGCCAACCCGGCCAGCTTTGGGCTGTCACTGCAAGACATTCCCAACGAACCTTACTTTGCAACTGTTGCCACCACCAAACACATCGATGCAAAACTGGTCGCCCAGTTGGCAAATATCTCGGAAGAAGAGTTCGCCGCGCTCAATCCCGCACACAACCGCCCGGTGATATTACAGGACGACAATGATTTGATTTTATTGCCCATCGATAAGCTGGAAACCTTCCGCGCCAACCTGGCGAGCTATGCCAAACCACTGGTTAGCTGGCAATCATATAAACCCAGGAAGGGCGAGCGTCTCGACAAACTGGCGCCGCGCTTCGGCCTGTCGTTGAAAAACCTCAAATCTGTGAATGGCCTCACTGCTCGCGGCAATATCAGCACCGGACAAACCCTGCTGGTGCCGCTCAACGGCGAAGAATCGGAAAGCAAATTCGAAGCCTTCAATATGCACCTCGTACCCACCGATAGCCTCGCACGAACCAAACATATCGTGCACAGGGGTGAAACACTTGGCGGTTTGGCGCACCGTTATCATGTCAGCATCGCCAAGCTGAAACAATGGAACGGGCCGCTGAAAATAATCAGGATTGGTCAAACCATCGTTATCGCGCAGGGAGGCTCCAGCCAACCCTACGCTCACCGCAGCAAATCCAGGGAACGCTCGCGCAAGGTGGCGGAAATTCGCGCAAACAATAACGACTCACAAGGAATTTAGCTGCGCGACGACGCCGAAAAGAAAGGGAGCCTCTAAAAATTCAGAGTTCGCCCAAATGCCCCACAAGGGGACGCCGATCCGCTACGGGCAAAAGCAGCCTGTGCGGAATCGTCAGCAAGGCGCGGAAGAGGGGGTAAGCAAGAAAACGGAGTTTCGGTGAAGGGTAACCTTCAGGTTGGCCGGAACTGAATTTTTTACGCAACGCCGCATAACCAGCGACTTGGCTGTCGTCTTTTGACAGCTTAGTCGAATGGCTAGTTGTTACATCAATTGGGATGGAATGTGGATTTTCAGAGGTTCCCGAAAGTGAAATAGCGGTATCCTTTCCAAACCCGCCACACGCCCCACACCAGACCGGCCACGCTGCGCCGGCGAATCACGAAAAAAGCCATTATCCCTGCGACCAGCAAAGGGTGGAAACGCAAAAAACGTACGGCAGCCACTCCTTGGTCCGCCAGTGCCAGCGGGGTTCTCCACTCCGCTGCGATCTCAGTCATCTGCTCGCGCTGTGCAGCGATTCTTGCCAACAACTCACCGCGATTTTGCGTCAGCTCAAACATTTTTTTATTCATGGCTCCAGGTGTTCCTCTGGCTCCAGTTGCTCCCTGTCCTTTGCCAACTCGGCAAGACTGACGGAAAACAATTTCGGTTTGGACTGCGCCTTGTTGCGCGATAAAACCGCCGCCAGCGCACCCAGCACGAAGAACAGGACACATAGCCCGCCCAGCACAGCGAGACGGTGTTCATCCCAGAACAGCACAACGATAAATATCGTGAGCAACAGCACGCCCATGCCAAAACAAAATAGCGCGGACAAAGTAAAGAGGAACATCTGTGTCAGGCGCAGACGCTCCTCCTGCAGCTCAATTGCGAGCAATTCAAGCCGCGTCGAAACAATGGAAACCAGCGTCGAAGCCAGCCGCTTGACCGACTCCATCAACCCGGCACTCTGCCCCACCATGGCTTACCGGCCGCGGCCAATCAGCATACCAACAATCACTCCCACGCTGGCGGCAACACCAATAGCCGTCCATGGATTCTCATGCACATACTCATCGGTCGCTTTTGCCGCCACCTTGGTCTTGGCGACAAAAGCCTCTTCGGCGTCTGCAAGGCGCGCCTTGGCAACCACCAGATTTTCCTGGATACGCTCACGCGCTGCAGATACCTTCTCGCCCGCAACACCGGCTGTTGCACGCAACAACTCCTCAGCATCTGCAACTACCATGCGAAAATCCTGCATCAGTTTTTCTTTGCTGGCTTCGCTTGCTGCTCCCGCTAATCTGGTGCTCATGATTCACTCCTTTAAAATTTAGTGTTATCGCGATCAACCACCGCTAAAATCTCCACTTATTAACGGAGAACCCAAAACCTTTGTATACCTAAAATATCCTATCGTCAACCCAAACTGCCAACCTATAAATAGCAATGCGCGCTGTGTGTCGACGAGTAATTCATTGCAGGCGGATAACTCTCGCGACATTGCTCCATCGCATGCGAACAGCGTGGTGCAAAATGGCAGCCGTGCGGCGGATTGGACGATGAAGGCAAGTCTCCCTCCAGCCTGATTCGTTCCCGGCCTGTACCGTCTGTGCGCGGCACTGCGGACAGCAAAGCTTGCGTGTACGGATGTTTCGGCGAGCGCAATACTTCCTCTGCCGTGCCGCGCTCCACGATGCGTCCGAGATACATCACGCACACCTCATGCGCGAGATATTCCACCACTGCAAGATTGTGAGTGATGAACAAATAACTCAGATCCAATCTGTGTTGCAACGATTTCAGAAGGTTCAAAATCTGCGCCTGCACCGATACATCCAGCGCGCTGGTCGGTTCATCGCAGATCAACAATTGCGGCGACACCGCAAGGGCGCGCGCGATCGCGATGCGCTGCCGCTGCCCGCCGGAGAACTCGTGCGGATAACGCCACTTGGAAATGCGCGCCAAACCGGCTTGATCGAGCAGGGTGTCGATGTGCGCCTGGCGTGCAGCACTGTCGCTCTCGATATTCAGCGCGGTCATGCCCTCTTCGAGGATTTCAGCAACACGCATTTTCGGATTCAGCGAAGCGTAGGGATCCTGGAACACCATCTGCATCGCGGCGCGCTGCGCTCGCAAATCGCGCGCGGCAAGGCCGATCAATTCGCGACCGGCAAATCGCACACTGCCGGCGGTGGGCGGTATCAACTGCAGCAACGCCTTGCCCAGCGTGGTTTTGCCGCAACCGGATTCTCCCACCAGCGCCAGCGTGCGCCCCTGCGGAATCTCCAGCGACACGCCGTCCACCGCCTTTACCTGCCCGACCACGCGCTGCAGGATGCCTTTGCAGATGGGGAAGTGGACTTGCAAGTCGGAGACTTGCAGGAGCTTGTGGCTGGTAGCTGGTAGCTGGTAGCCAACGTCTTGTTCCGCTGCTTGCCCCTCGCTTTTAGCTACAGGCAACAAGCTACCAGCTACTAGCTCCGAATAAAGATGGCATCTCACTGCCTGCCCTTCGCCAACCACCGTCCAATCCGGCGTTTGTTCGCTGCACAGCGACCAGGCTTTATCGCAGCGCGCTGTAAAGCGGCAACCCTGCGTGATGCTGCCCAGCGGGGGCACACTGCCGGGAATGGCCGTCAATGATTGATTGCGGCGTGTCGTATCGGGAAGTGCGGCAAACAGTTTCTGCGTATAGGGATGCAGCGGCTGGGAAAACATCTGTGCACGGCTGGCCTGCTCGACAATCTGACCGGCATACATCACGCCGACCCGATGCGCCATTTCCGCCACCACGCCGAGGTCGTGGGTGATCAGCAACAGCGACATGCCGCTGGCGGCCTGGGTGTCGCGCAACAGTTGCAGCACCTGCGCCTGTATCGTGACATCCAGTGCAGTGGTCGGCTCGTCCGCAATCAGCAATTTCGGTTGCCCGGCCAGTGCCATCGCAATCATCACGCGCTGTTTCATGCCGCCGGAAAGCTGGAACGGATATTCCGCCACGCGCCGCGCCGCATCCGGGATGCCGACCTGATCGAGCAATTCCACGCTGCGCTGTTGCGCCGCCGTGCCACGCAAGCCTTGATGCAACTCCAATACTTCGGCGATCTGCCGACCGGCCGTCATCACCGGATTCAGGCTCAGCCCCGGTTCCTGAAAGATCATCGCCGCCGTGCCGCCGCGCACCGCACGCATCTCGCGTTCGCGCAAACTGAATAGTTCAATGCCTTCTATCTGTGCCGTACCACCCGCATGCGTCACCCCATCCGGCAACAGGCGCAGCAGCGTCAGCGTGGTCATGGATTTGCCGCAGCCCGATTCTCCGAGCAGCGCAAAGGTCTCACCAGCCCCGATACTGAAGGAAAGATCGTCGACGATGCGCGCGCCGTTGCGCAACTGCGTGATCAAACCTTTCACTTCGAGTAAGGCGCTCATGCTGTTGCACCCATCCAATTCAGCCGTAGGGTGGATAAAGCGCGAAGCGCGTATCCACCAGATCGAATGGTGGATACGGCACGATGTGCCTTTATCCACCCTACATAATTGATTTGTCGCTGGACGAAAGAATCCACCATCACATCACACTCTCCGTCCGATTCAAGCGCGGGTCGAAGGCATCGCGCACCGCATCGGCAAACAGATTCGCCGCCAGCACCAGCACCAGCATGAAACCGAAGGCGGCGGTCAGCGCCCACCACACCATGGGCTCGCGCCCCATCTCCAGCCGCGCCGCGTTGATCATCGTGCCGAAGCTGATCATCGATGGATCGACGCCCACGCCGACGTAGGACAGCACCGCCTCGGCCAGCACCAGCCCGCTGAAATCCATCACCAGCGATATCAGCACGATGTGCATCACGTTCGGCATGATGTGGCGCGTGAGGATGCGCATTGGAGACACGCCGAACGCCTGCGCCGCCTGGATGTATTCCATCTCGCGCAGCTTGAGGGTCTCGCCGCGCAACAGCCGGCACAACCCGGTCCAACTGGTGACGCCGAGGATCAGGCACAGGAACACCAGCCGCAGATCGGCGCGCGACGCGGAGGTGTCGAACCATTGCGGATGCATATCGATGGTCACCTGCATCATCAGCACCGCCGCCGCAATCAGCAGCACGCTGGGTATGGAACTCAGCACGGTATAGACATACTGGATCACATCATCCACCCAGCCGCGCATGTAGCCCGCCGCGATGCCCAGCAGCAACGCCAGCGGCAGGGTGACCAGCGTGGTAACGGTGCCGATGATCAGCCCGGTGCGGATGCTTTTCAGCGACAGGTACAGCACGTCCTGCCCGACCTTGTCGGTGCCGAGCACGTGATAAGCGGTGGCAAGACTGGCAGTCGTGCCGATCAGAACCGAGATGATCAGGATGGCAATCGACAAGGGGCGCACCGGCCACCCGCGTTGCGCAAACCAGTGCTTGCTACCCAACACAATCAACACTCCCAACATCAATCCCGTCAGCGCACCCGCCAATCCGCGCCGCAGTGCATCGCTATCACGCTGCCGCACATCCGTCAGATGGCTACCACCGTAACGCAGGCGGGGATAGTCGCGCAGCACGTTTCCGCTGGCGTCAATGATGCTCTCCTTGGCATACAGCGTCACGGCCAACGGCGCGGAATAGGTTTTCTCGGTTTGTGCGCGCAGCGGCGTAACCAGCTTGTCGAACACGCTCAACACCTCCGGTGAATACACTGTCTCCCCGTTATTTTTTTCCGGCAATGCAACCCGGTAGTGCAGCGTATCCAGCAGCCCGACCAGCACAAACAGCGACAGCACCAGCAGCGACACCATCGCCGTCGCGCTCTGCGCCACGCGTCGCCAGGGCAGCAGCAGATGCTCGCGCTGACGCACATACCACGCACAGGCGATGCCCGCCGCCAGCAGCAAAAACACCAGCGCGTCGCTCAACAGGATGACCGGCATGAAACTCATGAGAGCCGCACCCGCGGGTCCGCGATCGTGTAGGAAATATCGGTGAGGATCAGCCCGGCGATATACAGCAGCGAGCCGAGAAACACCATCGCGCGCACCACGCTGAAATCCTGCGCATTGATCGCATCGATGGTGTAGCTGCCCAGGCCCGGAATGCCGAAGAACGACTCGGTGAGCAGGCTGCCCATGAACAGCAGCGGGATGACCACCACCACGCCGGTGAGAATCGGTATCATCGCGTTCTTCAGCACGTGGCGGAACAGCACCGCGAGTTCAGACAGGCCCTTGGCGCGCGCGGTGCGCACATAGTCCTTGCCGATTTCTTCGAGGAAAATGGTGCGATACCAGCGGCTGCTGGAGCCGACGCTGCCGATCACGCCGATGGCGATAGGCAGCACCACGAATTTGAAACTGTCCAGCCCGCCCGTGTAACCGGAGATCGGCACCAGATGCCACAGCTTGCTCACCACGAATTGCCCGCCGATGATGTAGAACAAACCGGACACCGACATCAGCAGCACGCACAACGCCACACCCGCGATGTCCAGCGCGGTGGCGCGAAACAGCGTCATCAGCAGCGCAAAGGTGATGTACACCACCAGACCGACCAGAAAGGTCGGCAGCGCTATCGACAGGCTCGGCCACATGCGCGTGGCGATCTCGCGGCCGATGTTGCGCCCGTCATCCGAATAACCGAAATCGAGCACGAACATGCTGGCGGACTTCTGCCAGAAAATCGTGCCGGTGATTTTCCCGGTGCCGGAGGCGGCGCTGTTCAGCAACAACGGCTTGTCATAACCGTGCTGTTGTTTCCATTGTGCGATCGCATCCGGCGTGACGCGCTTGATGCCAAGCTGCATGCGCGCCATGTCGTCCGGTGTGTTCACCACGAAAAACAACGCGAAGGTGAGCAGGTTCACCCCGACCAGAATTGGCAGGGAATACAAAATACGGCGGATCAGGTAGGCGATCATTTAATAATGGCTCTTCGCGTAATCGAGTGGGTAAATTTCATGTTTTTTAGAACCTCGGGAGCATAGACGTGAGTATTTTTAGTCGCAGATATTCTTCATCGCGCAGGCCATATGCCCGGCGCTGGATGA